>Ga0209777_10007642_pt1 | contig 11951 bp, 9 predicted proteins | sample FrelakmetHBP12HB_FD_187147 | JGI IMG/M metagenome (GOLD analysis project Ga0209777, IMG submission 187147) | Freshwater lake sediment microbial communities from the University of Notre Dame, USA, for methane emissions studies -HBP12 HB (SPAdes)... | ecosystem: Environmental > Aquatic >... | reverse complement strand
GTACACCGACTCCGGCTCCGGCTGGAAGTACACCGACTCCGGCTCCGGCTGGAAGTACACCGACTCCGGCTCCGGCTGGAAGTACACCAACTCCGGCTCCGGCAGGAAGTACACCGACTCCGGCTCCGGCTGGAAGTACACCAACTCCGGCTCCGGCTGGAAGTACACCAACTCCGGTTCCGGCCCCGTCTTTCGTACAGGATATATTCACGTCGGTTGCCGGATTCTTCCGGTCGCTGTTTGGCCTTCATTAGGCAATCAGCCACCGGCACTTGCGACATTTTTTACTGCTTCAGATTACCTGAGTACGAGATAATATGAAATATCCCCTGATTTGTGAAAAGGGAAAATATCTAAAACGAAAGAAAATAAAAATTTTCCGTAATATGTCATGTTAAATAAAAATTTTTAAAAATGTTATGTCTGACAAATCACGCCATTCATGATACAATGTCCATGGCAACAATACATGTTTTGACCGCACTTATTTCCACATGACCCACAGTTCCCCGGATCTGTTTGTAAATCGATGCAATTGCCACCACATGGTGATTTAGGACTCGGACATACATTTGAATAAGCCTTTGCCGGCCCGGTTTTCATGATGGAGAGGCCATTATCCACAATATCACTGAGCTGATAAATCTTTTGAGAACAATCGATGGTTAAACACTTCTTCTGATCCACCTGATATTTTTTCAGAAGAGGGTTATTCTGGACAAGTTTTGCAATTTGCCACACATCAATATCGGTAATCCTGCCATCACCATTCATATCACAAGCCCAGAAATCCGGTTGTATCTTCTCCAGCGCCATGTCTTCGGCGCATAAAACATCGGCACTGGTAATCCCGCCATCCCCGCAGCAATCGCCCCTTTCGTGAGCTATTGCAACAATAAAATTCAAATCGGTACTTACGTCTTCACTGGAGCCATCTGTTCTGATTGCTGTTATTTTATCGAAAGAACCGCCTACGAACCAAACATCATTCATTTTCCCCATTACTTTAAAATAATAGACAACCAGTGTCCCGTCACCGGTAATTCCTTTTGGATCGGTTATCAAGGCCTTTAAATTACTGGCAGCTGGTTTCATGGTATCAGGCCAGCCCTGAGGCCATTGTAAGGGTTTGACAACTGTATCAATAACTGCATTCTGGGAAAGTGTTCCTTTTGTCCAATGGTCAAAACGCAGGAAATCATCACGGTAAACAAACTCTGGTATGGTTATACTGGCAATTTTGTCGGCATTCCGGATCATAATAGGGATTTGGATTATAGATCCGGGGAGCGCTCTGATTTGATTTGGGAATGGAACCATTTCCCATCTTGTCGGCGTCCATGGTGTATACCCCGGGATGTCAGGATATATCCAAGGTGTTGTGGAAATGGGCGGTGCAGGCGTCTGTTCGGCGGCAATTTCTCCCTTCCCCGTCATAATCATGTAATGAACGCACCCCTTTGCAGGTTCACATACGTCCACCGTCCTAGGATCGTTGTCATCGCAGTTGAGCAGTTGCCCGGCGACGCACTTTCCACTAGCATCATAATTGTCATTGATGGTACACTTGTTGCCGTCGTCGCAAGTCCCTCCGATATTGTATACCGGAGCTTCGGCGCCCGAAAATACCGTGATCTGGGTAGTCGCGGGTGTTGAGGACAAACCTGTATTGTCTGTTACCACAAGTGACGCCGCATAGGTTCCCGGTGTGGCGTACTGGTGCTGGGCGACATACCCGCTGCCGGTCGATCCGTCACCGAAATTCCACGCGTATGTACTGATGCTGCCACCGGGCGCATATGATTTCTGGCCATCAAACAGAACGGCAGATTTCTCCTCGACGGCATATTTGTCAACGGTAATAACCGCAACCGGTTGCTGGCTGGTTGCCGGTTGTTGCGGTTGGTACACGGGTTGCGGAGGTGGCTGATACACCGGCTGAGGGGGTTGATACACAGTTTGAGGTTGAGGGACGGGTTGGTACACCGGTGCCTGCGGTTGGGCTTGTGCCTGTTGCTGGATGTCCACAAACCCTTCAGCAGAAATCTCTGTACATGGAGCTCCTACATAGGTACTTGGACAAGAAAAATCGCGTGCTTGCGCCAGTACATGGATAACACCCGATGTGGAAGATGTTGTTGTAAGTGTCGCAGAGAATGACCCGGAACCATCTGCCGATCCGGAAACGGGTGAAATGGTCGCCTGGGCCCCCGTTAAAATAAACTGGACCGGAATCTTCTGGGCCGGCTGCCCGTTATATGTTACAGTGGCATGGATCTGGCAGGTGCTTCCCGGAGTGTACACTGCAGGACTTGAAGTTACTGTCACTTGCAGCTGGTTGGTGTCAGCACTGCATGGATAGATGCTCACAATACTGGACAGAACAATTCCTGCGAGTATAACCGCAAGAAAAATCGTAATGTGATGAATGCGCATACAATTCTCTCCACTCACCATTTTGCGATTTATTCCTCCTTCCGGTACAACATCCTGAACAGGACAAGCCCGGTAATGGAGAAGATGGCAAGCGCCGCTTCAAATCCCGGCGTCTTCTTCCCTCCGATCAGGTCAACCGAGATCTGGTTCTGGGACCCGGCAGTTACCTCAACGGTTCGTGACGCATCGCTGTAGCCCTGCATCGTCAGGAGGACCGTGCGCGAGCCCGGGTTCACGTTCTGGAGGGTGACCGGTGTTGTTCCCGATGATTTCCCGTCAAGGTAGACGTTCGCACCCGGCGGATTGGAGGTGATCACAATAGCTCCGCCCGTCACGGGTTGATAGGGAGTAGGGGTAGCTGATGTGAGGGATGGTGCCGGTTGCGCACTGGATACCAATGTGACATCCAGCGGGGTTATCTGCCCGGCATCGATATGGACAGTTTGGGAAGAATCCCAGTACCCGCTCCTAGTCAATTTTACCGTATGATCACCGGTACTCAGGTCTGATAAGGTAGCTGGCGTCTGCCCTTTGTTCTTTCCATCCAAAATAATCGTTGCCCCGCTTGGAGTTGATGTGACAGCAAGGGAGCCGGTGGTCGATGATGGCTGGCTCTGGGTAATCTGGGTAAACTGATGGTTGATAAGGGGTGTCTGCCCGGCATAGACATTAACGGTCGTATCATAATCCATATACCCGGTCAGTGTCAGTCGTACGGGGTGCGAGCCGGGTGCAAACTGAAGGTTGTAAAGCGGTGTTGTTCCCTGATAGATTTGATCGATATATACCGTTGCACCGGAGGGTGAGGTGTATACCGTGAGTGTACCGGTGGTCGGTTGCGGTTGCTGGACGGTGATTGTGATCAATATATTTTGAGAACCTGCGCAGGCATTATAAACCCATATTCTGGCGGTGTAAGTCCCCTCGCGGGAATAGGTGTGGCTTTGACTGGACATCCCAAGAGAATCTACAGCATTATTATCGCCGAAATCCCAGTGAACCCTTGTCACTCCTGTTGACTGATCGTGAAACGTGACTGTCAGGGGGGCCGGTCCGCTGGTCTGGTCTGCGATGATATTCGCAGTAATGTCGTTGCTAGGACAAAAGCAGGAGCCCCCCTCACACTTTGCCTGACCGCACGAATGGCCGCATGCCCCGCAGTTATTCGAATCTGTTTGTAAATCTACACATTTATCATTACAATTGTGAAATGGTAAAAAACATAGAACTGATCCTTCAACCATGTTAGCACTAACCAGCCCAACAGTCAATACCACAACAAGCGCCACAACAATAGCACCATACAAAATCCGTTGTTTCAGACTCATCCGTTTCACAGCCCGTCCCTCATCTCTCTTGATAATAATAGCACCCCGGAATAATCATCCCGGAGCTGGTGGGATCTGGTTGCTGGTATGGTCAGATAAGTACTCTTTTTTAAAAAATTCAATCGAACACTGTTCACCAGATACCCTCATGCTGCCGGTATGGGGTACTGATGCTGAGGAATAGAAATTTCAGTTTATAAATGTTGCTATATTAATCTGGTTTACCGGTTCTTTGATAATAAAACAGAATTACGTAAAGGTACATCAACTCAATGCTTGATAAAATTCCGGGATATGTATCAGACTGTGCAATTGGCAGGGAGGGATTGTTACGAGAAGGTACGATCAATTTCAATTCAATAATTACGAAAATTATATTATGTCTTCAGTTAATATCCCTGCTTTGGGGTAAAGAATGAAACAAGGATTAACAATTCTTGTGATCGTACTTTTAGTCTGCATTTTGTTATCAAGTGGGTGTGCCAATACACCAAAAACAACAGAACAACCTGTACCGTCAACAATCAAACAACAATCCTCGTCTAGCAGTTCCACGATCTGTGAATCGTGTAGCGTTACACCGCCTTCACAACCCGTCAAGCTCATCTTTATTCACCACTCATCCGGAGAGAATTGGTTAAAAGATGATAATGGCGGACTGGGTATTGCATTGCGGGATAACAATTACTTTGTAAGTGATACCAATTACGGCTGGGGACCAGCACCCGATCCCGGGTCTGAGCCGATTGGGTCAGTAACTGATATCGGACACTGGTGGCTCTGGTTCCGTGGTCCGAAATCCACGGAGATTATGAACGATGTTTATGCAGAAAGTGGCCAGCATGCGTCCTATGCACGGCTGAGTAATGATCCCGGTGGGAAAAACCGGATTGTGATGTTCAAGTCCTGTTTCCCGAATTCACAACTTAAAGGATCTGTTAACGATCCAATACCTCCGATTGATACAAACCCGCTCCGCGGTGAGGGATCCGGATCTGACCATCATACAATAGCAAACGCCAAGGGAATATACATTGATTTATTACTCTATTTCCAGCAGCACCAGGATACCCTGTTTGTATTGGTTACCGCTCCACCGGTAAGCGATTCAACCTACGCCACTAATGCAAGGGCATTCAACCAGTGGTTAGTGAATGACTGGCTGAAGAACTACCCCAACAACAATGTCGCGGTTTTTGACTTCTACAATGTCCTGACCACAAACGGTGGAAGTCGAGATGTAAATGATCTCGGTAAGGACTCGGGGAACCACCACCGCTGGTGGCAGAATAATATCCAGCACAAGGTAGACACACGGGGAGGATCTCACGATACCACAGCTTATGCACAGGCAGAGGGTGACGATCACCCAAGCAAAGCGGGGAATGAGAAAGCTACAGCGGAGTTCATTCCCTTACTCAACCTCGCTTATCATCGCTGGCAGGGGGGGTAAGAAAAATGAATATCTTTTCTCTGTTCGATGGATATGAAAATCATAATAAAGTTGATCGGGTGAATCCTGAATGATGCGAAAGGGATTTTTCTCTGTTGTAATCCTCCTTTGCCTCACCATTATTATAACGAGTGGATGTATTTCCCCGTCCCATCTGGATACATCCTCCACAGGAGATTCGGGTACAGGTTTCAAATCGGTTATCACGTACCCGACAATCGCAGGCGGATCGCCGATATCATGCCCCGGGAACCAGCCGGCATTTATCACCGGTAAGAATGTCTACCAGACCCCGGAGATGGCAGAACCTGCTGCCCGGGCACCTTTCCGTGATCCGGTGTTTGGCACCTGTATTGTCAGGGTGACGGACCGGGTACAGGATATTGCGCCGGATGACAAATCCAAAGGGTTGAAGAATGAATATTCCCGCATTGAATCTTTCAATGCCGATGGGAACCGTATCCTTGTACGGGGTACCGCTGCAACATGGTACCTGTACGATGCGCAGACGCTTGCAAAAATCGCTCAAATTTCCATCGGAATGGATCCCCGCTGGGACCCGTTCAATCCTGACCTGATCTCTTATGTTGACGGCCCAATCCTCACTTCCTATAATACCCGGACCCAGGAAAAGAAAGTAATCCATGATTTCAACCCGGACTTTCCGGGCGAGAAGATCACATTTGTCTGGACCCGGTATGAAGGTGGCCCCTCCCGTGACGGCCGGTACTGGGGGCTCATGGTTGAGGACGAGAACTATCAGACCATCGCCATACTTACCTATGATCAGCAGGCTGACAGGATCATCGCGCGGCGCGATCTTAAGGGCATGCCGGATGCCAATCCCGACAGTGTCATCATCAGCCCGCTGGGCACCTATGTGGTTGCCCAGAATGATTACTGCGAACGCGGTACACTGGGAACCTTTGAAAAGCCCTGCGGGCTCATGGTCTATGACCGTGACTTAAAGCATGCCCGGGGGCTCCTGCGGGTCATCGGGCACTCTGATTTTGCGTTTGATGCTGAAGGCAGGGAGGTCATGATCTACCAGGATATCGATACAGATTACATATCGGTCGTGGATCTAGGAACCGGGAAGATCACCCCTCTTGAGCCGATTGATTTCTCTCATACGGCGATCGGTCTGCATTTCTCCGGGCTGGCATTTGATCGCCCCGGCTGGGCACTGGTCTCGACCCATAATGGCGGACACCCGACGGCATTCACCTGGATGGATGATGATATATTTGCCATGGAATTGAAACCACAGGGACGGATCGTGCGTCTGGCTCATGCTCATTCGCTGGTGAGTCCGGGTGTAGAGCACGACTATTGGGCGGAACCACAGGCAAGTGTCAATCGGGATTTTACCCGTGTGCTGTTTACAACAAACTGGGGCAGGTCAGGGACGGATGAAGTAGAGATGTATATGATCGAATTGCCAAAGGACTGGATCAGCAAGACACAATAATTTTTTAAAAATTACTTTAAATTTTATCGATCAAGAAGCATCAACCCACTAACCGTACAATACTGCCATCTTATAGCCTGCCATCGTTGCTTGCCACTCTTTGTCAGTTTCACATGGCAACGGTGCATGGCTGCATGCTCTTGCGTGCATTTTGGGTGCTTGATGTCTGCCATAAAGATGTATACAATTCCATTCCGAAAAACCTTTGTAAAACGCTCCGATTTCAATTTGGAGCGATATTAAAAGAATAGAGAATTAAACTATAGGTCAAAAGTGCTGCTATGGGGCATTCGGTATTGAGGTTGGAATCCCCACTTTTGTTCCAACCTTTTTTCATGTTTGAACCTCCTGGTTCACCCAGATATCGCTCGCACGTTATGATAAATGTTGCGCGCTGGTGAGATTATCGAGAACGGGGTTTCCACTAGTGTATTTTTTTTTAAAGAAACACTCCATTAATGGAGCAAAATGTATGAATCTCACATAGAATCAAAGAAGTTGGTCGCGCTCTTAAAGGTCGAGGGGATGATGAGGAATTACTATAATTTATTAAGGCGCTTGCTTTTTTGATTTCATAATTTCATTGCAGTCTCTAATTATTCCGGAACATTTCCTAACCTTTTATATCCCCTTTATCCCAACGTATGCCCTGATGAAAGTCCCGCTCACCGAACTTACCGACCGTCTGAAACGCTTTCGGGCTCGGATGGACCGGATGCAACCCGGCTGGGAGCTTGCAGCCATTACCGGCAAGGTTCCCCTATACTACTTCACGGGAACCATGCCGGACGGCCTCCTCTTGATCCCGCAGGACGGCGATGCCGTCTTCTGGGTGCGGAAGAGTTACGAGCGGGCAGCCGGTGAGTCGCTCTTTCCTGATATCCGGAAAATGCGGAGTTACCGGGACATCGCGACGGGTATGGGCCCTCTCCCGTCAACTGTATACCTCGAGACCGACCTTGTCCCCATTTCCCAGCTCCGGCGGATGCAGAAGTACCTCCCGTTCACCGATGTGAGACCAGTGGACGGAGAGGTCTCCGCGGTCCGGGCGGTGAAGAGCCGATACGAGCTCTCGCTGATGGAGCACGCCGGGAAGATCCACCGCCACGTGCTCGAGGACTGTGTGCCCGGCATGCTTGCAGAAGGGATAGACGAGATCACCTTTTACTGCGACCTGTACTCGCTGATGATGAGGGAAGGGCACCAGGGGATCATCCGATTCCGCGGGTTCAACGAGATGGTGCTTGGCGAGATCGGGTTTGGTACCAGTACAATCTGCCCGGTCTGCGTGGACACCCCCGGTGGCGTTGCCGGCATGCACCCCTCTGTCCCGCAGATGGGAAACCCGGAACGGAAACTCCGGAGAGGGGATCTTGTCGTTGTCGATATTGGGTGCGGGTACAAGGGATACCAGACCGACAAGACATTATCGTACATGTTCAGAAAGCCCATACCGGACCATGCGATCGACGCGCACTTACGGTGCGTGGAGATCCAAGATACCATGGCATCGCAACTGAAACCCGGCGCGATCCCTTCGCAGCTTTACAGGGATATCATGGCGGACCTTGAACCGGAGTTCCTGACCAACTTCATGGGATTCGGCAACCACAAGGTAAAGTTTCTTGGTCACGGAATCGGCCTCTGGATCGATGAAACCCCGCTCATTGCTGAGGGATTTGACGAGCCGCTTGAAGAGGGAATGGTCTTTGCTCTTGAGCCAAAGGAAGGGATCCCGGACGTCGGTCTTGTTGGTATTGAAAACACCTTTATTGTGACCCCGCAGGGTGGACGGTCGATCACAGGGAAGAGCAAAGGGCTTGTTGAAGTGTTCTGACGATCAGATACATACCCGGTACAGCATCTCTGCAGATAACAAGCAGGACAACACTGGTGCTCTCTTCAGGCAATCATTTACAATTTTTTTAAAAAAGGAGAGTGCAGCGCTAGACAATCACAATATATGCCACAAGCGAGAGCAGGAATGCCAAAAGGAGCATCGCAAGGGAGAGCGGGGCGACATAGATCAGCATCGCGTTCACCGTGCTCGCAAGCTGGGAGATACGGTTCGACCCGAAGACCACAATCCGGTCGCAGTGTGCGGTGCCTGCCGCTGCTTCCGCAGGTGCAAGGTCAGTGATGGCATCACCGACGGCCTGCATCACAAATGGCAGGAATTCGGATGGTGGCACGTGCATCCCCACCGGGTTCTTGCCCGAGATCGTGTTCACGACATGCGAATCGGTGGTCATCACCTCGGCGTTATCCACCCGCGAGAGGATCGCTTCGAGCAACACCTCCCGCATGCCCTGCGCCATGTTATTACCATCGATCAAGACGTATGCGGTCTTCTGCCCTGCCACGTCAATTATCAGCACCTGGATGCCGAGGTCGCCAAACCCCTGCTCGCGGGAAAACGGTACGGTCCGGTGGGCAACTCCTATCCTAAAGGCCTGGAGTGGTTCGGAAAGGCAGGACTCCATCGCGGTCTGCGCCGCTCTCTGGTATTCGGTTGCGGTGAATGTTGCTGCAAGCACGGGTGACGAGAGGTCAGTCATGCAGTTGTGCGCATCCACGAATACAACATGGGGGTACCAGCGGTGCCCCTCTGCCATGATCGCCATGCCGACTGCAAAATCAAGGTCTTCGGTCCGCTGCGGGGAACGGGTGGCGACCAGCAGGATCGCATCCCCGAACCGCTGGAAGAGCAGGTGCACCGAACCTGAAGAGAGCCGTAAGGAACGGGTTGCGGTACCTGTATAATGTATGTCACGTTTTGAAGCTTTCACCGCTTCAATCACTTTGGCGATCTCGCTCTCCGAGACAAGGTTAAAATCATGCGTGGCGCACCCGTGAGGGACAAGCGTCTCCTCCTCAAAATTGTCGTGCAGGATCTTCGGCAGGTTGCCGCCCCCGATCTCTCCCATGGGCCCGGGGTGCAGGTTCGGGACGGTGAAGATCACTCCTTTGCCTGTTGTGCGCCGGAAGAAGAGGCTTTCCTGCGGGACATAGATCTCCTCGCCGATCTCCCGGAAAAAATCCTCCATTCCCTTCGATCCATCAGTCGTATGGGCGATGAACGCGTTGATGAACGCGAGCCCCCGGATCCGGAATGCCCTTTGCAGCGGGCGCTCGATCAGCCAGATCAGGATTGCAAACCCCAGCCCGAAGACGCAGTGAAGCACCAGCGCAAAGAGTAAAAATCCGGCTGCTGGCGGGAAGAGGAACATTCCTGCAAGTATGCCGACACCGCTCTGGGTAAAAGCAGGCACCAGCATCCGGGGAACCCGGTAATCGGCGATCGCGACAAGCACAAACAGGCGGAGCCCGAAGATAAACGCGAGCGAGATCGCATAGAAGAGGTAGACGGGCACCACTTTTGATATGAATGCGGAAAGCGTGATGATGACGCCAAAGACCGTGCAGCTGAGCGCGAGCAGTGCAGAACGGTTCCAGGTCATCGCCTTGCCGCTGTGCTCGATGAGAAGTTTTGTGAAAAGAAAGCCGGCGAACGCCGGTAGAGTGAATGCAATGGTCCCGGAGAACGGCAGGTTTGAGACCGGCAGGATCACCCATGCCCGCACACCGACACCATCGATTAAAAGACCTAAGAATGCGATGAGAAAGAGCGAACGTTTCCATGAAGGGGCAGTGAAAATATACCGGGTCAGCTGCCCGAGTTTGACATCACTGCCGATTGCCATCAGGCAAAGCCCCCGAGGACGAGTTCGCTGCGGTCGGAAGTTTTCAAAATTTCCGCTGTCGAATAGGTAACAGGACGGGTGTAGAAGGGTGCATTGAGAGTGAGGCTCTCATACTCCCCGCCCTCTCCTGCAAGGTTGATCCGGTGGCGTGCTGCAACTTTTTTGAGCCGTGCAATCAGCCCGGTATCGATATGAGCGCCAAGGAAACTCTCATCCAGCCCTTCGGCGGCGGTTACCACGATGAGAGCGTCCAGCCGTTGTGCAACCTCCTGCAGCAGTGATTCGGTATCCATCTGCCAGAGCGGGGCAAATACCTCAAGGGATAACGTGTCCGCAATGGCATTCACCCGGTCTTTCTGGTACACCGATGCGACGGCACCGACCACAATTCCTTCGACCGGCAGGCACGAAAGCCCCTGCTCGAGGTCAGCGAGTTCCTCTTCTTTCCTGCCATGCGTGCGGATCTCCACGTACTCCATCCCTGCTGACCGCGCGATCACCGGGACTGCATCAAGGTTTGCCGAATGAAACATGTAGGACTCGCGGTTATCCGGCCTGACGGTTACGAGAAAACCGACCTCTTTTTTTGCGTCGATTGCTTTCTGGCAGGCGAGGATCGAGTCCTTACCACCCGAGGTGAGCGCCGCCCAGCTCACGCAAACCTCCGCTCTTTTGGCTCATCAAGGTTCCCAAAGTGTTTCCGGTATCGCGCCTGTAAGGAAACCTGATCCGGGAGATGGGTCTGGCACCCGGGGTGTTCCACGACAAACGATGCGGTGACCGTGCCGATTTTACAGCAATCCGGCAGCGCATAACCCTTCACGTATGCGGAGAGGAAGCCGGCACGGTAGGAATCTCCTGCTCCCGTAGGGTCGGCGAGCTGTACAGGCACGACCGGCACCAAGGTTTCCTTCCCGTTCTCATACAGCATGCTCCCGTCCCCGCTCATCGTAAAGACTGCGGTCTTCACCCGTGCTATCAGTTCCGTGCGGGTGATCCCCAGTGTCCGGCACATATGCTCTGCCTCGTGCTGGTTTGCAAACAGGATGTCGGTGTTGGCGATGATCGAGCCGAGCTGGTCTTTTGTGTACCAGAAGACATCCTGGCCCGGATCGAATGATACGAATTCGCTCTTCTCCGCGACCCGGCAGTTGAATTCCGGATCGGCAGTTGCCATATGGACAAACGGGAGTGCAGGAGCTTGTGCGGTGGCAAATGCTTTCGATGCGCCCCATTCGAAGAAGGTCATCTGGTCACCTTCAGTGTCCGTGAACATGAATGCGGTGGGCGTGTGGGTGCCGGGAACACAGAAGAACTGCTGGCGCACCCCGAGCTGGATCAGCCAGTGGTCGTACTCGGTTCCGGAGAAATCGTCACCCACACAGGAGACCAGCGTGCAGGGCTCACCGAGCATCGCGATGCCCGCGGCGATGTTTGCCGCACCGCCGCCAAAGAAGATCTTACGGTCGGAAATATGCGTCGAAGTGTTCCGGTCCGGCAGGTGGTGCACGGTGGATATGTGGTCGATTGCAGTATGCCCGACGATGTAGATCATAATT
>Ga0209777_10007641_pt1 | contig 11952 bp, 11 predicted proteins | sample FrelakmetHBP12HB_FD_187147 | JGI IMG/M metagenome (GOLD analysis project Ga0209777, IMG submission 187147) | Freshwater lake sediment microbial communities from the University of Notre Dame, USA, for methane emissions studies -HBP12 HB (SPAdes)... | ecosystem: Environmental > Aquatic >... | reverse complement strand
GTGCGTATTCCACAGCATTGCTTTCGATAAACTGATATTCGCTGATATCCAGATGATAGATTTTGTTCACGGAAATTCATTTAGTAGCGCTCCTGGTATATCCCATATACATACGCAACGGTATCTTCTGTTTGATCCCTACACCGCTATAGTTATTGAGAATATCTCCTGACCGATTGAGGATAAAAGGAGTAGAAACGATACATTGGTTTTCAAGAAAAAATTTCTCGTACGTCTGGATATACGTCTTCTTGAGGTTTTTGGAATTCATGCAGCTTGGAATACAAAATAAAAATATTATTTTGTTTTTATATCCATTGGTTTACATCTGCGAGATAATCCGTTTTATGACTTCTGACATATTGTCCTTGGTGACCGTGCCTTCGTATCTCTGGAGCGTGCTTTTGATCTGATCCGCTCCGTAACCGAATCACTTGAGCGACGTGACGATATTTTTGTATAATTTCTGATCTATATCCATTCTCTGAATATCTTCTACGTCGAATGTTCATCTTAACTGTAATACAATCTTTTTGGCTGATTTTGGGCCGATTCACGGAATAGCCTGGAAAAATTTTACATCAACGTTTTTGAGCGCTTGCTGGAGATTGGCTTTTGGTAACTGAGATATCTGGAATGCGGTTTTGGGTCATACGCCATTGATCTTGAGTAATGATTCAAATAATATTTTCTGGTCGATAGTATCGAAACAATAATAGAATATCGTTTTTTTGTTATCATCGAGATACGGATACAGAAAAAATTCTCCCTGATTCTGCTTTCCGAGATAATGGACTTGTATACCAAGCATATCATTGCTTAACAATGTTTCGCCTCCAAGATGACGTATTTTTCCTACAAAATAATGGAACATTTCCTTACGAATTTTAAATGTTAAATGTTGAATGCTAAATGATATTTTTTCTTTACTTAAAACTTAGCACTTAGAACTTAGCATTAATTGTTTAGTAGTATAGTTATTTACTGCTTCTTTTCAATGAGTTTTTGGGTTGATATTGAATGATAAATTATTATTCTCTTCCTGTCATTGGACTATCAGTGATTATTTTTTATTTGTTATTGCTGAATAGTACAAATACCAAAAAAGAACCATAGCTTTGGTAAACTATAGTCCTTTCCTGTCGCTTTTATTAAAGCGTACGGCTTCACTACACAAGTATATTATATATATTTTACTATAAATGTCAAATATTCTACAAAATACTATCATTTTACATTAAATACCGCTTATAAACTAGTTTTTACTCTATTTTTGGCCTTCTATGCAGAAACTTCAAAAGCAATTACGAGATAGCTTTCAGGACGATGTTACAGAACTCAGCAAACCACTCCAAGATCTCTTAAAAAACGGCTTTGATACTGGTATAATCAACGAAGAAGATGTGATCGCCGACGTGGATGATATGGATCTCAGCATCAAAATGATTGAAAAATTCTACGAATTAGCGGAAAAGCTTGGTATCAAGATCGTTACTATCGAAGAAGTCCTCGAAAAAGAGGCCGAGGAAGCAAAAAAAGAGAGCAAATTAGGAAAATTAGAGCTCTATGATACCAAAAAAAATACCTCTGAATCACAACATAAGGATTTCATCAAACTCTATTTCAATGAGATATCTAAAATCCCGCTCCTCTCTTCAGAAGAAGAAAGAGATATTTCCAGACGTGTAAAAAAAGGCGATAATGAAGCAAAAAAAAGATTGATAGAATCAAATCTCAGATTAGTCATCAGTATTGCCAAAAGATTTTTCTGATCAAGATTGAGTTTCTCCGACCTTATCCAAGAAGGGAATATCGGATTGATCAAGGCGATAGAAAAATTCGATCCGGATAAAGAATTCAAATTCTCCACGTATGCGACGCGGTGGATCAAACAAAGCATCACCAAAGCGATTGCAGATATGACTAAGCATGTGAGAATACCCGTACATCTAATTGATGAAATAAATTCATACAACAAGACCTATCAACTCCTCTTCCAGAAATTATGAAGAGAACCGACCTCCAAAGAAATAGGCCAGAAGCTCGGATTTCCTATCAAGAAAATCAAGAAGCTTGAAGAAGTGATTTTCGGAAACGTATCGTTGGATAGAGAAGTCGGTGATGAAGGAAGAGATACCTTAGCTGATCTTATCGAAGATGGAAATACGTTGAGACCTGATCAGTTTGCAGAAAAGAATGCATTAAGGAAAAACCTAGATATGATATTATGAATGCTCGATGATAGAGAAGCGAAAATCGTGAAGATGAGATATGGAATCGACGGACCGAGATATACACTTGAACAAGTCTGAGAAGAATTCAATGTCACGAGAGAAAGGGTCAGACAGATCGAACAGAAAGTCATCCAGAAACTCAAAGAGCATGCCGGATTACAAAAAATACTTGGAATCGAAGATGATATTGCTAAACTCGAGGCCGGCGAAGGCAAAAGGAAGAAGAAATGAAGGAAAGTAAAGGAAGAACTTGATGATGAAGATGAAAAAGATGATTATATGAGCAGATTCGATGATGATGATTATATTGATGAATAAAAAATAGTTACAGGTTACAAGTCACAGGTTACAGGGAAACAACCTGCTCCTTGCTCCTTGAAACCTGCAACCATCTATACTACTTAATTAATGCTATTTTACTAAGTTAACAAATAAAGTTATGGGAAATTTGAGTTCAAAGGATTATGACGCGTCGCACATCAAAGTGTTGGAATGATTGGAACCGGTAAGACAGAGACCATGAATGTATATCTGATCCACTGACGCCAAAGGTCTGCATCATCTCGTGCAGGAAATTATAGATAACGCGGTAGATGAAGCATTAGCAGGATATTGTACAACTATCACCACGTGTTTGAATGAAGACGGATCCGTAACCATCCATGACAATGGAAGAGGTATCCCGGTCGATACACATGAAAAAACGGGTAAATCAGCCCTTGAAACCGTATTTACTGTGCTTCATGCAGGAGGTAAATTCGATAAAGGAGCGTATAAGATTTCATGAGGACTTCATGGAGTCGGAGCTTCTGTCGTCAATGCGTTAAGTGAATGGCTGGAAGTAACGGTCTATAAAAATTGAAAGAAATATTTCCAAAGATATCAAAGAGGAATCCCTGATAGTGAAATCCAGGAAATCGGTGAAAGCGATAAAGTAGGAACTACGGTAAAATTCAAGCCAGATCCAATGATATTCGAAACCGTAGAATTTTCCCAGCCTATCGAGATTGCGAGAATGAAGCAATCCGCATATCTTTCTCCTGGCATCACGTTCAATTTCGTCAACAAGAAAACTGGATTCAAACAGAGATTCTACTTCGAATGAGGTATCAAGACTCGGTTGAAGAATCTCGTCGGTACACAGATGTCGCTTTCTTCACAGCATTACTTAAAAATAGAAGGAAAGGATTGTCTGGCTGAAATCGCATTTGAATTCGTAGATAGCCCGAACGATCATATCCTCTCATTCGTCAACAATATTCCGACCATCGATGGAGGAACTCATATCCTCGGCTTCAAATCAGCGTTATTGAACGTCATCAACGAAGTAGGAAAAGAGAAAGACAAGATCAACAAGAAAATATGAGAGTTCCAATATTCCGATGTGACTGACGGACTGTATGCTATCGTCACCGTCAAGATCCCTGAACCGCAGTTCGAAGGACAGACAAAATGAAAGTTATGAAACAGTTATGTAAGGCCTGAAGTGGAAAAAATAGTCTATGACTATCTCAAGGACTATTTCGTTCAGAATGAATGAGAATTTGATAGGATATTCCAAAAGGTCGAGCTCGCAGCGAGAGCAAGATTGGCGGCGAAATTCGCTAAAGAGACCGTATTGAGAAAAAATATTTTAGCGTGAGGAGTGCTTCCTGGAAAGTTAGCGGACTGCGCAAGAAAAAGCAAAGACGGAACTGAAATGTACATTGTCGAGGGAGATTCAGCGTGAGGAAGTGCGAAGCAATGAAGAGACAGCAACTTCCAAGCCATCCTGCCATTGAGAGGTAAGATCTTGAATACGGAACAAGCGTCTATACAGAAAATCATGGCGAATAACGAAGTGAAAGCGTTGATTACAGCAATTTGAACGTGAGTGAAAGACAACTTCGATTTAGAAGGACTGAGATATGACAAGATCATCATCATGACGGATGCCGACGTGGATGGAGCGCATATCAGGACATTATTACTGACCTTTTTCTTCAGATATATGAGACCGCTTATCGAACATGGTCATGTCTACGCCGCTTGTCCTCCTATCTACAAATTCGCTCAATGAAAAAAAGAAGAATATGTCTACGATGAAGACCACACGCCTGATATGTACGGATTCGATAAAGACAAGACGGAGATCCAGAGATATAAAGGTCTCGGAGAAATGAATCCGGAACAGCTTCGGGATACGACTATGAAACCTGAGAACAGAAGATTGAATCAGATCACGGTAGAAGACGCGGAAGAAGCAGATAGATTATTCAGGATCCTCATGGGTGAAGACGTTCAGGCAAGAAAGCACTTTATCCTGACTCATGCAAAGACGGTGAAAGAACTTGATATCTAAAAGACTAAGGAGCAAGTTTCAAGGAGTAAGGAGCAGGAAAAATAACCTGTAACTTGTAACCTACAACCTGTAACTAAGTATAAGCGCCTGGAAACGGGTGTTTTTCTATTTTTTAGAAGATTTTTTTTTACCAAACATTCTTCCTATAAATTTATCAATCTTTTTTTCTCGATATTCTTTTTTTTCTTTATTTTTATAAGGATTTTTTTTATCATTATCTCGATCTTTATACTCTGGATCATAAAAATCCGCTAATTCCACCATAGCAGTTAGATTTCATTTTTTTGCTTCATATTCAAGTATCTGTAGAGCTTCATTATATTTTCCTGCAATTTCTAAGTCCCAAGCAACAGATATCAAAGCATCTTCCTTACTTGAACCTGGGTAGTCCAATTGACGATATTTTACAGCGTTTTCAATATCTCATTTTGATGCATAGAGTCTTGAGAGACTCGCATATTCAAAAAAATCATTATCATATTTTACTGCTCATAAGAAACAAAATTTTGCTAATTGCCGATAGCGATCGTCTTTACTCTTTTTTCGTTTGTCTTCACATTGATATCATCAACATATCCATGGAATATTTTTCAACATTGGTTCGGCTTTTTTCTCTCAGCCTATTGCAAGTATTTTCTCATAATATTTTTTTGCTTCTTTGATATTATCATAATTTTCAAAAAGTCAGGTATTTAAAGCTATTATTTTACTCAAATGTCCGACATTATTCGTATCACACAATGATATATAGGTATCAATAAACTCCTTTTTCAACATATATTCAACAGCATGATGAGCTTCATATTCTACGGTTCACGGGATATTATGGACATCTTTATTCGCCGGCGCCAAAAGATAATCGTTATCAAATTTTTCTCTGAACGATTTTAAGCCGTCTCTTTGGGCTTGATATGCATGAGCCAATTCTGCTATCCAAGACTCTAGATAATATCATTGATTAAAATTATTTCCGGCAACTTTTTGTAATCAAATGGTATTTAATTTTTTATCCATACAATATTTTTGGATGAATCCGTTCCCCGTATCTTTTTGCAATGAAATGATATTCATATTATCATTATACATTGCCTCTGCAGGTGTACTAAATTTTTCTACTAATTCTATCTTCGGATTTTTGTATTTAGTGTTCATCATCCATATGGTTTTATACATCACAGAGTCCTGCTCTCACAATCTTTCTGCTGTATCTGTTGTATCCGGGTAAAGTATCTTAGTATCAAACCCGCTTAAAGCGTTCAATATCTGTGTCGTAGTGTTATCTTGATGTGTATACGTGATATTCCCATACGGATGTGTTTTCCCTATTTTTTTTGTATATGAATAATATCTATTCTTAACCATTCAAAGATCCTTGTTATCCAAAACAGCAGAAATATCATCTTGATGTGTTTTTTTATAATCAAAAATTTTATCTAAAACAACTTCTGTTCAGAGTAATAATCATCAAGCAATTACGAGGTATTGACCGGCTTTTTTAAGATTCATAGAAAAAATAGCATATAAATTGATTTATACTATAATTATTTGCTATAAAATATCAATACTTTCTATTGACTTCTATTATAATATAATTATATGTATGCTATTGTAATTTTTACCTTATAAACATTATCACCATGAGAGGACATAAGGACTGATCAGAAAATTTAAAGAATAATAATGAGAATACTACTTCGCAAACTGAAAGCGTGGAAGAATTATCAGCTATGGCAATCAACAATACTTTTTTAATGGCTGAGAAAAAATTCTATCAGGAAATATGGGATGTCATTTGTAAACATTCTTCTGAAGTTAAATTATTATCACAAATACCGGAATTACAAGATATTACCGTAGAAAAAATCAAAAAAGGAGCAACGGTTTTTGATATAGAAATTTATACAAACTTTGGAGGAGATCTTTACAAACTTTTATTAGATAATGGATTTCCTGACCATATGAGCACGAAAAGATGATGAACTTCTAATAAAACAATACAACGCCAACCAGAAGGCCAAGTACATGTTTGTATCTATAAACCGAATCTCTCTCTTCGAATACTCATCAAAAAAGAAGAACTATCATAATAATTTTTACCTTATAAATATTATCACCATGGTAGAATGAAATGAATGATCAGAGAATTTAAAGAATAACCAAACAAATACCATTTCAAAGACCGAAAGCGTGGAAGAATTATCAGCTATGGCGATTAAAAATAACTTTTTGATGTTAAAAAAAGAATTTCTTCAAAAAAATTGGGACTCTATCTGTAAATACTCTCCTGTAATCAAATCGTTATTGGAAATACCCGAATTACAGGACATCAAATTAGATAATATAAGCATGATTAGTAACAAAAAACATATGATTGAAAATTATTTATTTATAGAAACTTCTATAGATTATGATGGAAATCTCTATCAATTTTTATTAGACAAAGGGTTCTCCACTGAAATCATACAACCGACTATTAGATCAAATCTTGATGCGGGAATATTATTTTGCTATAAGGATTTCCAGTTATTTCTCAAACAAGAAAATATATAATTATAGTTTTTACCTTATAAACATTATCACCATGGGAGGATATAAGGACTGATCAGAAAATTTAAAGAATAGTTCACTAGAAAATCAAGAAACAGGTACCAACAAGATACAAAGGAAATCTACAAAAGAAGTCAGAGAGAATTTCCAATCTTTGAATAAGGAATTCTTGCAGAAGAATCTAGAACTTCTTGTAAAAGTAGATCCTAATATCAAAAGGATTATTGAAATCCCTGAATTACAGGATCTCAGATTAGAAAGGATTGATGTGGATGGAAATCATAGATTACGGATAGGCTGATCAACAAGTTTTGATGGAAATCTTCGCCAGCTCTTATTGAAGCATGGATTCAATAAAAATAATTTGATATCACATACATGAGCGACAGAAAAAGTGGTAGAAAAATTAATAGGAAATAAACAGATACCAAAAATCTGAGTAAGGATATGTTTGTATTGATCATCTCTCCAATTCTTCATCAAACAAGAGACGTTATCCAAGTAATTTCTTAACCATATAGCTTCACTCGAGTTTATATCAAAGCTTTCTGTAATACGCTCTGACTCAGATGCCGGAGATAACGGAAAGCTTTTTGTATTTATGTCATTGAGAAATCTGTTCCGCTATTTCCATAAGCTGTTTGCCAAATCACTTGTGCTGGACTTTATCGTTAGCTTTTTTCTTTTTTTCTAATCACTCCATTTGCCCGTAGACGTGTAATTCTCTGATTATCGCTGTTTGTTTACCTAATCACGGAATATTTACGGTATTCATTTCTGTAGGTAATAAGAGCCTTGTAAAGCCATAAAGATAACCTAATTGATCTTCGAATGAAATAAAGTATTCCACTCCCCCGCTGCTCAGATATTTCCTTATGATTATATTTATTGATTCTTTTGTCTTATGTCTTATGTTTTGATTCTTATGTCTAATTTCACGGCTTCTCGTATCCAACGACACAAAATTTCTGAATGATTTCACGTCCGGTTGTTTTCCAACGATGAATGTCTGGACTTCTTCATTTTTTCTAACGATTTTTCCCAGTTCTTCTTTGAGCGCTTTTTGCAGAGACGTAAATAAACTATATTTTCAATATATTCTCTCATAAAACTTTTTTCGTGCTCATGGTTTGCTTTTTTGTTCCTTCAACAACTGGTTGTGCATAAGTTGAGATAAATTTGTTATCGTGCTTCACGCAACGATCTCATTCGCAGGGATATCACGGATCAGTCTTTTGATTCTCGTATACGGAGGAATGACTGTCAAGAAGGTTGCTCTGATAAGTTTCTGGATATCTTTGGTTTCCAATGGTGTATATTTTCCTTGGTTATAGAGTCTGCAGAGTTGAGTATTGGGAATGACGGAAGTAGGATAGAATTTGATCTCATCCGGTTTGAAGAATGGATCAGTATATAATTCTTTGAATGTTTTTAAGTCTTTTGCATAATTAGAGCCATAAAGCCCTGGCATGATATGTAAACAGAATTTGAAACCGTATTGCCTGAGTTTATGGCATGCTTCGCGCGCTTGCTGGACCGTATGTCCTCTTTTATTCATCGCTAAAATCTTTTCGTCTAATGACTGTACGCCCATCTCTATTCTCGTCACTCCGAGTTCACGTCGGAATCTGCAGTTTTCATCAGTCACGTATTCCGGTCTGGTTTCTATGGTCAGTCCAATTATTCTATGCGCTGCGCTTTCATTCGTTTTCAATGCTTCGGTAATATTTTTTGAATACTTTATCGTTTTGCTTTTGTCGACGATAGCGTGAGAATATTTTTTGGTCGTAGAGATTTTGATGTTTTTGAAATACTCGTCGAAGGTATTGCACGCATCGTAGAGCTCTTTAACGAATTTTATCTTATATGCTTTCGTATAGACGTCGAAGGTTCAGCCTAAAATAATGAGTTCTATCTTATCGGTCTCGTGACCGGTCAACGTGAGCGAAAGTAATCTATTATAGACTTGTTTAATCGGATCAAATTTATTGAGTAATGCTCTCATAGCGCCTGGCTCGGATTTGATATAGCTCTTGGGCATCGTCGGATCGTTTGGACAGAAGATGCATTTGCCGGGACAGGGAAATGGTTTCGTCAATACCTGAACGGAAACGATTCATGACTCTGATCTGATGGCCCTTTTTTTGAGCAACTGCTCTATCTGCGAGTCCTTGGTTATTTTTTTCGTTTTCAAAAGTTCGTAATATGCTTGGAGCAATTGGATATTTGATGGGATATCCGCTAATTTTTCGATTCTAGCAAAATCCCTCTTGAAGCTGGTGAGCAAATCAAGATTGCGATCCTGGGGCTTGGTTTTGACCAATTGTAGGATGATTTTCTGCATAGCAGAGCTACTATATATAATAGTTTTCTTTTTTCTATTGAAAAATATTCATCTAGCATCTATTGACTTTTTTATATAAATATTTATAGTAATTATATTATAATAAATATTATTTATCTCCTTATATGGATATAATGAACATATGATCACTGCTTTATACATCGAATTGTTTATACCATGACAAAGAATATAGTGAGACACTGAAATTCGATCTTTTGCCTGGCATGAAACAATTAAAACAAAGAAAATTTGGCAAAGAATATATTGTGGATCGTAAAAAAAGTTTGACTGACGTACAGAAGAGAATCACTGAAGAAGAAACGTATCTCACTCAAGCCAGGAAGGACTTATTTGAAAATATTGTAGCGGAAACTATTCCTACCGAAAAAATACCTTTGATTAACGCATTTTTCTCAAAATATAGAAAAGCCAAAAAAGATGATACTACGGAAATCACCGTAGCACAGCTTTTGGATACTATTGATGTGGATCAGATTCCTCTAGATAAGACTCCTGCCCTCGTATGATTTTTGGCTGACTATTTAGAATCGTCCTATAAAAAAACGATGTTCGAAGATGTAAAACCTTATACTAAGGAGATGCGCTTTATGGAACAAACCAATATGAATACTTCTGTTTATGAAATTAACTTCTCTGTAAGAGTTTATAATGCTTTGAAATCGATTGATATGTGCACAGTATGAGATTTAATAGTATCATATAAAGCAAATCCGAAAGGATTGTTAGCATATCCCAATTTCTGAAAAAAATCCAATAATGAATTGGAGGGATTTTTAAAGGAACACCAACTTATATAATATATAATCTAATTGAAAGACGCCGAACACAACCTGTGTCTTTTTTCTATTGAAAAAGATTATATTTTTCTTATAAGCACATCTCACAAGAAAAATTTGAAGCTATGCCGCACGACGAACATCAAGGAAACACAGTAATCCACAGACCAAATGAATTGGTTGTTAGGACTCCAGAAGGAGAATATAAGCATATGGACTATCAACCGGCTTATGATGTACTTAAGTCTCTCAATCTTGATCATCATATCAATGAAGAAGAACGAAGACTTTTCCAAGTACAGTAAAACTCACTAATTGACGCATGTATTCATCGCGTCATTTTTTTTATTGAAAATATTTCACCAATCTATACAATTCCTTTACCAGATTTATCTTATCATAGATTGTATGAAAAAACTCCGTCTAGGGATTCTTTTATGAATCGGTGCAGGCATTTTGGATGTGACTCCTATGGCTATTATGAAACTTCCTTGGGTTGCATTAATCTCTTCGTTTCTTTTTTGGATAATTACAGGATTCATCATCTGAACTTCTGCGCTTAAGATGAAAGGCATACGGAAAGGCATCATCATTGCATGACTTCTGATACTCCCCTTGCTCGTCATCATCTGACGGAACGACCAGGACGAACTGATACCTATCTTCATCATGACCATAATTTTGTGAGGACTGATAGGATTTATGATTAGCAAATACGGAAAGTAAAAAGAGTCATTTCGACCCCGACTTCTCGGGGGAGAAATCTACGCCATGCAAACATGACCCTTATATCATTATTATATGGATCATGAAAACAGGATACATCTATATCATAACCAACAAATACAATACCGTATATTACATATGAGTAACCAATAATCTCCTTAGGAGACTCTATGAGCACAAGCATAAAATCAATGATTGATTCACCAAAAGATACAATATCTATAAGCTTTTGTACTATGAAGAATTTACGAACATAACTATTGCCATTGCAAGAGAAAAAGAACTCAAAAAACGAAGAAGAGAAAAGAAAATCAATCTTATAAAAACAATAAATCCAACATTACGTGACATATATACTGACTTTTTTTAGGATTTCTCACTATGTTCGAAATGACTAGAACCAGAAAAGATAAAGGTGATGAAGGAGAAGCGCTTGTAGCACAAGAATATCAAGACCGCTGATATACCCTTATAGAGAAAAAATATACCATCAAGTGATGAGAACTTGATCTGATTTTCCAAAAAAATAATATTCTGACCTTCGTGGAAGTAAAGGTTGTGGATAAAATATACGACCTCCAAGACTACGTTACATTAAAGAAACTCTGACATGTCAAACATACGATTGAATACTATCTCTATACTCATCCTACGGACAAAGAGTACGTACTTGATATTGTATTTGTAAGGAATAATTCTATATTTGAAGTCTATAAAAACGTAACGAATACATAGATTTATTTGTTGTTTTGTACATTATGAAAAAAAGTAAATTAATCATCTTATTTATCTTATGAGTAGTATGCGGTGGCTTCATGTGGCAGATCGGTCACGAATGGAATGCTTTGCACCAACCGCTTATCCAACAAGGCAAACTCAATTTGAACGGTTTGATTTCATCGATAAAAAACGTCGTAAATGCCAAAGACCTTTGATTAGGAGGCAAAACATATGAACGTTTCG
>Ga0209777_10007640_pt1 | contig 11953 bp, 23 predicted proteins | sample FrelakmetHBP12HB_FD_187147 | JGI IMG/M metagenome (GOLD analysis project Ga0209777, IMG submission 187147) | Freshwater lake sediment microbial communities from the University of Notre Dame, USA, for methane emissions studies -HBP12 HB (SPAdes)... | ecosystem: Environmental > Aquatic >... | reverse complement strand
TTAATGTTTTTATATCTTGCCTCACTTGCTCTCTTTTTGTAATTAGTTCCTCAGCTGTATACTTCGCTGTTACTGATTTAACAGCTTCTTGTTCTAAAGGCATTATTATTCTTGTTGTGTAATCCAAGCCTATATCATTATAAATAGCAACCACACTATCGGGAGATAAATGATAATTTGTTGCTATTTTAGCTGTTACAACCTGCAAATCTGAACTTGAAGCACTGGCATCTGCTTCATATTTCTGAGTTCTAACTTCCATCCATATAACACCTTGAACCATAGGTATCTTCATATGAATACCTTCTCCTATTGGATATTGGTCAGCTTTGCCAAATGTTAGCAACACTCCTCTATATCCTGCTGATACTGTATAAAATGCTCCTAGTAATATTAACATTACCAGCAATACTACACTACTAATTAAAACCAGATGTAAATTTGTTTGTCCTTTTTTATTTTTCATTTTAACCTCCTCGCTAATTCAAAATTATTTGTAAATGCATATATAGCACTTTTCTTGCAATGCAAACATTTAATTCTTCGATAAATCATTTATTATCTCCCTAAACTTACTAACATCATTATAAACACGAACAATATAAATGCCATAAATATTATTCCCAATAATAACCATTCATTTCTTGAATTTTGGTTTTTCATAAGGCCACGTTAGTAATCCGTTTCCACAGCGAGGACACTTCACTTGTGTCGAAACTCTGCTGTGCTTTCCGCCTCTTGATGTGCGGACACCCTGCTCAAAATCATATTTGCAGTAATCACAATGATACTTAATTATTTCTTTTGTTGCACTTAGGCTTGAATCTTTCATTTCTTCCATTTTTCACCCCATTTAATTCATTAAACTCTTTATCTGATATCAAATGCCCTTTATTAACAACTATCATCATTAGTATTCCTACAGCACCTATAATTATTCCTATTGCAATGCCTATAAACATTACTACAAGCATTTCAAGCAATGTCATTTAGTTCACCGTTCCTATGTTGTATGGTTCGCCGTTTTTTAAACACCAGCAATAAAAATTTATTCTGCTAAAACTATTAACTTGTTCCAGTCTATACATCTGCCAATTAAACTGTGAGCATTGATAAGTACACTTACTATTTAAAGTTTGCCCTTCCCAAGCTACTAATACTGTACCAAGTATAAAAAGCAGGATAACAAGACCTACAAACAACATTAGCCTTAATCCTGTATGTACCCTATCCACTGCATTATGCCTCATTATTTTCATATAATTCATTAATTTTATAAAAGCCAAATAAACCAACCATTATTACAGAAACTGTTGATATAATAAAAGATATAAATTGTATAACATTTAATTTTATAGTTGATGTATCAGTAGTTAAAGACATTAGTCCCCCTACTCCTACTATTAATACTGCTATAACTAATGCACCTAATAAAAAACATCCACATCCTAACAATAAATTCCACGTCTTTTTCGCCGCTTCGCAATTTGGTATCATTTTAGCCTCCTACACTCATTTTAATCTATTCCTCTTATTCCATTTTTCTTCTTCTTTTTTGTCTGGATATTTGGGTCGTATACTGCAAAACTCACAATCTCTACTTGAGCATATTATTTCAAGCCAATACAAGCATTTAGGACAATAATAAGCATCATACTTCTCTGAATACTTCCTGTGAGTACCGCAATGAATACATACCTCGCATAACTCAATAGGATTTCTTTTTGGTGTTTTGTGCATTATTACCCTCCTTTTTATCGTCCTTAAATAGTATTAATGGAACTATCCATACAGCCAACATAAATAATCCATTGGAAGTAGTAGGAATATGTCCATCCTGCAAAAATGATAAGTAATCATTAACCAGCCATAATGCATACCACCCCAATGCCCATATTATCCTCTTTACACTTGCATTCATTTTCTTTTCCTCAATGCCTTAGCCTCTAAATAAAGTATAATCATTGCCGTTATACAAATCCCTACAGCCACTACTACATACGGCCATATAATACTTGCTATGTATGCAACCATATCAGTCATAGTTTCTTCCCTACTAACGCCGTCCACAAAAACGCCTTGTAAAAGATGAACAATGCTATAACACTGGCAGTAATTATTAAGTATCTAGATATACTGCTCAGCCAGGCAAATATTGCTATCCAAGGTATTAACCTCACTAATCCTTGAATTAAATTTACTGACCCGCCACAAAGTGGTGCAAATACAAGCACAGCTATATTACACCAAAGAAATTCACCAAATATAGCACTTTCATCCTTTCTAAACATATTAATTAATATCCCTTCTAAAACTATATAAGCAATAATAGAGCATACAAAAAATAAAGGCATTGATAATTTTGCAGTTAGGTCATTAGCCTCTGTGTAAATAAACGGAAATCCAAATATGCCAAATACAGTAAACATAAGCATCGGCCAGCCTTCCTCATCTAGTCCTTTTACCATTTTATTCCTTCTTTATACTCAATAATGAATACTCCACAATCCATAAAGCCACTCCAGCCAGCATATGAAATCTCTCTAATTTTAAGTGCCTCAGCTAATAGCTTATAAAGTTCTTCTTTTGTTAGCTCTATCCTATGCTTTGCCATTTTATATTGAAATGTATTTCTCTTTCTTCTTTTTAGTTGCTGCTTTCTTAAGCACAACTCTCTTATCTATACCTTTCGCCTTACACCAGCCTGTCCACATATCCCTGAAGTCAAAAGAGATTTTACCTGCTTCATCTGGGGTCATAGCGTTTATGTTTATAATTACTTCATCCAAAAAGTTAATCATATCCTTTTGTGTTGCCATGGTTTACCTCTTATTTAAGTTTGTTTAGTATTACAAAACATTACTACTATTTAAATGTTTTGGTTATAAAATTCTAATATACGAAAATGTATATTGAGATTTTATCTTTTACGAACAAATGTGTAAGGCGTAGTAATCATGTACATTAATGTACTATTTAATGTTAATGACTCTACAGAAGTGTATATTGAGGGTGTAAAAAAAGTCCCTTTATTTTATGGGCAGGTGTAACAGGTGTATAATGGTAATTATACACTTTTACAGGTGTATATTTACACCTCATTTACACCTATTATTTACATATGAATCATATATACTATACACTATTCTTTATATATATATATATATTATATGCATAGATATAATATCATAAGAAAAGGTATGAATTCATATTGCAAAACTAAAAGTGTAAAATTGTAAAATGAAAGTGTATAATAGGTGTAAATGAGTGTAAATAGGTGTATAATGGATGAACTAAAAAAGGTTTTGGCTATGATTAAAAATATGACTACAGAGTGATATATGTTTTTCCCCATAATAATATTTATAAAGTTCGTTTGTGTCTCTTTGTAACAATTAATTAAACATATATTAAAAGGTGGTAGCTATGGATAGTGTGGAAAGTACAAACATCATTCTAGATTCTTTAACTGCGACAAAGATGTTAGAACTGTTGCCATTAACAATAACCGAGGTTCTGCAAAAAGAGTTCCGTGGCCTAACAACAGAAGATGGATTGACACTAATATGGATGATTTTAACTGACCAAGAGATAGCAGTTAGTGACATTAAATTAAAAACAAAGTCATTTATCTCTTGGAATCTAGGCAAGATTGATGCGCGAGATGGAAATTTTTATATTAAGAAGGAGGTAGTAAGCGCACTAAAAGTAAAAATACTCGATTATTTAGATAAAAAAAGCAAATAGGCGTTTTAAATGGATACAGTAGTGGATACGGAATATGTAGAGAAAGCGAGCGGCGACCCACTAATTATTCGCTTAGTTAAAAAGGAATTTGACAGGTTGCCAGTAGAAAACGCTAGAAAATTAATTACACTTATTCTTAACCGAAACGACGGAACTGGAAGACCAATAGAAATTAGTAAGATAACTGAGACAATTGGATTTAGGAAACATAATACCGGCCAAATAGATAAAGAAAGTGATACATTAAAAAATGATGTTGCGGCAGCATTAAGAGAAAAAATAATAAAAAGAATACACAAGGCCTCACAGCAATTAGATACGGAAGATTCCGATACAGAACAAACAGAGCTCAAGTTTGATGAAAGTGAAAAAGGATATCCTATAGACAAAACAATAAGCTATATGAAGTTGATTGAGAGTATTGGCCGAATCGGCACTGACGCAATATTCAAGTATAACTTTGATACTGCTGACCTCCCTTTAATAAGCGTTCCAGCCAACACACCCGAGCTACAGCATTGTAAGGTTACAATAACTACGCCTGGGGTTCAGTTTGACTTCCCTATTAGCTACAGCTACATATGTCCAGAGTGCAATAAGGGCCTGGACACAATAAAGTTTATACAGAGACGAAGTGCGTTGGAGGTATCGAGTGTAAGTGCTATTACTTGTGGACAAGAGCGAGTAATAACTAAAGATGACGGCGATGCGAAAATAGTTAAATGCCAAGAACGTTTAAAGCCCGCAAGAGTGGAGGGTGATTCGATTGAGGCATATTACTATCAAACAATAATGTTCAAAAATGAGGCTACTGATGAGACGATTGTTAGTAGTGCTGTGAGCTTTAACAACTATCCTCCTGGTCAATATGAATGTGTAATATACAAAACGTTTCAGCCATTAGGTAGAGGCCAATATCATATTGTAGACGGAAGAATGAAACAAAATAAAAAGGCATTTATATTACCAACTAAAGTGGATGGGGAAAACTATATTATTACTTTACAAAAAGCAATTGATACTTATATTGAAGAAGAAACTGGTATGCGGATATGGGGATTACTACCAATAAAGGCAGCATTAATCCTACAAGCAGCGTTGAGTGGCTTTAACTGGGACCTCGTAGGGAATTTATATCTTATTGGACAACGGGCAACAGGCAAATCGTTAGTGCTAAAGTACTGGTCGCCTATGTTGTACGGATGGTATGCCTATTCTAGCACAGGAGTAAGTATTTCTGTTCCTAGTTTAAGAGGTACAGAGGTCAAGTTAAACTTACTTGGCAAGGATATAAGTGACCTTTCAGTAGGCTATTTAGGCATATTTAAATCAATAACAATAGATGAGGCCGGACAGAACGAGGAACTCGTGAAAGACCTAAAATCATTTATTTTTGAGATGGAGTATTCCTTTGATAAGAAAGGCGGCAAGGGAGTTAGGTATCAAAGGAAGGCACACCTCAATTTAACAAGCAATCTAAACATAAAGTTTAAGACTGAATATATTAAAGGTGTAAAACAGACATACAAAGACTTGCCAGATGAAGCTAACCCTGAAAATACAGATGTTCAGCTGCCAAAACCTCCATGGGATGAATGTTGGGACTTGTATTTGCCTCTTGCAGAGACAGGCGAGAAATATCGTATAAGGACGGATAATGATTATCCTAATTTTTACTTAATTAAGGCTATAGATAAAAAGAGAACGGAACTAATGGCAGAAGACAAATGGTGGGTTGATGGGCTTGATTTGGCCGTACACGATAGGTTTCCTTTATATTTTTACCTCACAAGTGAAAAAACTAATGCTATGTTAAGGGAGATAGTGTCGAAAAATACAAGTCGTTCGCCACTACGCACTAATATGGAAATAGTAAATACTTTGGATAGTGAGACAATACAAAACTATATAAAAGACTGCAAAAAGTTTGAGAATAGTGAGGAGGATATAAAAGCATTTTTAAAAGTGGATGATATTTTAGATGAAATGGACATTGAGGGTGCTGGATATACTGTGAGACTTGAAGGATTTTATCAAATGCTTGTGAGGGCAAGTAGAATGCTTAATCAACGAATGAATTATATTGATGATGATTTTAGCTTATTACGATGGATATTATCTACTACTAACAAGAAAATTGATATAGATGATTTAGCAAGCTATTCTATTCCTACAATAATACCTAAAGAGGCTCCCATATGTAAGATAGATGTAGAGAAAAAATTAACACCTGGACAGGCATTTGCGGATGATAGTGAAGTTTTAGCTGACTTGCCGCCTGGAGCGTGGAAAAAATGACGTATGAGAAATATGATGAAATGTTTGAGCAATATAACAAAGCAGATTTTGTTAAAATGGCTGTGAGAGTTAATGAGATAAAAAAGTCCTCTGCTGAGAGAATGTGGTATAAAATAAGGGCAAGATTGAGAACACAAGTTACTATACAACCTACTGAAGTTTCTGAATCTCCTGAAGTTTCTGAAGTTAGGGCTACAGAACCACATCTACATAGATTTATAGAAGAAGACAAAGAACAACCCAATGCACTAAAAATGCTTGAACTTAAGGACTTAATGTTTTACTTAAAAGGACATTTAACAAGAAGTAAATTATTAGAATATAAATGGAACAATTTGCAAATAAATTTTCTTATTGATAGCGGCTATAATGTGGAGGACAAATAATTTTCGTAAGTTTTAAATAAAGCATTAGTTTTATTATTAGTATGATAAGATTATCAAGATTAACCGCAATAAGAGAAGAGAAGGAAAAGTTACATAATGATGAAGCATTCCAAACAGAGGTAGATAAATTATATGAAACTATAATGTTAGAGAATCCTGATTTTTTAGTTGCTGTTGATGAATTAAAAATACATAATGCGGAAATACAAAAAAAATGGAAAGAAAAGAACAGAAAAAAACTACAGGAATATCGGTCATCAAAGGAGTTTTTTTATAAAACACAAAACAAGTGTATTGATTGTAAAAAATTAATTACGGATAGGGCAAAGAGATGTATAGAATGTTATTGGAAGGCAAGATATGGTAGGACGGGAGAGACAAATAATGATGTTCCTCGCAAAGAAGAGGGAGGAGAGACAGCATTGCCAGAGGCAATTCCCAGAGTGTCCGGAGGAAATGAATGACAGCTGCAAAAAGTGCCCGTTTTATAAGAAGGTGAAAAATGACAAAGAAAACAGAAAACCAATACTTTAAATGGGCGATAGAGTATCTTATGTATGAATATGGTGTAAACGAAGAAGAAGGAGAGAGTATGCTTGCCAGTAATCCACAACTACTTAATCCTATGTTTGGCTTGCTCATATTAGCACATCATTATGCTAAAGAGGTGTAGGCAATGTCTTATATACGATACAATGAGCCATTGAGATTTTTTTCAGGTGTCTCAAACGCATACATTTTCGTTTCAAGTAAAGAAGATGATGATAAAGAATTGGAGAACTGGGTAGAGGATTATGGATATAAATATGAGGACCGTGTAATACTTGCAGATTTATTGTGTCGTATCATTCAAAGAGATAGTAGTGATGAAAAATATGCAATTAAGATGGCTAAAATTTTAGCTAAACATTTTGGTATTATAGAAAGATTACGTTCTCATCCTTTAACAGGAAAGGAATGGGAAAGAGAGAGCAATAAAGTAAAGGAAAGAATTGAAGAAGACCCAAGCTATAGAAAATTTATAGAAACTCTTAGTATTAAGAAAAAAGTGGATGATTAAAATGGTTAGAAAAGGTTATCATTTATCCAAGGAGCATTGTAGAAAAATTGGAGAAGCTAATAAAATTGCTCTCAAAGGGAGAGTTTTTTCGGATGAACATAGATTGCATTTAAGTTTAGCTGGTAGGGGAGAAAAAAATTCTAATTATAATCATTTTATATTTCATAAAAAGAAATCTGATAAGGACTATTTACAGGGGAAAAAAATATCAATTGGAAATAAAAATATTTGTTCAGAAGAAACAAAAAGAAAAATGTCCATAGCCCATAAAGGTATATATTTTTCAGAAATTCATAAAAAAAGATTAAGCTTGGCTAATAAAGGAGAAATATTTTCAGAGGAACGAAAAAGAAAGATACGTGAAAAAAGAGCATTGCAAAAGCATTGCTGGACTACATCCATAGAAATAAAAACACAGGCATTTTTAAGAGAATTAGATATAGAGTTTATTCCTCATTATTATATATCTGATATAACACTACCATATCAGTGTGATATATATGTACCTACATATAATCTAATTATTGAGTGTGATGGTATTCAGTATCATAATTATCCATATGGTACCGAGAAGGACCATATTCGTACTAAGGAAATAATGGATAAAGGATATAAAGTTTTACGATTATGGGAATATGATATTAGACATATGAATATAGAAACTTTTGAATGGAAGTTAAATAATTCTATAGAATTATTATATCCGACTTGTATAATAGAAAGATAAAAAAGGTGAATATGGTGGAATGGTATTTAATGTCCGAAAGTGAACGTATAAAAAGCATTTATTCCAAATACAACATTTCTGATTTCTATAATTGGTGGAGCAATAATCAATCAAAATGGATGGAAGTGAGAATAAAGAATTTTGAGCTTGTTAAAGAGGTTGCTAAGAAATATAATCTTCCTTATAGTGCCAGTGGAGTTTATGTGAATTCAGGAGAACTATTAAAAGCAGTAATAGCATATACACGAGATAAAGCAACTGTTTGGATGGGCGTTAATCCAAGAAAATGGAATTATACAAAATTTGGTAAAAAAGGTTTGGGGGGTAGTTTAGCTCATATTGACAGTATAAGCTTTTTGTTTATAGATATTGATAGAAAACTTAAAATTGGTCCTGCAACTACTAATGAATTAAAAAACGTTGATACTTTAGCAGAGATAATATTATCTAAACTTAAAGAGTATTCTTTTGCCAATGATTACTGTAAATTATGCTCAGGAAACGGTTGTCAAATTCTCTGCCGCTTAGACTATCCAATTTCAGTTCCGAATAGAGAATTTGATAAGAGAACTAATACATATATTGATAATGAAGAATTTGAAGATTGTGTCAATTTGTTGAGGAATAGAATAGGTAAGGAATTATTAAAATTATCTAAGAAATATGAGGATGAACTAGGAGTATCGATAGATAAAGCATCATTTAACTTGGCTGGTGTTTGCGGGCTTACATCAACGAAAAATTATAAGTATGATGGATTTACGTGGAGAGGAATTCTTGAATTAGTTAAGACAGGGGAAAATATAGGATTAACTGATTATATAATTGATATTAAAAAGGATAGAAAATTTATATTTGTTCAGCCGAGAGAGGCAAAAAATATAGATAGATTAATACCAGGAAAACTCCGTGAACATCCTCTTATTCGATTTATGTTGCAGCCTCTACCTGTTGGTGATAGGAATAATCGCCTTTGGTTTAGTCTAAAGATTTTATTGAGGGATAGTAAGATAGATATTAGAAGTAAGGAGTTTGTACAAGTTCATAAAGATATAGAAACATTGTGGAAGGATACATTAACACTCAACATACCAGACAAAAAATTTACTTTTAGTCGCAACACAGTTAATAGTTACTGTGTTGATAATTTAATTCCACCAATTTATCAATTGTGGGAAAACAGAATTGCTAAACGGCCGGTTAAAATAGAGAACGTAACATTTGATGCTGCTATGCTAAGCACTCAGCCACTTTTGCCATTACTTGCCAATACTACTATTGAGGAAGATATGAATATGTTTGATGGTATGCTTAAAGACAATGATTATGGAAATATTGATTTATACTCACAATTTATTAAGGCGTGTGTGAATAAATATGGTGAGCAAAAAATAAGATATTATGTACAATATGTATTCCTAAGATTTTTCTGTTGGAAATAAGTCTGAAGTAAATATATATATAAATGGGTTATACGTTACCATTAATATGGTACGCAATATACCGTGTTCTGCCGCAAAGAATATCTACCAGCAATTAGGGGAGAGGTGGCTACCACTCTCCCCTATTTTTTTAATCAAGGAGGTAAAGTAAATGGCAAATAGCAGAGCATTTAGTTCGAAGGTATCACCACAGGATGCTTTTAATCAAGCACGTGCTGCGGGATATACAGTTATAACAGGACAGACAAAAAATGTTCATGGACAGTTTGTTATTTTTGCTGCTCAACCTAATCAACAGCAGCAACAACAGAGGAGTCCATTATATGGTAAAATATAAGGAGGCAGAAAATGTTTGATACACGAAAAGTGGTAGGCAAAGTAATAGCCCAGCCAAAGAGAACGGACACAGTTGTAGTAATGCCAAGACGAAGATAAAGATGTTAGACACACAAGGAATAGTTCACAAGGCATTAGGACGAAAGATATTTTGCCGTAGCTGTGGATTTGCATTTAGTCCACCGAGGGACACAAGCAGAAATATGGCTAGGTGTCCGAGCTGTGGAAACAGGTCAGAGTTTGCGTGAGGTGAATGAAAAAATGTTTAATCCAGTGGAAAAGATATTAGGAAGGAAAATTGATGTAAGTAAAAACTCAGAAGGAACTAATTGTCCTCATTGTGGTAAATTTTTATCTACTCATACAGTTAGTTCATCACAGGGATTATATACTGGACGATGTGCAAATAAAAACTGTAAATATTTAAAAGAGCATGGTACACCATATATGTGGTTTTCATAAAGGAGGTACAAAATGAACCCAATTAAACAAATATTAGGAGAAGAACAAAAGAAAAAAGCCTCGTATAGAGGCTATATAGAACAAGTAAAGGCGAGACTTGCTGAAGAGGCAAAGAAATTAGCAGAGAGTGGTAGTGATATAAAAGGAAGAATACAAAAAAGAAAGGAAACTATTAGAGAAAAATATAAAGAAAAAAAGGAATCTATAAGAGCTAAAGCCCAAAAATATCACGAGGAATTTGCGAGCTTGGAGAGACTATAAATGGTTAAGCACATAGGTAAAATTGGAAGTCACTGGTTAAGTAAAAATTGGGTTCATGGACCTAGGCGTCACCAACCAAGCCTATATAAAAAGTTCAGAGTTAAAGTAGTTAATCCAAACCTCAAGTTTATTTTTGGCTTGAGGAAAAGTACAGGTAAATGGGAAATACAATCAGAGCTGAGGAGGCGAAAATAATGTTTGATACGGATAGGATTATAGGAAATGTTTTGGGAAAAAGGATTAAAAGAGATAAGGGTAAAAATATGGCCCTCCGTACTTATCCCTCAATTAATGATGATGAATCGTTTGTAGAATCACAACGAAAGCAGAAAAAATATTTAGAACCAGGTGAACCTTATACAAAAGCAATTGTAAGATTACCTGATAATTCTAAAACGTATAGTGTAACAGAACAGCACGGATGGAAAGGACGATTAGTTAGGCTTGGCGAATATGATAATGAAGAAGACAAAAAACAATTAATTGATGAGGAAAAAAATCGTTATGGAAAGAAATTGCGTATTCAAACAGGTACTGGCTGGAATGTATATGGACACGGTGGGGATAAAAAAGTTTAGGAGGAGGAAATAAAATGTTTGACCCAATAGAAAAAATTTTAGGACGAAAATTGGTTAAGAGAGATTGGTTTAGTAGAAATGCTATGGCACCTGCTATGGGCGGCGGAGGTTCATCCGGAAGTTCTGGTCCTAGTACCACAGTATCACACGTTGATGTTCAAGGCCATCCTTATACAATAAGTTATAGTGCACCAGTTCATGCTACACCACAACCAGTATATCATTATACATCTGATATATCTAAGATACCACAAACCTCTATAACCATTCCAGCTACATCAATGCCAATTCGGTCTGATGTGCCAATGCCAGCTCGGTCGGGAACAGCTGCAGCATTAACACCTATGGTAACTCGTGCTGTATCTGCACCAGCACCATCTATATCCACACCATTTGTTCCACAAATGTATAAAGTATCTCCTGGGGCATTTACAAGTAGAGATATTACTAAGCCATATTATGGACAGGTAGTTACTCAAACCCCTTCAGGTAGAATGGGTATTGACCAAGGTATAGCTGTAAATTTAGGTTCAGCTGCTGACCGTAGTGCTTATAGAGAGGCTACTGCTTTTAGAACATATCCATCACCTACTGCAATGCCTAAAGTAATGGAGGCTTTTGCTTTTAGAGTACCAACTGTTCAGCCAAAAGCAAAA
>Ga0209777_10007639_pt1 | contig 11955 bp, 8 predicted proteins | sample FrelakmetHBP12HB_FD_187147 | JGI IMG/M metagenome (GOLD analysis project Ga0209777, IMG submission 187147) | Freshwater lake sediment microbial communities from the University of Notre Dame, USA, for methane emissions studies -HBP12 HB (SPAdes)... | ecosystem: Environmental > Aquatic >... | reverse complement strand
TTGAAGGGTTTACCGCTAATCCGCCTAATCGATGTTATTTGTGCAAATACGAATTATTTTCCAAAATTAAGGAAGTCGCTCAAAAATACAATATTAAATACATTGCCGAAGGATCAAACATCGATGACCTCGGTGATTATCGTCCCGGAATGCAGGCCATCAAAGAACTGGGGATTATCAGTCCGCTTAAAGATGCCGGTTTAGGGAAAGATGCTATCAGAAAATTATCAAAACAGATGGGATTGCCCACGTGGGATAAACAATCTTTTGCCTGTCTGGCTTCGCGCTTTCCTTACGGCGAGAAAATAACACAAGAGAAGCTGGCAATGGTGGACAGAGCTGAGCAATATCTGCTCAATTTGGGCTTCAAACAGGTACGGGTGCGTCATCATGGTGATACAGCACGGATTGAAGTGGCGGAATCCGAACGGCTCAAATTTTTCGATCTGAAAATGATGGACAATGTATACAAACAATTCCAGGAAATTGGTTTTGCATATACTGCTTTAGACCTGAAAGGTTACCGCACCGGCAGCATGAACGAAGTGATTAATACGCAACAGGATATACTTAAGTGATACCAATTCGCATTCATTCGTCTACCTTTGTTGGCTGCGTCATCGGCTCCTCGATGTATATTAGAATACACCTGCGTCGACTCTTCCTTGCCCCACTGAAGTGGGACAATTCAAATAACGAATTACAGTTTACTGCGTAACTGTAATTCGAGTTTCACTGCCGCCTCGGTATACTTTTGAATGCGAATTGGTATAAAATGATGCACCAGATTTATTTCAGTTTATTGATCATGCTGGCTATGTAGCCTGCGCCAAAACCATTGTCGATGTTCACAACTGATACTCCGCCGGCGCAACTATTGAGCATTGCCAGCAAAGCAGCCACTCCCTGGAAGCTTGCGCCATAGCCAACAGACGTGGGTACCGCGATGATTGGTTTATCCACTAGACCACCGACAACGCTGGGTAAAGCTCCCTCCATTCCGGCAACCACAACAATTACGCGCGCTCCACGGATCAAATCCAACTGGTCAAATAAGCGATGAACGCCGGCCACACCGACGTCGACAATTCTTTCCACGCGATTACCGAAAATTTCGGCAGTAACGGCTGCCTCTTCGGCAACAGGCAAATCCGATGTTCCTGCTGTCACAACTGCGATGTAATTTTCGGACAGAGGCATTTTTTTTCTTGTTAGCGTAATAGTCCGGGCAAGCGGATGATACAAAGCAGCAGGACAAACTTCTTTTACTGCGGCAAAAACTTCTTCGCTGGCGCGTGTGGCGAGAATGTTGGCATCTCCGTCCAGCATGGCCTGTATAATAGTTTTTATCTGTTCATTAGTTTTGCCCGGACAAAAGATTACCTCTGGGTAACCGACGCGCAACTCGCGGTGTGTATCGAGTTTGGCGCAACCCAAATCAACATAAGATAAATTCCGCAATCGGGAGATGCCGTCTTCGACATTGATTTTCCCGTCGCGGATATTTTCTAGGAGAACTTTTAATGCATCCGTGTTCATTTTTTGGTCCTTTCAGTCAAATGGATACTTTTATATATATCTTGAATGGTGACACCATTTTCTTTTGCCAGTCTCTTGCAATCTTCATATTCCGGCTTAGACTTGATTATGCGTCCGTTTAAGTAGCCGCTTTTTACCGCTATCTCGCCATACTTAGTTTTTACTTTTACCGTTTCCCGCCGCAGCATAGATTTGGTGACTTTGTAAGAACGCAGGCCAAAAGTAGAAGAATTCAGCCACAAAACTTCTTCAATCGCTTTTTGTTTTCCAACATCACAAAGCACAGATACAATTACAGCCGGACGGGATTTTTTCATAATGATTGGTGTGAAGAATACATCATGCGCACCAGCAACAAAAAGACGCTCCATCAGTGCGTCATAGAGTTCCGGATTCATATCATCAATATTGCATTCGATAATAACAGCTTCACCGGTTTCCAGTTCATCCGCTTTGGCATCATTAGCGGATATCTCGCCAAAAAATAAACGCAGGACATTTGGTATCGGTGAATCTTTACTGCCCAAGCCATAACCGATTTTCTGTGGTGTGAAATCAATTTTCTCTTTAAAGGATACTGCTGTTACGGCAATGATCGCCGCTCCTGTGGGAGTTGTTGCTTCAAACGGCACAAGACCGGTTTTAATAGGGATACCCTGAAGAATTTCTGCCGTGGCCGGTGCCGGAACCGGAAATGTGCCGTGACTGCAATTAATTATACCGGAACCAACCTGGATGGGTGAGGAGATAACCTTGTCGACTTTTAAATAATCCAGACAAATTGCCGCACCTACTATGTCGACTATCGAATCTATCGCACCCACTTCGTGAAAGTGTATATCTTCAATTTTATGTCCGTGGATTTTTCCTTCCGCCCGGGCAAGGCAGGTAAAAATATCAAGGCTGATCTTTTTGACATTGGCGGATAAGTTACTTTGCTTGATCATTCTGGTAATATCGCGGAAAGTGCGTTTTTTCTGAGTGAGCCGGGAAGAAGTTTTCTTCTGAAATGGAACAATCACATCAACTTTTGTTCCGGTAATGCCCCCGCGCTTATCTTTATAAACTTTTATTTTATAAGAATCTATGGGCAGATTGCCGAGCTCTTTCAATAAATATTTTTGATCTACTCCCAGATCAAGCATCGCACCCAGGTTCATATCACCGCTGATGCCGGCAAAACAATCATAGTATAATATTTTCATCTGCTAATTCCTTTCACCGCATTCATAGGAAATATGGTCGAAACTATCATTGAAGTCAAGCCCGTTTTCTTTATACAATAAAAATCAAATTGACAAAATGACGTTTTTCAGGATAGTCTTAAGTTAAAGAATAATTGGCCTGAGAGGGAGGGTAACTTTCTGATCTTGAGGGGAACATAAAATCTTAAGTAAAAGAGGTTTGATTTTTCCTGATCAAACCTCTTTTGCGTTATGGAGATAAATATGGACAAGCGAATTGGAACGATCACCATTATCATCACAAACAGAACCAGTCAGGCCGAAAATGTTAATGCGATTTTAAGTGAATTCGGCGATGTCATCATTGGTCGGATGGGCATCCCCTATCCCGCCAAGCATCTACATATCATTGCGCTTATTGTGCATGCCTCCACAGATGATATCGGCGCCCTGACTGGAAAATTGGGAGCGCTCAAAGGCATTCAGGTTAAATCAGCTCTGACTAAAGCATAAGGATTATTCAAATGATTAAAGATTTTATCGACGATACAAAAATTGAAGAAATATTGGACAAGGCAAAAAATCCCGTGCCCGAAAGAGTTCGGGAAATCATAGCCAAAGCTAAGGAACTCAAAGGTCTCGCACCGGAAGAAGTTGCCGTGCTGCTCCAAACTGAGGATGATGAACTCATTAGTCTGATCTTACTGACGGCGCATAAGATTAAAGAAGACATTTACGGCAACCGCCTGGTTTTGTTCGCGCCGCTTTATGTTGCCAATCTCTGCGCCAATAATTGTCTGTATTGCGGCTTCAGGCGCGACAATAAGGAACTCAACCGGGTAGCGCTGACGATGGATCAAATCGCTAAGGAAGTGCAGGTCCTGGAACGGGAAGGTCACAAGCGCCTGCTAATGCTCTGCGGCGAACATCCCAGCCGTTCCAGTCTGGAATATTTCATGGAAGCCATTGAAACGGCATATTCCATAAAAACGGAACATGGCGGAGAAATAAGGCGGATCAACGTGGAAATTGCACCGCTGGAAGTGGATGAATATAAGCTGTTGAAGAAAACAGGCATCGGCACTGCTGTTTTATTTCAGGAAACTTATCATCATGAAACATACAAGACGATGCATCCATCCGGTCCCAAGAAGGATTACGCCAAACGACTCACCGCAATGCATCGCGCGCAGGAAGGCGGTATTAACGATGTGGGACTGGGCGCGTTGTTTGGTCTTTACGATTACAAGTTTGAAGTTTTAGGTCTTTTACTTCACGCCCTGCAATTGGAAAAAGACTGCGGCGTGGGACCTCATACCATTTCCATTCCCCGTCTGGAACCTGCTTTCAACGCGCCAGCAGCCATCAAACCTCCTCATCCCGTCAGCGATCATGATTTTAAAAAACTGGTTGCCATCATCCGCATGGCCGTTCCTTACACGGGGATGATTCTCTCCACCAGAGAATCGCCCGCCTTGCGCTCTGAAGTTTTCGCTCTGGGTATATCCCAGATCAGCGCCGGTTCACGCACAAACCCCGGCGGTTATCAGGAAGATTCCAGCGACGCTTTCCGCGCCGCGCAGTTCAATCTCGGCGACACGCGGACGCTTGATGAAGTCATCCTGGATATCAGCACCCACGGGCATATCCCCAGCTTCTGCACGGCCTGTTATCGTTTGGGACGCACGGGCAAGGACTTTATGGATCTGGCCAAACCGGGTCTGATTCAAAAGTTCTGCCAGACCAATGCCGTTTTCACGTTTAAAGAATATCTACTGGATTACGCCACCCCCGCAACACGCGATGCAGGAGAAAAATTAATTCAATATATTCTGGATGAAAAATTCAAAACAAAAAGGAAAAAGATGGTTTGCGACCGGCTGCAAAAAATAGAGGATGGCACAAGAGATGTCTATATCTAAATCCGCGGAAAATTTGATCGGCAAAGCTCAAGATGGCAAGGATTTAAACCGCGCGGAAATCATTCAACTGATGTCTCTTCCGGGCAAATATTCATCTGATCTTTTTTACGCCGCAGACCGTGTCAGAAAAGAGCAAATGGGTGATGAAATATTCTTGCGCGGCATTATTGAATTTTCCAACTACTGTGAACGCAATTGTCTTTACTGCGGTTTGCGTAAAGGCAATTCCCAACTAAGCCGCTACCGGATGTCCGAAGATGAAATAATCGCCACGGCGGAACAAATCAAAAAAACAGGCGTCCCCACGGTGGTGCTGCAATCGGGTGAAGATTCTTTTTACTCGCAGGATATTGTCTCCCGCCTGATAGAACGAATCCGGAAACAAACAAATTTAATCATCACCTTATCCATTGGCGAGCGTGCTTTAAACGATTATAAAGCATTTCAGCAAGCGGGGGCCAATCGCTATTTATTAAAACACGAAACGGCATCGCTTGGGCTTTATCGCTATCTGCGCCCCGGTTGTGAGTGGGAAAACCGCATGCAATGCCTGCGCCGGCTGAAGGAACTGGGGTTTGAAACCGGAACAGGAAACATGGTGGGCCTGCCGGGGCAGACACCGGAAATATTAGCCGATGATCTGTTGGTGATGAAATATCTGGATGCTGATATGCTGGGAATCGGCCCGTTTATAGCCCATCCCGACACACCGCTTGCCGGAATCGGCCATGATGATTTGGAACTGACACTGCGTGTTTTAGCGCTCGCGCGCCTGATCACCCGCAACACCAATATTCCGGCAACTACAGCTTTGGCTACTCTTCATCCACAGGGACGGCTTCTGGCGCTACAAGCCGGAGCTAACGTTGTTATGCCGGACTTCACACCCGAAATTTATAAAACCCGCTATGATATTTATCCCGGTAGAACAGATGTGGGCCCGGCAGTGGAAATTATCGGCCGTCTGGAAAAAGATTTCCAGTCCATTGGAAGAACACTTCAATATTCCGTTGGTAGTCGACCCGGAAAATAGTTTTGCAGCAATTACCAACTCGATTATCTCTTTTACCTACTACTGTTCAGCAACAGCAGTTTTTAGAATTAATAATTACATATGGAAAGAGAGTAACACCGCGCCTCACAGGCCGCAAGGAAATGAGCGGTCCTCGTGCAGGCGCATGTTATATGAGCAATTATGGTAAATATCAGAAGCATTTATGTGACATGCCGTTTCTGCATCAGGCACCTCCATGCTCTGGGTGGATTTGGACGATTAGATCCGAAATGGCTGGATATAAGTGAAAGAATTTTAAAATAAGGTTCCACTGCCAAGACTATATCTCTTGCAGTCCGTTGAGGTGGACCAGGACATTGGCGATTCTCATCAGCGTTGCCAACGATTGTTAGCCACAGGCCAGCTTCTTCCAAATGAGTAGCGACATTTTGGGCAAATCTTCTTCTATCATTTTCAGAACTGAAGGAGTGAAAACAGCCTCTGTCAAATACAAACCCAAAAGGAGCACCTTCAATTTTGTGCTTAAGAAAATCAACAAGCATGAAATCGCATGCAGCGTTGGCTTTAGAAGCTTTTTCTTTTGCCTTCTGTAGAGCAATTTCCGAAGAGTCAGTACCAATAACATGAAAGTGGTTCTGGGCAAGCCATATGGAATTGTCTCCGGTTCCACAGCCAATATCTAAGACTTTGCAGCTCAGAATAGGTTGTTTGGTCACAATTTCGATAAGATTGAAATCCGGCTGGCCAACGTCCCAGGGAGTGTCCCCTGATTTATATCTTTCTCTGTAACGATTTTCGATGGTCATCTGATTATCTCGTATAGAAATGTCATATAACATTTAATATATGAACTTCGTTTTCCCGATGATTTGTTTATTAACCTAGCATACGTTGTTTCTATGCAAAAGAAAAATCTATAATTACAAACAAATACCTGTTTACAGCCGAAGGTTATCTGCGGATCCGCGGTACCGGGCGTACTCCACCATGCGTCCAAACGCGAACATAGCGCGCTCCGGGGTAGGATAGCAAGGCACGCCCAGAGCAGCAAATCCCTCATGGATGTGGGCAATCTCCCTCACTGTGCCGCCGTAGTAGCTTGCAAAGACCGGTTTGTCCGGATGATGGCTGAAAATTTCGGCAAATGCTTCGGAAATATCGAATATGCTTTCCGGCATCAGCACTAAAATAATCAGCAGGGCATCTATGTCCCTCTGATCCAACAGGCACCGGGCGATATGGGCCGTGGTCTTCTTCGAGCCGTGCTGCTCAATGGCAGACCAGGTGTCGATGGGATTGCGCACCGGGGCCCATGAAGGCATCACCTCGCCCAGTTTCTTGAGTGTGGTGGGGCTTAGCCCGGGCAGAACAACGCCGTATTCCTCTGCGGCATCAGTGGCGGCAACGCAGCCCATGCCCGTGATGGAAAACACGCCCATGCGGTTTCCCCGCGGTAGAGGGAGCTTTTCAAATGCCGATAGGGTATCAAAGAAGGCTTCGGGGTCGTGTGTCCGCACGAGGCCTGTTCTGCGGCAGACCGCATCGAATACTGCATCCGATCCGGCAAGCGATCCTGTATGTGAAGCGACAGCGGCCGCTCCGGCCTCGCTGTGGCCAGCTTTCATCACCACCACCGGTTTTCTTTTACAGGCCATATCGGCAGCCCTGACGAAACGCCGTCCATCAACCACGCCTTCCAGGTACATGCCGATGGTGAAGGTAGCGGTATCATCGGTCAGGTATTCCAGAAGGTCGCTTTCGTTGATGTCGCCTTTGTTGCCGATGCAAGCCACCTTAGCCAGTCCGAAGGGCTTTGTGTCTGCTATCCAGCGCGCCCAACCTGACGAGAAAACGCCTGACTGGCCGATGATCGACACGCCGCCGACCTTGATCGGATCAAGGCCTACGATGGAAGTGGCCATCCCTACGGATGGGTTGAGAGTGCCAATGCTATTGGGCCCCATGATCCGAATGCCCGCCCGGCGCGCTTGTTCTATAATGACTTTTTGCTCCTTAGCGCCTGTTTCTCCCATGTCTGAGTAGCCGCCCGTACTCAGGATGATATTGGTGACTCCCTTGGCCTCGCAGTCCTCCAAAGCTTCCGGCACCGCGGCTTTGGGAATCACAATCATAGCCAAGTCGACCGGCGTCGGCACATCACATACTCTGGCATAGGAGGGCATGCCGAGGATTTCCCTGACCGTAGGATTTATGGGATGAATGGAGCCCTTGAAACCAGCCTTCTGCAAATTGCGCAGAATGATGTTGCCCCCTTTGCCCGGACTTCGTGAGGCACCGATAACAGCCATAGATGCCGGATTGAAAAATGGCGCCACTGTCGCAGGGTCAGGACGTTTTTGGGAAGGTCTCGAATGGTTGCCGTCCAACCGCACCAGCGCGTCTACAGCCACGGCCCCATCTGGGTAAGCGATAAAGGGATTCACATCGATTTCGAGAATGTCCGGACGTCCAGATATGAGTCGAGAGAGCGCCGAAACGGCACTGGCGATGGCGACAATATCCAGGGGCTCTTGAGAGCGGTAGCCATCGAGAAGGGCTGTGCCTCTGAGGCGCCGTAGCATCGCTCGCGCAACCGTACTGTCCACCGGGGCAAGATCAATGGCCGTGTCACGGAAAATTTCGGTGAATATACCTCCGATGCCCACGAGGACCACAGGCCCGAACACGGGATCGCGCCTACCACCTAGGATGAGTTCAGTGCCCGGCGGGGACATCTTCTGCACCAAAAGCGCATGGGGAATATCTGAAAATCTATTGCTCATCTCCCGGACGGCCCTGCCCAGAGAGGACGTATCCTTGATATTTAGCACAACCCCGCCCCGTTCGGTCTTGTGAGGAACGGTCTCTGAACATATCTTGAGCGCCACTGGAAAGCCCAGCAGATTGGCCGCCACCACAGCCTCCTGATAATCATTGGCCAGAACACCGTCAATGACAGGGATTCCCCCTTGCTTGAGTAGGGCTGCCCCTTCAAACTCGTTGAGAGTTGCGATGTTATTTTTCAACACGAAAATACCTCCTGATTCCATAAGCATGATTTACGGCGCACTGTAGTGGCCAGCATCCAATACTTCTACCATATGTGAAGTTAGAGTTCAGCCATTTTTTGATTATTTCCGATTAAATGTTATGTTAATTTGGAAAATGAGAAAATCAACGGTACAGAAGAAGTGCTTGCTGAAAACACCTACTACAGCTCAATGGCAGGCAGTTGTCAGAAAAGAAACTCCCTCTTATTTCACAACCGCAGGCGGGTGCGGGTGATGATCTCCGCCTTCGCAGAATCGGGAAGGTCGTCGAAGTATGCGCAGTATCCGGCCACGCGCACGACAAGCCCCGGATACTTGCCCGGATTTCTTCGCGCGTCCTCCATCATCTCCGGATCCAAAACGTTGAGCTGCATCTCCATGCCCCCCTGAGAGAAGAAGCCTTTCACAAGTGAAGAGAGGATGTTAACCCCTTTTTCACCGGCGACGGTTTCGGGATCGAAACGGAGATTGAGGGCATAGCCGTTCATGGCGAGTTTGGAGTCCACCTTAGCAACTGAGTTGAGCAGCGCAGTGGGTCCCAGGCGGTCCTTGCCGTTGGACGGTCCCAGGCTGGGTGCTAGTGGTTCCCCGGCTGCTCTCCCGCTGGGAAGGGCCGGTGTTCGTTTCCCAAAGGCTACATGGCACGTTACCGAGTAGAATCCGGGAACGTAATCCCCGCTGCGGATGTTTTTATGTTTGCCCAGGGCGTCGTGGTAAATCTTTGCTGTGAGATTTGCGTAGCCGTCTGGCAGAGGGTTGTCGTTCCCGAACTTTGGCGCTTTTTGCAATTCCGCTTTCAGCACGGGCGCTTTCTTGAAGTTGGTAAAGAGGGCTTGAAGCACCTCCTCCATTTTGTACCTTTTCTGCTGGAAGACGATCTCGTCGAGGGCAGCCAGAGAGTCGGCCACATCGGCCACTCCCACTCCTTGTACTCCGCTGGAGTTGTATAGTGCACCGCCGGCAGTGACGTCTTTCCCCGATTCAATACATCCGTCTACCAACATGGAGGAGAACGGCGTGGGGTGATAATCGCGGTTTCCCTTTTCCATCATCTGGAGGTCGCCGATCATTCGGGCAACCATGAAATCAACCTGCGCCCGGAAGGCTTCGATTACCTGATCGATATTTGTGAAAGACCTGGGATCTGGTGTGACGACACCCAGGCGTATTAATTTCCCGAATCTCCGGCCGCGATTCAGCGCCAGTTCCAAGCAGAGCGGCAGGTTGAAAAGTCCCGCGTCGGTGGAAAAGAAGCTCTTCCCCGGCAAGGCGAGCTCCACGCAACCGACGACAGCGTAGTTTCTCGCCTCCTTCAGGGGATAGCCATGGGAGGTGAGAGCACCGATGGAGGCCTCGTCGTTGAAAAGTGCCGGGACGCCGTTTCCCTTTCTGGCCACGTCGACGACCCGCCGCAAGTAGGGTTGGGGGCAATCCTTGTGGACCCGCGCCTGGTAGTTGGGATCCCGGAGGCCGAACTGTTCCATCACATCCAGAAAGAGGTAGGTCAGATCATTTACAGCGTCGGTTCCCTCCCGGTCGATCCCGCCTACGATGGCGGCCTGGACAACGAGATAGCCGCCGTGGTACTGGCTGGTGCGTTCGGATAGAAGAAATACGTGTTCCACCGCCTTGGCGGAGAAAAGCAGGATCAATTCTCTGGCCTTGTCAGGCGTTATCCTGCCCGCTTCCAAGTCAGCTTTATAGTAGGGGTAAAGGTACTGGTCCACCCTGCCGAAAGAGATGGCGGAGTTCAGCCCCTCCATATTCGCTGCCATGTGGGTGAACCACAGCGACTGGAGGGCCTCATGGAAGGTCGCGGCTGGTTGTCTGGGCACCTTGCGGCAGACGCGGGCGATCTCTTTCAACTCCTCGGCTCGCCCGGGGTCTTTCTCCTGAGCGGCCGATCTTTCCGCTTCACCGGCGAAGCGGTCGGCTAAGATCAAAAGCGCCTCACAGGCGATTCTGGAGGCGGCATGGAAATCGCCATTTTTGCTTTCCATCTCCTTTAAATAACCTTCGACGCCTAACTTGATCATCTTTTCGTAGTTGGGCAGGAAGTGCCCGATGCCGCCCGCCTCGTTGACAAGGTAGTATGTGGCGTTGAGCTGTTCGGTCAAATAGCGCAACAGTTTGAGAAAATGCGGAAAAAAGGCCTTAATAGCCATGTTGCGTGTGAGCCAATAGGGATATATCCTTAAGAGGAGCTTCAACCGCTCGGACCAGGGCATCTGGAAGGGATTGGTCTTTCTCTTGTCAATCCAAAGCAGTTCCTCGCTCATGAAAACACTAGCCAACTCCGGCTGAAGTATGGCTGAGATACGTTCACTACCCATGTTGCCAACGATCAGTTCTCCTGTATGGATCCGCACCGTTTTATGATCGAGAATGTGCCGGAGCGCTTTGGCCCGTTGAATAATTACGGAGTCCTTCCTTCCGGCGTGATGTTTGAAATAATCGGTGATGAGATAGGCCCGCTCCGGACAGAGTCGGACCTTGGAGGCGAGAAGTTCCCTTTTGATGCCTTCGAAACGTACGGAAGGTTTCTTTTCATCGGTAACGGTTGCTAAAGCCTGTGCCTGCACGGTATTTCTCCTTTAAGACGATAGTGGTCCAATAAATTTTCAACGCGAACCGGACGTTTAATCTATATGACCTGCCCCAAATACTTGTACCATATGTTAAGTTAGAGTTCAGCTATTTTTTATTTCTCCATTCAGGTATGCCTCTGGCGCTGGAGAATGGTATTTCAACGAACTGTGCAGCCTGAACGTGTTGTATATTCCATGCGTCATTTTTCAATTAACGTTTTAGCTTCTTTCAAGATATAGAAGATCTCTCTTAGCCTCTCGAATTTAAATAGTATATTTCATTGTTATCATAGATTTATTATACTATTTCAGACTCCTCTTTCCGCATATTCCTACTTTTTTATTGACACGATAAACAGAACCTTATATGACCTATAGTCAAGTTTTTTTATAAATTATGGAGGTGATAAATGACTAAAGAAACAAAAGTTCTTGGCCTACCAGCTGAAAGCGGCAGGTGGTTGTTTGTTGTTCTTGGATTGATTATGAATGTTTGTCTTGGTGCTGTCTATGCATACAGCATATTCCTGGGTCCCGTAAGAAAAGCTTTTACAGACATTTCGGCTTTTCAGGCTAATTTTCCTTTCATGGTTTTTCTGGCGTTCTTTTCCGTTCTGATGTTTTTTGGCGGACGTGTAATGGAGAAGCTGGGGCCGC
>Ga0209777_10007638_pt1 | contig 11956 bp, 12 predicted proteins | sample FrelakmetHBP12HB_FD_187147 | JGI IMG/M metagenome (GOLD analysis project Ga0209777, IMG submission 187147) | Freshwater lake sediment microbial communities from the University of Notre Dame, USA, for methane emissions studies -HBP12 HB (SPAdes)... | ecosystem: Environmental > Aquatic >... | reverse complement strand
TTTGTGAAGTTAGAGAAGGAGAGTCATGCCGGGTAAACGGGCTGGTATATCTTTGCACGCTGGTTGCCAGGGATGGACAATCCTGGTTCCAAGAAGTTTGAATAGGACTATCAGGCCATGATCGGAAGTATACCAGATAATGCCAGGGAACTAATGTATGAGCCTCTTTGGTTGGCCCTCGAGGCTATTAAGCTGGCAGGCACTGATAGCGGCTGGGTAGCCATTGCCAGGGCGGTCCGCTCTGGCAACTTGGCTTGGGGGACACATTTGGGTTACATCCGCTGGGGCACTGATGGCAAGCCCATCGTGAAGTACCAATTGCTGGCGCAGGTCAAGGATGAGAAGATGGTTCCTGTTCCAGCGTGGGAATAATGGCCTGCATCTGAACTTAGATCCGGGGCCAGGCTGCCTTTGGGCAAGCCTGGCCCCTACTCATTGTGGAGCTTTGTCTTAAACTGCTGGAACAGCTTCTTTAGAAGTGGCGTGGTTATGAAATTGGTCATGCATATTGAAATATATGAAGCTGGGTTGTGGTAGCTACTAAGGACTTGAGCGGAGTAGTATAATAGTGTTAGATGTCTAACTGTCAATGTGGGGAAAGGGAGGTGCCTCGTGGAAACTGCCACTTCTCTGGGTAGCAAAAACCGTGTTGTTATAACCGCCTGTGAAATGTGCATCAACGAGTGCGGAATCAAGGTGCATGTTGAGAATGACAAAATCGTTAAAATCGAGGGCTTAATTGAGCATCCTAGCAAAGGTTCGCTATGTGTTAAGGCTCATCAAATTCCAGACTGGGTGTATCATAAGGATCGTCTCAAATATCCTCTAAAGAAAGAGAATGGAAGTTGGAAGCGGATTTCCTGGGACGAGGCTTTGGATACCATCACTTTTAAGTTAAAAGAGCTAAAAGAAAAACACGGTGCTACCTCGTTAGCCGTTATTGCCGGCGACCCAGTGTGTATGCAGGAGAAACTCGGCTGGGATATGATATGGCGGTTTTGCGACGTTTATGGTTGCCCAAGCCGCTTCTATCCGGGCGACCTGTGCGGCAGCTCCAGGTTCCGGGCACATCTAATTACAGTGGGCAAGGTGTTGAGAGCTGACCTGGAAAAATCCAAATGCATCATAGTATGGGCAGCCGACCCCCAGAGATCGATGCTTCACTATGCAAACCGCATAAACGAAGCCCTACGAAATGGGGCCAAACTCATTGTGATTGACCCCAGGCGCACGGGCTTTGCCAAAAAGGCTGATATTTTCGTTCAGCCGAGGCCTGGGACTGATGGTGCTCTGGCATTGGCATTGATCAATACCATCATCTCAGAGGGTCTTTATGATAAGGAATTTGTTGAGAAGTGGACTGTGGGCTTCGACAAGCTGGAGCAGCACGTCAAGCAATATACAGCGGAGTGGGCTGAGCGAATAACCGGGGTGGCAGCCGAAGACATTAAGAAGATAGCACGAATGTATGCCACCACCAAGCCGGGGTCTCTGGCAGCAGGTATGAAGCTGCAACAATGTCCCTCCGGTTTCCACAATAGCCGTTCTCTAATGATACTGGAGGCACTTACGGGGAATATAGATGTGCCAGGGGGAGGCGTAAGGGTTTCATTTGGTGTGCGGCAGAGACCGTCCAGGCTTTTCGATAAGTTCGGGGACATGAAGCTCACTGGAGCAAAGGAGTATCCGCTATTACACGAGGTTGCAGGCAGGATGCTTGGCGAAGGTGTCATGACCAACTGGGGAGACCTGATCCTAGAGGGCAAACCATACCTGGTTAAAATGATGTTCATCATAGCGGCTAACCCTGTCATCACCTGGCCTAACACCCCAAAGGTTAAACAGGCTTTGGACAAGCTTGACTTTCTGGTGGTGATGGATGTCTTTATGACGGCGACGGCTGAGATGGCCGATACTGTTCTTCCAGCCTGTACTTTTCTGGAGAAGTACAGCCTGCCTGATATTTCGCAGGCGGCCATGTTGCGCCGGCCGGTAATACCACCGCTAGAGGAATCTTGGCCTGATTGCAAATTCTGGCTGGAACTGGCTAAAAGGATGGGATATGAAGAGTATTTTCCATGGAAAGATGACGTAGAGGTCCTGGACTATTATCTGGAGCCTTCTGGAGTGACTGTCAAACAACTGAGGGATGAGAGTCCAACAGGCATGTTTCCGGTGACCAAAGAGTATTACGAGTATAAGAAAAAGGGATTTCGAACGTCCTCAGGCAAAGTGGAACTTTATTGCGAGGAGCTAAAGACCTTGGGCTATGACCCGCTACCAGTTTATCTGGAGCCTGCAGAAAGCCCCGTCAGTACCCCTGAGCTGGCCTCCGAATATCCTTTAGTTTTGATTACTGGGGTGAGGGAGGCTGAGTTTTGGCACTCACAGTACCGCAATCTACCCAAGCTGCACAGCAAAAAGCCCGAGCCATTGGCTGACATTCACCCGGATACTGCTAGAAAATATGGCATCAGTGATGGTGACATGATTATTGTGGAAACAAAAATAGGCAGCATAGACATTAAGGCCAAAGTTACTACCGATATAATGCCAAATGTGGTCAATGTGCCCCATGCCTGGCCTCAAGCTTCCGGAAATATGCTGACTAATGACAAACCTGTTGACCCGGTATTGGGCTATCCGGCATTCACCGGGTTGTTGTGTAGGATCCGGAAAAAGGCATAGACCATCTCAGCTCCGTTATGTGGCCATGTCTGCTAAGGTATCTATTACTGGGTTGTGCAGTTTTGCTGTGACCATAGTTTCAACCTCTTGCGATGAGTCCAGATTGAGAAAGGTGTGTAGGCATGAGCGACCTATATGGAGAACTGCTGGCACTGGTGGGTAAGGAAGTACACCCCATCAACGGTGTTGACGCAGTATGCAAACAAATGATCAGACACTATTGCGAAGCCATGGAGGATGCCAATCCATTATACACTGATGAAGAGTACGCCAGGAAGAGCAAATATGGCAGCATTGTGGCACCACCAGTACTGACGCCGGCTTTTTCACAAATTCCGCTGTGGCCCAACGGTCAAGAAATGCAATACAGGCATCCCGAGAAACTATCACGCGAGGAAGCGCCAGAGCCCAGCGAGGCAACTATGGAAAAGCTTGAAAAGGCTGGCTTCACCGGGATGTTTGCTACAGCTATCAGTCAGGAATTCATCCATCCCCTGTTTCCTGGCGATAAAGTGACCAGGACAGTAAAGATTGTCAGCGTGACGCCGGAGAAAAAGACGAGAGTCGGAAACGGCCACTTTTTGAAATTAGTTTACAGCTACACAAATCAAAGGGGAGAATTGATCTGCAAGGCGACCTACGACATTTTGAGGTTCAAGCCGCTGGAAAGCACAGCGGAACAATGAACTTATTAAAGGGGAGAGGAATGCCACATAAGACGGTGTACTGGGAGGATGTTAAGGAAGGGCAAGAGCTTCCCGTTCTGACCAAGGAAGTCACTGCTACGACTATTATAGCTGGCGCTTTCGCTTTTAGAGACTTCCACCCATCGCATCATGATCGCGACTTTGCGGTCAAGAGAGGTGCCCCGGATATCTATATGAGCATTCCGACAACAAGCGGATGGGTGAGCAAGTATTTAACCGACTGGACTGGACCGGAGGGCGAAATCAAGAGGATGACTTTTCGCCTTGAGACACCTTGCTTTCCCGGAGCTACATTTACCTGGGCTGGTAAAGTGATAAAGAAGTATACTGAGGGAGACCAGCATCTGCTTGATGTGGAATACAGTGCTATGGTTCCTATGGGGATCCATTGCATCGGAACGGCTACTTTGTCCCTGCCCACCAGGGGCGTTGGGATTTGGTAATCTTCAGCGGTTATGGCGATGTATAATGACTCTGCCTACTTTAAATGGGCAAATAATAGAGGGGAACGACCATCATGAAGACAAGAATAACTGAACTGTTAGGGATGAAACATCCCATCATTCAAGGGGCGATGGGATGGGTCTCTAGCCCCCAACTGGTGGCAGCCGTTTCCAATGCTGGTGGGCTGGGGATACTAGGAGCGGTGTTTTGGAGTCCGAGCAATCTGAGGACAAATATTCGCCTCACCAGGGAACTTACCGATAAGCCCTTTGGGGTCAACTTCACCCCTGATCATCCTCACCTTGAGGAGATGATGGACGTATTGATAGAAGAGAGAATACCTGTGGCCAGCTATGGGATAGGAAATCCCAAGAGGCTTATTGAGCGTTGTAAGCCAGCCGGGATTATCTGTCTGCCTACTGTGGGGTCTATGAAGCACGCCATAAGGGCAGAACAGGATGGCGCCAGTGCAGTTATTTGCCAGGGAACAGAGGGAGGCGGAAGCACTGGATATTTTGCTTTAATGAGTTTTATCCCCCAGGCTGTAGATAGTGTTAAAATCCCTGTAGTAGCTGCTGGCGGTATCTGCGACGGCCGGGGGTTGGCCGCAGCCCTGGTGTTGGGGGCCGAGGGCATTGAGATGGGCACTAGATTCATTGTCACCCAGGAGAGTCCTGCCCACGCTAATGTTAAACAAAGGATCATGGAGAGCGAGGGTGAGGACGCCATAGCTGCTATTAGTGTGCATGGATTACAAGCTCGCTTCATACCTGGCAAGAACATCGATGTTGAGGAGTTGAGGAGAAAAGGGGATGAACTGAAAGCAGGGGGCAGAAGGTTGTTTGATCCTCTTGTAGGCAAGTTGGGGAAAAAGGCACTTATGGATGGTGACCTTACAGAGGGTAGTATACCAGCAGGACAAGGTGTTGGGTTGATCAGGGATATACCCACCTGCCGTGAGCTTATCGAGCGTATTGTGGCTGAGGCAGAAAAAATATTGCGCCAGACCGCGGTCAAGGTGTCTGTTTAATCACTTTGAGCTTGAGTAGTTGCGGCATGTATACAGCACCATGACAGTATGCTCCGGGAGTTGGGTTACACTACTCTCAAAAGGGGTGCTATTTGACCAAACGTTTCTCTACTGCAATGCGAACTGCCTCGGTTCGGCTTTCGGCTCCCAATTTGGAAATGATATTGCCGACATGCACTTCCACGGTTCTAGCTGAGAGGGAAAGATATTCGGCGATCTCCTGGTTTCGTAACCCCTGATACATTAGTTCAAGCACTTCAACCTCTCGCAAAGTCAGTTCGCCCGGCAGGTCATTTTGTACGTTAGAGGCATAATGGCGCATCACTTTGGATGCGACCTGGGGCGGCAATACTGCGCCCCCTGCTTTAATCTCGCGGATGGCTTGCACCAAGGAATCTTGAGGTGCGTCTTTGAGCAAGTACCCCTGGATGCCGACTCGCGCTGCTGCCGATATATATTGGTCGAAGTCATAACCACTGAGTATCAGTATCTTCAGCTCTGGCCATTGGTCTCTCAGACGTCGTGCTACTTCAATCCCGGAGATATCGGGCAGGCGGATGTCCAGAATCACAATATGGGGGCTAGTTTGCTGCACCTGTGCAAGAGCTTCTTTGGCTGAAGCCGCTTCTCCCACAACACAGATGTCAGGTTCTTGTTCCAAACGCCTTCGGATTCCCTCGCGGAACATCTGCTGGTCTTCAACTATTAGAACCCTTATCGGTTGTTCCATCTGTTGATATCCTGTCGTTTCAGTTTAATCTGACTGGAATACGTGCAGTCACTATAGTACCATCCCCGGGGGCAGAATGCACGTTAAAAGAGCCACCCACCGAAAGGGCACGCTCGCGCATCCCGGAAAGCCCAAACCCCTTCTTGGTACATGATTCCGGCAAGAAACCTACACCATCATCTGCCACTTGCAGGACAAGGCTGTTGTTGACCTGCGATATCGACACGTTCAGAGACGTAGCCTTGGCATGCTTGATGGCATTATTGATAGCCTCCTGAGTTACCCGAAATAATGTCTGCTCTATATCTGGCGAAAACCTATCTTCTTCGTTTATACCACTGAGCGAAAGGTGTGTCAAGATTTCGGAACGTTTGGATACCCCGTCCAACAGCCATTCTATAGCTGGAACTAATCCCAGGTCATCAAGAATTGCTGGACGCAGGCGGGAGCAAATCTCACGGATTTCGGAGACTAGCTGGCTGGCGATTTCCCTTTGATCCTCTCGGGCATCAGACTGTCTAACCAGGAATGCTGCCTTCTGCAGCGGTCCGTCATGAAGGTCACCTGCGATGCGAGCGCGTTCTGTCTCCTCTGCTTTAACCAGGCGTTTGTTCAGCTCTCTCAGGTCCTCGGATAGTTCCGCCTTGTCTATGGCAAGAGCTATGATCGGCACGACGCTAGACACCATCTGTTTCTCATCCTCCACCAGGACCTCACCACCATGTTTCGGCCCAAGGAGCAAACAACCGAGGCGATGCCCGGGCAGTTCCAGATTTGCTAACAAGAAGGAATCAGATTCCAGGCGCAGCTCTACCAGGCCTCCGTGTCTTGGATTCTCCATGTACTGTTCTATCTTTGACTGCACGTGCGGCAAAGTGTCTGAGGCATGTTCCCCTGCTGCTGCCACCAGCCTGCTGCCCGCCCCATCGTTGAGAAACAGGTAAACGGACTCCAGATTCAACGCTTGAGCCAGTGGTTGAACAATCCCAGTCGCTACTTCTGTAATCCCACTGAGTGTGCCAACATTGGCTGGCAGGGCTTTGATAAATGCCTGATAATCGGCTGTGTCCTTGTACAGAAATTTGTCCACCAACCAGCGCGCCCCACGCTGTAGCGGAAAGAAGATGATTATCCCGCCAACAATGAACAAAGGAACCAGAAAGTATGGATAGCCACTGTCCTGAAGCGCGCCGAAGGGACGGACAAAAGCCGTCAAGGTTACTACAACAAGCACCAATAGCACTATGGTGGTTGTACCATAGACTGTGCCCCGATGGATCAATCTGCGTATCCCCAGTAGCTGGTGTTGCAGGATAGCATAGGCAAAGAAGATGGGCATTAGCGCAAAAGGCAGAATAGTTATGTGGGCAGGTAGTAGCGCATCTTGTCCTAAGGCCTCTGGTATAAGTGTAAGGGTCACAAAGGGGAGCATTCCGAGAGCTGTCCCCCAGAGGCAAATCCGGGCCTGCTCCCTGTTGAGAGCAGACTCTTGGCCAGTCCTTTTAACGGCTAGCAGCCAAACAGAGACAAGGACTGCCAAGGAAAGATAAAGAAAAAGCACAGGCTGCACTATCTCATATAGAGAAGGATTGGCTAATATTGATGCTACATAGACCAGAGTCATAATGAAGCCGAAGACAGCAAATGTTGCCGCAACGAACCAGCGTAGTCTTGGCGGCTGCTTGAGTAAAGCCACAATAAAATTAGGCAATGTTGCTCCGATCCCCCACAGGCTAAAATCTTGAAGGATCAGTGCCCATGGGGGAGCTGGCCCACCAGCGCTGGGGCCTACGGCGAGAGCAACAGCGGCTGAGCCTGTAAACAAAGCGAACATCCTCGCAGTGTGGGAGTCCGGCCGCCGCAGCACAACGGCTGCACCTAAAAGCGCAAACACCCCACCCACAACCCATAGAGAGAATCGTGCAGCTCCATGGCTAATGGACGTCTCAGTCAGTTCCACATGCAACTGCTCACCGCCGGGGGTCAGCAGAACAGCCTCTCTGGCTGGTTCAACAGGGATGGATGATAACTCTGAGCTGCCAATGGTCTTTCCATCAACGGAGAGCACCCTCATACCAGGCCTCACCCCCTGCTCCCAGGCTATCCCAGCAGGCATGACCCAGGAAACGTGAGGCGCATCCCCATGGAGTGAGACTCTGAAGGCAAGGGAACCTGGCTCTGTTGTGGAATGATAGGCTAGCACAACCAAGATCGCGTAGACGGATAGAAGAACGAAGACAGCAAAGAGTGCAAGACGGCTACTGAGGTCCTTATGAGACCGCAATAATTTCGTTCGGGTTGAACTCAACTGATCTGACGAGCTGCTCAAGGCCATCCACCATCATTGCCCGGTCCCTGAGGGCCGCCAGGTTGCTTTTAGCCCGATTGAGAAAAGTCTCGGCTATGATGGCAGAGAACACCTCTGCACCCGAGGCCTTGAACCTTTGACGAACCTCCTGGCTAACGGGCTCACCTGAGTCTGGAGACATTATACCACTATTTGTCACGGTAGCGTCTTCAGCCAAGAAATTGGAGAAATACACCACTGGCAAGGTCTTCTTGTGCTGCCCCAGGTCCGTCAGAGGGATGTTTTCCGGACAGGCATCCCGGAGGTCATCAACGAGCTGCATGTAGGTAAACAAGTTGAAGCCAAACTCTTCAAACAGCTTGATAGTCTGGGGCTCGTCTGTGGCAATGTTTGAGGCGAAAGCTGTGGCTAACCTACCTATACTGCCGGACTTAAGGCAGGTTATCCGCAGGGCTTCGTCGGTGGTGCCCAGGCCTAGCTTTTGCACACGGGCATCCAAGAACTGACCGCTGGAACTGGCAATACAATCCCGGTGTAGTTGCAGCAGCGAACGAAAGCCTCGCCCATCACTACTGGCCTGCAGGGCGGCTTCACAGGCCGCAGCGGCCCCGCAAGACATCAGGCCTATTGCCAGGGCTAACTCCTCAGCGGCGCTCAGGCCATCCGCCTGGTCTAGCTCGTGGTCTGCCACCTGGTCGAACATAAATGCCGCTTCCATGTATAGCTCTGTAGCTATGGCCGCCCGAAAAGCTGTAGTGCCTAGCGTGCCTTGTATCGCTCGGTGTACTTCCAGGGTGAGGAGGCCGATTCTGCACTTTGCCTCAGGATGCAGAGCGAACCCCGGGCGGGAAAGTGCACGCAGCATGGTTTCCCTCTGGGTAGGCTCAGTGCAGTAGGTCTCCACAGTCTTGTGAATCTCTGAGCGTAGTGCATCTCTCATCAGACCAGACCCCCTCGCCCTGCAGTAGTGCCCTTGGTTTATGCCCAACGTGCTGTAGTGGTATTGAGGAGGGTTGTCGCTGCATGTCTCCTGACACGCCGTTTCGCGGCCAGCGTCTTGGTGGCCTGGTCAAACTCCGGCGACAGATTCAGACCCGCATCATCCTTGCTTTCCGGAGTTGCCAGGGTGGATCCTAGAGAACCATCTCTAGCAGCCTGTCTCACGGTTTTCTCAAGCTTAGTGATCTCCATCGTCAACCTCCTATTTTTTATTTGAGTGGCTGTGTGCCCTCTTTTGCATGGTAACGGACTTCAAGCTAAACTGCAACAGTACATTTAGGGTAAACCCTTAAGTGAAAACCCTTAGTCCTTGGATGGCAATAGCTGAAACAAAGACCTCTCACTGGGTATGTAGCGGTGTGCAGTCAGCTATGCGGCTGGTGTGGTTATGGCCATAGTTGTTCGATGTTGGGAGCGCATAAGTATTTCTACTTAGTAGCTTGCACAGATGGTACTGATGCAATACCTGGTCTCTGCTGCGATACGTTCAGCGGTGCTGTCGGTGTGGTTATCAGCAAAGCTGTGCTAAGTTGGGGCGCATAAGTATTTCTACCTAGTAGCTTGCAAGTAGGCTACTTGTGCAATTCCTGGTCATTCATTTGATACGTTCAGCGGTATGGCCAGTGTGGTTGTCAATAACGCTGCCCGATGGCGAGAGGACATAGGGGTTTTCACGTAGTGTCTTGCCCTAATTCTACTGATGTAATTGTTTGCTGAAATGGTTATTATAATTTCAGGTTATATTGCCCGGTAGAAATTTGGCCAAACAAAATGACATATGACTAGACTAGGGGTGAAACTTGGGTGTAAGTAAAAGCACCGGTTTTATAAATGTAGTTATAGTTGATGACAATGAGATTGTTCGCCAAGGGGTAAAAAAACTCCTCAGCCGTGACACTAGAATCAGGGTGGTGGGTGAGGCAGTAAGTAGTGACGAGGCGATTTTGTTGATCAGTGAGCTACAGCCGGATGTGGCACTAACCGACATTCGGCTACAACACGGGACTGGAATCGATGTTAGTAGAGCCGCTAGAAATGTTGCACCAAACACCAGGGTGTTATTTCTTAGCGCTTATGACGATGACCAGTATGTGAGATCAGCCATGAAGCTCGGGGTAAGCGGATACCTCTTGAAAACGGCTTCTGCCAAAGAGCTGACAAGGGCAATCCACGATGCGGTTGACGGACAATTGGTATTTTCGCCTTTGATTTCGGACAAAGTGAAAATCTTACTTCAGAAGGCCAGTATTGGTGGTTGCTCCGAAGTTTCTGCTGGTACTAGGAGAAATAAAAAAAACCGCAAAGAGACCACCAATATGCTATCGAATGACGCAAACCTCACCAGCAGAGAAATGGAGGTACTTGAACATATAGCTCTTGGTCTTAGAAATAGTGAAATAGCTAGCGCCATGGGCATCTCACCAAAAACAGTTGAGGCTCATATAGACCACATATTGCTGAAGTTAGGTGCTAGGAGCCGTATTGAGGCTGTGCTTTGGAGCCTTCAGAGCGGATTGTTGCGAGGGATTCCGCAATAAGCATGTGCCATTTGCTGACCTTAGGAATTTTGATTACACGTAGGATTGCATATGAGAGTAATGGTTTTTGGAAGCGACAGAGTTACACGGAGGCTGACTAGGTCCCTGGCTAAAATTGGCATCGAGGTGGTAGGCACTTCGGATTGCTCCAGTGTGATAGGACTGCTGGCTCAAGAGAAGTGTGGCCTAGCTGTGGTCGATAGCTTGATGGAAGAGGCACAAGCGACTTGCCGGTGTATCAGGGAGCACTGTGATACTCGGGTGGTGGCGCTACTGAGCCGGCAACAGGTAAATTGGGAAAGGGCTGATTCGCTAGAATGTGATGGCTATGTGTGTGAAGGAATGGGACCGGTTGAGCTTGCAGCCCGACTACGGGCAGTGATGCGCTGCTAGGCGTGTTAGATGCAAGAGACAGGTTCCACGCAGGGAGAAGCTCATGCCAAACAAGCATTCCAAGGGCCTTGTTTTGCTGATAGAGGATGATGCTGATGTACGGAGATTTGCCTCCCTAGTGTTGGAGTTGGAGGAATATTCTGTTCTGGAAGCCGAAAACGGTGAGCAGGGCTTGGAGTTGGCACGCCACAACAAGTGTGGCCTGGTGCTGCTGGACTTGAGGCTCTCAGGGTTGGATGGCTGGTCAGTGCTGAAGAAGCTGAAGGAAGACCCTGACCTTTGTGGTATTCCAGTGTTTGTGTTTTCAGCCTCTGCCGACATGGAGTTCCGAGAGAGGGCACTGAGCTTGGGCGCTGATGACTATCTGCTCAAACCACTGAGTGCTGCCAGTCTGCGGAATGCTGTTGCCCGAATCAAGCAGCTCGATAGGCAAAATATGAGATATAGTTAATCATGCCCTCTGGGGTTTATCCTTTGGGATATCGGGGGCAAGGTTTAGTTCAGCATTTGAGGCGGGCTGCCACAATCTGGAATAGCACTTCCTATTATCTAATATACTGATGAGCCATAAGGTTAGAGTACCACGGGACTGACCGTGTGTATCTACTAATAAGTCTTTGCTTCAGTACTAGCGTCAACCGTCTCGGTCTATATCTTCCTTTCGACCCCTACCGGCTTGAATTCCTGCTATACATCGTTTGGTTCCTGTGCCACTAGTACTACCAGTGACCAGGGGTTATCCCTGCTGGGAACTTTTGAACCTTCGCTGAATAATTGCTCACGATATAGCTAGACATAGTGGTTATATAGTGGAATAATGATAAGGACGTGCGAAGTAGGATAAGCTCGGGATTTCGATCTATTAGGCAAGCCTTAAGGCTGCCGGTGCTGAGCTGGGAGCTGGGCCTCTATCTTTTGATTGTAGCTGTCGCAGCGGTGCTTCGTTTCTGGCAACTGGACAGCCGCCCCATCCATTACGACGAAGGCACGTACCACACCTACCTTAGTTGGCAGTTGTCTCTGGGCAAAGGCTACCATCATGACCCCGCGGGGCATGGCCCTGTCCTTTACCTCCTCAATGCGCTTATCTACGCTATATTCTGGCCCAGCAACTACACC
>Ga0209777_10007637_pt1 | contig 11956 bp, 14 predicted proteins | sample FrelakmetHBP12HB_FD_187147 | JGI IMG/M metagenome (GOLD analysis project Ga0209777, IMG submission 187147) | Freshwater lake sediment microbial communities from the University of Notre Dame, USA, for methane emissions studies -HBP12 HB (SPAdes)... | ecosystem: Environmental > Aquatic >... | reverse complement strand
GGGGTCGACTCTCTCCTGCTAAGCGGGATCGCTCCTGACCTTTGCTACGCAACCCTCCTTTGAAAGGAGGAGAATTTAAAAAACCCACTCCGATGTCACGTCGGAGCGGGATTTGAAATTAATTTCAGATGACCATGTGGCCCGGCGTAGGCCTTATGTTGACCCTGACTTTACGCCCGCAGCCTTGGCAGATAAGCACATCAGTATGAGTATCTCCCTCACTGGTCTGATAGAATACGCCCTGGCATTCCTTGCATGTTAAAGTGGTTACGTTGTGCTTAAGCTTAAGGAAAACATTGTCGGCTTTCGCTTTTTGCAGATTGGCCGCTCCTGATTTTGACAACGGTTTTTTGGCCGCTGATTTGCCCGCGGCTTTTCCCCGGGCCGGCTTGGCCGTGATTTTCTTTTTCATGTTCTGTCCTCCAAATTTGCTATCTTTTTAGGTAAAGTACTCAACTGCCGAAATCATAGCGCTAAGCGTCGATTTTGTCAAATAAATGAACATAACCCAGCTTGACGCTGGGGTATCTGTTTGGTGAGGTAAACCCGCTTATTCATTTATCTTTAATGAAATTAATTTGGAGTCTGACTATATAGAATGTTTTTTTAAAATTACAAAAAGTAGAGACGCGCCGAGGCGCGTCTCTACAAAGCATCTATTTAAAATCAAAATTTTTAAGCAAGCAATGGCAGTGGAAACGCGATTAATTAAAAAACGGATAGGACCACCTCTGTGGCCATATCCGTAAGCAAAATCCTCGCTGGGATTTCTATGACACCTCGACAACGCCTTGTTTGAGCTTTTCCAGCTCTTGCCTGGCCTTCTCCAGATCGGCATATGATGTCGCTAACAGGACCTGATCCTCCAGATCATTCAGTCGCCGGAAGTGGTCCTCGATGGCGCAAATCTTGAGCGCCACGGCTCTCCGCTGATCTTTAAGCCAAAGAGGATCGCCCGCTAAAGCGCGCAGGCAATCGATGAAGCCCTTAAAGCTATCTCCTCCACGAGTGAACACATCCCGGCAGACACGGCCAGCGCCAAGGATATCCACGACACGCTGGTCCAATCCGCCATTTGGCTCTTGGCTGATGTAGGGCTGAAGGAGCCCCACCAAATCTGCAGTGGTCTTTCTGGCAACCTGCTTTTCATACGCCCGGATCTCGGAGCGCAGGTTTGACCGGGCAAAAATGAACTGGCGGTGGCCGTGCCAGCATATCCCGACAGCGGCCACCAAAAGGATGACCCAACAAATCAATAACTTTCTTACCAACTTGCTTTTCTTCCTGACTTCCGTGCTCATAGGAAATCTCCTTTCCGAACTCTTCCAAACCACAGACAAAAATGCTGATTATAATTTAGCATATTTTGGAATTTTTTCAAATTTTAATGATCTTCAAATAACCCACAATTATCAACTTGATTGTTTTTTATAAATCGGCTATAATTAATTTAACAATAACAAATCCCCCGCGAGGGGGTTTTAAGATAGAATAAATTCCTAAAATTAAGCAAATTTAAGCATATGGCAAAGATGGATTTAGTCCAATATTTCAAAGATTCCGTGGCGGAAATGAAAAAAGTCGCCTGGCCCAACAAGACAGAGATCCAGCGGCATACGATCCTGGTAATCGCCATCTCGCTGGGTACGGCGGTATTTTTGGGATTATGCGATTATGTATTGAATCTGGGACTGGAGAATGTGATTAATATCATCAGATAAACTACGAAACTACGAATCTGCCACGAATATACGAATAATTAATTTTGATAATTCAAAAATGGAAATTGGAAATTGGAAATTGGAAACTGGGGTAAAATACAAAAATAAATTCTGAAATTTCCCTAATTTCTAATTTCTTATTTCCAATTTCGTATTTGATCTTTCCCTTAATTTTGACGGCTTTGCCGGCATCCCGCTTAGCGGGACGATTGCGAAGCAATCGATTTCTTAGTTTCTTAATTATTTCTTAATTTTATGGCCAAACAAAATCTACAGCTGGGCCGACGCTGGTATGTGCTCCATACCTATTCGGGCCTGGAGGAAGCGGTAGAGCGCAATCTGAAACAGCGCATTGAATCCATGGACATGGAAGACAAAATATTCTCCATCATGATACCCAAAGAAAAGAAAATCAGGATTAAGAACGGCAAGCGCAAAGTCATCGAGGAAAAAATTTATCCCGGTTATGTGCTGGTGGAGATGATCGTCACCGACGACTCCTGGTACGTGGTGCGCAATACGCCTCATGTAACCGGATTCGTGGGCTCGGGCACCACTCCCACTCCGATTTCCGAAGAAGAAGTCAAGGGCCTGCAGAAACGCATGGGCTTGGAAGAGCCGGAATACCAGATCGACGTGCTCAAGGGCGACGCCATCCGCATCACCGACGGCCCGTTCAAGAACATGGAAGGCAAAGTAACGGAAATCGACGAGGCCCGCGGCAAGATCAAAGTGCTCATCTCCCTGTTCGGCCGCGAAACGCCGGTGGAATTGGACTTTTTACAAATTAAAAAAATCTAAAATCTACCGCGAATCCACGAATTGACTACGAATACCACGAATAATAAATATAGAAATTTAAGTTCAAAGTTCAAGGCTCAAAGATAAATATTGAAATTAGAGAAAAAGAAATTAAGGATTTACCGCGAATCCACGAATTTATCACGAATACCACAAATAATACAGAAATAAGAAATAGGAAATATTTAGTCATAGTTATCAGTTGTCAGTTGCCAGTTTTCATTTAGTTTATTTAGTTAGACAGTTAATTATTTTTAATCATTTTAATTATTTAACTTAATAACTGATTAACTTGATGATAACTGAAAACTGATGACTGGAAACTGAAAATTGGGATATTATTCGCACATTCGTGGATTATTCGTGGATTCGAGGTAATATCGCAGCTTCTCGTGTTTCAACACGGCGGTATAATAATCTACTGATAAAAAAATCGACTAACTACACAACTATGGCAAAAGTAAAAAAAATAAAGACAATCATCAAATTGCAGATTCCAGCCGGCGCGGCCAATCCGGCGCCGCCGGTGGGGCCGGCTTTGGGCCAGCACGGCCTGAATATCTCTGAATTCTGCCAGAAATTCAACGCGGCCACGCAAAAAATGGCCGGCGACATCACGCCAGTGGAAATCACCGTCTATGAAGACCGCAGCTATGATTTCATCCTCAAGACTCCGCCGGCTTCCGAACTGATTAAAAAGGCAATCGGCATCGCCAAAGGCTCGGGTAAATCCATCAAGGAAAAAGCCGGCCAGATCACCGCGGCGCAGATCGAAGAGATCGCCAAGCGCAAAATGCCGGATCTCAATACCAAGAATCTCCAGGCCGCCATGCGCACCATCGAAGGCACCTGCCGGCAGATGGGAGTGGATATAATTAAATAAAAATGGAAAAGTCAAAATGGTAAATTTTTAATTTTTGAGATTTACATTTTACATTAATCAGGTGGCAGAATTCCTTAGTCGGTAATTCGTTATGACCACGCAATATATAATAAGTATGAAAAAAGTTGAACACCAGCCGTCAAAGAGATATCAGGGAGCTGTCGCTCTGATCGATCCGAAAAAATCCTATCCGATCGCCGCGGCCGTGGCTTTGGCCAAACAGACCTCGATGGTCAAATTCGATGCCAGTATGGAAATCCATATCCGGCTCAATCTCAATACCAAAAAATCAGACCAGCAGGTCCGCTCCTCCGTGGCCTTGCCGCATGGCACGGGCAAGACCTTGAGGGTGGCGGTCATTACCATCGACGGGGATCAGCAAAAAGCGGCCAAAGCAGCCGGCGCCGATCTGGTCGGAGATCAGGATCTGATCGCCGAGATCAAAGACGGCAAAGCTAAATTCGATATCCTGGTGGCCACGCCCGATTCCATGAAGCTCTTGTCGCCGCTGGCCAAAATCCTCGGCCCCAAAGGGCTGATGCCCAATCCCAAGGACGGCACAGTGACCCAGAACGCGGCCGAAGCCGTCAGCCAGCTCAAAAAAGGCAAAGTCAACTACAAAAACGACGATTCGGGAAATATCCACGGCATTATCGGCAAAATTTCTTTCGCCGACAATCAATTGGTGGAGAATTATCAGGCTTTCATCGACAGCGTCAATAAAGTCAAACCGGCCGGAGTCAAAGGCACTTATATTAGAAATATTTCGCTGTCCACTTCCATGGGCCCGGGAATAAAGGTTAGCTTTTAATAATTAGCTTGTTAGCTTATAGCTTATAGCTTTTAGGTTTTAGCTTCAAAATAAATAAAAAGAGTTTCATTAATATAGTGAAACTCTTTTTATGTGAAATAATTTCAATTTATTATATTGACTTACCATTTAGATTATGCTAAATTTCCTTTACTTCAACCATAACAGGAGGTAAAAAATGTCAGAAACACAGCCCTATCAACGCCCCAAATGGGACGACTATTTCATGGAAATCTGCCAAAGCGTGGCCAAGCGCGCCACCTGCGACCGCGGGCGGAGCGGCTGCGTCATCGCGCGGGACAAGCAGATTCTCACTACCGGCTATGTGGGCTCCCCCATCGGCCTGCCGCATTGCGATGAAATCGGCCATGAAATGCACCAGGTGGTGCACGACGACGGCCATGCCAGCCAGCATTGCATCCGCACGGCCCATGCCGAGCAGAACGCCATCTGCCAGGCGGCTAAGCTGGGCATCGCGCTCGATGGCGCCACGCTTTATTGCAAGATGACGCCTTGCTATGCCTGCGCCAAAATGATCATTAATGTCGGCATCAGGCGCGTGGTCTGCGAGAAAGACTACCATGACTCGGACCGGTCCAAGGAAGTTTTCGCCCAAGCCGGCATCGAACTAGTCATACTCATTCCGGAAGCGGAACAGTATGACAAACAGTAATTAATTTGCCTACAAATTACAAATCTAATACAAATATACAAATTAATTATTTGTTGATTAGTTGAAGATTTGTTGATTTGTGGGTTTTTTTATTATTTGTTGTCTTGATCTCGCTTTTCTGCTAAAATACATTTATGACTAAACCAAAAAAAATAATCCTCGGCTTGGTGGGCGAGATCGCCAGCGGCAAGGATACCACGGCCGCTTATCTGGCCGAAAAATACCGCTCGGAAACCATCAGCTTTTCCCAGCCCCTGCGCGAAATTCTTGATATTTTAGGCTTGCCACAAACGCGCGCTAATATGGCTTGGCTGGGAACAGCGGCCAGGAAGCATTTCGGCCAGAATCTCTTAGCCAAGGTCATTACCGCCAAGTCCCTTGGCAGCCGGGCCAAAATCGTGGTCCTGCCCAACGTCCGTTTGCCGCAGGACATTATTTATTTGAAAAAAATTCCAAGTTTTCATCTGGTCGCGATCGAGGCCGCTCCGAAAATCAGATACCGGCGTCTCGCTAATCGCGGTCAGAATGCCGACGACAAAACCAAGACCTGGAAGCAATTCCTGATGGATTCGCGCCTGGCCACGGAAATCCAGATCCGCCATATCGCCAAGCAAGCTGAATTTCAGCTAGATAATAACGGGACGTTTAAAGAGCTGCATAGACAGATAGAAATATTGATTAAGAAGTTATTATAGCTACCGCGAATCCACGAATTATTAACGAATATACGAATAATATCCCAATTTCCAGTTTCCAGTTATTAGTTTTCAGTTATCATCAAGTTAATCAGTTATTAAGTTAAATAATTAAAATGATTAACTGTCTAACTAAATAAACTAAATGAAAACTGGCAACTGATAACTGATAACTAAAATCCAATATCTTAATATCCAATTACTAATTACACTTTATTAACTTAAGCTTTAAACTTTAATTTCTATATTTATTATTCGTGGCATTCGTGGCCGATTCGTTGATTCGCGGTTACAATATGTTTAAAAATAAAAGCTCGGGAAAATTCATCGCCATCGAAGGCCTGGACGGCTCGGGGTCTTCGACTCAATCCCATCGTCTTTATTATTGGCTGAAGGAAAAAAAGCTTGCCGCCTGGCTGACGCAGGAACCGACCGCGACGATTATCGGCGGCATCATCAAATCCTGCCTGGTGGGGGACTGGAAAAATGTCGATCCCAAAGCCCTGCAGCTGCTGTTTGCCGCTGATCGGGCCGATCATCTGGAATATGAAATCAAGCCTAGGCTGGAAAAAGGCGTTAATGTGATAACCGACCGTTATTTCCTCTCCTCCATCGCCTATGGCTCGACGTCTGCCAGCGAGCAATGGCTGATGGCCGTCAACGATCTCTTTATCCTGCCCGATCTCACCCTGCTGCTTAAAGTCCCGGTGCGGATCTGCCTGGAAAGGATCAAAGAAAGCCGCACGGGCTTTGAACTTTTTGAAAAAAAGGATAAATTGGAAAAAGTCTGGAGCGTCTATGAAGCCATCTCCAAAAAGTATCCCAACATCATGATCATCGACGGCGAGAAGTCGGAGGAAGAAGTTTTTAAAGATGTCAGGGAGGCGGTTGATAAAATTATATAATTGCTGGATTGTCGTATTGTTAAATTATCCGGAAAACATCTTCTGAAGGGAGGTGTTTTTTTAGTTAGAAAAAAGAAATTAAAAAATTAAGAAATTAAGGGGAATTCAATTATTAGATATTAGATATTTGTAATTGAATTTTAATATCCAATATCCAATTACCAATATCTTTATTTTCTTGTTTTATTAATTTCTTCCACAATTATCCACGGGATCCCCACGCTTCACTCTCCGCCTTGAGGCGGATCGTTGCGCTCGGGATGACATCTGTTTTTGTGCTTTTGTGTTTTTGTGCTTTTGTGTTTTTGTTTCTTACTTTCTTTATTTCCTTGACTATCTTTGATTTATATGCTAATTTTCAGGCACCACTTGCACCGTAAAAACTTAGGGAAAGGAGGCGTTATGCCGCATCTAATCAGTTTTGAGGGCATCGAGTGCTGCGGCAAAGGCACACAGATCAAGCTGCTCATGGAAGTTCTCAAAAACCAATGCATCAAGGCCATTGTCGAGCGCGAACCGGGCGGCACCGAGTATGGGGAGGCGATCCGCGCCATGCTTAAGCATCCCCAGCTGGCCCTTCCGGCCATCCGGGAAATAACCCGCAATCACGGCGACGCGGCCCAGGCCATGACCGATGTTAAGCCGGATTATTCCCGCACGCCCGAATGCGAGCTTTTTCTCTTTCTGGCCAGCCGGGCTGAATTCACGGAAAAAGTAATCAAGCCGGCGCTGCGGAATGGCTACCACGTCATCGCCGACAGGCTGTATGATTCCACGCGCGCCTACCAGGGCGGCGGACGGTTTTATAACGCCGCCACAGAGCGCGACCTGATTAACCGCTGCAATCTTGCGGCCATGCGCGGATATCGTCCGACCAAGACCATCTTTTTGGATATCTCGGTAGAAACCATGCACTTTCGGCTGGCTAAGGAAAATGCCGATAAGATCGCAGTTTTCGAAGAAGAAGATCGGGCTTTTTTCGAGCGAGTACGTGATGTCTATTATGATATTTCAAGAGAAGAAGATCGCATTGTTGTGATTGACGGGGAACGCTCAATTGAAGAAGTTTTCAAGGATGTGATCGGCTGTTTGCGGCCGATCTTGGGAATAAGTGAAATAGGACCGCCTATGCCGTGGCTACGGTGAGGCAAACCCGCCTACGTCGACTTGCCTGCCGGCAGGCAGGGACTTCGGCGAGGCAAGGAAGGAGAATGACTGATGAAAAGAGGAACACCGACTATCCACATTGTTGGACAAAACATCCCGCAAGCCTATTATCGGGCCATCAAGGCCGTCTGGGAACAAGGGCACTTCATGCCGACCCAGTACGACCGGCGCGACACGTCCGGCCAGCTGATCGATCCGCCCAGCAAGGACGCCAAAGTGCTGATCGAGATCACCGATCCGCTGTCTCAGCCGCGCCATCCGCCCATCTCGTTCTGCGAGATCGGCACTTACATTGCGGAATTCTTCGGAGTCAAGGACCACCTGGTAGTGCCCATGAGCCTGCTGAAGATGGTCATTCGCAAAGAGGAGATTTCCAAAGAACTGGAACAAGACGCGAAAAAGTGGCCCTACACCTACCATCAGCGCCTGGTGGAGCATCCGGAAAGCGACAGCACCTGCTTTGACCAGCTCGCCAGCGCCATCGACTTCGTGGCCAAGGTGCCATATAACCGCCGTTCCATGGTGACCACGGCCGTGCCCAATATCGATCCCCTGCTGCCCGAAGACATTCCCTGCCTGCGGGAGCTGCAGCTGCGCTGCGAAGAGGATGATGACGGCGTGCTGTGGCTAAGCCCTACGACCATGTGGCGCAGCCGCGATCTGTACAAAGCCTGGGGCGATAATGTCATCGCCATGACCTGCTTCCTGCAGAGTATCGCCAAAAGCATCGGCGAAGCCAGCGGACGCGAAGTGCGCCTCGGCCTGTACGCCGATTTCTCCTGCTCCCTGCATATCTACGGGCAGGATTTCGCGGCCGTCGGCGGAGACGCCAGCAAAGGCATCGCCAGCTTTTTCGACGCTTTTCCCGATGAAGATTCTTTCATCGTCCGCTCCCTGACGAGCGAGATGAAAGCGCCTTTTATCATTGCCGATTTGGAAGGCCTCAAATCGGAAAAACTCGTCGAGCAATGGCGGTTCTCCAAGAAGTCCTTGGATCTGATTGATCAGCTGATCCGGGAAATCAGTGACGGCAGCTTGATCGTTTAGCCTAAGCCGCGCAAATTGCACCAAGTATAACAGCCTTAGCTACCGCTTCAGTTCGTAAAACTGGGGCGGTTTTTTTATTCACTACAAATCTACAAATCGTCTACGAATATACAAATAACTATAGTAATGCTAATTTACGAATGCATGCTAATGATACGAATGGCTACGAATAATATATACTACGAAACTACGAATTAGCTACAAATATACAAATAATCCCAATTTCCAGTTTCCAATTTCCTATTTCTTATTTCTGTATTATTCGTGGTATTCGTGGTGAATTCGTGGATTCGCGGTAAATCCTTAATTTTCCTGTCTGCGCAGTCAATTCAAGTTCCAATTCCCATTCCCTTGCCTTTTAGCCCAATTTGAGTTAAAATAAATCCAACAATAATCAGCAATTTACTTTATTTTATGTCAAAATATATCCCGGTAATCGGCATGGAAATCCACGCCGAGCTCAAGACTAAAAGCAAGATGTTCTGCGGCTGCATTAACGGCTATGAGCTGCGCGACCGGCCTAACGAAAATATCTGCCCGGTCTGCCTGGGACACCCCGGTATGCTGCCGGTCATCAATCGGCAAGCGATCGAATGGACCATCCTGGTCGGACTGGCCTTGGACTGCCAGATCGCTAAATTCACGAAATTCGACCGCAAGAATTATTTTTATCCTGATCTGCCCAAAGGCTACCAAATCTCGCAATACGACCAGCCGCTGTCGCATGATGGCAAATTGAAAGTCGGCAAAAAAGAAATCGGCATCATCCGCATCCATCTGGAAGAAGATACGGGCAAGCTGCTCCATGCGGCCGACGGCACTCTGGTGGATCTGTCGCGCGCCGGCACGCCGCTGATCGAACTGGTTACTGGGCCGTCAATTGAGTCGGCCAAAGAGGCCAAGGAATTCTGCCAGCTTTACCAGCAGATCCTGCGCTATCTGGAAGTGTCCGCAGCCGATATGGAAAAGGGACAGATGCGCTGCGAAGCCAATGTCTCGGTGCAGGCAGAAGGCAAATTCGCCATCGAAGGCAATGAGATCCGGCCGCTCATAGATTATCAGCTCAACCCCAAAGTCGAGCTAAAAAATATCAATTCGTTTCGCGCTTTGGAACGCGCCATCGACTATGAAATCAAGCGCCAGACCAAGGCATTGCAGAGCGGCGATAAATTGGTGCAGGAGACGCGCGGCTGGGACGAAGCCAAACAGGCCACCTTCACCCAGCGGGTCAAGGAAACCGCGGCTGATTACCGCTATTTTCCCGAGCCGGATCTGCCGCCGCTCGATATTTCCGCCGACCTGATAAGCCAGCTGCGCTCCACCTTGCCGGAATTGCCGCAAGCCAAACTGGAGAGATTCGTCAAACAGTTCCAATTCGATCCCGCGACCGCCATGATTATCATCAACGATAAGAATCTGGCTGCTTACGCGGAAAATGTGATTTCCGAAACGATTGAATGGCTTGACTCCCTGCCGGAAGTCGAGGGCACGGCCGAAGAGATACTCGCCCGCGAAGGCAAAAAAATTTCAAAATTCGTTGGCAACTGGCTGGTTAACAGATTATTCAAATTTTTAAACGAGCAGGGCGGTGGCATCACTGACTGCCGGATCACGCCGGAAAACTTTGCGCAATTCATCGCTTTGGTTTATAATAATAAAGTGAATAATCTGACGGCCCAGCAGATCTTGGAAGAAATGTTCAATACCGGCAAAGATCCCCAGACGATCATGGACGAGAAGCAGCTTAGCCAAATTGATAATTCATTAGAATTGGAGAAAATCATTGCGGAAATGATTGCCGCCAATCCCAAAGCGGTGGCCGATTATCAAGCCGGCAAGGAGAATTCCCTGAAATTCCTGATCGGACGAATTATGGCGCAAACCAAAGGCCAGGCCAATCCGCAGCTGGCCCTGTCGCTTCTCCGGCAAAAACTTGATGAAATCAAAAAATAAATCTATGTCTTTGTTAAATAATCCCGCGCCGGTTCAGATTTATACGCCGAAAAACATCAAATTTTCGGATTTGTATAAATTTGGTTCCGCGGGCAAGGATTTGTCCGGATCAATCCTCAATCAAGCCAAAGAAGCGCTGGCAAAGGCCGGATATGAACCGGAAAAAATAACTAAGATTATCACTAAAAATGAGGCCGTAGCCTCCAAAGAAATGAAAGTAATCGCCGAGCATCTCAATCGAGGCGGCGTTTACGGCTTCCGCCGGCCGGCAACCAGCCTGGTGCAGGGATATTTGAATAAAGAGCGCGTGAAAGCGCAGAATATCGCTCGCATCAGAAAAGAGCATATTTTGGAAGCCGGAGAAGAAAATTTACGAGTCAGCGGTCTGAAAGCCTCGCCGGCGAAAATTCCCGGAGCAGGACCAAAGCTTAATTTTTGAAAAATATGGCACTGCCAGAAAAAAAATCAAAACCTGACGAATTGGATAATATTCCCGTTGTAACTGAATTCGAAGAGCAGCCGGAAGAAGATCTACCGGTTGTGACTCAATTTGAAAAGCCGCCGTCAGGCAGAGAATCAGTGATGAGATTTTATGAAGAAGCGCAAAAAAGAGCGTTAAAAGAAATACTGGGGAACCCGGAAGAATTTCCTCCCCCGGAAGAGATTCCTTTGGGAGAAATAGTATCCGCGGCCGAATCTACCCGGCTGGAATTAAACCCGGATGAAATCCGCGCAATCAAAGTGCTGGAAGCCGTCTCGGATGAATCCGGAGCGCTGGGTGAGAAACTGACAGAAGAGGATTTGGATAATTATTACAACCTTGATGGCAAAGATATCAGATTAACCGAGGCGGCCAAAACTTTCGCGGCGATGCTGAAACGCCTGGATTTGGAAGCCGACGTTGCGGCCAGAAATCAAGCTAACCTAAAGATGTCTAAATTGTCCAGCAAATCTATCAGCGGCCAAAAATATTATGAATTGACTCAAAAATTGTTAAGAGAAGCCGACAGTGAAATAAAACGGAAATATACGGAAGAAATCGCCAAATTCCCGGTAGAACTGGCTAAGAGAATAATGCGGCTTTCCCAGGCGCGCGCCGACCGGCAAACAGCGGCCCTGGGAACACAGCCGGAAACCGTGTTGAGGTAAGCCGCAGCTAGGGGGAAGCGAAAATGCGGAATTGAATCAGAAAAGAAGAGTTAAAGCCTTTTTAGGTGGGGCTAAAAAGTTTGTTTTGTGGCATAATTTAGTTAAAAAATAAACCTAAATTATGATCTATGGATAAAAAAGTGTCCCAGAT
>Ga0209777_10007636_pt1 | contig 11962 bp, 9 predicted proteins | sample FrelakmetHBP12HB_FD_187147 | JGI IMG/M metagenome (GOLD analysis project Ga0209777, IMG submission 187147) | Freshwater lake sediment microbial communities from the University of Notre Dame, USA, for methane emissions studies -HBP12 HB (SPAdes)... | ecosystem: Environmental > Aquatic >... | reverse complement strand
TTTAAATGAAATCAAAGGTTCTTATGAGTGGGATTGGCAGATTTTGCGTTCTCTGCATCGGCTTTTACATGTGCCATCTTATTCTCTACATCAGCAATAGCTTTCTTGGCACCGGCCTTTATGTCGGCCTTTACATAAGCTACTTTCTTCTCTACATCACTTTTTCCAAAATTAGCTTTAATTTTCTCTACACCGGCATTTGCGTCGGCTTTAACATAAGCCTCTGCCTTCTCTATATCCGCTATGCCTTTCTTTGCATCAGACTTCACGTTGCTTACATTTTCGTTTGTCATTTTTTAGTCTCCGTTCCTTGATTCTAACTCCTAACAAGACGTCTTTAAATAAAAGGCTTTTGGTATCAAAATTTTAAAGCATAGTAATCTATATAAACCAATAGCTCATTAAATAAATGTATAATGTCCAAAACTACATTGACTCTATCAAATCCGGTAGCTCATACACTGAAGGTCTACACTGCACAAACCAAGAGCAGTATGCATGCTCAAAGCAAGGTGGTCGAAGAGGCATTAATCGAGTTCTTCGAACGTCGCTGTGTGAAGATCGAGGAGTAACTAAGAAACAACGAAAGGATGACCAGGGTTGATCTTACCATGGAGTTTGAGGAAAATGCGTTGACAAAGGACAAAAAGAGCCGCCAGATCATCTTCGACGGCGAGGCCCTGACGATGGAAGCCGTCTGGAGACGGCGCGACGCGTTTTTCCCGCTGAGCGCGAGATTGCCCTAGATGAAAGCCAGGTGTGTAGCTTGAAGGCGACCGAACCCCGGAAGATCTTCAGCTGAGATATTTCCAGATTCCTCTAATAATTCTTATATTCTTAAGAAAATAGAATTAGCTTCCCAAATTCAAGATGTTGCCATTTCTGTGATCCTGGAAAAAAGGAAGCAAGATCAATCATCTAAGTGTACACGCACCAACCAGCCGTGTTGCACTGTGCCCTGTAGCCCGTACAATCTGGATTGCCAGCACATGATTTGGCGCAGTAACCATTAATGCAAACATAGCCGTCGGGACATGTACCTGCGGTACAGCTCTGGGTGCAACCCAAATAATTTTTGCATAAACCCGAATCGCAGTTCGCATTAACTGGGTTGAAGGACTTATCTGCACAGAATTGACTGAGGCCACATTTATTGGGGCAACTACCACCGCAGTCTACATCTGACTCGTCACCATCCCTCACGCCATTTCCACAGGTCCCCAATTGGCATTGTCCATCTTCACAGGTTTCTCCAGCAGCAACATCGCATTCTATGCCACAACCTCCACAGTTGTTGGGATCAGTAGCTGTATTCGTACATATTTGACCTAATGATTGACCGCATACCGTTGGTGTCCCAGCCGGGCAGCTTACGCAACCTTTTGCTGGATCGCATTTTTGGTTATCTGTGCATGCTACACCACAACCACCGCAGTTGTCACGATCGAACGGATTTGAAACACAATATCCGTCGCAGCATCCTATGCATCCTGTAGTGCCACAGCCTCCGCAATTTGCCGGGTCGTTTTGTGTATCTACACAATCTCCGCCGCAGCACATGTCGCCGCCATCCGTACAAGATGCGCCATTCATTGAGCTGGCATCATTCCTGCAGAACCACGGATAGCCCTCTGTGTTCAACGAGTCAGCGGTGCAAGGATTTTGATCGTCACATGAGTCTGGAACGCAGCTCCACGACGCCAAGTCCCCTCCTTTACAATGCGTATCCGCTGAACAGCAGACATCGCCTGATTCCCCACATACTCTTTCAGGTGGACACGTGCTGCATGTGCTGCCCGTTTCAATCTCTCCGTCGCAGCAGACTTGGGTCAGGGGGTTGTAAGCTCCTCCAGTACCCGCATTCCCTGGGGCGCAGCAGACATAATTATCGGGATCGTAAATCACTCCATTGCAGCAGACTTCATCGACCGAGCCGTCGCAATCGTTGTCGAGACCATCACAGACCTCTGTCGAAGCAACACAATCATCGCAGGCATCGCCTACACCATCGCCATCGGCATCAACCTGGTCGGGGTTATAGATGGTTCGACAGTTATCTATGAGGTCTGGGACCCCATCGTTATCAGAGTCGGCTGTGCGCGATACACAATTCGTACCGTCGAAACACATTCCTTCGGGGCAGTTACAGACTACAGTTTCCTTGCCGCCATGGCATCCACAAGCGCCTATTACACAGGTATTAGGGAAATCTGATGCTGAACTGCAGCATATCCTTGTTGTTGCAGTCCCACCTGACGAGAGGCAGGAGCCGTATTCTTCATAGCAAACCCCATTAAAGCATGCGCCATCGTCGCATGTGGTTCCATCAGCTTTTGCAGGATTTGAGCACTCTCCGGTCGAGGAATCGCATGTTCCTGCTTCATGGCAAGCATCAGATGCTTCACATGTTACGGGTTTTGTTCCTGTACAAACTCCTGCCTGACAGCTATCTGTCTGAGTACAGGCATTGCCATCGGTACATGCAGTTCCGTCCGGTGCTGCTGGACTTGAGCACTTTCCGGTCGAGGAATCACATGTTCCGGCTACATGGCACTGGTCAGATGCCGTGCAGGTTACTCCTTTGCATAGATCCTCGCATTGTGTACTGGTGAATTGGCCTTTTTCTTCTGTTGCTCCACAACCTTTTCCTGGGGTGCAGGTTACTGTATACTCCCCAACCCATTCATTCCCAGCTTCAGGAGTAGGCTCAATCCAGTGTATCCTGGATATCACTGGAGTCGCATCGCATCCCCCGCAGCTTACATGGCCCAATTGTATGATCTGCGCGGCAGTCGGCAGCACGTGACCCGGACAGTTATCGGTAGGAATGGGGAAGGCTACTAACGATATCTTGCAGGGTGCATTGAAGTGCACGTGACCCGTAACCGAGACGCAGCTCGGACAGGTTACCGTATATGCATAGTTTTGCCCTGCTATCGGCTGGGCAGGTATTTTGCTGAGGTCGAACTTGGGTGTCGCATCGCGGCATCCCACGCACCCAGCACCCTTTGAAATCAGGAACGCCGGTGTAATCTCGGTGCCTGTACATACATTGACATCTGGTGCTACACCGTGGCAAGAGCAGGCTACCTGAATCTTATCCAATGCCTGACTGCTCACGGTTGTTCCATCAGTCACCCTATAATAGAATGTAACGTAGGTGCCTGTTGCAATATTTCGTGCAGCATTGTAGACAAATGACCCGTCTTCATTTACATTCAGAGTCCCGTATTTTGGATCGATCGAGATCGTTTCAGGCTCAAGTACCTGCAGCTGACCCGACGATGTTATATCGTTCTTTAGAAGTCCCGGAGCTGCAATAGACAATTGCACTCCACATTGCCCTGTATAAATATCAGGCAATGCACGCGGTGCTGCTGCGGATGATATCGAAATCAACGATATCAATAGTGCAGCTAATATAAAACCACTTTCGATCCGTTTTTTACACATACTATTCGCCACCCAAATTTGATCTATCTTCCCCGCTTCAATATTGGCAGTCTTGGTGATTCAAATGGCACCAAATCTGCATAAATTCCTCCTTTAAATGCATATTCGAAAGATCCAAGTTGTATTTATGATTTATCCTTATTAATAGTAAAAAACATTTTAACTTGTAGGATTGCGAAGGACGAAGCAAGAAGTCCCCATCGTTCACGGTGGTCTCGTTAACTCGCGGAGCTAACGGGAGTTGCGACGCCGTTGCAGCAGGATGAAAGCGGAGTCCTTTGCACTAGTTTCGATCTACCAATAACTATTTCACACTCATAGAATTGGCCAAATTGATTTGTGTACTTGGCTCTTGCTTCTTGAAGCGCTTACTTCTCCATGAAGATATTGATCGTGTTTCCAGTGGTGTGGTTTCTCTGCATCGGATCTCAAAGGCTATTGAAGCCCATAAGATGATCTTCAAGGGAAACTTTTCCGGATTCTTTTTACTGCAGACCCTCTACTTCATACTGAGATTCTATGCCGTTGGCTGTGACACACGAATCAACGACTCGCCTTCACGGCTTTGCTCCAGATCTCATCACTATTGTCCAAAGACTCGATCTGGTCGTGAATATCGATGCGGTGCTGGACCTCGGCCGCGCGCAGCTTTTTTTCCATGGAGAGCTGCATCATCTCCTTTGCCTCTTCCCGGAGCCTTTCCGCCTCTTGCCAGAGGCTCTCTGCCCGCCCGGCGTCGGACGGCCTCGTCTCCACAGACTCCCGGCGCATCTCCACCTCTTTCTTTGTTGATGCCTCGCACTCCTCCCGCAGGCGCTTTGCGTCCTTCAAGAGTTCCTCTACCTCGTGGGCCATATCTTCAGTGCTTCTGGCCACCAGATCATTTTCCGAAAACATCTCAATCCTCCAGCATCTTCAAGAATATTTGGTGAACTCGTGCGTCATCCGTGAGCTCGGGGTGAAAGGCAAGAGCCAGCAGATTTTTCTGCCGGGCTGCAACCACGGCGTCCCCAACTTTCGCCAGCACCTGCACCCCGTTGCCCACCACGGATATGGCCGGAGCTCGGATGAAGACCGCCCGGTAAGGTCGCTCCATGCCGACAATCTCCAGGTCCGCCTCAAAGGATTCCCTCTGCGGCCCGAAGGCATTCCGGCTGATCTTGATATCCATTAATCCAAGGGGCTTGACTCTTGCATCGCCTTCCATCCCGTCTATCTCTTTGGAGACCAGCACCAACCCGGCACAGGTGGCAAGTACCGGCTTGCCTGAGATGGCACTGGCTTTCAGCTCCTCTGTCAGACCCGACCGCTCCAGCTGACGAAAGATGGCAGTGCTCTCTCCTCCCGGCAGCACCAGGCCCTGGCATTGCTCCATCTGGCCCGGCTTCCTGATCTCCACAACCTCGCCCTGGCTCCGCATGGCCCTCTCCAGAGCCGCGATATGCTCAGAGACGTCGCCCTGCAGAGCCAGGACACCGATTCTTTGCACCTACCAGCCTCTAGTCTGCAGGATTTCCGCTTCAGGAATCGTTGCCGCATCCAGCCCTTTCATGGCCGCTCCCAGACCCTTGGATACATCAGCCAGGAGCGCCGGATCGTCATAATGGTGCACGGCTTCAACAATGGCATGTGCCATTGCCTCCGGGTTCTCGGACTTGAATATGCCCGACCCCACGAAGACGCCATCCGCACCTAGCTGCATCATCAGAGCAGCATCTGCGGGCGTGGCTATTCCTCCGGCAGCAAAGTTCACCACGGGCAGTCGCTGCATGCTGGCACACTCCCGGACCAGATCCAGATCGGCTTCGATTTCGCGTGCCACCTTCATGAGCTGCAGATCGTCCATGCCCTTCAGGCTCCTGATCTGACCCAGGATCATCCTCATATGCAACACTGCCTGGCTCACGTCTCCCGTTCCCGCTTCGCCTTTGGTTCTGATCATGGCCGCTCCTTCCTTGATGCGCCTGCAGGCTTCACCCAGGTTTCGAGCGCCGCAGACGAAAGGAATGGTGAATTTGGTCTTTTCAATGTGGAATTCGTCCGCCGGAGTAAGCACCTCAGACTCGTCCACCATATCCACTCCCAGAGCCTCCAGAATCTGGGCTTCCACGAAGTGGCCGATCCTGGCCTTGGCCATAACGGGGATGGTCACAGCCTCGATGATCGCCTCTATGACCAGAGGGTCCGCCATCCTGGCCACGCCACCCATCTTCCTGATGTCCGCAGGCACGGCATGCAGAGCCATTACGGCCACAGCACCCGCCTCTTCAGCTATTACGGCTTGTTTCGGGGTGGTGACGTCCATTATGACGCCGCCTTTCTGCATCTTTGCGAAACCGCGTTTGAGCAGTTCCGTACCAAATCGAAGATTTTCCAGCTCCATGAATTGCCCCAGACGTTCTTAAGTGCCAAGCTAACGCATTGAGAACATAAATAAACTTTGCCCCGATAGACTGTGGTCTCGATCCAGGATTTCGGATTAGAAAAAGGAAGGGGTGGCCGAAGACGGCCCCCTTTACGCCTTATGTTACGCTTTATGCCATATAGTTTTCATAGAGGTAGATGTCTTTGTTTCCGCTCCGGTCATCGGTCCAGACGATCCTGCCTGTTTTTATGCGCGGCTCAGTCTGAGCTCCGGGACCCATGCATATAACTTTCTCTTTCTTGACGTTCATATCGTAGGCATAAATGTCCCAGTTGCCATTTCTTTTATCCTGCCAGACAATGACTCCATTCTCCACGTCCGGATTGGTATGATCCGCTTTATCCTTGGTTATCTGTATCTCCTTGCTGGTTTTCAGGTCGTAGGCATAGATATCCCAGTTGCCGTTTCTGTTGTCCTGCCAGACAACCGTTTGTCCGTCTGTCGCCGGATTGATCTGATCGTTCGCGTCGCTCACCAGAGCCACAGGACTCTGGCCCTGCTTCCACAACCAGACATCCCAGTTCCCTTTCTTGTTATCCTGGTAGACGACATAATCTCCTCCGGCCCGCGGATTGATGCCATTGGGCGGATATTCCGCGTTGACCTCTTTCTGGTAGATCGGTCTCACATAGACCATCCAGCCAAAGTAATTCTTTCTCAAATAGGCCAGGTAGTTGGCGCTAAGAGAAACCGGTGTAGCATTCTCCAGACCGTAGACAAGCTCCGTGGAGTTATCGATGGACATATCAAAAGTCCTGATCGACCAGTAATTCGGGATATGATATTGGTTCTCGGGATTACGGGCAACCCACCCGAGGATGCTTCCTGAGATATCCGGATTCATGTCCTCATACGGGCTTGCAGCTATCGGCAGTTCGATCTCCTGAGCCAGGCTATAAACATAGATATCCGGGTTTCCGGTGCGGTTATCCGTCCAGGCCACGTAGTATCCTACCTGATCGTTTCCACCCACAACGGGATGGCTCTGGTCGCCGGGTGCTTTGCAGATAACGCTGGTTTGGCCTGCCGTCACTGGCATTGATCTTGGCCTGCCGGCCGGTGCGTTGAGCCAGACCAGTTTCTCGTCCATGCTGGGCTTGACCTGGCCCGGCCCCATCTGGACCAGATCGTCCTTCCAGTTGCTGGTGTCCAGCTTGCGGATGGATGTATTGGAGCCCGTGCCATCGACATAGGCGATGTACTTGCCAGAAACCACGGGGTTCGTCTGCTCTCCCGGTCGGGGATAGGTCTTACCCCACTTCTTATCCCATATGTAATAGGAGATGTCTTTGGTTTTACCGTCCTCCCAGGCGATAGTGTTTCCGGAGACGTCGGGATAGACCTGGTCTCCATCACCAGTTAGCTTGGTCTCCTTTCCGGACGCCAGATCCTTGACATAAGCGTCCCAGTTGCCGTTTCGGTTGTCCTGCCAGACCACCAAATCGCCGCTGATGATGGGATACATCTGCTGGCCGGGGCCTTTGTAAATGGGCGTCGTCTTACCCGTAGCCAGATCCTGCATGTAAATGTCCCAGTTGCCGCTGGAGTTGTCCATCCAGACGACTTTGTTGCCGGATACGGACGGCCAGACCTGATCGCCTTTGCCCTTTACAATGGCAGATTCTATGCCTGTTGTCAGGTTCTTCAGATAGATGTCGGCATCCCCATTTCTGTAGTCCGCCCAGACCACTTTGTCGCCAGAAGCCTTGGGGTAGAGCTGGTCGTAATCCCCCCGGGAGATGGGCTTCTCAGATCTCGTGAAGAAGTCGAAGCCGTAGATGTTCCAGTTGCCTCCCCGGTTGTCGCTCCATACCAGCAGGCTGCCGTTGGTGCTGGGAAAGTCTGTGTTCAGGAGCAACAGCGGATCGGAGTTGATATATCTCATCTTGATCTGCGAATAGCCATTGTTGTTGTCCATCCAGACGATCTTGTTACCGCTTATGATCTTGGAGGAATGGTTTGGTTTCACCTTATAAGGGTCCCCTTTTCCATCGTTTGGTGTCTGCTGCATGGGCAGCGTGGCCACGGGCACTTCTTTACCCTTCTCAAGATCGTAGAGGTAAATGTCCGAATCTCCTCCTCTCACATCCAGCCAGGCCACAAAATTTCCATATACCATGGGGTAGCCCTGGTTGGCGGAGTTGGTTACCAGCGCTCTTTCGATTTTGGTTGTAAGATCGTAGGTATAGATGTCCCAGTTCTTGTTTCGTCCGTCGGCCCAGACAATGGTATTCCCATAAATCCAGGGCTGGGCTTGCCGGGCCGAGTTGGTGCAGATGGGGGTCTCAACGCCCGTGGTCAGATTGTATTGGTAGACATCCCAGCTTCCTTTGTTCCGATCATCGATCCAGACGACATTGTCGCCGTTTATTACGGGTGAGAGCTTGAAGGACTTCTGACTGGTGATCGCTCTCTCCTTCCCTGTAGCGATGTCGTAAAGGTAAACCTGTTCGTCTCCAGACCGTTTGTCAATCCAGACGATGTTATTGCCGTCAATCATTCCATAATAATGATCGATTGTTCCGGATGTTATTTGCCGGGTCTTGCCCGTCAAAAGGTCATACAGGAAGATATCGAGGTTGCCCAGGCTCTTATCAGTCCAGATCACATTGTTGCCGCTGATATCTGGGCTGCTGTGGTCAAAACCGTCACTGGTTATGTTCCGTTCTTTATTGGTAGCGCCGTTGTACAGATAAACGTTGTAGTGCCCGTTCCTGTTGTCCGTCCAGACGATGTTATCCCCTGAGATCGAGGGATTGGTGTGGTTGAAAGGTCCATTGGTTATGGGGATGTCGGCCAGCATCTTGAAGTCGTACATCTGAATATCCGGATCCTTTGGCCCTTCCCTGTAATCCGTCCAGACGACGCCTCGATCGCTGATAGCAGGTTCCATCTTGATGTATCCCGGTGCCAGGGTAGAATCAGTGCCAGTCTTGATGTCGTAGAGATTTATATCCGTGCCGTTGTTCAGATAGGCAATGAATTCGCCATAAACCTTCGGGTCCGTTTGCTTGCCGGGCTTGGTGAGGGTCGTGGTCTTCTGAGTTGCGAGGTCCATGTAGGCAATGTTGGACTCACCGGTGCGATTATCAGACCAGGCTACAATGTTGCCGTTGATCGAAGGAAACGACTGGTCTCCCGGGCCAGTGGCGACTGCCGACCCTTTGCCACCTGTTATATCGTACATGTAGACGTCAAAGTCCCCCGAACGCTTGTCCATCCAGACTACTCTGTCCCCATTGATCTTGGGCTCGATCTGCTCACCCTTGTCTGTTGGGAGGGTCTGCTCTTTCTTGGAGATCAGATCGTAGAGATGAACCTTATAGATGCCTTCGCGATCATCCGACCAGACCACACGATTGCCGTTGATATCGGGTTGGGTCTGGTTTCCAGGGTTGGTTGTGACAGGAGACTCCGTCCGGTTGACGACATCATACATGTAAACATCAGCATTTCCTGATCGCATATCCTGCCATACAATGCGCTCGCCAGATACAGCCGGATTGATCTGGAAGAACGGATTGATGCATACCCATTTCTCCAGGCCGGTCTCCAGATCGTACATGAAGATGTCGTAGTTTCCACTTCTGTTATCCGCCCAGGCTACAATATGTCCATCTATGGCGGGCAGCTCCTGCTCCGAGCCCGTCACGATGGCTATGGGGCGCTCTTTTCCAAAGTCAGCCCCGCTGGCAGCGCTCATACATAGAAGGGCCGCCGTCAAGATCAAAATCAAGATTGCCTTTTGCATCTTATCACTCTGCGATCGGTCTGTGATGCTTTCCTTTTGCGATATCCACCAGGGTGCTTCTGGCGAACCAATATAAGGACTTTTCTCGACGTTTGTCGTTATTCGTCCTTAAGAATATCTCGATGCGATCTGAGACAAAAAGAAAACCGTCTCCAGAGGTTAAGCTAGATCCAATTAAAGTGATTATCAATCAAAATATAAAGATAAAAACTAAGTGTTTACCCAAATGGAATCTCACCCACCTTGGCGCTATTGCTGTAGCCTCTCGATTCCCAGTAGCCTCTCACTTCCTTATCCATGACCTCGATCCTGGTTATCCATTTGCCCCACTTGTAGCCATACCGGCTCTTGGCGACCAGTTGGAAAGGAAAACCCCGCCCATGAGGCAGAGTGACATCATTAATGCCGTATGCCAAAAGTATCTTATTTGCGCTCAGATAATCGAGAGGAAGGCCCGTGGAGTAGCCATCACTGGAGTAGAATACCACATAGCTTGCACCTGGCTTCAAACCGGAGAGGTTCAATAGATCGACGACCCGAAATCCGGTCCACTTGGCATCGAATCCCCATCCTTCCACGCAGGGCATGTAAGCCTCCTCAGCGTATGACGGTAGCGCCAGAAGCTCCTCGTAACTCATGTTCAGATTCTTCTCGACTAGACCCGTGACGACCAGCCGGTAAGTATCTTTGTTGATAACTTGCGAACCCTTGATGGCGTTATTCCCCTGCTGGCTCAAGGGCATCAGATTTTTTCCTTGATACCGCTGGGTTTCCACCTCCGGCAGGATATGGGATGCATTCTGCTGGAGAAAAGGCTCCGATTGCTCTGATGCAGGCCTAGAGGTCTCATTCGATAAAGGTGTCTCCGGTTGCAAATCGGCCAATCCAAAGAGCAGATATAGACCGCTGGAGAGCGCGAGAATGGCAAAAAATGCGGCTATGTATCCCAATCTACAGTGAGACCGGCCATGAAATTTGTGAAACAACATTCCATCCAGAAAGACGGTCAGGGTAAGTATGAGCGCGATCATGCCGAGCCATGAGTGCAGAACGTGCATGTCCAGGGGATAAAAGCGAAATTCGCCCCGGGAGAGATAGCCCACCAGACCTAAAGCCGCAAATGAGGCCATAATCAGTGCGATGCTCTTATGTGCGCGAACCCTCCCTGCGAGAAAAAAGATCAGGAGAGCCGAGAAGACCGAAGGAATGTAATGTATTGGTGCAAAGACCATTTTCTTCTCACTCTATAGCTCGTCCCGTCCCTTATGAGCGCTGCTGCCGAAGGCGTTCGCGCCCGGCTTGTCTGCCTGGCCTTTGCTGGCCTTAATAGAACCAGCCAGGTTGGCTGGGGAAGTTTGCTCCTTGGCACTATTACATTCGCTGCAATTAATCGATGCTTTGCCGGAGCACAGGCCCGACTCAGGATCTATATCCAGGGCGAGGGAGCTACCATTAGAATACTTATAGTCCAGCTCAACCGGCCGGCTTAAGGGCGAAATAGAGCTGAAGATCAAGCCCGATCTTATAGTCGCATTCTGCTCCAGCACCGCTTTGGAGATGCCCTTATTGCCAGGCAGATCATACTCTCTACCACTGTACTTCCAGCCCCACTGATCCAGGAGGGTGAAGTTCTGAGCGTCCACCGGTAATTTGTTTGTTCCGTTGTTAGTGACGGCTATGTCCAATACAACGCTCTTTTTGTCGGAATCTGTCCAGGATCGCAGTACGCCATAGTAGAGGAGTGCCACATTTCCGTTGCTGGAGTTGACGAGCCTTGGGAAGTAAATCGAGAACTGTTCGCCGCTGACGTTTTCCCGGGAGAAGTCCACAATCAAGTTCCTGGCAATCGTCTCTCTGGGAACCACGAAACCTATCAGCCAGCGGTCTGGTTGGAGCACTCTTGCATACCCGGTGACCATCTTGAAAACCCGATCATTGCCGTCCATAAGACTGTAGACGGCAAGAATGGGGGCCTTATCGCTTGCATTTATCCGTGTCATGCTCAGATCCACATTGAGTACAACGTGTGAGTCGGAATTTGCGTTTCCCGACGACCATGCATCCAGGAAGGTGCCAAAGATAGTGCAATTCACGACTCCATTACTTGCATGCAGGGGATAACCTTGGGCAATTCCCGGGATGAGACCTATGAACAAAGCTAGAAATAGCCATTTCATCTATAACATAACACTGATGTAATGATATAATCTTTTGGGTCTCCGGATTTTTTAAAAAGAAAAGTGCCCAGGGCCGCTCGGTCCCTGGGCAATGCGACGGGTGTCGTTATCTAGGCAGAAATGCTCGACATGCTATTCGACATGCTGCTTGTGGTG
>Ga0209777_10007635_pt1 | contig 11962 bp, 9 predicted proteins | sample FrelakmetHBP12HB_FD_187147 | JGI IMG/M metagenome (GOLD analysis project Ga0209777, IMG submission 187147) | Freshwater lake sediment microbial communities from the University of Notre Dame, USA, for methane emissions studies -HBP12 HB (SPAdes)... | ecosystem: Environmental > Aquatic >... | reverse complement strand
AGTCAGCCTATTGGGATAGACCGCGAGAGAAGCGGTGATGACTTAGAAAACAAGTAAGGGGGTAAAGAGGATGATGTCACGTTTTCTGACGGTGTTGGGAATAGTTGTTGGTTTGCCAGTGGTGGCAATAATCTTCCTGGCGGTCCTTTACTGGTGCTATGTAGAGTGGCTGCTCGACTGTGCCAAACGCATTCACTTGAGGCTGACTGAGGCATCCCAGCCAACCAAGGGGATGATCGAGGATGGCTGCCAGCCGAGTCAACTGAAGCCCACTGAGGTAACAACTGCGGCAATGATTGAGGGCAACTGAGGCAACGGCTCCCATTCATAAAACAAGGATGGACATCTCTGCCCACCCTCTGAAATTCCATGCTCAGGTTCTGCTAGATTGCCAGTCTTCTGCGGACAGAGTGGATCAAATAGTTGTTCCGTTCAGACGCGCTTCCATATCAGGTGGCCGGTGTGAGGGCTGCCGAAAAGCTGGAAGAAGGGCATAGTTAACGCCAGCCTCCAGGTTCCGACTAAAGGGTCCTTCATTTCTGACACCCCTCCACACAGAGAATTATATATGCTTAAGTGAGACAAGGGGTAATCAGGAATCAACGCTGACCTTAGAAATGTCTGAATGGACAGAGTGTGGTTTGCCTGGGTGGGCTTGGCTCATATCGCGGGCAATTGCTATTCGAACGAGAACCCTTTCTCATCAAATAGCCTCAGGCAAGCATTGACCACATTGGGGTCGTACAGGATACCGCTGTTGCGTGAAATCTCTTCGAGGGCCTTGTCTATACCCAGGGGGGGCCGGTAGGGCCGCTGCGAGCTCATGGCCTCAACAACGTCGGCCACGCCCAGTATCCTTGCCTCTATAAGGAGCTTGTCTTCATGGATGCCTGAAGGGTAGCCGGAGCCGTTCATCCTTTCGTGGTGCTGAATGACAATGTCGGCGATCGGCCAGGGGAATTCTACGTTTTTCAATATATCGTAACCAACCTGGCTGTGGACTTTGATCAGCTGGAACTCGATATCAGTGAGCTTGCCGGGTTTGCTGAGGATTTCTTGGGGCACAGAGATCTTGCCGATGTCGTGAAGGAGCCCGGCTACGCGGATCGCCTGGATCTGCTCAGAAGTAAAGCCCATTTCCTGGGCTATGGCACAGCCAAGCTGGGCCACCCGCCTCTGGTGGCCGGCAGTATAGCGGTCCCTCGATTCCACCGTCAGCGCTATGGCCTGGATGGTGCCGTCCATGGCTTTCTCCAGCTTATGGAGGCTTTCCTTGAGTTGTTGTTCGGCCTGCTTGCGCTCGGTGATGTTGCGGACATTGCCTAGCACCAGGTTTTGCCCTTTGATCTTCACAGGGAAGGTATTTATCTCGACAGCAACATGGGAACCGTCTTTCCGTTTCAAAATAAGCTCATCTGGCCCGGTAGCTTGTCCCTGTATATTTTGGGCCAGCAGCGCCGCTGCTCTTGGCAGTTGCTCTAGAGGCAGTAGCCCCAGTTCCAGAAAACTCTTGCCAATCAATTCTTCCTTCTTATAGCCAGTGAGTTCTTCGGCTGCCCTGTTTCCGTCGACAAATGTTCCTTCCAGATCACTCAAATAGTAGCCATCGGGGGCAAACTCGAATAATATCCTCAGCCGTTCCTCTGATTCCTTCAGGGTCTTCTCTGCCTGCTTGCGCTCGGTGACATCGCGCAGGTTGCTCACAATGCCCTCGACTGCGGGATCATGAAGAAGATTGGTGGCTGTGGACTCGATTGTGTGCCAGGTACTGTCTTTGTGCTGGATGCGCACCTCGGTCAGCGAGGTGGCACCCGGATTCTGCAGCAGCGAAGCGAAGCTATCAGCCACAAGCTGGATATCCTCTGGATGAACAGCCTCGAGTATACCGGCACCAACCCGTCCTTCACCTAACATACGTCCGAGGGATGGACTGACGTATCGAGTGGTTCCATCAGGGTTTATGACTATGATGGCATCTGAGGATTTCTCTATAAGGGCCCGGAATCGCTGTTCGCTACTTTGCAGTGCCTCTTTTGCCTTCTTGCGCTCCGTGATGTCGTGCACCACCCCCATCATCTCCATAGGCCGGCCACTTGAGTCGTATAAGAAACTAACCTTGCTGGCCACCCATATGGTAGAGCCATCCTTGCGCACCATCTCCAGTTCCAGCGGTGGCATCATGGACACCGCGTCTTTCTGCCCCTTCCGTTCTGCGTCCAGCGCTGATGCCACGGCATCCGCAGCTGTCTTGAGAGAAGCAGGTGTCAAGCTGTCTTGCATGCCCCGGGCCATGGCTTCCTCCATGCTGTAACCTAACAGGTGAGTGATTGAGGGACTAAGATAGGTAGGCCGCATGTTCATATCAGTGACCCAGATAACATCCGAGATGTTCTCGGCCAGCAAACGGTAGCGTTTCTCGCTCTCCCGCAGGGAATCCTCTGCCCTCTTGCGCTCGGTGATATCGCGGTAGTTGACCACAATGCCCTCAACAGCCGGATCATGAAGAAGATTGGTGCCTGTGGCCTCGAGTGTGCGCCAATTGCCATCCTTGTCCTTGGTACGCAGCTCGATTTGCACAGTAGCACCTGGATTCTGCAGCAACCTGGCGAAGCTATCAGCTACAGGCTGGATGTCCTCCGGGTGAACAGACTCCAGTATGCCGGTACCAGTTGCTTCTTCGGGCTTGAATCCCAACATAGGCTCAGCGGATGCACTCACATAGCGAAGTTTTCCTTCAGCACTCAAGATTACGATGACATCCGAAGAATGCTCTATGAGCGCTCGGAATCGCTGTTCCTGGCGCTGTATTGCCTCTCCTGCCTTCCTGCGCTCTCTTTGCACCTTCGCTTCACCCAACTCACGTTCAATGGCAGAGACAAGGCGGTTTAACTTATCCTTCATAACGTAGTCGGTTGCCCCGGCCTTCATGGCTTCCACTGCTTTGTCTTCACCAACCTTGCCTGACACCAGTATGAATGGCAGGTTAAGGCCACTTGCTTTGAACATATTCAATGCCGCCAGACCGCTGAAGGACGGCATGATATAGTCGCACACTATGACGTCCCAGTGCCCATTCTTCAGGGCAGAGATCATAGTATCAGCTGTGTCAACCCTTTCAAAAGTGGGGGAATAGCCGCCCCGCTTCAATTCGTTAACCACGGCTAGAGCGTCGTCTTCCGAATCATCAACGATCAGGACACGGATCTCATGCCGAGGGTGCTGATCCACATCTCTCGCCAAGGGGGTAGCCGGTTCAGATATTACATACATGATATGTTCTCATATATCACTTATTGATAACTCCATTTTCCGTCCTGGCCCCCACCAGGACAAGGCATAAATGGCTCAATAAGATGACCCAAAAGGCTCTATATTCCCCCAGCTAAGCATACTTTCCCTTCCGCCAGACGATGAGATAGAGGCTGGCCCTACCACTCAAACTGGTATCCATGCAGGCGCAGATGCTACAATTTCATGAGACAGTGCGGCGATGTCAGACCTGGAATTCCTCTTTCACCCCAGATCGATTGCCATCGTTGGAGCTCCCAGTGACCCTGCGATTAACCAGGGGGCTGGGGTCTTCGTGGATGCGCTGATAGCATTTGAGTACCAGGGAAACATCTACCCGGTCAACCCCAGGGTCAGTGAGATCAGGGGGTTGAAGGCCTATCCTGACCTTATGAGCGTGCCGCAAACTCCGGATCATGTCATCTGCTGTATTCCTGCATCCTCCACCCCACAGCTCGTAAAAGACTGCGCCACGAGAGGAGTGAAGACCATCTCGATCTATACCGCTGGCTTCAGCGAAGCAGGCGAAGAGGGCCGGGAAATGGAGCAGGAGTTGGTCAGCCTTGCACGCCAGGGCGGGATACGGCTTATCGGTCCAAACTGTCTGGGCATATATTGCCCCAATACACGTTTGTCTTTCAGTTCTCTGCTCAGCAGGGAGTCTGGCTGCATCGGCCTTCTTTGCCAAAGTGGGGGGGTCTCTCTGGCTTTAACCATAATGGCCAATTTCCTTGGTATTCACTTCAGCAAGGTAATCAGCTATGGTAATGCTGCCGACCTGAACGAAGCAGACTTTCTGGAATATCTGACGCATGATATGGAAACCAAAGTAATTGGCGCCTACATCGAAGGTGTAAGAGATGGGCAAAGGTTCCTTAAGGCCTTGACCCGCACAGCAAAGGCAAAGCCGGTGGCAATACTCAAGGGAGGTCGCACCAGGGCAGGAGCAAAGGCTGCTGCCTCACATACCGGTTCGCTGGCTGGCGACGAGGAAAAGTGGGCTGCCCTCTGCAAACAGGCAGGAGCAGTGCAGGTCTACAGCAGCGAGGAAATGGTCGACTTCTTTGAAACCTGTTTACATATGAAGCCACCGAAGGGACGAAGATCAGGCATCATCGCGTGGGGTGGAGGACCGAGCGTCATAAGCACCGACGATTGCGAAAGTGCCGGACTGAGTGTGACTGCTTTTTCCAGCGAACTCAGACAGGAGTTAAGAAGGTTTATGTCTGAACCAGGGAGCAGTATCAACAATCCCATAGACTCCCCTGCACTAGCCAATCCTTCGCTGCTTTCCCGGGCTATAAAGACTGTGGCCAATAGTAAAGAGGTTGACGTCCTGCTTATACGCCTGCCCTTTGCAGTTGCACGCCCACCATTTGGCCTCGATGTTACCAAAGCAGCACTGGAAGCCATCATAGAGACCGGCAAATCGATCGATGTGTCTGTGGCTATAATACAGCCTCACGGCGATACTCCGGAGAGCTCAGGCCAGTTCCTCATGGTGCACCAGAGATGCCTTGAAGCCAATCTGCCGCTATTCTCAACCACCAGTCGTGCTGCCCGCGCTGTCAGCAGATTTATTCAATCGCTGTCACGTTTGAAGTATTAGACAGGGAAGTCCCGGAAGCCCATCAGCCGCTGCCATCAGTCTGCAGCACACCCTGCCCACAAACCTCATGTTTCCATAGCGCTCCAGCGTTTGCAGGCTGCTCCTATAAAGGTAGCTCTATCAACAGGAAAGTCTCACTGTCTCTCAATACCTGATAAATCCAGAGGAGATAAAAGTTACATACTGAAGGGGTGCGTTGGAAGAAGATTGGATTACCTCAGAGAGGTCACCCCCCTTTCTAGGCAAGCCCTTCTACCAAAAGTAGGCGGGCTTTCTTAATAGCCCAGGGGTCTCACACTTCACACAGCAGCGGGGGGCTACGAAACAACAGGCCATCTTCAATTTGAGCTGGCAGCCAATATCTTACCGTGCCTTTACCATGCCTGTGCTAACCTATACGTCGAACACGGTTGCATCAAATGAGGGCGACTGATGTAGTGGGTTACAGGTGGCAAAACCAGGAGGATGATATGCAGCGGGCAGGTAAAGGTATAGGCCGGTGGATTGTCTTCAGCAGTGCAGTAATGTTCATGGTACACCTAAACCCCTTGACGAATCCATATCTAGTATGTTATAAACTTATAGGATACGCATCCAGATATCACCGGGCTGACCGCTGCTCTCTTCAGCAGATTTCCATTCGAGGTAGCAGGCTGACTTGAAGAAATAGGACGCAGAACGTGTTTCCACCTCACACTTGGGAAAGGGATGAAGCTCAATTTCACGTTATTGGAGCATCCGCCTATTTTGCCAGCTACATGGCTGGCCGTACGCCAAGTGGCTGGGGTGAAGTTATTACAGATGAGCCACTACTGCAACTGCAGTCAGCCATACACCATCTGAGCGAAGCATTGAGGTCGAAACCTGAAAGGATCGAGTGTTCTCAATTACTGTCCCTCATGTGCGCAATGTATCTTCGCCAGGCTGAAGGAACAGAAGCTTCCTCAAACGGAAGGCCCGCGAAACGGAGTGGCGCTTGTCCGAAGAGCATGTTGATAGTCCCTGAAGGCTGCCAGGGTTGATGGTAGTTCCGGGGTTAGGAGGTTGATATGGAGGAATGCAGGCTATCCCCGCATGGCGGCCATTATTGGGTCGAGGAAGCCCCATTGAGCGACAAATGGCAATGTCGTTGGTGTAAACAGGTGAGACAGTTAAATGAGGAAAGAAGAGCCAAACCACATATAACGAGGACCACTACAGCAACGAGAGCATACGTTTCACCGTAAACAGGAGTCTGGCCCAGCACTGCACTGGTGGTTGTGAAGGCAACGTCCCTATGTCCTTAAGTCACAAGGTCTGCTTTCGGCATTGTACCAAGTTTGCCGCTGACAAGTAGCATCCGCTATCCCTCGATTCAGGCCAGTGACAATTCTGTGAGAATACCCAGCCTCCTTGAGAGATGAAAGTGACCATACTGTCATAGACTATAGCTGAGAGCACAGAAAATATGCCCGATCAAGCAAGCTCTCTAAATGTACTTGATCCTAGATGGAGTTTATGCCATGACCACAAAACGGCGAGTCGCTGCTGCGCAATCCCCGACAAAGCAACTCTGCCAGCACCACTGGGTAATCGAGCTGGCGCAGGCTCCCACCAGCAAGGGTGTCTGTAGATTGTGCGGCGAGCAGAGGGAATTCAGTAACCTTCCGCATCCTGCACCAGAGGCAACTGCAAGGCGAACCGGAGCGCCTCGACCCCGACCCTCTCAGACCGAATGGGATAACGAGCTGTGAACAGTAAAAGAGAGCCAAAGCGGAGGGCAGCAGTAGCAGTAGTAGACGAACGCCCGCATCGCATGCAAGAAACAAGTATGCGCTGGTTTATGTGCGGGGCTGATGATTATTTGCATGTCGTCGGTCCCTGCCCCCGTTGCTGGAATGACAAATGGGGTCTTCTACTAGGCACAATGATGCGAAACTTCAATGGCCGCATAACAACCGCGTGCGCAGCCTGTGGTGAGAGAGTCGACTACTATGTTGATGCTGAACAGCAGACCCTCTGGAAAATGGAGGAGGTCGAGGAGATAGAAATCTAGTAGCATACAGGATAAAGCAGAGAATTCTCTAAGAAAGAAGTCGAACAAAGGGGGGACCGCTGGAAATGAACTTCGTAAAGACCTTTGATATCCCGAAGTATAAAGCAGAAATAATACCCGCTTTCTTCCATGCAAAGGGATATAAGTCAGAAAAATGCCTGCCCGACACCTACAGGTTCAAGAGGGGTTCCCGTTGGGCTCAGCTCTATACATCAGATATCGAGAAATGGCCCACCACAGTGGTAGTGACCGTGAGGCAAGTAGCAGGCGACAGAGTCCGGGTCTCCGCCAACTACAACGTAGACAGCAGAGGGGGGATCGAGACCGCGGACAATCGAAGGAAAATAATGTCCGAGGTAGAAGCCCTGGAGTCATCCACCAAGGAGCAACGCGTGCCAGACTCCAGTCTTGTCTCCAGGTAGACGCTATCGCCTCCTATACTCCACCGTAAAGAGAGTCACGCCTGACCGGGTCATATTTGTCCAACTTTGTTTCCCCCAGACATGAGGCTATTATAAAACACGAATGGGGCTGCCTATTGGGCAGCCCCATTCTCTGTAATCCGGCTGGAAGTCCTTTAGCTTCGTTTACTTGACCTCGATGCGTTTGCTCTTTGCTTCCTCGGCCTTGGGCAGCCTTATCTCCAACACACCATGCTCGAATACGGCTGACGCCTTCGCAGCATCCACAGGGAATGGCAGCGTTATCAGGCGGGAATATTGACCAAAGTGCCTCTCCTTAGCATAATAGGTGGCATCCTTGACCTCTTCTTCCTTCTTCTCGGCCTCTATCCGCAGGGTATCCCCATCGATATTCAGGGCAAGGCCTTCCTTCGCCACACCGGGTAGCTCCGCTTTAATCACGAACTCATCCTTCACCTCATACACATCCATCCCCGGAGCCAATCCCGCCTCAAGTATGCCTCCGTCCCAAGAACCCCAGAATTCCCTGGCCATCCTCTCAAAGTCATCAACCACACCCGGCCTTCTTACCACAATTGTCGTCATCTCCATGTCTCCTTTCCTTAATTTTGCATTTAAGAAAATTTTATCTAGGCAGGAAAACACTGTAAGTGACTTTGGTCACACAGAGCCAGATCTGTTGTGTTATAATGTGCCGGAAGAGAACCCGAACAGGTTTCCCGAGGCAAAACACGAATGTCCAGGAAAGTCTTACTGCTATTGCTTCTCGTTATAGGAACTGTATTCATAGCAGGGTGTGTGGTCATGCCATTCGAGCCACGACATTGGGCCTTCCCCTTCTTTATCTTCCCCTTCGGCTTGCTCGGCATCGCACTGTATTTCCTGCCCACCATAATCGCCGCCGTCAGGCATAAGAAGGACATCTTAGGCATCGTCCTGGTGAACATCTTCCTGGGCTGGACATTCATAGGGTGGATAGTAGCCCTTATCTGGGCTCTTGTGGGTAAGGGCTAGACTAGCGTCCGGTTGTCAGGCTGGCAGCACCGGATATACTCAAGCAGCAATAGACTTGAGGGCATATTGAAGCGCCTTGAGAACAGCCTGATCCTCTTCGGGAAGGACAGTACGCGGATCGAGGAGCAGCGCATTGCCTTCAAGCCGGCATATTACGGGCGGCTGGTGAGACCGCAGCTCTACAGCCAGCCTTTGCACCAGACTTCGTTCTCTTCCCTTAGTTAATCCCCTGATCATCACCAGCCTGGTAGGCAAGGTACTCCCTGGCAAGCTCCCTCCCCCCACAACAGATTCACCATCTGTCACAACAGCCAGGCTTCCAAGTTGCTTAGACCACCGGCGTGCCCGCTTCTCTATTTCAGCAAGTGGCATGGATATCATCTGCCATACCGGTATCTTCTGCTCCGCCTCACCCTTGACATAATGAAGCAGGGTGACAGCCAGCCCTGCTAACCTTGTTTTGTCAATGCGCACCGCACGGGCCAGGGGATGCTTCCCTAGTTTATCAACAAGGTGCTTCTTCCCCACAATGATGCCCGCCTGAGGGCCACCCAGAAGCTTATCCCCGGAGAATAACGCCAACCCGACGCCGGCAGCAACGCTATCCTGAACCTTAGGCTCGGGGCCCAGTCCGAACCTGGAGGTGTCCAGCAAGCAGCCGCTCCCCAGATCATCCAGCACCGGCAGGCCGTGCTGCTCCCCCAGCTGAACCAGTTCCCCTATAGACACTTCCTGAGTAAAGCCCACTACCTTGAAGTTGCTCGAATGAACCCGGAGCAGTGCTGCTGTCCTGGGTGCAATCGCCTTCTCATAATCCGAGAGGTAGGTGCAGTTGGTAGTGCCTACCTCCACCAGCTTCGCTCCGCTCTGCCGCATCACATCGGGTATACGGAAGCCGCCACCGATCTCCACCGCCTGCCCCCGAGAGACAATCACCTCTTTCCTCTTGGCCAGGGCAGTTAATGCTAAGAGAACTGCTGAGGCATTGTTATTCACCACCAGAGCAGCCTCAGCTCCGGTCAATCGACACAGCAGGGAAGATACGTGAACCTCCCGAGAACCCCGTCCACCGCTTTCAAGATCGAATTCCAGGTTCACATATCCCCCGGAAGCCGACTCCATGGCAGCTATAGTCTCCTGACTGAGGGGGGCCCGGCCCAGGTTCGTGTGCAGTACCACGCCGGTAGCATTAATCACCCGCTGAAGGGTTGGCCGCCCCAGCGACTCGATACGGGCGGATATGGATTCCACCAATCCATCAAAAGAAGGGGCTGGCCGGCCTCCGGCAATAGATAAGCGGCTCTCCTCAAGTACCTGACGCACTACTTCAAGGGCGAATGGGCGGGAGTAAACTGCCTCCAGTGACTGAAGGCGTTCATCCATCATCAGCCGGTCCACGCTGGGGAGGCTGCGGAAATCACTTTTCATCTTCTCGCCTCGGTCCTAAAAATGTAGCATACGCTTTATTCGGGGGCAAATCGACCTCTAATAGTCAATAGACTTTGACAGATGTAGCTGTCAGATGATACAACTTCACCAAAGAAAGCCCTTATCATCGCTTACCGTTATTCCCGGCGGAGAGGGGGTGATGTCGATGAATCGCCGGACATGAAACAGTCCATACCGAAGAGCGTGGCTCTTTGCCGGGGAAAGCTTTACCGGAATAGCTGGAAGGGGAGGTAAGTATCTTGCGGCGATTCATTCGATCGCTCAATCTGCACACGTTGACGATCATTTGTGGTCTGGTCCCTGAAATACCGGGGCCCGTCCTGGGCAGCCTCATCGCTGCCCCTGGTTTCAAGGAATTTCAAACTGGAGGTGCAGAGCCACCTCCAGTTTGCTTTTTGCTGAGTCCATCGGGAAAGTAGGCTATAATCATACCGAAGAACATGAGGTAAAGCACGAGATGATCTATCTGGATAATGCGGCCACCTCCTGGCCCAAACCGGAAGCGGTCTACCAGGCCATGGACAGTTTCATGCGCCACACCGGGGCCAGCCCCGGCCGCTCTGGACACCGCCTCTCCATTGAAGCAGCCCGCATTGTCTATGAGACCAGAGAGTCCCTCGCCCACCTCTTCGGCATAAGTGACCCGACACGCATCGTCTTCACCTGTAACGCTACTGAAGCTTTGAACCTGGTGATACGGGGTCTCCTGCACCCTGGAGACCATGTGATCACCAGCAGCATGGAGCACAATTCAGTCATGCGCCCACTGCGCGCCATGGAGAGAAAGGGACTTGAGGTAACCGTGGTGAACTGCTCCCATGAAGGTTTCCTCAACCCCCCAGACATAGAGCAGGCCATCCGGCCAAATACCAGGCTCATCATCCTGAATCACGCCTCCAATGTAGTGGGCACGCTTCTCCCTGCAGCCGAAGTGGGGCAGATTGCCCGGCATCACGGTGTGCCCCTCATGATTGATGCGGCTCAGACAGTAGGGTGCTGTCCCATCAATGCAGACGCCATGAACATCGACCTGCTGGCTTTTTCAGGGCACAAGGGTCTCTATGGACCGCAGGGGACAGGGGGGCTCTACATTCGCAAAGGTATCGAATCCAGCATTGAGCCCCTCAAATACGGCGGCACGGGCAGCCATTCCGAACATGAATATCAGCCGGATTTCCTGCCCGACAAATATGAGAGCGGAACGCACAATACCGTGGGTCTGGCCGGCCTGGGCGCCGGGGTGCGCTTCGTTCTGGCACAGGGCGTAAAGAGCATGCGGAAAAGGGAAGAAACGCTGACAATGTTCCTGCTGGAAGGACTAAAGGCCATCCCTGGTATCACTGTTTATGGAAGCGGTGATGCCGCTAAGCAGGTGGCAGTCGTTTCCTTCAATATTGCCGGACTCACACCTTCAGAAGTGGCCATGCAGTTAGAAGAGGAGTATGAAATCATGTGCCGCCCGGGGCTGCACTGCGCCCCCATATCCCACAAGACATTGGGAACCTTCCCCCAGGGCGCCGTCAGATTGAGTCCCGGCCACTTCAATTCAAACGAGGATATCGAGAAAACCCTGGAGGCAGTGAGCAGGATTGCTGCTGCGAAAGCGAGGTGCTAGCATGTCCGAAACTGTAGATGCCCGCGGGTTGGACTGCCCTCAGCCTGTAGTCCTGGCCAAGAAGGCACTGGAAAAGGCTGTCAAGGTTACTATTATCGTCGATAATGAGACAGCCAGAGAGAACGTCTCCCGACTGGCAGCGAGCCAGGGATGCATTGTGTCTGTTGAGGAAAAGGAGGACGGGGTCTACCTGCACCTGACCAGAACATCAGCTAAACCACAAAGCTCCGAGACGTTAGCACTTTCCGGGCCCACAGTGTTCCTCATTACCTCCAACACTCTGGGGCGGGGAGATGACGAACTGGGCAGTATCCTCATGCGCAGCTTTATGCACACCCTGGGCGAGGCATCATCCAGACCGTCCCGGATCATCTTCATCAATAGCGGAGTGAAACTGGTGGCCAGGGGTTCCGAGGTACTCGACGACCTGCGCACGCTGGAGAAAGCAGGGGGCGAGATACTGGCCTGCGGCACCTGCCTGGGATATTACAAGCTGAAGGAAGCGGTAGCGGTAGGACACATCTCCAACA
>Ga0209777_10007634_pt1 | contig 11962 bp, 7 predicted proteins | sample FrelakmetHBP12HB_FD_187147 | JGI IMG/M metagenome (GOLD analysis project Ga0209777, IMG submission 187147) | Freshwater lake sediment microbial communities from the University of Notre Dame, USA, for methane emissions studies -HBP12 HB (SPAdes)... | ecosystem: Environmental > Aquatic >... | reverse complement strand
CCGACCGCGCGGCAAAGCGCTATGGTCAGTCGTGTGTACCCCTGGCAACTGCCCTTTCCGCTGGTGAACACGCTTAGCGCGTCCTGGTTGACGGGGATGGTGTAGGTTACGTGGTCGTGCACCCAGTTGGAAATGCGCTCGGTGGCCTCGGCGACCGTGGTGGCGCCTGAGGTGATCTGGCGGGCCGTCTGCTGAAGCTGCGGATTATCGGACTGGATGTCCTTCTCCGCCCTGAGCGACTTTCTGGCCACCGGGTCGGAAATGTTCTGGACCGGGAACGGCGCATTGCTGCCCAGCGGGTCCAGATTGACTATTATCTCGATCCGGGCGCCGAACTCATCGCGCGATATTACTCGCTGGCTGAATGTCTTATTGCGATAGGTCGGGATATTTTCCACGGGGTGTTTTTCCCAGTCGGCGGAAACGATGTCAATGACGACCTTGTGCTTCCCGCCCATAACGCGAGTCTCCGCCCGCGCATACAGCGCCATAAGCGCCAGCGCCGCAACCAATGCCGCCACCGGCGTCAAACGAAAATAACGTTTCATTCCTCAGCCTCCTAAAAGTTGAACGATGAGCGCGGAATAATGATGAGTGATGAATGAAATGCCAAGTGCAGCCTTAATTTTTTCTCCACTCATCACTTATCACTCATCACTTTATTAAAACACCACCATGACGCGGCCGTTTTTCAGGTAGCCTGAATTAGGCTCGGTCTGCTGAATGTATTGAGACGCCTGGTTCGAGATGACCGGGTCGGCCATCTTGGACCCCTTCGCAGACCGCACCACCACCACCAGAGGATCCTCGGCCACGCGGAAATGACGCTTTGCGGCGTCTATGTCGCGGGCATACCCCACGATACCGGCCTGGATGGTGGTCTGATCGTTGACGTTGTTCTGAGAGTAAATCACCGTGCCGCTTTCGTTATACACCACAGGCAACAGCGCGGGCTTCAGGCCCCTCTGCCGGCCATCTATCACCAGCCCGTCCCACTTGGCTTTTCCCGGAGGGAATGATTCAGCGGATGTCGGGGGAGGGGGCGGCGGCGGTGGTGGCTGAGGTTGCGGCTGAGGTTGTGGTTGAGGTTGTGGCCGAGGTTGCGGCTGAGGTTGTGGCTGAGGTTGCGGCTGAGGTTGCGGCTGAGGTTGCGGCTGAGGTTGTGGCCGAGGTTGTGGCTGAGGTTGTGGTTGTGGTTGTGGTTGAGGTTGTGGCTGAGGTTGTGGGGGTGGTGGATTCTTCGGGTTGACCGGAGGAATTGGTGTAGTGGTTGTGGGAGGAGGTGGCGGATTGGTGGGGGGTCGAGGTGGGGGAGGGGGATTGGGCGGATTAGCCGGGTAATTGTAATTCTGGACGGGCGCTTTCTTGGGCGGCTCGGACTTTTTGCGCGCGTTTGGGTCGGACAGAATGGCTTGGGCAAGGTTTGGGTAGATGGGCATGGCCATTACGACCTCGCAGGTTCCATCCGGCTTATAAACGGGCTGCCCGATCATGATCGCGCCTTGTATCATGCCGCTGACCGAGGCCTTGACCGTGTCCGAAATGGTCATGAAGTCCTGGACTACCGTTTCCGATGTGATAGTGACGCCTTTGACGGTTTCGAGGAGTTTTCTTTGCGCATCCTTGCGGGCGCCGAGCACAAGGCCGGCCCGCTGCGCCGCCGGCGGGAATTGAGGGTTCGGGGCCGACAATCCCTTGGCGTATATCCAGCCGGTAGACCAGTTTACCATCCCTGACCCGGTGGTCTGCACCGCGTCGGAGCCTCCTCCCTGCTGGCCCGAGGCCAATGGCATCAGCGCCAGAAGGCAAAGCCCGACCAGAATCAGGACCTTTCTCTTCATTATGATTTCCTCCTTAAGGATCAACGGGTTATGTTGACCGTGAACGCCGGGGCGGCGCCAAGCCGCCCCGACATCGGCCAAAAACCGTTATCCGACTATTGCAATATCTTAAACTCAATTCGCCTGTTCTGAGCTCTGCCCTGTTCGGTGTCGTTGGGAGCCACGGGGTTCGCCGGCCCGTAACCTTTGTAAGTAATGCGTTTCGGCGATATTCCCTTTTTAACCAGGTAGTTGTAAACGGCTCTCGCTCTTGCCTGAGAAAGCGCTATGTTGCTTGCGGCTTTCCCCTTATTGTCGGTGTAGCCCTGGATTTCGACTTTCATTGCAGGATGATCTTTGAGGGCTTGGACAACTTTGTCCAGTATGGGATAGCTCGACGGGTCAATAATAGCTTGCCCGGTCTTGAACTTGATCCCCTTGATCGCTTCGCGCTCTATAAGCATCGGGCAACCAGCTGCATCCACTTTAGATCCGGGGGGTGTATTCGGGCACTTGTCTATATCGTCGGGAACTGTGTCGCCGTCGCTATCCTTGGGCGGAGGGGGCGCCGCTTCCTCGAGTTTTATCGGGCAGCCGTTCTGATCCACTTTTGTCCCCGGCGGGGTGTTCGGGCATTTATCCAGGTTGTCCGGCACGGTGTCTCCATCCGAATCAATTGGGCAACCCACGTTGTTTACCGCGACACCCTTGGGAGTGTCCGGGCACTGATCTGTTATATCGGGCACTGTATCTCCATCGGAGTCAATGGGGCATCCATGACGGTCAACCTTGGCGCCGGCCGGTGTATTCGGGCATTTATCCTTATCGTCCGGCACCGTGTCGCCGTCGCTATCCACTACGCGCGGAGGGGCCTCGACCACCTTTGGAGCTTGTTGAGCGGGCCAGTGACCTCCAAAACGCAACTGAACGCCCGCCGTTAACGCGAGGTTCCTCGGATAGTCTTCCCCAATGAAAAGTTGCCGCGCCTCAAGCCGCAGGCCAAACATTTCAGTAAAATAATACTTAAGGCCCAGGCCCCACATAACCACCGCCTGATTGGGCGGATTTTCAATATCATCATTCTTGACATTCAGTATCAGGTCCCCGCCTCCGAGGAGCCCGTAAGGGACTAATTTGCGCGACTTGCCCAGGTTCACCACAAAATCGGCGTAAGGAAGAGACGCGTTCACACTTGCAGCTTGCAGGCCGGGCTGATCAGGAATGTAACCTCTGAACTTTTGTGGCGCCCAATCGAGTCCCACTTCAAGGCCGAGGACTTGGTTAATATTAAATCCCACACGGCCTCCTACCAGCCACGACTGGGTGAAATATTCGTCCCCGAACCATCCCCCGAAGTACGGAAATACTTGAAAACTAAGGGGTTTTTCCCCCGCATACGCCGCGCTGGCGGCAAGAAAAACGATTACTGCCACTACCACTTTCCTCATTTCTGGTCCTCCTTCTTGGAAAAAAGCCTTTCAATTGCTTTTTCCAGCAATATGGGTTACGTTGGCTGTGAATGCAGGGGCGGTTCCAACCCCCCCTCCTCATCAACTAAAAACCACTATCAGCTTATTTCAATACCTTAAACTCAATTCGCCTGTTCTGCGCTCTACCCTGTTCGGTGTCGTTGGTGGCCACGGGGTTAGCAGGCCCGTAACCTTTGAAAGTAAGGCGTTTCGGCGATATTCCCTTTTTAACCAGGTAGTTGTAAACGGCTCTCGCCCTTGCCTGAGAAAGCGCTATGTTGCTTGCGGCCTTCCCTTTATTGTCGGTGTAGCCTTGGATTTCGACTTTCATTTCAGGATGATCTTTGAGGGCTTGGACAACTTTGTCCAGTATGGGATAACTCGACGGGTCTATAATGGATTTACCGGTCTTGAACTTGATCCCTTGGATCGCTTCGCGCTCTATAAGTATCGGGCAACCAACTGCATCCACTTTAGATCCGGGGGGTGTATTCGGGCATTTGTCTATATCGTCGGGAACAGTGTCGCCGTCGCTATCCTTGGACGGAGGGGGGGCCGCTTCCTCGGCTTTTATCGGGCAGCCGCGCTGATCCACTTTCGCCCCCGGCGGGGTGTTCGGGCATTGATCCAGGCCATCCGGCACGGTGTCTCCATCCGAGTCAATCGGGCAACCTAAGGCGTTTACCACAGCGCCCTTCGGCGTGTTCGGGCATTTGTCTATACCGTCGGGGACGGTGTCGCCGTCGGTGTCAATGGGGCAGCCTCGAGCGTCAACCTTGGCGCCGGCTGGCGTATCCGGGCATTGGTCAATACCGTCCGGGACAGTGTCACCGTCTGAATCAACCGGGCAGCCAAGGTTATTCACAACGGCCCCCCTCGGGGTGTTGGGGCATTTATCCTTGTCGTCCGGCACCGTGTCGCCGTCGCTATCCCCTAGGCGTGGCGCGGCTTCAACCACCTGCGCCTCTTGAGCGGGCCAACGACCTCCCAGGCGCAACTGAACCCCCGCCGTTAACGCGAGGTTCCTCGGATAGTCTTCCCCAATTATAAGTTGCCGCGCCTCAAGCCGCAGGCCGAACGATTCAGTCATATAATACTTGAGGCCCAGGCCCCACATAACCACCGCCTGATTGGGCGGACTTTTAATATCCTTGACATTCAGCATCAGGTCCCCGCCTCCGAGGAGCCCGTAAGGGACTAATTTGCGCGACTTGGCCAGGTTTACCACAAAATCGGCATAAGGAAGAGACGCGTTCACACTTGCCGCTTGCAGGCCGGGCTGATCAGGGAGGTAACCTCTGAACTTTTGCGGCGCCCAATCTAATCCTACTTCAAGGCCGAGGACTTGGTTAATATTAAATCCCAAGCGGCCTCCTACCAGCCACGACTGGGTGAAATATTCGTCCCCGAACCACCCGCCGACGTACGGAAATACTTGAAAACTAAGGGGTTTTTCCCCCGCGTACGCCGCGCTGGCTGCAAGGAAAACGATTATGCCTGCAACTATTTTTTTCACTTCCGGTCCTCCTTACATGGAAAAAAGCGCTTAAATGGATCTTTCCAGCAACACAACAAATAATTGAGATATTCCACCCTACTATCCTAAAAACTGCTTAGATGCGGAATATACAACATAGGGGCATAAAAGTCAAGGAAGAAGGGCTATCAGGCTACCAGAATTTTTTCGGCGCGTCCGAGAATGCAGTAAAGACGTAAATCTGGATCGCAATCAGCGTATGGGAAGCTGTGAAGATCGAGAAGGAAACCGGGGACAAGAGTGTCGAATTCAATAAGTGGTGGCATAAAAAGTGGTATGCGGAGATTGCGCCTGTATGATCTGAATAACCGTGTGGTGGCGGGTGTTTCATAGGGGCGGGTTTGAGACCCGCCCCCGTTGTCAATGCAATCCAAATCCTATTTGCGTGCCGTTCCCCAGGCAGCGGTCATTTATCGAGAATTTGAATTGTCGTTGTCTGGACCGTCGAGCCAGCCTGGACACCGACAACACAACTGCCAACTACAAACAACGGCCTACTGCTACAAGCAGACGTATCGAAATTGAATACCACGTCGTTATAATCAAGGTCGCTTGTGTCTGGATCGGGAATATCCTCAAAGGCTACTGTTGTGTTGTTGTCGGATGTTGTGACTTTTGCCCATATCGTGTCGGAGAATACATTGTAGGTATCGCCGGTATAACCAATGGGGGAGCCGTAAGTGGGATAGACATGTATGAAGAATTTCAGCGCCGATATGCCGTCGTAAGATAGTTGCGATGTGGCGCCGACGTTATCCCTGGTGTTTGATATGAGAAGGAGGGGGCTTGCGCCGTCAAGGTACAGGTCGCTTGTGTAGCCCTGGTTGGCGTCGGTAAGCGTTACCGGAACCGTGCAGGAATAAGTCGCGCCACCCCCGGGAGGCTCCATCCCCGCGACTGTGTAAGTTCCAGTTCCATCGCCGTTATCCACAATCGTTCCGCCACAGGTGTCGGTAGAAGCTACCATCAGATTGCTACCGCCATCCGGGTCGTTCGCAGTTATGTTATAGGTGTACAATTCGTCCTCGGTAACACTCGGTGGGGGAACTGATGTGAAAACGGCAGGATCGTCAAAAGGTGTGATTGAAATAGTAGTGGTCTGTGTAGTCGCGCCCGCCTGGACGCTAACAATACAAGATGGGGGAGGCGTCGGCCCCGCGATTATAACGGTGTAAGTTCCGGAGCCGTCTCCGTTATCCACAATCGTTCCACCACAAGTGTCGGCAGAGGTGACACTTAGAACATCGGCGCCGCCATCGGGATCATCCGTAATGATACTGTAAGTGTATAATTGATCCTCGGTAGCGCTCTCCGGAGGAGCTGTTATGAAAACAGGAGGATCGTCAACAGCTATGACTGAAATCGTCGTGGTCTGTGCCGTCGCGCCCGCCTGGATACCTACAACACAAGTAGAAGGAGGGGTTGGGCCTGAGACTGTAACGGTGTAAGTTCCGGTACCGTCTCCGTTATCCACAGCCGTTCCACCACAGGTGTCGGCAGAGGTGACACTTAGAACATCGGCGCCGCCATCAGGGTCGGCCGTAACAATACTGTAGGTGTATAATTGATCCTCGGTAGCGCTCGGAGGGGGAGCTGATGTGAAAACGGCAGGATCGTCAAAAGGTGTGATTGAAATAGTCGTGGTCTGTGCCGTCGCGCCGGCCCGAACGCCAACATTACAAGTTGGGGGAGGCGTCGGCCCCGCGACTGTAACGGTGTAAGTTCCTGTGCCATCGCCGTTATCCACAACCGTTCCACCACAGGTATCGGCAGCGGTGACAATCAGAGCATTAGCGCCGCCATCGGGGTCGGTTGTAGCGATACTGTAGGTGTACAATTGATCCTCTGTAGCGCTCGCCGGAGGAGCTGTTATGAAAACAGGGGGATCGTCGACAGGCGTGATAGAAATCGCCGTGGTCTGAATAGTTGCGCCAGCCTGGACTCCTACAACACAGCTTGACGGAGGCGTCGGCCCTGCGACCGTAAAGGAGTAAGTTCCAGTGCCATCGCCGTTATTCACAACCGTTCCGCCGCAGGTGTCGGTTGAAGCGACACTCAGGGCGCCGCCATTGAGGTCTTTCGTGGTGATATTATAGGTGTACAGTTGGGCCTCTGTGGCGTTCGGCGTGGGAGTTGATGTGATGACCGGAACCGGAGTTGGTGTCGTACCGCCGCAACCAACCTTTTGGACGTTTATAACCGCATCGTTATAATCACGGTCACTTGATAAAGTGGGATTGTCCTCAAATGCTATGATCTCGGTCGTGGCGTCTACCTGGGTGGCTGTAGCCCATACTGAGTTGGAGTAGACTTTATAAGTTGAATTGCTGGTCCGGAAAACCTTGATAAAGAAGTTCAAGTCTGATTTACCGTCGTAATTTCTTCTGGCAATTTTGCCTACGTTATGGATGGAATCGGAAATCAGCAGGTCTGGTTTCAGGCCGTTCAGATAAATGTCGCTTGTATACGCCGCATCGGCCTGGGTCAACGTTACCTGGATAGTGCAAGCATTCTGAACCACCGGCTGCGGCCCGGCGCACCCTCCTTGTTGATTGGCGCCATTCGTGCAGGCAATCAACAAAACCCCTATCCCGATTAAAATCAACCTTCTCACATAATACATCGCAAATATCTCCTTTCACCCAAATTAAAATATGTATGTTCTATTTTACCATATGTTTTTACTAATTTCAATTGTTTTTGGAATATTTTCCAATAATATTTTTTGTTTTTTCGACTTTTTTTACGATAAACTGATTTCGGGACCTTAAATAAAGCCATTCCCGGTGATCTGTGACCGGCATTCTTGCTCTGCCTTGGCTTGAAAAGCACAAGGTGCGGGTTAAAAAACCGATGTCCATCGTTCTTAGGGTAAGCTACTTGATTTTACGGATGGGAGCAGGCTAATTTGGACAATTCGAGATCAACAGACAAGGGGTTTAAACCCCTTGTCTGTTTCTTCGACGGTGTTTACTCCGGCGCCGACCGTCCGATTCGTCTATTAGATTGCGCAGATAATCATGCATCCCCTTGATAAGTCCAGTGCAACCCCAGTTTGTTCCAGTCCCACTTGACATAGCTTTTTTTGCGTTTTTACGCTATAATATAGCAGCTAAGAGAAGGAATTTATGGCATTAACCGGAACTCTCAAGGATTTCGGCATTGCTGAAATATTGCAATTAATAGGGACGCAGAAAAAAACCGGGGTCTTGACCCTGGAGGACCAACAGCACCGCGCCGAAATTGATTTTTCGGACGGGATGGTGGTCGGGGCCAGGGGGGGGACCGCCGGGCTGACCATCGAGGAGCGCCTCGTGAGGTCCGAGCTTATCACCGAGGCCCAGCGCAGCGAGGCCGAACGCAAGGTAAAAGAGACCCTCAAACCGTTCAACGCCGTCCTCCTGAGCGAAAACATGGCGGAGCCTCGGGCGCTTCGGGAAGCCATAGCGCTCCATATCTCCGAGATCGTTTTCGAGACCTTCGCCTGGAAATCCGGAACCTACGCTTTCGAGCAGAAGTTTATCCAGTGGGACAAGCAATTGGTGTCCCCGATGTCCGCCGAGTCCATTATGATGGATGGATTGCGCATTATGGACGAGACGCCCATCGTCATGAAGGCGATCCCGTCTCTGGACGCCAAGTATACGCCGACTCTGAAGGCCGGCGCCAGCCGCACTTTAAGCATGGAAGCCCAAAATATCTTTAGCCTTCTTGATGGTCAGCGTTCGGTCAGGGACGTGATAATCCGCTCCAGAATCCCGCAATTCGAGGTTCTGAAGCACCTTGCGAAGCTGGTTTCCGGGGGCATGATCGCGCCGGCGGCAAACGGCCCGGCAGTCCCCCGACAAATCGGGGCGCCCTCCCCGGCACGGGCCGGCAGCATCAACAGGATGACCCAGGTCAGCGTTTACGGCCTCCTTGCCGTGATAGGGCTTGTCACCTTGTGGCACATGGGGTTGCTCATTGCGCATACCGTTGACCCACTGACTGTTATGGAGGAAACGGGAGATGCGGCAGCCGCCATAAAGGCGGTTCAGATAGACCGCATCAGAAACGCATTAGAGGTGTATCTCGAGTATCGCGGGGCATACCCCGATTCTCTGGAGAAGTTAATAGAAGTAGGCCTGATCAAGGGAAGCGACCTGAAATACGTGCAGCGGCTGGGGTATTCGTATAGCAAGACCAGGCAAGGCTATCAACTGGTGAGAGAGCCAGGGCCGCGGCAAGGGGCAGAGGCCGACCGGCCAGCACAGATCGAGGAAACACGCCGGTGAAGGGCGCGCGCCGGGCGGCCCGGGAGGAGCGCATAACGCTGGATGATCCCGCGCTTTTGCGCATCCTTTGCGGGGAGAATGATGAGAACTTGCGGCAGATCGAGGAGACCGCAGGGGTGGTCATCAGCGCTCGCGGAAATGAAATCTCCATTTTCGGAAACGCCGAGGCCGCTTCTCAGGCTCGCCGCGCCATCGAGGGTCTCTACCGTATGCTGGAACAGGGCCATCAAGTCTCGCCGGAAGACATCATACCGGCCACCAGGGTGAGCATCCGGGAGGGAAACAATATAGCCGAATTGGCCCAGAGCGCCATTCCCATCAAGGGCCGCAAGAAACCAATTGCCCCAAAATCCCCCGCACAGGCAGCTTATCTGCGTGCTATCATGGCAAACGACCTCGTTTTTGCCATTGGGCCGGCGGGCACCGGGAAGACTTACCTCGCCATGGCCATGGCCGTTTATGCGCTTCAGCGAAAAGAGATCAGCCGCATTTTATTGACTCGACCCGCGGTCGAGGCGGGCGAAAAACTCGGCTTCCTACCCGGCGATATGGTTGAAAAGGTCAATCCGTACCTGAGGCCGCTTTACGACGCGCTTCACGACATGATGGATTTCGATCAGACCCTCGCGCACCTCGAAAGGGGGATTATCGAGGTGGCGCCGCTCGCCTTCATGCGCGGTCGAACCTTGAACGACGCCTTCATCGTACTGGACGAGGCCCAAAACACCACGCCCTCGCAGATGAAGATGTTTCTCACCCGCATGGGCTTCGATTCAAAAGCGGTGGTGACGGGGGACATCACACAGGTGGACCTGCCCCCCGGCAGCCCCAGCGGCCTGATCCACGCCCGGAAAATACTCGAAGGTGTGCCGGGAATAAATTTCAGCTATTTCACGGAGCGCGATGTCGTGAGACATCAGCTTGTTCAGGAAATCATCAGGGCCTATGAAAGGGACGGGAAGTGATAGGCAAAAAAGACCACCCTTCACTCCCCCTGAAGAAGGGCGAGCCGGCCAAGTCTTTCCGGCTTTTCGGCTCGCTTGAAATAGACCCGTTCCTCCTCAGGCCTTCATTCCAGAGATGGGTTATCAATATAATCCTGGCGCTCATCCTGGCGCTCCTGTTTCAATATCCCTCCGGCGAAACACAAAGCGTGGTAACTTTCAGGGTTGGGGACATAGCCCAAGAGGACATTTACGCTCCCGCCGACATGACCCTCCTTGACCAGGAAACCACGAGTCTGAGGAGAAAGCAGGCGGAGGAAAGCGCGTGGCCCGTCTTCGATTACGATCCGGGGCTTGGAAAACTGATTGAAACGCGGGTTCACAACGTCTTTTCAGACCTCAGGGCGCTTTACCAGCCCGAACTGGATTGGAACGAGGCCGAGAGGAACCGCGTCGAGATATTGCGCAAGGAATTCAACCAGCGCAGGGTAAAAGCGATTCCTTACATCTACGATGATAAATTCTCGGAAAGGGAAAAAGACCTGAGAATTTCTCTCGTCACCGTTCTCAAAGGCATCGGCCCGGCCGAGATAACGCTGAACGACAAGCAATTCGCCGCTCTCAAGCAGGACCACTTCAACGAAGAGACAGAGACAAAAATACTCACGCTTGTTACTCAAGTGATGAACGAGGGCGTCCTTCTCAGCAAGGATGTCCTGCCCAAAAGCGCCGGAAAGGGCATAACGGTGCATGTCATGCCCTTTAAGGACCCCTCGAGGGATGAGTATCCGAAGGGGGACATCTCATCGCTTCGCGATCTTGCGGAGGCCCGTAAAAATATCGGGGAGCGGGCTTCCGCTGAATGGGGACGGGAGCTTCCCAAGGCCCTACGCGCCGTCAACGTGGAAATCGCCCAGCAGATTGTCCTCCCCAACTACACATTCAACCCCGAGGCCTCGACGGTAAGGATTCAGACCGCCCAGAAGGGTATCGAGCCTGTTTATTTTCACGTCAAAAAGGGCGAAAAGATTGTGGGACAGGGCGAAGTTATTGACCCCACCGTGGCGAGAAAGCTTCAACTTATATCGGGTAAAACGACCGCCGCTGCGCCCGGTATATTGGCCTTCCTCGGCAATTTCCTGTGGATAGCGGCCCTCCTTGCCGTCCTATATACCTTTCCGGCCCACACGATCCGGAAATTCAATCCGACAATCAAGGATATTATTCACCTTTCGATCCTGCTGATATTGCTTCTGGGTATTTTAAAGCTGGTGGCGGCGTCTTTCACGAACATCGAAGCGCCTCCCCGGTTCGAGATCGCATACCTGATCCCGCTTGTCGCGGGTGCAATGATGATACGGCTGCTTATCAACAGCGAGGTTGCAGTCATCTTTTCCGTGGGCTTATCGGTGCTGGCGGGCATGATGGTAAAAGACCCCTCTATGAGCCTGTTTGTGCTGGTTGGGAGCCTGGTGGGGGCAAACGAGGTTGGGCAGGCGCGGACACGGACGCAAATTGTGAGGGCGGGGGCCGTTACCGGTATGGCGAGCGTATTTATGGTGCTGGTGCTTTCTCTCAAGGTCGGTCATTTTCTTGAGCCGGCCAACGCCTTAAATGTGCTTGCGGCCTTTATGGGCGGCGTTCTTGCCAGTTTCCTGGTGATGGGCCTGATGCCTGTCATCGAGAACATTTTCGGATACGTCACCGATATCCGGCTGCTCGAGCTGGCCAACCAGGAGCATCCCCTTCTCAAGGCGCTTATCATGAACGCCCCCGGCACTTACCAGCATTCCCTCATGGTCGGCACCCTCGCCGAGGCCGCCGCGGAGGCCATCCACGTCAACCCCCTTCTCGTCAAGGTCGCCGCCCTCTATCACGACGTGGGAAAGATGGAGAAGCCCGTTTACTTCGTAGATCG
>Ga0209777_10007633_pt1 | contig 11963 bp, 14 predicted proteins | sample FrelakmetHBP12HB_FD_187147 | JGI IMG/M metagenome (GOLD analysis project Ga0209777, IMG submission 187147) | Freshwater lake sediment microbial communities from the University of Notre Dame, USA, for methane emissions studies -HBP12 HB (SPAdes)... | ecosystem: Environmental > Aquatic >... | reverse complement strand
TTAATTGGACCCCATCTTCCGTCTTTGAAGGTCTGTGATGACGCCGGTTGCTGCAAGGCCTCGGGCAGCGTGACGATAAAGAATCCGCTGAGCGTGCCTGAATGGAAAGAGATATCGCCATTCTGATAATTTCAAAAGCAGCAGTTTTCCGCGGGAAACTGCTGCTTTTGTTTAAACTATTGCAACTTTTTGATATTTGTTATAATATATAAATTATTAAAGTAATATTTTAGATGTTCGGTTTTTTATTGTTATCGGATTTTAACGTTAACATCTGACACCTGGCATCTGACATCTAACGTGGCAGTTCCAAAGCAAGGTCATACAAGGGCGAAAGTGGGGAAGTCCCGGATGCACAAATATATAAAACCTGTGCATTTAAATATTTGCCCCAAATGCAAGAAACCCGTTTTATCGCACACGGTTTGTTTAAATTGCGGATTTTATAAGGGCGAAGAAGTCATCAATGTTTTAGGAGAGCTCACCAAAAAAGAGAAAAAGCTGAGGGAAAAAGAAATAAAAGCTGCAGAAAAAGAGCAGAAACAGGAAGAGCCGTTGACAATGGAAGATTTGTCTAAAAAATCCTAATTATTAGTTGCAATAATCAGGAATTAGAAAAATTAATGGCAAGCAGACATTTATCACGTTCAATTGTTTTACAATCGCTTTACGAATGGGATTTCTATGATAAAAAGCCGGTTTTAAAAAATATTGTCGAAAGAAATATTAAAGATTTCGGTCCCGGTTTGGAAGAAGTGGATTTTGTCTGGCAGCTGATTGAGGGAATTGAAAAGCATATGCCTGACATTGATAAAATTATTGAAAAGGCGGCTCCCGAGTGGCCGATTGCCCAAATATCAATGGTTGACAGGAATGTTCTTAGAATCGGCTTATACGAGCTTTTATATGCCGATAAAGAAGAAGTTCCGCCCAAGGTTGCCATTAACGAAGCCATTGAACTGGCAAAAACATTTTCCGGGCAGACATCTGGAAAATTTGTCAATGGAGTTTTAGGCACAGTGTACAAGCAATTAGGAGGCGATGAGCAAAAAGCAGAAAACAAAAAAGAATAGGTTTGTTCTTTATTTTTTGCCCATTACCTGAAAAATGAAGGATTTCTCAATTTTAGAAAAAAAGCTGGGATTAAAATTTAAAAATAAAGACCTTTTAAAGCAGGCCTTTACCCACAGGTCTTATCTGAATGAAAATCCGGATTTCCACTTAAACCACAATGAAAGGCTGGAATTTCTGGGCGATGCAGTCATAGAATTGATTGTGACAGAACAGCTTTATAAGGAATATCCTGAAAAAACGGAAGGGGATCTAACCAATTGGAGGGCGGCCTTGGTCAACGCCAAAATGCTCAGCAGCGTTGCAGAGGAATTGGGGTTTAATGACTTCCTTTTGCTTTCAAGAGGAGAAAACAAGGAATTGGGCAAGGCAAGGGCATATATTCTGGCAAACACATTCGAGGCATTTCTGGGAGCGCTTTATTTAGATTCAGGATACAAGCCGTGCGATGAGTTTATAAAGAACCATTTGTTAAAAAATTTGCCGGATATCATCCAGTCCGGCTCCTATAAAGATGCCAAGTCCAAGTTTCAGGAGGAAGCCCAGGAAAGGAATTCAATCACGCCGAGCTATAAAGTTATAAAAGAGTCGGGCCCTGACCACGAAAAACAATTTACAGTCGGGGTATATTTAGACAAAGAGTTGGTTGCTGAAGGGAATGGTTCGTCAAAGCGGGAAGCGGAAGAGGCGGCAGCCCAGCTGGCGCTGGAGGTCAAAAAATGGGAATAAAAAATATAAATTAGAAATTTAAAATTAGAAATTAATTATTATGCTTACCATTAGATTAACAAGGAAAGGAAAAAAGAACCAGCCGTTTTTTAGGGTGGTTGTTATTGATAAAAAGAGGTCGTCGAAGGGCGGAAGAGCCGTTGAGGATTTAGGTTATGTTGATCCCTTGACTAAAAGAAAGAATTTTAAAAAGGAAAGAATTTTATATTGGATTTCGAAGGGGGCCAAACCGTCGCCTACAATACATAACTTTTTGGTTTCAGAAAAGATTATAGAAGGAAAAAAAATAAATGTTTCAAAAAAATCTAAAAAAGCACAGGAAGCAGCCCAGGCAACTCCGGCAGCAACCGCAACTCCTGAAGCCGCTACGGTAAAAACAGCAGTTCCCGAAGGGGCTCCGAAAGAAGCGCCTGCACGGGCGGCAGAAGAGCCAAAGGCAACTCCGCCAGCGGCATAAAATTAAGAGAATAGGATGAAAACCCTCTCAAAATGAGGGTTTTCAGTTGCCTCGAAAATAGGTATATCTTGACACGGTTCCTTGTGAATGGTTTAATTAAATTGGGGCTGGCTCTAACTCTGGTGCCAGCGCAACTTTGTCAATAAGGAGGCTGAAAATGAAGACGATCAGACTGTTTTTCTCTGCTTTACTGGCGCTGTCAATTCTCGGTGCCGACGCAGAAGAGTCTGTTAAGCCGCCCAGGCCGCCGGATGGATTGTTTCCGGATAATCCTTCTGCTCCGATTATCGTGGCCGCTGGGACTGCGGCTTCGCATAATGTGGTACATGTCAGTGGCGCCGAACACACAAATACGGCGGTGTCATGCGGCAGGGAATTCACCATACTGCTGAAGCCGGACGGCACGGTCTGGACATGCGGTTTAGTCTTGGCATCGCCATCTTTTCCTGCCAATGAGAAATTGGTGAAGATTAATGGTTTGAGTGATATCATAGCTGTTTCGGCAGGGCAGTCTGCAGGGCTTGCCCTTAGGTCCGACGGCACAGTCTGGGCCTGGGGCTTTTATAAGCCCAGGAAAATCGCCGGACTTTCGGAGATTACTGCGATTGCAGCAGGCGGCCAGCATAATTTAGCCCTTAAGTCCGACGGCACAGTCTGGGCCTGGGGGAAAAATAGTTTTGGCCAATTAGGCAACGGGACCAACGAGGAAAGCTCAGATGTCGTGCAGGTTACGGGCTTAACCGATGTTACGGCAATATCTGCTTCCGTTTCCACCAGCGCCGCTCTAAGGAAAGACGGCACAGTTTGGGTCTGGGGCGATAGACAGTGTATGGTCCTTGACCCGAGGAAAATGGCTGCCCCAAAATCCAGCAAAGACAAAAATGATGCTTTGGGGATTGATGTTGCTCCCGCAAAGATCGCCAACCTGTCTAATGCCATCGCCATCTCTATAGGAAGCGGCTTCGGGCTGGCGCTGAAGTCTAACGGCATGGTTTATGCCTGGGGCGGACCCAGAAGCGAGCTTGGCGGAAACATTGCCAAATCACTGGGGGCTGTGAACGGGAAGGATTACGGTCCAGACACCACGGCTAGCATAAAATATTCCGGGCCAAATACAGCCGTCTTGGTTGCCGGGTTGTCAAAAGTGGTTGGCATTTCGGCGGGGCAGAGTGCAGCATTCGCCCTTAAGTCCGACGGCACAGTCTGGGCCTGGGGCAGTGAGGTGGTAACATCTGCTCCCTCATGCAACGCATTTACCCCTCACGTGGTGCCCGATCTGTCCGATGTTTTCTTCGTGACAGCGTCAAAGTACGACAAGTTCCAGATGGCGGTCAAGCGCGATAACACCATTTGGGCTTGGGGGCTCAATCACGGCGCATTTGGCAATAAGACCAAAAACCTTCTTGTACGATGCCCGGTGCCAGCTCTCCTTGAATAGACAAACACGTTCTTTGTCAATAGTTTCCGGTGTTTGCGGATGGTCGCAAACACCGGCTTTTTTTTATTCATTATTCTTTTCGGATGCCACGGGCATTATTTCGTCTGTTTCTGTTTGTGGTGTAACCGCAATATTATAGGTGGGGTATAAAAATGCCGAAGCTCTTGACAATATATCTTGTTATGTGGTATAATAAAAGTGTAATAAAGTAAGGTTAATTTAAATTATTACAGGGCGTTTAGGCGATTTCTCTTCTGTTATCGGTTTCGTGGTTCAGACTGCGGAATTCGACAAACAGGGTTCGATGAAAAGCTCCTTAGTTTTTCTAAGAACAAAGAGGGATCACCCAAGCGCCTTTAAATAATAACCTTAATCAAAGAAAGGTGGTGCAAGATGTGCGTGTGTGATTCTCGGTTCGCCGAAATCATGGCGGAGCTTAAGAAGACGGCCGATGGGTCGAATCTCATCGACCGGGTTCAAAGCAAAAGAAATGGCGAGAATGGTGATGAAGTAATTGTCGCCAATCTTGCAAAAACTACCAAGGAGGAGGCGCTTGGGTTCCTAAGGGAGCTCATTGCCGATGCAGATACTGCCGCGTATTGCCGGAGATTCCAGGCGGCGACAAAGAAGAGTTCTTCTCGTTACAACCAATTCTCGACCGACAATCCGCAGTCTGACAGAAACCAGATTGCGGCAGAGAAGGGCGGCGACGAAGAAGATGAGCACGGCGAGGAATAATCCTCGTAAGGCGCTCCGCAAAAGCGCAAACAAAATAACTGATCGAACGGTGCGGCGTTCGATCCATTTTTCAGAACATAAATTATTGTATTTTGAAAAGTGGAGTTGACATATTTTAATAAAAGATTATATAATGGAATTAGTAGTCTCAAACAGGTCGAGAGCTACGGAAAAATGATTAATGATTAAATGATTCAAGAAAACATGGCAAAAGAAAATGACAAAGAATTTCTTGAGTACATTGTCAAGGAATTAGTTGACAATCCTAAAGACGTCAAAGTTGAAAGAAAAGTTGACGAAATGGGAGTATTGCTTTCTTTGAAAGTAAACCCAGAGGATATGGGCCAAATAATTGGCCGTGAAGGATCAACTGCCAAGGCAATCAGGAACTTAGTCCGTATTGTCGGATTAAAGAACCACGCCAGAGTGAACCTCAAAATTGAGGAACCGGAAGGCGGTCGTGCTCCAAGAGCTGAGAGAAAAGAAACCTCAGACGATATAGACAATATTTCTCTGTAATCTACGGGAAAGTGAAGATCGCGCCTTACGGCGCGGTTTTCATTTATGACAGCCGTTTGTGGTAATATAAAGCAATGATTAAATTTGACGTAATTACAATCTTTCCGGATATTTTTAAATCTTATATAAACGAGAGCCTGATTGCGCGCGCCCAAAAAAAGAAATTTATAAAAATAAATTTACATAATTTAAGAAATTTTACGAAAGATAGGCATCAGACTGTTGATGACAGGCCATTTGGCGGGGGATTGGGCATGGTGCTGAAAGTAGAGCCAATTTATAAAGCAGTAAAACAATTAAAGCGGGGCAAAAAAGCGAAAGTTATTTTATTTACTCCCCGCGGAAAAAAATTTGACCAAAAATTAGCTTATAAATTATCAAAACTGGATCAGATAATTTTTATCTGCGGCAGATATGAAGGAGTCGACGAAAGGGTGGCAAAAAACATTGCAGATATTGAGTTATCAATCGGAGATTACGACCTTATGGGCGGAGAATTGCCGGCAATGGTAGCAATAGAAACAATTTCAAGATTAATTCCCGGAGTCATAGGAAAAGAGCAATTATTAAAGGAAAGAATTTCAAAGTCCGGCGGATTTTTGGAATATGCGCAATATACAAGGCCTGAAATTTTTTCGCCTAAAAAAGGAGTCAATTGGAAAGTTCCCGAGGTTTTGTTGTCAGGCGACCATAAAAAAATAGGCGAATGGAAGGCACTTCACGGCAAAGTGATTGAAAAATAGATAAATCCGTGTTAAAAATATTTATATATGCATATGGGCGTGTGGCTGAGCAGCAAAGGCATCAGACTGTAAATCTGACGGGTTCTACCCTTCGCAGGTGCAAGTCCTGCCGCGCCCACACTAAAAATAAGCCGATGTAGCTCAGTGGTAGAGCACTCCCATGGTAAGGGAAAGGTCGCCAGTCCAATCCTGGCCATCGGCTCCGGAAATAATAAAAATATAAAATAAAAGAAAATTACGATAGAAATAAAGGCATATCCTTCCGCTTCGGCAAATGCCTCGGTGTCAGGATGATTTATTCGCTTCGTTCATAAACCAATGGCAGCAAAAAAACCATTTATAAAAGTGCAATGCACTGTTTGTAAAACAACTAATTATTTTACAAAGAAATCCAAAAAAACAGCCGAGAAAAAACTCGAGCTGAAAAAGTTTTGCTCAACCTGCAGGAAACACACGTTGCATAAAGAATCGAAGAGATAATTTATTACCTGCCTGCCTGCCGGCAGGCAGGTGCGACAAGAGTGTTGACAGGGATTTTTGGTGTGATAAAATAAATAATCATTGAAAATTACAAAACCTTTGACTCGGGTCCTTTGCTGGTTCTGGGCTTGCCCTGAGCTTGTCAGAGGGTTGGGCCCGATGAGGCGGCTCTTGCATAAGTGAGAGCCCGGCTTCCTCCGTAACCATAGGATAATCGCTGAAACCCCAGGCCGGGAAATCTTGCTTTGCAGTAATTTCCCGCGATTGCAAGGGGCGGAGTCGATGAAAGTGCCCGTTTTTTTAACGGGAATAAAGGTGGTACCGCGAGACAAACTTCTCGTCCTTTATGCATAATTTATTTATGCCTAGAGGATGGGAAGTTTTTTGTTTATATATTTATGAAAAGCAATAAGTCATATTTTATCATCAAAAACAGGGGACAGGAATTCTGGCGCAGATTTTTTAGTTTCGCGATTAAAAATACAATTAAATTAAAATAACATGCCTATCATTAATTTGTCACAAAAAGAAATACCGACGCATTACTATAATATTGTTCCCGATTTACCAAAACCCCTGGATCCTCCGTTGCATCCTGGGACAAAAAAGCCAATCGGCCCGGAAGATTTGTCTGCGATTTTTCCGATGGAATTGATAAAGCAGGAAGTTTCCAGGGAAAGATTTATAGAAATTCCGGAAGAAGTGAGGAAAGCATATATGCTGTACAGGCCAAGTCCGCTTATTCGTGCATTGGCATTGGAAAAAGAGCTGGGAACTCCGGCCAAAATTTATTATAAGTACGAGGGCGTAAGCCCTGTCGGAAGCCACAAACTTAATACTGCTTTGCCGCAGGCCTACTACAATAAAAAAGAAGGGATAAAAAGACTGACTACGGAAACCGGCGCAGGCCAATGGGGGAGCGCAATAAGCTTTGCCTGCCAGCATTTCGGCTTAGAATCCATGGTTTATATGGTAAAAGCCAGCTATGACCAGAAACCTTACAGGAAGATAATGATGAAATTATTCGGAGCCGATATTGTTGCCAGCCCTAGCAATAAAACTAAAAGCGGGCAGAAATATCAGGCCGAAGATGCAAATCATCCCGGGAGCCTGGGTATAGCAATTTCTGAAGCAGTCGAAGATGCGGTTTCAAGGAAAGATACAAATTATTGCCTGGGGTCTGTTTTAAACCATGTTTTGCTGCACCAGACAATAATCGGGCAGGAAGCCCAGAAACAAATGGAAATTGCCGGAGATTACCCTGACATCATAATCGGATGCCATGGCGGAGGCAGTAATTTTGCCGGCATTGCATTCCCATTCTTAAAGGATAAGCTTAACGGCAAAAAACCGGATTTAAGAGCAATCGCAGTTGAGCCTGCCTCCTGCGCCTCCCTTACAAAAGGAAAATTTGAGTATGATTTTGGAGATACCGCCGGACTGACCCCATTATTGGCAATGTATACTTTGGGCCATGATTTTATCCCTTCTCCGATACATGCCGGAGGATTAAGGTACCATGGCGCGTCTCCGATTGTCAGCTTGCTTTTGAAAGAGGGAATTATTGAGGCTAAAAACTATGAGCAGATTCCTGTGTTTGAAGCTGCCGCACAATTTGCAAAAAACCAGGGAATTATTCCGGCCCCTGAGTCGGCCCATGCGATCAGAGCTGCCATAGACGAAGCGCTTGAATGCAAAAAGACAGGTCAGGCAAAGACAATCTTATTCAATCTTTCCGGCCACGGTTTGTTCGATATGTCAGCTTACGATAGTTATTTATCCGGAACAATGAAATAACAGCTTCAAACAAAAACTCGGGTTTCCCCCCGAGTTTTTGTTTGAAAAACTATCTAAATTATGTTATTGTTTATATAATAAAGGAAAAATAGGGGCATAGTTCAATGGCAGAATAATGGTCTCCAAAACCATTGATCAAGGTTCGAATCCTTGTGCCCCTGCTATGTAAAAATAATGATGAAAAGCGAAAACAGCAAAAGCTCAAATTTTTCTGTCAATGATCTTATTTTGTTTTGCATACACTCTGTAATTTCCAGCTCTGAACAATGCAGCTTTGAAAGGCTGGTGAAGGAGTGTTTCAGCCTATTTCCGGATACGCTTAAATTTACAAGATATCCGATTTGGCCGGACTCCCGGAAATTAGACAGGCCGTTACGGGCGCTCAGAAATGAGAAATTAATTGTGGGGGATCCTAAAACTTATTTTATTCTGACTAAAACAGGCGAGCAAAAAGCAGCAGTTGTTTCTAAATTATTAAGGCAGGGAAAACTTTTGTAATTACCAATGGTAAATTTTCAATTTAATAATAAAAATTTTTCTAAAATATCCGTAAAATTTTTGGAAAAGATTGCAGCAGCAGTCGGAGTTATTTTTTTACTGGTCATTTTTTATGTATGTCTTGAGGTTTACATCCCGTTGAATGCCGCTTCAAATGAAACAGTCACTTTCACGGTGCAAAAAGGCTGGTCGGATGATGAAATAGCCGTTAACCTGCAAAAATTGGGGATAATCAGGAGCAGTTATTTTTTTAAGCTTTATGCAATATTGTCTTTGAAGCATTCTCAATTGCAGGCGGGCGAGTACAGCCTATCTCCAAAAATGTCTGCCTATGAGATTGCGAATAAAATGGCGCAGGGAGATGTTATCAGGGATAAAATCGTAATTTTGGAAGGATGGGATATAAATGATATCGGAAAATATCTTGAATCGAAGGGGATCTGCAAACAGGATTATTTTGTTTCCCTTGCAAAAAAAGATTACTCCGATAAGTTCACTTTTTTGGAAGACAAACCGAAAGATGCTGACCTGCAGGGATATCTTTTCCCCGACAGCTATGAAATTTTCAAAGGAGAAAGCTGTGAAGATATATTAGGTGCCATGCTGGCAAATTTTGACCAAAAATTAACGCCGGCATTAAGAGCTGAGATTAAAAACCAGAAAAAGTCGATTTTTGATGTAGCTATAATGGCTTCTTTGCTCGAAAAAGAAGTCAGCACCCTGTCCGATAAAGAAATTGTCTCGGGAATTTTATGGAAAAGAATTTCAATCAGCATGCCCTTGCAATTGGATTCAACGATTATCTATATCACTGGCAATCCGGATATTTCTGTAAAAGATAAACAAATAAATTCTCTTTACAATACCTATAAATATTACGGCCTGCCGAAGGGCCCGATTTCAAATCCAGGCATGGATTCCTTGACCGCTGCTATTTATCCGAAAGCAACGAACTACTGGTATTATCTGACAGACGGTAAAACGATTTTCAGCGAAACCTTGGATGAACATAATGCCGCCAAAGCAAAATATTTAGGCTCTTGACATGCAAAAGAAGATAGATTAAGATATAAAATACAATTAATAAGCCATAGACAGCAGGTACTTTTTAGGTAAATCCTGCCGAGGCAAAAAGAGATTTTCTCATTTTTGTTTGTCTGTGGTAAACAGACTTTTTTTAATAAATAAAACAGCGAAAGGTGTTCAGCGAAATTTTAGCAATAATGCAATCGATATATCATGGCTAAAATTTCGAAGTAAACTTGCTCGCTTGCTCGCAAGCCCATGGCATTAACAAAAGCACAAAAAACAAAGCAAATAGACAGTATAAAAGAAAAAGTTTCACAACAGAAATCTGTGGTTTTTGTTGATTTCGCAAAGGTTCCGTCAAAAGATATGTTCAGCTTGCGGAAGTCATTGAAGGAAGCAGGGTGTAATTTAAAGATTGCCAAGAAAACATTGGTAAGGATTGCTTTCGGCCAGTCAGGCATTTCCTTCTGGAATAAAATAAAAGCAGTTATTCCCGGGCAATTAGCATTGGTTTTCGGAATCAAGGATGAAATAGCTCCGGCAAGAATTTCAAACCAATTCGGCAAAACGCATGAAAACTTCAAGATTCTAGGGGGAATTTTCGAAAACAGATTCATTGGAAAAGAAAAAGTTTTGGAATTGGCAAGCATACCGCCAAGAAATGAGTTATTGGGCAGATTGGTCGGCTCTATATACAGCCCAGTGTCCAGTTTTGTAAGGGTGTTGAATAAAATAAGCGAAAAAAGCAAGTCTTAAAAAATATTTTAATAAATAAATTTATAATTAATTAAACAAATAAAATTATGGCAGAAGAAAATAACGTACAGGTTCCAGAAAAATTTCAGAAGCTGGTAACCGAAATAGAAAAAATGCCGATTGTAGAATTGGCAGAGCTGGTAAAAGTTCTGGAGAATAAATTTGGCGTTTCAGCAGCCGCTCCGGTCGCAGTCGCAGCTGCAGCCGCCGCTCCGGTTGAGGAAAAAACATCTTTTAATGTTGAGTTAAAAGAGGTTGGAGCTCAGAAAATTGAAGTTATCAAGGTTGTCAGAGATGTAACTGCAAAAGGATTGAAAGAATCAAAAGACTTGGTTGATGCAGCCGCAGCAGGTACAGCCCAGATGGTGAAAGAAGGGGTTAAGAAAGAGGAAGCAGCTGAAATCCAAAAGAAATTTGCAGCCGCAGGAGCCAAAGTGGAGATTAAATAAGATTTTATAAAAAACAGCCCGTTCGATAAACTCAGGGCTGTTTTTTTATTGCAAAAGTGGTAAAATTCTTTAATGGGATAAAGGGCACGTAGCTCAGCTGGTTAGAGCGCACCGTTCACATCGGTGAGGTCTGTGGTTCGAGTCCACACGCGCCCACATGAATTTTTTATTTTATAATTTTACAATTCCAGAAATAGCAGGTTATTTGTCCGCAATAGCAATGCTGTGGTCTTTTATTCCTTATATTAGAGATATTTTTAAGGGAAACACAAAACCCGAAAGGGCTTCTTGGTTAATATGGTCTATACTTGGAGCAATTTCATTTTTTTCTTTGCTCGCCAAAGGCGCATCTAATTCCTTATTTATGCCAGCGGCTCAAGGAATAGGAGATTTATTTATTTTTATATTAGCCATAAAATTTGGAATGGGCGGTTTTATGAAGAGAGATATTATTGCTATGTTTTGTGCGGCCGTCGGTCTGTTTTTATGGTATATCACAAAAGAAGCAGCTATAGCATTATTTATAGCCATATTTATTGATGCAACCGGTACCGCATTAACAGTCATAAAGTCTTACGAACATCCAACCTCTGAAACGATAAGTAACTGGGTTTTAGTATCTATAAGTGGATTTTTTTCATGCATTGCAGTAGGAAGCTATAATCTCATGCTTTTATCATTTCCTTTTTATATTTTTTTGGCAGGTTTGTCGGTTTTGATCGCAATTTTTTTAGGATTTCACAACAAAAAATTATTAGTTTAGAATGGCAACAAATTATAGAAAACTTTTTTGGACCGAACATTCTAAAATAAAAATGAAACAGTATGGCCTTTCAAAACAAAAGCTGTTGGGCATACTTTACCGGCCGGAACGCAAAGAGAAGGGGATTGTGCCCGGAACTTCAGCCGCGATGAAAACAAATAAAGTTTATTTCAAGACAAAGCAGATAAGCTTGTCTAAGGCTTGGCAAAAACCCAAAAAAGCTCCGGGAGAAATCTGGCTGATGTATAAAGACGTAAAAGATCTCAGAAAAATAATCAGTGCCTGGCGGTATCCGGGAATTTCCAAACCCGGTGAGGAAATTCCGGTTCCAGAAGATATCCGCCAGGAACTGTTAAAAAATAATGGAGACTAATAAAATTATAGGCTACGTCTTGTTAATTGTCGGGGTTTTATTAATAGTTTTGCCATTGTGGCAGACCTACGGCATTTTTACCGGCAAGGCAATTCCGGCACAGGTTTTTATTAAACCTATTTC
>Ga0209777_10007632_pt1 | contig 11967 bp, 9 predicted proteins | sample FrelakmetHBP12HB_FD_187147 | JGI IMG/M metagenome (GOLD analysis project Ga0209777, IMG submission 187147) | Freshwater lake sediment microbial communities from the University of Notre Dame, USA, for methane emissions studies -HBP12 HB (SPAdes)... | ecosystem: Environmental > Aquatic >... | reverse complement strand
GGCGTATCAAGGCTGCCTCTGGCATATCTATTGGTAGTAACGAGCACCGTTTTGCTCTTCGGGAAGCTCGGTGATCTTTTGGGTCTAAAAAAGATATTCGTTCTGGGCCTTGCGATATTCATAACAGGCACGTCTCTATGCGTTTTCGCGCCCACGTTAAATATACTGTTCATTTTTAGGATATTCCAATGTTTTGGGGAGGCGATGTTCAGTCCTATAGGCATCGCTATCGTAACTACGTGCCTTCCGTCATCGATCCAGGGCAGGGCGCTCGGCATCATGGCAACGGCTCAGGGCCTTGGTTTCTCTCTCGGGCCGGTTCTCGGAGGTTACATCAATAGCCATATGAGCTGGCGCGGAATATTTTTTGTGAATGTACCGATAGGTATTTGCGTAGCGATAGCGGCGCTTAAAGCGCTTCCGTCAAAAGAAAAGGATATTTCTCATAAACGAATAGACTATCCCGGCGCCGCATTGATATTCGTTTCGCTGGCCCCTCTCATATACGCGCTGAACTCCGTAGGGAAGCTGGGGCTGAATGATCCGGTTATAATATCGTGCCTGGCGGTATTCGCCGCGGCGCTCATCCTTTTCATTATGCGGGAGAGAAGAATAGCGTATCCGATACTCGATATAACCCTATTCAAAAATTTTGACTTTACATTCGCGGTTCTTTCGGCATTCTCGGCGATATTTGTCTATATGGGGATACTCTTTCTATTTCCTTTCTACTTAAGCATGGTAAAGGGTCTCGATGCTTTGCGTTCCGGGTTATTTTTGATGGTGCCAGCGCTGATGGTCATGATATTCGCCCCTATTGCGGGGATCATTTCAGATAAAATAGGCTCAAGATCGATATCTTCCATAGGTATGGCTCTGACAGGCCTGGCGTTCCTTATATTCTCTTTCTTTAACCCGAAATCATCCCTCTCTTTCATATTGCCGCCGCTCATAGTGGCCGGTATAGCGGTAGGGTGTTTTTTGCCGGCCAACAATAAGCTTGTGATGGCGCACGCTCCCGCGGACAAACAGGGGATGGGGTCGGCTATTTATAAGATAGTCATGAGCATGGGCGGCATATTCGGGATAGCTGTGATGCAGCTTGTATTGATGAGAGCCATATATGCTAAGATGGCCGTGCTGAATATGAATATTCAGGACGTAAGACATTCGCCTGAAGTGATGATGGCCGGGTTCGATGCCGCCTTCAGGTTCGGGGCCTTTGTTTGTATACTGGGTTTCATCTTTGCCCTTCTGGCAAAAGACAAAAAAGAAAGCAAGGTTTAATACCGTGAGCATAGTTACTAAGAGAGGCGATAAGGGCGAGACGTCGCTATATTGCGGCAAGAGAGTGGATAAGGACGATATCCGCGTAGAGATATGCGGCGCTCTCGATGAAGTCTCTTCGTTCCTCGGCATGGCCAAGAACGCATCGAAAGATAAAAATACAAAGAGGATCGTCCATTCGATACAGAAGGAGCTCATGGTCCTCGGCGCCGAAGTGGCGGCGGGCGCCGCAGGCTCAGGCAAAATAAAGAAGAGAGTGGATAAAGGTTCGATATGCGTTCTTGAAGAAGAGATAGATCGTCTTGAGGGCAAGCGCGCCATAAAGATCAGGTCATTCTGCATTCCGGGCGATGGCACGGCTTCGAGCGCTCTCGATGTGGCGCGCGCAATCACGCGACGCGCGGAGCGCAGAAGCGTCACTCTGCTCAAAAAGGGCATGGTGAAGAATCCCAATATAGTGATCTACCTGAACCGCCTATCCGACCTGCTTTATCTACTTGCAAGATTTAACGAAGAGAGTAAATAATTTTTCGCTTTACGCGCGGACGGCGGACCTTGCGGGGCGTTGCCTCCGCGGACATAAATTTACATTGGGCATGTAAATTTATTCGGTAAAAATTCTGACAAAATTTTAACTTCTTTCAGGAATTTAAAATTTTTTCTGTACCGCCATAAGGTGTCAGAATTTTTGACGCCGCTCCGGCAACTATCCCCACAAGGTCCGCCTGCGACACGAGCGAAAAAATTATTCAAATAAGGAATGGAGAAATTTTTACGGGTGACGCGGGTGAACCTTTTGGCGAATATGGCTCGCGGTAAAAAGACCGGCTAGCTATAGACAGTTGTTTAAAGCGCATACATAACACCATAAAGTCGGATGAACAATGTCGTATCGCGAGCCAATAAAGACAAAAGGTGAACCCGCGGCCCGGCCTCGCCGAAGGCGACAGCCGAGGCGGACAGGACCCGTAAAAATTTCTAGTATAGAGATGTGAAGAGAGCTTATGAACAAATTATTAGTAGCGGATCATAAGGGGAAGATATTTGAGATGCCACGGCTTGAAGCGGTCGGGATGAAGGCCGGGGTATTCTTTCTCTTGAAGGCACGAGACCTGATAAGGTTGCCCATCGGAAGCGAGATATTTCATCTGCCCGGCAGAATGACTGTGGCATACGACCCCTCTACGAAGTCTTTTGTTCGCGACGAAGATCATCTTGCTGTTGCAGCTTTTTTGCCGCCCGGATATACGGTTACATATAACAGCGCCTATAGCGAGGCCGGCAGGCCGAAGGCCTTGCCGCTATTCGCGTATGCGGCGTGCACGGTCCATGACGGAGATATATATGCCGCGGCGGTCCGCGTTGACAGGTCGCTCTGCCATGATCCGTGTTTTATGAATATGAAGATTGTAAGGCGCGGCGCGGCAAGGCTGCAGAAGATCTTCCCGAAGAACAGGCTCGTCAAACATCTGGAAAGATGCGCTCTATGTTACGGCTGTCCCAATGCCAGGAATTTTTTCTTAGGTAGATTCGAAGCTCCTCTCCCGACATCTCCCGCGTGCAACGCGCAATGCGCCGGATGCATTTCGTATCAGCCCAAAAAGAGATGTCCGGTCACTCAGCCCAGGATAAAATTTATTCCCACGCCCGGCGAGATAGCCCAGATAGCTCTGTACCATATCGGTAATGTCAAAGAGCCTATAGTCAGTTTTGGCCAGGGGTGCGAAGGCGAGCCTCTGCTTTCAGCCGGCGTTATAGAAAAAGCTGTACGGTTGATCAGGAGATGCTCTTCGAAGGGCGCGATAAATATGAATACCAACGCAAGCCGCACTGACGCCATCGCTAGACTATTTGACTCGGGCCTTGACTCTATACGCGTAAGTTTAAACAGCGCGCGTGAAGAATACTATACCAAATATTATAAACCGAAAGATTATTCGTTCAGCGATATTCTGAAGTCCATTAAAGAGGCAAAAAAAAGGAATGGGTTCGTCTCTCTCAACTATCTTACCATGCCCGGTTTTACCGATTCTCTGGATGAGATCTGTGCCTTCAAAAAGCTTGTAGAGAAGTCCCGCATAGATATGATACAATGGCGTAATTTAAACTATGATCCCTTAAGATATTTTGAGGAATTGAAGATATCGGTAAAAGCGGAAGATATGTTTGGCGTGAAAGAGATGATTGGGTCATTAAAAAAAGAGTTCCCTAAGCTTAAGATGGGTTATTTCAACAAATATAGCGAAGTAATGACGGATAGTAAAGATGAAGGTCCTTATAGTAGACGGGTATAATGCCATACATAAGATACCTGAGGCGGATGATCTTTTAGATGAGAGCCTCGAGGATGCCAGGGATGCGATAACGGACCTGGCCAGAGAGTATCAGCGCCGCCACGGAGGGATAGCCGAAGTCCATGTCGTATTTGATGGGAGAGACGAATATAGGGGGCTCTCATTTGACAAACCCGATCAGGTATTTTCCGGCACCGGCGAGGGCGACAGGTCTATAATACGCCTGGCTCAGGAAAAGTCGCAAAATTTTCATGTCATAGTGGTATCGGACGATAACCGCGTAGGGAACTCTTCCCGCGCCGCCGGCGCCACCGTTATATCGGTGAAAAAATTCTATGAATTTATCAGATAATCTGAAATACATGTTCAGGGCGCTTAAGTCTAAGAATTACCGCCTATACTTCATAGGGCAGGGCATATCCCTGACCGGGACATGGATGCAGCAGATGGCCGTAGGCTGGCTTATATATCGTCTTACGAAATCTCCTTTCATGCTCGGCTTCGTAGGATTTCTGGGCAACATCCCCACTTTTATCTTTACTCCGTTCGCCGGCGTGCTTGCCGACAGGATGAATAGGCACCGTATGCTTATAATAACTCAGGCTCTGGAGATGGTGCAGGCTCTGATCTTAGCAGCGCTGATAATGACCGGCAAGATAGAGGTCTGGCATATATTCGCGCTTACTATATTTTTAGGTATAGCCGTAGCTTTTGATGCTCCCGCAAGGCACGCTTTTATCGTTGAGATGGTGGGTAAAAAGGAAGACCTTGGAAATGCGATAGCGCTCAATTCACTGGTCTTCAACGCCGCCAGGCTCATAGGCCCTTCCATAGCCGGCATACTAGTGGCTCTTTTCGGCGAGGGCATATGTTTTCTATGTAACGGCCTGAGTTACATAGCGGTCATAGCGGCGTTGTTGAGCATGCGTATTACACATCGCGTGATAGTCAGCCATGACAAACATATAATAGATGGCTTAAAGGAAGGCATCGACTATGCCTTCAACAATAGATTGATAAGGTCGATCCTGCTCCTGACGGGCTTAGTAAGCATGATGGGCATGTCCTATATGGTCCTTATGCCTGTCTTCGCGAAGGACATATTGCAAGGAGGCGCTAATACCCTCGGTCTACTCATGGGCTCAACGGGCCTTGGCGCTTTGATAGGCGCGTTCTTTCTGGCGTCCCGCGAAGGCACCAAAGGATTAAAAGGGCTGGTATTCTTAACCACCAATATTTTCGGCATAGGATTGATAGCCTTTTCATTCTCCAGGGCTTTGTGGTTATCTATGGTGATACTATTGTTCATAGGGTTCGGCGTAATGGTGCAGATGGCCGCCAATAATACTATGATACAGGCGGTTGTCCACGATGATAAACGAGGCCGTGTAATGAGCTTATTCATGGTTGCTTTCATGGGGATGGTCCCGTTCGGGTGCCTTATAGCGGGGGCTCTCGCGCACAGGTTCGGCGCGCCGAACGCCATTATGATGAGCGGCCTCTCATGCGTGGCCGGCTCGTTCTTATTGCGGAATAAGACGTAGCTATATATATGGTCTATTGCTTGACACAACGGCTATTACGAGCCGTAGGAGGGGGTGACAGTCCCGCCCCAAATAGATAGCGGATATGGCGGGACGTCATCAGAGGGTCCCCCTATGAGGAGTAAAAAACGAACAAGACTTACTGTGTCTAATGCGAGTTGGTCGCAGTGAGTTTTTTACGACGTCCCCGTAGTTCAATTGGATAGATCACTGGCCTCCGAAGCCAGGTGTGGCAGTTCGATTCTGCCCGGGGACGCCATTCTGCTTCGCCATTCAAACCGCAGAATTCAGGTATGGCTTCGCAGGAATAGGATGTTATCATGTGGCATGTTTATATGATCAAGTGCTCAGATGGGTCGCTCTATACCGGTATCACGACTGATATCAGGCGCCGGATAGACGAGCACAATGCCGGGAAGGCCGCCAGCTACACCAGAGTACGCAGGCCCGTAAGGCTGGTCCATAATGAGAGCCGTTCAAACAGGTCCAGGGCGCTGAAGCGGGAAGCAGAGATCAAGAGTTGGCCCAGGGATAAGAAATTAGCTTTGATAAAAGAAGATCATGACTGAAAAGAGATATTTCTCCTACGATTTCTGGTCGGTTATTATCCTGATATTCTACGCGATGATGCAGATATCGCGGTGGCCGTTATTCCCGCAGCATATCGATATATATTATCACTTATTGACCGCATGGGGTTTCATCCAGGCGGGCGGTTACTCGAATTGGGACTTCTGGCAATATGCGCCTATCGGAAGGCCGCATGCCTATCCTCCTCTCTTTCATATAGTGCTCGCGCTATTAATGAAGGCCGGAGTCGATAAGATAGTCCTGGCAAGGATATTCAGCGTAGCTATCCCGCTGGCATTCTTATTTACATTATGGAATTTTTTAAGAAAGAAGTTTTCTTCGTGCCTCGCGTTCTTCTCCCTGGTCACTATAAGCTCTTCCTTATCGTTCTACGCTTCTTTGACGAACCATATGCCCTCGACTATTGCATTGACGTTCGGGATACTGGCAATATGGCAATTTATGAACAATAAGACGTTGCTTGCGCTTCTTCTGCTTGCATTATGCTTTTATACGCACATGGGCGTATCGTATTTTATAGTCTTTACCCTCGCGATATACGCGCTATTTAATAAGGAGCACTTTCGCCAGGCCATCACTATAGTGATCGGCGCCATGATATTGGCAATCCCTATGATAATGAGGCAATTGTCCTGCATCAACCTGTTGTCGCTTCCGTACATTAGAGAGAACTACTGCCGGGAGTTTAAGACTATCGACTATATTCTGGCAGCGATAGGTTTCACTATATTGTTGAGGAGCAAAGGTAAGGGGCGGTTATTTCTAGCTCTATTTCTGGCATCTTTTGTCTATCTTCCTTATAAGGCAAGGTTCTTCTCTGCGGAAGGATATCTGCCCGTAGCGCTCCTGGCGGCCGTGGCTATTTATGGCATATGCGAAAGTTTCGGCAAGAACAGATATGCCAAGTATATAGTCATCTCAGTTACCGCATTCATGCTTATCTTCTCTCCCACGATTGCTACGGGACAAGTGGATGTGGGAAAACCCGCCAACAGGCTATTCTTATTCGACTCCGCGATTATGAATATGATATTTCCTACTGCCAACGAAAGAATCATATCAGGCACGATCTGGTTCGAAAAAGGATACTCATTCGTGTCCAGGCTTATCAGGGAGAACTCCTCTCCGGACGATATCATATACTGTACCGAAAATACAACGGGACTCTGCCTTGCGGTGGCATCAGGGCGTGCCACCGCGAATTATCTCTTGCCGGAGGTTTATTCCAAAGGCAGGACAGACCCGTATGCCGATTCCAAAATTATAATAATGCTCAAGTATTACGATCCTATAAGCGCTAAGGAGATAATTAAGAAATACGGACTTGTCTTATTGGGTAGAAATGAGCTATTTGACGTGTATAAAAATCCTTCTGCCAGGGCGAAGATGCTCATCAGATAATAATTGACTAATTTTTTTTCAAGTGATATATTGTTAGGAAACATAAAAAGCCGGCAGGCACAGGAGGGATATGTAATGAAGAAGGATCTAATAGTCAGCGCTCTCATAATGGTACTTTTCGTATTGGTCGCGGGAAGCATAGTTGCCAGTTTCTCCTTCTATAAGGAATATAAGGACAAGATGGACTTTATGGAACAACAGAGCGCCTCCACAAAGAACAAGATGGAAGGCCTCGAAGCCAAGCTTGATAATTTCAAATCTACTGTAGATGATATCAATGCCCAGATAAAGGGCTACTCCGACAACATCAAGGCTATGCAGAACACCGTCAGCTTAAGCGAAGAGGAGAGAAAGAGCCTGATGTTGAAACTTGAGGAGATGAAGAAAGACCTGCAGGGCATGCAGAAAGATTATTCAACCACTGTGATCGATATCAGGCAGGGCATGATGGTATTGAAAGACAATCTCGATATGATCGCGACTAAATCAAAAGAAGTTGAATTGGGCAAGATCACTGTGAAGCAGGATGAAAAGAAAGAAGAGGTGAAGGAAGCGCCGAAGGTTCCGCAGGCGCCAACCCCGCCGCCGGCTACCAGTAAGAAGCCCGCAGGCCCAAATTTCAAATCGGGTAACGTAAGAAAAGTAGGCGCCTACTAAAATCTCTCTATATATACATATACCTTTCTGCGTAAGTAAATGCCGCTATTGCGGTTTCTATAGCGCTCCTTATAAAGGGGCGCTCTCTTTTGCATATTGCGATACTCTCGTAAGCGAGATCGATTCTTTGGGAGGGGAATTCCGCACCATATACATAGGAGGCGGCACTCCGACTGTTTTGGATATCGAACAATTAAAGAAGATACTCCTCTCCTTAAGAAAATTTTCTGCCCATGCTATTGAATTCACGATAGAGGCCAATCCCGAAAGCCTCACTGCGGACAAGCTCTCTCTATTTTTGGATGAAGGCGTAAACAGGATAAGCATAGGAGCTCAGTCTTTTAATGACTCTAAATTAAAGAGATTGGGCAGGCTTCATGACGGCACGAGCGCGATCGAGGCGGTCGCGAAAGCAAGAAAGGCAGGCTTCAAAAATGTCGGCATCGACCTTATCTTCGGGGTATGGGATGAAGTTATGCCGCAATGGAAAGATGATCTTAAATTAGCGGCGGACTTGCCCATAACTCACATATCCTGCTATGGGCTCACATATGAAGAGGGTGCTCCCATTAAAGAATATGTAAAGAACGGGGCCATTATGCCGCTTTCGGAAGAAAGGTCCGCCGATATGTATGATATGGCCATCTCTTATCTGGCGGATAGAGGTTTCGCGCAATACGAGATCTCCAACTTCTCCAAACCAGGGTTTTATTGCAGACACAATTACACCTATTGGAATAATGACCCTTATACAGGACTAGGCCCATCGGCAGTTTCGTATGCCGGCGGCGTACGAAGCGAGAATATTCCTGACGTATCAGCATATATAGAGAGAGTCAGATCAGGCATTCAGCCGGCCGGGCCGGGCGAAAAGTTATTGCCCGAAGACAGAGCCAGAGAGACAGCCGCCGTAAAGATACGGACAATGGAAGGGATAATCTTCGATTGGTTCAGGCATAAGACGGGATTTGAACTGCCGGAACTGGAGAGAATAGTATTGCCAAAACTTGTCACGGCCGGTTTGATAGAATACAGCAAATACAGCTCCAAGGCGCGAGGGGTGCGGCTTACCCACAAAGGCATCCTATTTTGTGATACGGTCTCGAGCGCATTTTTATAAAAAATAAAAATATGGTATAATATACGCATGGCAAGAACGCTTAAAAGAAGAGCCGGTATACTTGCGCCGCTCTTTTCGTTATATTCGGAGAATAGCCTCGGGACAGGAGATTTCGAAGACCTGAAACTATTGATAGACTGGTCTTCGGAGTGCGGTTATTCTATCATCCAGCTCCTGCCGATGAACGAAGTCGGATCCACATTCTGCCCCTATGATTCCATCAGCTCTTTCGCTCTCGAACCGGTCTATATGCGATTAAAAATTTCCTCGAACGGCAAGATCAGGCCATCGCGGGGGCCGTCTCCCCACGTCGACTATAATATTAAAGATGAAAAGATGCGTCTCCTGAAGGAATTATATAATAAGAATAAGCTCATAACCTCAAATAAAGAGTTCACGCTCTTCACCGAAGAGAACCGTTACTGGATAGATGACTACAGCCTCTTCAAGGCTCTTAAGAGTTATCATAACGGTTCTCCCTGGTATGAATGGGACGACGGATATAAGGACCGCGATAGCCGCCTGCTGAAGCAGTTCGAAAAGGAGCACAAAGAGGAGATATCCTTTTATAAATGGATCCAATGGATGCTCTTCAAGCAATTCAAAGATGTAAAGAGCTATGCAAGTCACAAAAAAATTCTGATCAAAGGCGACCTGCCGATACTCGTCTCACGCGACAGCGCCGATGTATGGGCGCATCCGGACTTTTTCAAAATGGAGTTTGCCGCGGGCGCGCCTCCGGATGTGTACTGCGCTAAGGGACAGCGCTGGGGCATGCCTACCTATAATTGGGACAGTATAAGATCGAATAACTTCAGATATGTTAAAGAGAAGCTGAAAGTAGCTGAAAATTTTTATGATATGTTGAGGATAGACCATGTGGTGGGATTGTTCAGGATATGGAGCATACCGTACGATGAGCCTGAAGAGAACCAGGGCCTGAACGGTTTCTTTGATCCGCGCGATGAGAGCGTGTGGGGAAGCCACGGCAGGGACCTCTTGTCGATCTTAAGGAACAGCACATCATTATCTTTATGCGCGGAGGATCTGGGCATAATACCCGGAGTATGCCGCGACGCTCTCGCCAATCTGGGCATTCCCGGCAATGACGTCCAGAGATGGACGAAGGATTGGAATGTTAAACACGATTTTCTCGACCCGGACAAATACAGGAAGCTATCTGTAGCGATGCTCTCCACTCACGATACCACCAATTGGGCCGCATGGTGGGAGAATGAGGCCGGAACGGTAAATGAGGAATTATTTGTAAGGAAATGCAATGATCGCGGTATAGATTTCAGGTTTGCGAAGAGAAAGCTTTTCGATCCCGCACGCTCAAAACATGGAAGGCTTCGCTGGAGGGAAACTATCGATTCGATAGAAAAATATGCCCAGATCCTAGGCAAGAGGCAGGAGGAGCTAGGGGATTTTATAGAGCTGTATGAGAATACGTACCTTGAGAAAGAGAAGCTCTGGAAGCACCTGAAGTTAAATGGCAATATGAGGGAGAAGTCAGACGCCGAAATAGTCCGCGCCGCGCTCAATATAACGGCTTCGTCCAATTCTGTATTTTGCATAGAGCTGATATTCGACCTGCTTTATATGGCGGGCCTATGCAAGGGAGATCCTTACAGATACAGGGTGAATTTTCCCGGCACGGTGAGCGCGAACAACTGGTCGCTGAAGCTACCCGTTTCGCTCGAAGAGCTATCGGCCCATAAAATCACGAAAGAGCTGAAAAAGATAGTCACCGCATCGGGTAGGATATAGTTTTTCGCTCCAAGCGGCAGACGACGGAACCCCTGGTGGCCGCCCTTCGCAATCTGTTATTTGCCAGTACTCGGGGCAAACTGAAAAAATCGTTATAATGTGTTGGCAGGCGGACCCTGCTTAGGATACGCCTGGAGCGGCGTTATCAAATTTTTACTCCTTATGGCGGTACAGCAAAAAGTTTAGACGACCAATGACGCTATAATAAGTCTTAGGGCTAAATTTTTGTAAAAATTTGGTCCGAATAAATTTACATGCCCAATGTAAATTTATGTCCGCGCAAGCGCGTGCCCCGCAGGGTCCACGCCTGCCGCTGAAAACGAATAATATGAAAAAGATACTCATAATCTCGTCGGATGGCAAGCTCAAAGAGGTATTGAAGTTCTGCTTTGACGGATGGGGATATGAGGTATTTTTAGAAGACGCCGGATTCAAGGACCTGACCCCGATAAAGAAGATCTCGCCCGATGTCGTGGTCGCGGACGTACATTCCGCGACCAAAAATCAGCTTGAGATATGCCGCACGCTCAAAGATGACTTCATAACCGCATTCATACCAATAGTAGCCCTTATCGATAAGAGACAGCTAAGGGATCAGCTTCTCGAAATAAAACAGGGCATCGACGACTACCTGATAAAGCCTCCGGACCCGCTCGATCTCAGGGTACGCATAGAGATGGCCATCAAAAGATCCCAGTACAGCTTCTACTCAAGCCCGCTTACCGGGCTGCCGAGCGGCCGCATAATAGAGGAAGTGCTTAAAGGCAGGATCGGAACGCGCGAGAGTTTCGCGTTCGGCTATATAGATATAGATAATTTCAAATACTTCAATGACGTATACGGATATTTAAAAGGCGACAGGGTTATAATGCAGACAGCCTATATGCTATATACCGTCATAAAAGGGTCCGGAAATAAGGACGATTTCATAGGCCACATAGGCGGAGATGATTTCGTATTCATAACATCGGTCGATAAGCATAAGGCTGTAAGCGAGAAGTTCATATCGCTCTTCGACAGGCTCATACCTTTTCACTATTCCGATATGGACAGGTCCAACGGATATATAGCCGCCAGGGACAGGACGCGTAAGATAAAGAACATTCCGCTCATGAGCGTCTCTCTGGCGTTGGTCATAAAGGACGGTTCTTCCCAGATAAAGAACTCCATAGAGATCAATGAAAAGATATTCGAGATAAAGAGATACCTGAAGACCGTAGCGGGAAGCAAATTCATGTCCGACAGACGAAACCGTAAAGAGAGCCTCTCCGGCCCCAGCATCCATAATAAGGAAGGCGGCTCA
>Ga0209777_10007631_pt1 | contig 11971 bp, 11 predicted proteins | sample FrelakmetHBP12HB_FD_187147 | JGI IMG/M metagenome (GOLD analysis project Ga0209777, IMG submission 187147) | Freshwater lake sediment microbial communities from the University of Notre Dame, USA, for methane emissions studies -HBP12 HB (SPAdes)... | ecosystem: Environmental > Aquatic >... | reverse complement strand
AGCAGTAGCGCCTGCCCGTCGATTAACCCCCAAGCGAATGTAGGGAATCACAAGGCCAGCAGTGGACAACGAAGAGTGGTCCCCTTTTGCTCCGCCCCGGCGGTTCCCTTTCACTCCGCCCTTGACAGAAGGCCCTGCCTGGTCCCCGGACGGACGCCGCATCGCTTTCCACGCCCGACCCGGCGGGATCAACGAAAGCTTCATCGTCAGCGCAGACGGAGGAAAGCCGGAGCGTTTGCCCGGCACTCACCCTGGAGATGGGATTTCTTCGTGGTCGCGAGACGGCAAGTGGATCTACTTCCGCTCCTACCGCACGGGGAAGCACCAGGTTTGGAAAGTTCCCGCGGGCGGGGGAGACCCCGTGCAGATCACGAAACAAGGCGGCGCTTACGCGGTTGAATCCCCAGACGGGAAGTTTCTCTACTACTCGCGCCCGCATTCGGAGGACATCGAGGAACTGTGGCGAATTCCGGTGGAGGGCGGCGAGGAGACCCGGATCATCGAGTCTGTGTTGTTCTTCTCGGTGGTCGAACGCGGGATCTACTTCTTCTCAGGCTGGGAAGATCCCTCGGTCCGGTGCTTCAACTTCGCCACCAGGAAGGTCGAGACAGTCGCGAAGGTCGAGGGGAGCGTGGGATACGGCTTCTCCGTGTCCCCTGACAGCCGGTGGCTCCTTTACGTAGCGCCTGAAGGTGAAAAAGGGCAGACCGACCTGATGCTGGTGGAGAAGTTCCGCTGAGGGGCGAGCAACACGCTCTCGGGGCCGCCCGCGTAACGTGTGCTTCAGCAGCTTGTCGGGCAAAACGCTCCACCACGGGCTGCCTGGCTCCTTCCGTACAATCGAAGGATGACGATTCGCCTGCTCGGGGCCATGGCCGCGGCCGCGGCGCTCGCCGCCCCGCAGACGCCTCAGTCCACGCGCCTTCTGGAAGAGATCCGGTCGCACCGGAACGGCATCGCCCTATGGTGGGTCGGTAATGCAGGTTGGCTGATTAAGTCCGGCGGCGTCCTCATCGGCACCGATCTGGATCTCGAAACAGAGGAGAAAGTCAGCCCGCCTCCCATCACCGCACGGGACCTCGCCGGCGAATTGGACGTGGAGTTTGTCACCCACCACCACGGCGATCACTGCAACATCCCCACCATCCGGGCGCTGGCCGCAGGGAGCCGCACCGTGTTCGTGTCGCCGAGACCGTGCCTCAAAGAGGTGGCCTCCCTCCACATCCCCGCCGGCCGCATCATCGTGCCCGAGCCGGGGCAACCGTTCGACGTCAAGGGCATTCGCGTCGAGCCTCTGCACGCCATTCACGGGAACCAGGACTTCACCGTGCTTACACGCGAGCCGGACTTCGTCGAGTCCATCGCGCACAATTGCGGCTACGTCTTCAACATCGGCGGCAAGCGGTTTTTCGAGCCCGGCGATTCCGTTCTCACCGAGGAGCACCTGAACCTGAAGAACATCGAGGTCCTGTTCATCTCGCCCACGGTTCACAACATGTACGTGGACCGGTCGATGATCCTGATCAACCGCCTCGAGCCCGCCTACATCTTTCCCCAGCACTTCGGAACCTATATTCAAGACGACGAGAACGCCTTCTGGACGCGCGGCTACCCGGACGAGCTGAAGATGCGGCTCTCCGCGGACCTCCAGAAGCGTTACCACAAGCTGCGGCAAGGGGAGAAGTTCGTCATCGAATAGCCTCCGGGCGCGTGGCACCGGGGCCAACTCGATGGAGCGGCGTGCGAGGGTGACAGGCCGGCAGCGTATGCGCGACAGGGGACAGACAGCTCTGTCCACTACGCTTCGCTGCGGGACAGAGTGGTCAGTCCCCGCCGCCCCATGCTGTTTGACAGAGCAACTGGCACTCTGATACGGTCAGACCACTGGAGACCAGCGTTTGACGAACGACACGGGAGCCCAAGGGACGGCAGCCACATCAGAGTCCGCCCACTCTCAGCGAGGGCTGCGTCGCGGCCTTAGCTTCTGGGACCTGGTGCTGTTCGGCATCATCTGCGTGACGCCCATCGCGCCGCTGCCCCCGTTCGGCATCGCTGAAAAGCTCTCCAACGGGCACGCCACCCTGACCATTTTCATAGCGATGTCCGCCATGCTGGTGACGGCGATCAGCTACGGGCGGATGGCGGGGCTCTATCCCCAAGCCGGCTCCGCCTATACGTATGTGAGCCGCGGCCTGAACCCCCACGCCGGTTTTCTCGCGGGGTGGGCCACGTTTCTCGACTACATGATCATCCCCCTGGCGAATGTGATCTACTGCGCGGCGACGATGTACCGCCTGATGCCGTCGGTCCCGTACGGGGTCTGGGCGCTCGTCTTTGCGGGCATCTCGACTCTTCTGAATCTGAGGGGCATCCGCACGGGCACGCGAGCGAACCAATTCCTGCTGACGATGATGATAGGGGTGCTGGTGGTCTTCGTTTTCCTGGCGATCCGGTACCTGGTCGCGGCTTTCGGATGGACTTCGCTTTTTTCCACCACCCCGATCTTCAATCCGGCCACGTTCGACTTCAACAAGGTGCGGACCGGCACCTCGTTTGCAGCCCTGACCTATATCGGCTTCGACGCCGTGACGACCCTGGCCGAGGAGGTGCAAGACCCCCGCCGGACTGTTCCGCGGGCCACAGTCACCGTGTGCCTGTTCACCGGTATCGTGGGGGGCGCGCTGGTGTACCTGGCGCACCTGGTTTGGCCGGACTACAGGACGTTTCCACAGATCGACACCGCTTTCCTGGATGTCACGCGGCGCGTCGGCGGGGCCATTTTGTTCCAGGCCATGGCGGTGGTCATCATCCTGGCGCAGTTCGGCAGCGCGCTGACCGGCCAGGCGGGGGCGGCACGCCTCCTGTTCGGCATGGGTAGGGAGAATGTCCTTCCGCGGAGGCTGTTCGGCTACCTGGATCCCCGGCATCACGAGCCGACGCGCAATGTGATCCTGGTAGGATTGCTCGCGCTCGGGGGCGCCATGGTGTTCGATTTCGAGCAGGCGGCCGAAGTCCTCAATTTCGGCGCCTTTCTGGCCTTCATGGGAGTGAACCTGGCAGTGATCCGCCAGTTCTACTTCGCTCCGGCGAGAGAGCGGAAGAACATCTTTTCCGACCTCCTCATCCCCCTCTGCGGCTTCCTGTTCTGCCTGGCGATTTGGGTCAGTCTGCCGGGGCCGGCCAAGCGCATCGGCAGCATTTGGCTGGGGGCCGGACTGGTCTATCATGTAATCGCCACGCGAGGGTTTCGCCGCCTCCCGCCGAGGTTCGAACTGCCCACTTCATGATGGCTGCAGCCGGCAAGACGCTACGTTCGGCTTGACACGGCGGCTGCCTGCCAGTATGGTAAGACCTGAGCAGTCCAAGACACGTCAGTCTTGGTGCTGCCAAAGAACCTCATGCCGCAAAACAGCACCCTCAATGACGACCGGTGGAGCCGTTCCCGGGATCTCCTCCGCCGGGCGACGCAATCGCTCGCCGGAGGGGTGAGCAGCCCTTTTCGAGCCATGGCGCCGGTGCCTTTGTACATCGCCGACGCCTCCGGCAGCCGCTTCCGTGACGTCGATGGCAACGAGTACATCGACTACGCGCTCGCCTGGGGGCCCCTGATTCTGGGGCACCGGCACCCGGCGGTTGTTGAAGCCGTGCGCAATCAGGCGGATAGGCCACATATCCTGGGCGCGCAGCACGAACTGGAATTCAAGGTGGCCGAAGCGATCCAGCAGGCGGTGCCCTGCGCCGAGCGCGTCGCCTTCACCTCCAGCGGCAGCGAGGCCGTACAGTTGGCCTTGCGCCTGGCCCGTGCCTACACGGGCCGGTTGCGGGTGGTGAAGTTCGAGGGACACTATCACGGCTGGATGGATGGCGCTCTCCTCAGCTACCATCCGAGCGCGGCCGATCTGGAAGCGGCTCCCGCGGGCCGTCCGATCCTGGGCTCCAAAGGACAGGTGCCCAATGCGGCGGACAACGTCATCATCGCTCCCTGGAACGATCGCGCCGCTCTGGAGCGTATCTTCAACGAGCACGGGCCTTCGATTGCCGCCGTCATTGCGGAGCCCGTCTGCTGCAACAGCGGCGGTCTGATGCCCGAGCCCGGTTTTCTCGAGCTCATTGCCGGTCTGTGCCGTAACAACGGGTCGCTCGCCATTTTTGACGAAATCATCACGGGCTTCCGCATAGACCTGGGAGGCGCTCAGCGCTTCTTTGGCGTCACGCCCGATCTGGCAACACTCGGAAAGGCGCTGGGAGGCGGACTGCCGTTGAGCGCCATCTGCGGCCGGAAGGAAGTCATGGAGATGATGTTCGGCGGAGGCGTGGCCTTCGGCGGCACCTTCAACGGCAACCCGATTTCGCTGGCCGCCACCGCTGCCACCCTGCGCGAACTCTCCCGGGACGGCGGCCTCCCTCTCCGGACGTTGAACGAGACAGGCGAGCGCCTCATGAGCGGCATTCGCGCCGCCGGGTCCGCGAACGGAATCCCCCTGCTGGTTACTGGATTCGGAGCCGCCTGCGCGGTACACCTCACCCAGGCGCGGCAGTTGCGGAATTATCGCGATGTTCTGACGGACGACCAGGTCCTTCTGCGCCGGCTGCTGCTCGCGACGAGCGCAGAGGGCATCAACCTGCTGCCGGACGGGCGATTGTACCTCTCCACCGCTCACACCGGTGCGGACATTTCAGAAACGATCTCCGCCTTTGACCGCGCTTTTCGAGCCCTTCGCAACAACGCGGAAAATCAGGCCGTGCTAGAAACCGTTTAGCCCTTATGGTGACTTTGCTGAAATAGGGGAGGCCGGAGCAACTATGTCGAACGTTCTCGAAGGCAGGACAGCGCTGGTTACGGGCGCAAGCAAAGGCATCGGGAAAGGAATCGCACTGGAATTGGCGCGGGCCGGTTGCGATGTGGCCGTGAACTACCACTCGGACCACGCCGGCGCCGAAGCGACCGTCGCCGAGATCGAAGCAATGGGCCGGCGCGCCTTCGCGATTCGCGCCGATGTCGGCCTGGCGGCGGACGTGAAGGCGATGTTCGCCGAGGTCTTCCGCCGCTTCGACCGCCTGGACATACACATCAATAACGCGGGCGTGCAAACCTTCAAGCCGTTGCTCGAGCTGACCGAAGAGGACTGGGATCGGGTCATCGATACCAATCTGAAGGGCTGCTTCCTGTGCACACTCGAGGCCGCGACGCACATGGCCGGCCGTGGCGGCGGCCGCATCATCAATATCGGTTCGGGCTGCAACAAGATCCCGTTTCCGAACCTGGTGAGTTACACGGCCAGCAAAGGCGGCATCGAGATGTTCACGAAGGTCGCCGCAATTGAGCTGGCCAAGCATCACATCACGGTCAACTGCGTCGCGCCGGGTTCAATCGAAATCGAGCGCACCAAGCAGGAGACCGGCGACTACAACGCGACCTGGGGCGGGATCACGCCACTGAAACGCATCGGCACGGTGCAAGACGTGGCCAACTGCGTGCTGTTCCTGGTGACCGATGCCGCATCCTTCATCACCGGCCAGACGGTTTGGGTGGATGGCGGACTCTTCACCAGGCCGCAGTGGCCGTATGAGGTGTAGCAGCCCGCGGTGCAAGGCGTGCGATCCCGCGGGACTTGCCTTCTTGCCCAGGAGAAAACCGTGAAACAGCCAGACTCCGGACAGCCCGTTGAGAAAATGAGGCGCCCCGTGGACGAGGGCGACTGGAACATGGCGTACCTGTTCCCCGACGAAGTGGTCGCGGCGCGGAAGCGCACCGGCATGGTGATTCTGCCGGTGGCGCCGGTGGAGTGGCACGGGCCGCATCTGGCGATGGGCTGCGACAATCTGCTGGCGCACGCCTTCGCGCGCCGTCTGGCCAGGGAGTTCCAGACGCCATACTACCCGCCGCTTTTCGTCGGCACCGAGCGCCAGCGGCGGCCTGAGACGCTGGAGGCTTTGGGATTCGAGCGCGACGCACGCGTCGAAGGGATGGACTTCCCCAATAACTCCGTCGCCAGCGCATACTACCGGGAAGAGGTCTTTGCGGTGGTGATGCGGGACACGCTGAACATCCTTCTCGGACGCATGGGCTTCAGACACGTGCTCATCGTGAACGGGCACGGCGCCGATAACCAGAAGGACGTCCTGAACCGCCTCTGCCACGAGTTCAACCAAGATGAAACGCGCGTGATGTGGGTCTATCCCGGATTCCCGCGCTCGTTGCTGGCGGGTGCCATCGGCCATGCGACGGCGGAAGAGACCTCGATGCTGATGGCGGCCTGGCCCGGCTGCGCGGACCTCTCGCGACTTCCCGCAACCGGCAAGATGCGCAACGTGGACTACGCCGTGGTGGACGGCGACACGTTCGACGGCTCGCCTACGCCGGACCACACGCTCCGCGAATCGCAGGACCCCCGCTACCACGCGCGGCCGGAGTGGGGCGAAGAGCTGCTCGATCAGGCGGCGAAGGAGGTCATCGAGCAGGTGAAGCAGGAGTGGTTCCGGCCGTAACTCGAACGACCGGGCGCCTCTGCGCTTCAGAACACGCCGCAACGCCAACGGCACCGTCCGCGCGGGCTGCGCCGAGGAGATGGCACCGAAATCGGCGCTGCCCAGGGTGTGACCCGGAATGTCGAAATTCGCGCGGTTGAGGCCGGATCACGGGCGCGTCAGACAGGAGCTTGCCGCGGTAGCCCTTGTCAATTGATGGGCAGCTCCGCCACCTGCTGGCTGTTCAACGTGCCGCCCTGCGCGTCGCCCGTTGCGTCCACCAGCGGCACGTCCGCATGCACTTCCACAGACTCTTTGGCGTCACCGGGGTCGAGCGTGATGTTCACCTTCTGTGCGGCAGCCACTGCGATCGAGATGGGACCGACGGCGACAGTGCGGAAGCCCGCCTTCGCGGCCGCCACCTTGTAGGAGCCGAGCGGCAGTTCGGGGAAGAAGTAGTTGCCTTCCCCATCGGTCGAGACCTCGCGGTTCAGATTCGTATCGAGATTGGTCACCGTGACTTCGGCACCCGGCACGGCCGCCCCGGTCGAGTCTGTGACGCTGCCCTGGATGGCGCCTCGAAACGTCTGGGCGGTGGAGATCGTGGTGAAAACAAAGAGACACAGAAAAGTGGCTATTCCCCGAACGGTCATTTTGGATATCGCCTCCGACGTGCTCGAAGCGAACAGTATAGCCGCCTGCCCCGGCTGCCTTTGATCGATTATTTGATTCGCGCTGATAAGAATGTTTTTGGCCCGCTTGCCGGCTCGTACGCGCTCGCTTTCGGGCCCGGCCGTGGAGGATGCTATGATGTTCCCCGTGTCCCTGCCCGCTCCCACTGCGGGTGGAGCACGGTCACAGGCAGGCTGATGGGAAAGAGGAGGCTCATGCGGAAGCGAGTTGGATTCCTGACGGTGCTGGCCGTTGCGGGCGGCGCGGGGCTGCGCGCCGATTTCAGCTACGAACAGACTTCGAAGATCACCGGTGGAATGATGGCCGGGATGATGAAGGTAGCGGGTGTGTTTTCAAAACAGGCCCGTGAGCCGATCAAGTCCACAGTCATGGTTAAGGGCGACCGGATGGCTCACCTGATGGGGGGCCGTAGCGCGCAGATTATCGATCTGTCCAAGGAAACCATCACCGAAGTCAACTTCGAGAAGAAGACCTATTCCGTGATGACGTTCGCGGAGTTCTCCGAAGCCCTGAAGCAGATGGACGCCAGGATGAAGGGGCAGAAGAAGGACGGCGAGAACCAGGCCGAGATGAGCTATAAGGCTTCGGTGAAAGAAACCGGCCAGAAGAAAATGGTTGCCGGCTACAACACCTCCGAGTACGTCCTCACGCTCGAGATGGAGGGTACCGACAAAAAGACGGGCAACAAGATCGTGGCGATGGGCATGAATTCCGACATGTGGCTCACGCCTGACATCGCCGGCTACGACGAAGTGCAGCGCTTCTATCAGCGGATGGCCACGAAAATAAACTGGTCACCCAACATGGGAATGATGCAGGCGGCCGGGACGTCCGAAGGCATGGGCCAGCTCACGAAGGAAATGTCGAAGATGAAGGGCGTTCCGGTATTCCAGGTCATTAAGATGGGCGGCCCCGCCGGGCAGGGCGCGGAAGGCCAGCAGGCGGGCGGCGCTCAGCCGCAGCAACAGCAGCGCCAGACCCAGGCAGAGAAGCCGTCGGTGGGCAGCGCCCTCGGTGGCGCGCTCGGAGGCAAGCTTGGCGGTCTCGGCGGCTTCGGCCGCAAGAAGAAGCAGGACCAGGACCAGCAGCAGGAACAGCCTGCGCAGACCCAATCCTCCCAGACGGCCACGGGAGAGGGTCAACCAGCCCCAGGCAGTCTGCTCGAAATGGAGAGCGAGTTGTCCGGCTTCTCCACAAGCCCCGTGGACCCCTCGAAGTTCGACGTGCCCTCAGGGTTCAAGCAAGTGGAAAGCCCGATGCTCAAGATGGCGAAGTAAGAGAACGCCGCGGAGTGGAGCGGAGGCTTCGGCTCTCCGCTCCGCGCCACGGACATCGCGATCCCGCCGCGGAATAATCCCTCTCCCCCGCCTGTTTCGGAACTCCTGCCGGAGCATAGGTTCGTCCCGGTAAGCTCCGGCCTGCCGCGTTTGGACCACTGCGGCGCTCGGCCTGCCGCCTGAGGGAGCGGGCCGGTCCCATCCGTCAGCGCGCGAGAAACGCCGGGACCGATTCCTTCGTCCCAACTCAAGGTCCTTTCAATCAATGAGCGAAAAGGCTTAAAATCATCACACGGTTGCCTTGCTACAATGCTGGGTGAACCTTAGTGAACCTTAAAGGAGGGTTTTTTTGTGAGTTCTCCCTACTCGCCTGCCCCTCAGCCGCAGGAGTCCGGATGGAGCCTGAAGATTGCGATTTTGTTCGGAGCCGTCATCGCGCTGCTGGCTGCCAACATCTATCTGTTCGTTCAACTGGACCGCGTCCGCGGCGACGTGTCGAAATTCCGCGAGTCCACCCTGACCGAGATCTCGAACCTGCGAGAGGCCTCCACAGTCACCACGGCGACGAACCGGAAGAACCTTGAAACCTTGCGCGAAGAACTCGAAGCTGCGCGCCGGCAGGCTTCGATGGCGGTCGGCCAGGCCAAGACCGAAGCCCTGCGCCGTGCCGAGCAGCTCACCACAGCCGTAGCCGAGGAGCAGCGCAAGCAAGATGCAAAGATGGCGAGCCAGATCACCGAAGTGAAAGAGGCGACCGTGGACGCCGCCAACAAGATCGGCGAAGTGAAGACCGATGTCAGCGGCGTGAAGACCGAAGTGGCCTCCACGAAAGCGGAATTGGACAAGACGATCGCGGCGCTCACGCGCGTCAAGGGCGACATGGGCGAGATGAGCGGCCTCATTGCGACCAATTCCAAGGAGCTGGGCGCTCTCAAGCAACTCGGCGATCGCAACTACTTCGAGTTCAACCTCGGCAAAACGAAAGCCCCGCAGAAAATCGGCGACGTTGCCGTGCTCCTGAAGAGAACCGACGCCAAGAAGAACAAGTTCACGATCGACGTCATCGCCGATGACAAGCGAGTCGAGAAAAAGGACAAGAACGTCAACGAGCCGGTGCAGTTCTATGTCGCCAAGGCGCGGCAGCCTTACGAGCTAGTTGTCAACGAAGTGAAAAAAGACCAGATCGTCGGGTATATCGCAACACCGAGGGTCATCCAGTCCCGATAGGCGGTTCACAATTACAGGGGCGGGTGTCGTCCGCCCCTGTAATTTCTTCCTTACCTTCTTCGCAAATACATCCCGCCTCTGCCACGGGCCCGCCTTCTCAGCAACTTACCTCTGGCACCGAAATTGCTCACCCTCTCGGCTAGCCGGACAGGAGAGTACCTCGTGAGCACACAAATGTCGAATACCGCCTTCGCCACGGTGGCAGGCGTCGCGGCCCTTCTCTTTTCGGCGGATGCTTTTCTGTTCAACGGAATCAGGAAGCTGGGGATGGAAGCCGAACGGCTCGATCAGGACGTCGCCGCGCAGGTGTCCGAAGTTCGGCGGCTCGCTGCTCTCGCCAATGACGAGCACTATGACCATCTGGACGCGCTGGCGTCAGAGATGGATCGAGCCAAGACCGTGAGCATTGCCGAGGCCGGCGCGGCGGCTCTCGAGGCCCAGCGGTACGCCGAGCGACTGGCACGCCGCGTCGCGCTGCGGCGCAAGAAGCGGATCGAGTGGGCGCGCAGCGAACTGAGCAACCTGCGCGCCGTCACGATCGCAACCACGGAAGTGGCGCACCGCCTCGACGGGCAGGTAGAGACTGCGCGTACGGATACGCGAACCGTGCGCGAACGATGCGCTTCCGCCTCGAACGAGATCTCCGGCGCGGGACCGGAGATCCGCCGCCTCACTCTGGCAGCCACGGTTCACCAGCGCCAACTGGCGGCCCTGCGCGAACTCGGGCGGCGCGAGGTCTTCGAGTTTAGCTTGAGGAAGCACGAAGAACCCCAGGAGATTGCTGGGCTTTCACTCTCACTTCACAAGGCCGACCCGAAGCGTAATCGGTACTCCATCGATGTCCTCTCCGGCGGTTTCAAGATGGAAGAGAAGGACCGGAGCGCGCTCGAGCCCGTCTGGGTCGAGTTGGGACGGCGGCCGTGCGAGATCGTGGTCCGCGAGATCGGCAAAGATGAGATCGCCGGCACGGTCTCCTGCACGGTCGCCCCGGAAATGGCCTACTCGAGCGGGAGAACCGATACCAGCAGCTTGCCGGTGCGCTGAACGTCCACCTTCAGTCGTTCGCCCAGCGAGAGGTTGCCGGCTACGGTCAGCGTATAGTGCGACCGCAACACTTCGAAGATCCGCGCACCGGGGGCCCCGGTCAGGCTCTTTCGCATATCTCGCAGGCTGAATGATGCCCCGCCCGTCTGGCGCGCCAGGCTTTCGAACATCGATCGCTCCGCGCCCGCCATATAGATCGGGTAAATGGACACCGCGTTCCGGCGCGCCAGCTTCACCACTTCCTTTTCCGTTGAGCGGCTCGCACCCTCGTAGCCCGTCGTGAGAATCACCAGCACGCGGCGAAAGGTGCTGTTCGCAAACCCGCCATCGATGGCAGCGTACACCGCGTCGAGCACGCGGGGCGTGTTGCCGTACCGGACCGACGCGATCGCGCGTTTCAGCAACTCCCGGCTGGACGTGAAGTCCTGGATGAGATCGGCCGAGGAGTGGAACGAGACGATTGCCATCTGCTCCTTCGGCTCGAGTTGGTCGATGAGGCTGTCCGCCACCGGGCGTACCGTCTCGCCCACCAGGCTCGTGTCGAGAAGGAGCATCACGTCCATGAGGCCCTGAGCAAACTCGGCGCCCTCCACCTGCCGGGGCGTCTTGCCGTCGAGCACGGTGAAGTCGGCCGCCTTCAAATCGGTCACCGGCTTGCCCGAGCTCCGCTCGATGACAGTGACCAGCAGCTTGGTGGATGAAAACGCGGGCGCGACGATCAGGGCCAACAGCAGAATCCAGCGCGGCATTCGAAGCCTCCTCACGGCGCACGGCCGCAGAACTACCACGACCCTTCCCTGAGCAGACTCCTTAGTGTACGCGAACGCGCCGGCCGCGGCGAAGCGACCGCGGACCAAGGGTGCGCGACTCGAAGGTGGCGAGACTCCGAATTCCGAAGGAAAATGCGGGTATCTGAGCGTAGTGGCAAGGACGCTACGCCAGCCCGGAGAGCGACGGGGAGTAGCCCATGGCGTAAGCCATGGGAAAGGCGGCGTGTCCGGAAAAGCCCCCGGAGGGGGCGGAAGATGGCAACGTCGCGATCTTCCGCCCCGTGCCGGGGCTTTGTGAATCTGGCGACTCCCCATGGCTCACGCCATGGGCTATTCTCTTGCGCTCTTACGAGCTTTGATTTGGACAAGTTGGTTATTTACTTGACTCAGGTAGACGCCCTTCTGGCGGCCTGTGTGGCTGTCGCGCGAGTTGCCGGCGGGCCGCTCCCGTCCGGACCGCGACCGACCTTCCAGGCGGCTGCCGGTGAGCGT
>Ga0209777_10007630_pt1 | contig 11972 bp, 9 predicted proteins | sample FrelakmetHBP12HB_FD_187147 | JGI IMG/M metagenome (GOLD analysis project Ga0209777, IMG submission 187147) | Freshwater lake sediment microbial communities from the University of Notre Dame, USA, for methane emissions studies -HBP12 HB (SPAdes)... | ecosystem: Environmental > Aquatic >... | reverse complement strand
GATCACTGGGTCCTCGACAACTCAATCTTAGAAAACATGAACCCTCTCCAGGTTGTTATTAACTCGAATCATACTCTGAGAGCCTTCTTCGAAAGCCGTCCTTCGCCTCCTCCTCCTTCAACTACGTTTTCATTGACTGTTTCGATCTCGGGACAGGGGTCGGTGATCAAAAGCCCTGATCAGGTCTCTTACGCGTCGGGGTCCACCGTTCAGCTTACGGCTACACCCGCCTCGGGGTGGAGCTTCTCCAGATGGAGCGTTAGCCTAAGTGGGTCAGCGAATCCGGCGACCCTTAAAATGAGCTCCGACAAGGCGGTGACAGCGACATTCACGCAGAATATCTACACGTTGACTGTGATGGTGAGCCCATCGGTTGGAGGCATGGTGTCTCCCAGCATATCTCCCCCGTATCACTACGGCGACGTTGTGACACTCACGGAGTCACCCAGCCCCAGCTACACCTTCTCGGCGTGGTCCGGTGACGGGACTTGGGTTGGCTCCACCAGATCAGTCACTGTGACGGGGAACATGGCGGTCACAGCCACCTTCACGTCAAGTGGAGGCCTATCCCCTCTACACGTCGAGGGGAAACTCATCAAGGACTCGAGCGGAAACACCGTCATATTACGGGGTGTCAACATTGGTAATAATTTCTTTGATAATCCTGGAGCTAGTTGGATGGGAGTCGTTGGGTGGAACTCAACACGCGTATCTCAGGAACTCGACATCATAAAGAGTTGGGGATGCAACTGCGTCAGGATACACGAGTGCTACCAGTACTGGATCCAGAACACCGTCGACCCCGTGTCCGGGCTCACGCATCGGCAAATCGTCCACGACCTCGCCTCATTATGTAACCAGAAGGGGCTGTACCTCATCCTAGACGGCTACGACGTGCTCCCATACGGTGCCACCGGCAATAGGCAGACTCCTCTCCCCTTCCCACCGGATGAGAACAGCTACGAGTTGGCGGTGATACCGGATGCCCAGACTTGGATCAACATGTGGTCGAGCGCGGCTACTTCGTTGAAGGATCTGCCTAACGTGATAATTGAGCCCCACAATGAGCCGGTGCCAGACAGCGGACAAGATGAGGCTACACAGAGAACACTATGGTTCACGAATCTTCAATCCTGTATAACTGCTATACGAGGCACTGGTTTCACTGGTCTAATTCTGTATCAGTGGGAATACGGTACTTATACCAATTTGGACTTTCCCTGGACTAGCTACACGGATTTGACTCAGAGTACAGTATCAGCTTGGGTTTACAACTATCCATTAACAGACCCATTAAACAACTTGGTAGTATCAACCCATCAATATTGGGATAATGGTCATCTTGGCATGTGGACCGTAAGCCATGGGGCACCACCAACTCAATTCCCCACCGCATATTCTGATTTATTATCGGCTGTAACAAACGAGGGTATCCTTTATGTTATGAATACTCTGAACAAGCCAGTAATCATAGGTGAGTGTGGTGCAGACATCGCTTGGTCGAATCAGACTTTAATGCAATCCGTATGGACGAATCAGCTTCAGGTCTATAATGACCTTGGGATAAGCTACAGCGCTTTCTGGTTCCGTAATAGTGGCGTATATAGTTTGATCACCAGTGATAGTAGTCCTCAGCCTAATGCGTATGGGACGATCTTGATCAACAAGATTGCAGGGAAATGATCTTTCTAGGGTCGTAGACTACACTGTTGTCTTTGTGCCGATCGGTGTCGCGGTACTCTTCTAGGACCTTGGGATCAGTGTTGGTTTGACTTCGTACATCGCCAGGTATCATCATCTGGAGCTTGAGGAGGAGAAGAAGATAATCCTCATCGCTGGGCTGATTTTCAATGTCTTTGTCTCCCTGGTTGTGGCATCCACGGTTTTCTTACTCTCACCCCTCAGCCACGCGCGCATATGGGTTTTTTGGCTAGTCTAGTTAATCAGGTTATAGATTTGTTAGAGTGAACTACACACCTCTAAAGAGGTGGGTTTCCTGATTCATCGAGGCGACTTGCATAGGCGCGCGCGCCTAGCCTTCCCTCTATTCTTAGAGCCTTTACAACGCCTACTAACGTGGCGATGTAGTTTTTCGGTGCTTCGGTAGTTGTACCGTCACTGAGTGAAACAAGGTTGTTCAACCCGAAATCAACACCCACGGCTGGGAGTCTACCTTGAATCGGTTTGTTCTCAACTTCACAGCTGAAGATAGCGTACCATTTACCTGAAGGTTCCCGCTTCAACGTCAGGGCGCATGCGCGAGTGCGAGTAGTGAATCTGTCTCCCGTTAATTGTCTCACCCTCGCTCCGTTCTACCTCTTTATGCGCCAATATCACCGCCCTTTAAGCGCGTGCGCGACGAATATTAGTTCTAACCAATGGTACGTAAACCATATTTATTAATACTATTCATTAATTCTTGATGAATGTACAAATCGTGGCTATCGAATTTATCGGCTTGCTTGTATTGGATTATATGAATAATAATAATGAAGTAATGAAAAATACTAGTTTAGATAAATTTTTATCTGTATCAATAATTATTCCGACATATAATGAAGAAAAAAATATTATTTATGTTTTAAAAAAAATACCAAATATTAGTAATATATGTGAGATTATTTTAATCGATGGAAGATCAGTAGATAATACAATTGATTTTGCATTATCTATTAATCAGGATATTAAAGTATTATATCAAGACGGAAAAGGAAAAGGTAATGCTGTGCTATGCGGTGTAAACAATGCTCAAGGTGAATATTTTTTAATTTTAGATGCTGATGGATCGCAACGACCAGATGAAATTTTTAATTTTGTAAATTGTGCCAAAAAAGGTTATGATTTAGTTAAAGGATCTAGATATATGAACGGGGGATCAACATTAGATGACACCTATTTCAGAAGGTTTTTGATATTTTTAGCTCAAAACTTTGCAAATATTTTATGGGGAACAAATTATACAGATATTGGGTATGGTATGCTTTTAATTAATAGGCAGAAATTTTTGGATTTAAAAATTGAATCTCAGGGATTTCAAATGGAATGGGAGTTAATGGCTAAAGCTAAAATGCATAATTTAAAAGTGATTGAGATCCCTTGTTTTGAAGAATTAAGAAGGTATGGTAATTCAAACCTATCTTATATTAGGGATGGCTATAAAATAGCAAAAATAGTCTTTAAGTATAGTTATATCATGTTATTTAAAAAATACAAGTCAACCGGAGTATAGATTTTGATTAAAATAGGTGTTGTAGGTATAGGCCACATGGGAAAAACCCACTTATTCAATTTGATGAAAAATAAAAACGTCAAATTATTAGGAGTTGCAGATCAAAGTAGTAGAGCTAGAGCATTCGCAAAAAAAATGGGTGTCAAAAGCATCTATTCTAATTATTCTGAATTATTTGATGAACCGGAATTACAGGCTGTTGTGATATCTCTGCCTAATTTCTTAAAGAGGGAAAGTTTAGAAGCAGCGTCAGAAAAGGGGCTTGCTGTTCTTATTGACAAACCTCTTGCGAGAAATTATTCAGAAGCAGTTGAAATGGAGAAGATCGTTCAAAAAAATCATAGTAGGTTAATGGTTGCGAGCAACTTTCGGTATCATCCACATGTTAAAAAAATGAAGCAGATAATTGATGACGGTAACATTGGCCAATGTAAGTTAGTATCTCTTGACTACATAAATCACGGTCCATTTTCACATCCGCTAAACCCTAAACCAGTCCCTGATTGGTGGTTCGAGAAAGAAAAAGTAGGGGGAGGGGCTCTAATCGATAATGGATGGCATATGATTGACCTCTTTACTTGGTTATTTGGAGAAGCAAATGTAGAAAATGCAATATTTGACCATCACTTCAACTTAGAACTTGAAGATTTTGCTAATCTAACGATAAAATCAAAAAATGGGGTCCTTGGGGTTTTAAATGTTGGATGGTTCTCACATGTTTTGTTTCCAAAATTAGATTTTCGAATAATTTGCCATGGAACAATCGGGTATTGTAATACCGATGAACTGAAACCCAATCTTTACTTAAATGCAGCTAAGGAAGCTCTGATTAATTTTAAAAGGAAAATATTTTTTCAACCTATAAATATACTGACATATTCTTACTACTTTTCATCATATAACGAAGTACTTAGGGACTTTGTTTTATGCTTAGAGAAGGATGAAGAATTTCCAATATCATTAGCACAACAACTAATGGTACAAGAAATTATTGATAAAACTTACAAATTATCTCCTATAAACACAGAAGTTGAGGGTTGATTATGGTATTGAATAATATTATTGTAAAAGATCGAGAAAATGTAAATGAATTAACATCTAGTATAAAAAAATTATTTGATAATCTCAGTATTCCGTTAAAAGAACCTAGGAAAATAATAATCAAACCCAATCTATGTTATTACTGGGATAGCTCTACCGGGCAAACTACTAGTCCAAAGTTAGTATCTGCGTTGATAGATTACTTAAGAGCAGAATACCCAAAGAAAGAGTTAGAGATAGTAATTGCGGAAGCTGATGCTTCAGCTATGAAAACAAAGCATGCGTTTAAAATGCTTGGCTATGAAAAACTCAGTAAAGAAAAAAAGGTAAGGCTATTAAATCTGTCAAGTGATCCCATTAGTAATTTTTCAACAAAGGTAAATAGCAATAAATGCAGCCTTGCGTTTTCTCAGGAACTCCTGGATGCCGACATGATAATCAACGTTCCCAAATTAAAATTTCATAGACTCCCCATGGTTACAGGAGCTATGAAAAACATTTATGGAGCCATTGCAACAGAACACAAATTTTCATATCACAAGGTTTTATCTGACATTATTGTTGCCTCAAATAAAATTGTAAATTCGAATATTATTTTAGTTGATGGCCTAATCGCCTTAGGTCAATATCCCAAATTTCTTAATTCTTTGATCTTGGGTTCAAATGCGTTCGAGATGGATTGTATATTGGCTAAGATCATTGGTTTTAACCCAAGGAATGTAGAGTACCTGAGTTTATGGGAGAGAGAAGGTCTGGGAAAAATTAGTGATTCAGAGAAAATGTGGAACTCTGGTCTTAGCCAGCTAGCCAAAGAGTTTCCAAAACCCCACTACTTTAGACAAAAAATATCTTGGGATTCACAACTTTTTGTTTTAAGTTTGTACGCGAAGGTAATGGGCGACGTTATTCCTCCTCTACTATTAGATGATTAATGAAAACATCTGCTAATTTTTTCGATAAATGTTAGATGCAAATCCGGATTAACTAGGCGTGATGCACGCGCGGGGGGACTCGCCTATTCAGCAGTATGCGAGTCGAGGTTTATGGAAGAAAATTAAGACTGCTGGGTTTTCTTCGTGGAGAAAGAGAGCCTCGTCAAGGTAATGGAAGCAGAGCTATACAAACCCTCTGCACACTCGAATAATATTAAAAATCCATAAAATTCATACATACAAGCACATTAAAAATCCATAAAATCCATCTCTAAAAATCATGTTTCACTACTCGATATGACTAAAATAGTTCAGACCATTAGATGTAAATTAAAATTTAACAGATTGCTCGTCATGAGTCTGTTAATAGGAGTGATTATTTCTAGCTCCCTAGCTCTTCCCTCAATATCTATGGCGATGCGCGTGCGCGGCGTACACACAGGGGCACAGTACACCGTTACCGCGACGACGTCGGGCCAAGGCTCAGTATCCAAGAGTCCCAGCCAGACCACATATACTTACGGCTCAACGGTTAAGCTGACGGCGACTCCCTCCTCGGGGTGGAGCTTCACTGGCTGGAGTGGCAGCGTCTCAGGGCCAAGTAACCCCATCACAGTCACTGTCAAAGGTAATATAGCTGTCACAGCGACGTTCACGCAGAACACGTACACGATCGTTGCTTCTGCTGGTTCTGGTGGTTCAATTTCTCCGTCTGGGAGTGTGGTTGTGTCTCAGGGTTCTAGTCAGGTCTTCACGATTACTCCGAGCTCCGGTTATCAGGTTTCAAGCGTCTTGGTGGATGGTTCTTCTGTTGGGGCTGTTTCGAGCTATGCGTTTAGTAATATTCAGGCTGCTCACACGATCTCAACCTCCTTCACCCAAGTCTCACAAGCCTTGTATACGGTGACTTTTTCGATTGTGGGTCAGGGTAGTGTCTCTAAGAGTCCTGACCAGGCGAGCTATGCTTCGGGGTCAAGTGTTCAGCTGACCGCGACTCCCTCCTCTGGGTGGGAGTTCTCCGGGTGGAGTGGCAACGCGATGGGCTCCTCGAACCCGATTAGCATCACCGTTATCAGTAACATGGCGGTCACAGCCACATTCACGCAGAACACCTACACCATCACGGTGACGGTGAGTCCCTCTACTGGAGGCACCGTGACCAACAGCCCAAGCCAGTCGACCTACCACTACGGCGACGTGGTGACCCTTACGGAGTCGCCCAGCGCCGGCTACACGTTCTCGGCGTGGAGCGGTGATGGGACCGGAACCGGCTCGACCCGCACAGTCACGGTGACGGGGAACATGGCGGTCACAGCCACATTCACGTCAAGTGGAGGCCTCTCCCCTCTACACGTCGAGGGAAACCTCATCAAGGACTCGAACGAAAACACAGTCATATTACGAGGCGTCAATAAAGGATTCACTTTTTGCGATGATAACTCTGGCTCATTTTGGATGGGGGTAGCAGGATGGAACCCCACACGCGCATCCCAGGAACTCGACATTATGAAGAGTTGGGGGTGCAATGTTGTTAGGATACATGAGTGTTATGAGTATTGGATTCAGAACACCGTCGACCCCGTGTCCGGGCTCACGCATCGACAAATCGTACACGATTTCGCTTCACTCTGCAACCAGAAGGGATTATACGTTATCATTGATGGTTTCGCTGTACTTCCATACGGACAAACTGGCAACAGGCAAACTCCTCTCCCCTTCCCACCGGATGAGACCAGCTACGAGTTGGCGGTAATACCGAATGCCCAAACTTGGATCAACATGTGGTCAAGCGCGGCTAGTGCCCTGAAGGATCTGCCTAACGTGATAATCGAGCCACATAATGAACCACATGCAGATACTGGACAGGATTGGCCTACGCAACGAGCCCTATGGTTCACGAATCTTCAATCCTGCATAACCGCCATACGAGGTACGGGCTTCGCTGGTTTAATCGTATATCAGTGGGATTACGGTTCTTACACCAACTTGGACTTTCCTTGGACATCATACACAGATTTGACTCAGGGCACAACATCAGCATGGGTTTACAACTATCCGTTAACAGACCCTTTAAACAACTTAGTAGTATCAGACCATCAGTACTGGGACGGTGGAGAGCTCGGCATGTGGACTGCTAGCCACGGGGCGGGCGGTTCAGGGCCGTATGCTGTTTATCCCTCTACATATGCTGACATACTAAGTGGCATCACTAATAAGGGGATTCTCTATGTTCTGAATACCCTGCATAAACCCGTTATAATCGGTGAGTTTGGTGCAGACGTTGTTTGGTCGAATCAGACCTTGATGCAAACGGCGTTTACTAATCAGCTTCAGGTCTATAATGACCTTGGGATAAGCTACTGTGCCTTCTGGTTCAGGTCTAGTGGTGTATATGCTTTAACTACCAGCGATGGTTCTCCTGCACCTAACACATATGGGACGATCTTGAGAAACAAGATCGCAGGGTGATGACGCCTTTTGCTGTAGATCAGGTAGCAAAGATAAAAAAACACGCGTTACGATCATTCACTGAAATGAGGTTCACACGCGCCATATCCGAGCCCGCTTTTGTGAAGTGTGTCTCCGAGTACGCCATTGGACAGCTTAATCCTCGTTCTTAACGGATTTAGCGTTACCCGTTTCATTAAATCTATGGGGTGGTAGTTACTCCAAGGCTGATGATTAGAGGCGTCTGTTCTGTCCGATGACTACCGTGGGCTCCTGAGGCAGACTGCACACGGGAGCGTAGTGCTGCTCCTCGGACAGGTTATCTCGACAGCGATTCTGACCGTCGCCCAGATAATCATCGCGAACCTACTCGGCGCGCGCGCCCCGCCGGTAACAATATATTTCATTGAATTACCCTCGGAGTATCTCCTTATTTTAATGGATATAACTTGTTAGAAAGTGAGTTAGCTAAAGTACATGTAACACGCGAGCACTTGTGTAGATTGAGTGCATTAAAAATATTCCATTATAACATTAATATATGATAAACGAGATTAATCGCGGACTAATCGAAAAATTATCGATGATAAGACCTAGACGGTATGAGAAACGTTTTCCGGATAGGCACTGAGGGTGTCGCGGGTGGCCTAGGCCCGTCGCGCGCTTGGTCCAAGTGAGACCCCTGACCTAGACTGGGCCAGATCCGAGCGGCTACCCGAATGATCCGTGGAGAGACCCGATAGGAGCGTGCCGCCCGCAGGCCACCCGAGAGGTGACACCCGTGAAGTACGTGGGAATAGACGTCCATAAAAAGATGTGTCAGGTAGCTGTCCTCGGCGAGGACGGCAAACTCCTTGATGAGATCCGATTCGCGAATGACCCCGATGGAATCGAGGAGTTTGCAGACAAGCTAACAATCTTCCACGACGAGGTGAGGGCAGTGGTTGAGTCGACTGGGAACCTCTGGATACAGATCCATGACAGGCTCGAGGAACACGGGTTCGACGTGGCCCTATCCAACCCATCCAAGACGAGGCTCATCGCCGAGGCGAAGGTGAAGACAGACAAGGTAGACGCCAGAACCCTAGCGGGGCTGCTACGCTCAGACATGCTGCCGACATGCTACGTCCCCGGCGAGGAGCTGAGGAGCCGACGTGAGCTCCTCCGCCACTGCCTGAACCTGGTGAAGAACAGGACCGAGGTGAAGAACCGGATCCACGGACTCCTCGACAAGCACGGCTTACGCATGCCAGGAACGACGGCCTTCAGCAATGGAAACATCGCTTGGCTCCGGGAGCGGAGCCTCGGCTTCATGGATGACGCCATACTACGAAGCGACCTCGCGATATTGGAGACTGTGGATGAGCAGGTTGAGCGTATTGAGGAGAAGATAGCTACTTTGGCCGCGGAGAGGCCGGCGCGGCTGCTTATGACGATGACGGGAGTCGGCTACTTCAACGCGATGCTCATACTATCCGAGGTCGGCGACATCGGCAGGTTCCACAGCGACAAGGCCTTCGCTTCGTGGATGGGGTTGGCGCCCTCGGTGCATCAGTCCGGGGAGAAGATTCGGATCGGCAGCACCTCTCCGGGCAATAAGAGGCTCCGGTGGGCGTTGGTGGAGTGTGCTCAGGCTGCGGTTCGGTTTGATCCACGGTTCCGGGGCCTCTATGAGAGGGTGTCGAGGCGTAGGGGCGCTGGGTGCGCCACTGTGGCGGTTGCCCATGAGATGGCCCGGATCATGTACTTCATGTTGGTGAGGGGTGAGCCGTATAGGGATATGAACAGGGGGTTGACTGAGAGAAAACTTAAGAGTATGAGTAAGAAAGCGTATGATGGCCTGCGGAACTAGTGGGATGCTGCCCGGGGCATCGTGTGTCCTGAGGCGTTTCTCATAGGAGCGCGCGAGCAGGCAAAGCCAATTTAATATAACCGAAAGTGCACGCGTTCATGGCCAAACTGCTGGGAAAAGGTCTTGACGTCTACGTACGCGAACTAAATTTATAATCCCAAACGTAAGTCCTAGTGACTAGTAAAAGCAGTTAATGGTGATAAGATGACCATGCTATCGATTAAATTTGCTGCCTTAATTAGAGCCATCGGAGAAGTGTTTTTCGTTTTCGGTCTTCTTGGGTGGCTATATGGTGTAATAATACAATTAGCTTACCCAGATTTGTTGAAAACGCCTCTATCTCATCTAACCCCATGGCTGAGGGTTGACACCTTCACTATATTCTCATTTTTTGTAAGCGCTTTGGGTTTTTTCTTGTGGAGATTTGTTGTTTGGATAAGTAAAAAACAGAATATCACGTGCCAATAACTAATCTTTAACTATTCTCTGCACTCGCGCATACGTGGGTAGTAATGACTCAAGTTCTAGACGAGTGAACTTGAAAAACTAGTTCTAACATTTCAACTATATAGTCAATTTCCTCTTTGTTCAAGCTTGGATATGTTGGAAAAGATAGAGCGTGATTGTATATGTAATCAGTTTTAGGAAAATTTTTCAAGGTTAGGCTCTCATGCAGAGGCATATAGACAGGTTTTTCGCATGCCACACCTTTTTGCTTCATCTGACGCTGAATTTCTTCCATTTCGTTCAATAAAACAACATATCTGTAAAATACAGATTGCTTATATTTTGATATTTTTTGGCGTTCTGCACCTATTTTAGAAAAAAAGTCGTCATATATTTTAGCTATTTCTCTTCTCCGGCTGATGAATGTAGGGAGTTTATTCATTTGGCTGATTCCTAAAGCCGCTTGAAAATCCGTTATTTTATAATTATACCTTAACTTGCTCAAGTTTTTTCCGTCATATTGTCTTAGTTCGGAAACAGTCGCATATACATCATCGTCATTAGTTAGTACCATACCTCCTTCTCCAGTCGCTATCATTTTTGTGGCGTAAAAAGAACAGATGGATGCTTTCCCGAAGCTCCCCACTTTACTTCCTTTATATTCAGCGCCTAGCGATAGTGCGCAGTCTTCAATTATTGGGATTCCAAGACTTAATATCTCATCAAGATCAGCTGGAGTCCCAAACATGTGAGGTACGATTATCGCTTTAGTATTGTTTGTTAGATTCTTCTCTATCTCCTCACTGTTGATGTTAAAATCGGTTAATCCAATATCAACTATTTTTGGAATTGCGCCAGCATGCAATGTGGCTATGTAGGGTGAGGCGCAAACATAGCTTGGTATGATGACTTCATCTCCAGGGCCCACATTTAATCCTTTTAAAGCGAGGTGAAGAGCCGCTGTTCCGGATGATAGTGCTATACCATATTTTACCCCGACAAATTTTCCAACGATTTCCTCAAATTCCTCTACCTTTACACCTTGTGTCAAATTGCCTGAGGACAAGACCTCATTAACTGATTCAATATCGCTACGATCGATTGAAGGACTTGAATGTTTAATGGTTTTTATAGTTTTCATGATTTATCGAAACATCTCTTTGCTTTGACTTCTATTTTTCAGGCTTTTTAAGCCACTGCTCTCTCCAATAACAAAAGCATAATCTGTCACAGTCGCCATGGGCTTTTCCATCACAAACCACTCCTTCTAATATGTAAGTTGGATTCTTCATTGATCTTAGTTCACCGGTTGATTCGCTGATGATTTTGTTTATTTTTTTGATAATCTTGAATTTTTTTCCACAATATTTACTCATCTCTTGTGTGAAAGCTAAGCCTCGGTGTTTTCCGTTTTTGTCTAATGTGGAGAAGATTTCTTTTTCCGGTAATATTTCAACAATTTCTCCTTCTTTAAATTCCGAGTTTTTAATAGGTTTGATCAATTGGGTTTTTCTCCCTTTTTTTAGTGTCTGTGGTTGGAATTTTCTTATATAATAGGATTTAATAACTGCTTCAGGGCCAAGAACTCTTAAATGCCAAAAACTTCTCTTCAGTCGCCAGCCATATTTTCGAATCGATAAAAGTTTACGACGATCAGGCAATGTAACAGTCACTAGGTCTGGATAAAAATTTTGACAATTTTTTTCTCCAGACTTTGTTTCTTCCAAATTTTCTCCCTTCTTACTTTGCTTTTAATCATTTTTTTCTTCTATTTCAAGTTTTACTGACAATTTACTTAAATTTTCTATTAAATTGTTATATTCAGAGTTTTTTAAGTCATCAAAAATAGATTTCATATCGACATTTGAGGAGAGTGAATTATTATTAGTTAGATAATTAATCCACTGTTCACTTGTTTCCTTTAATCCAATATTAACTGCGTAGTCAATAATGCTTGGAATATTTGTAAATACGTGAGGTATATTATTTAATTCTTTGAGATCATTTTGATAAACTGTAATAT
>Ga0209777_10007629_pt1 | contig 11974 bp, 9 predicted proteins | sample FrelakmetHBP12HB_FD_187147 | JGI IMG/M metagenome (GOLD analysis project Ga0209777, IMG submission 187147) | Freshwater lake sediment microbial communities from the University of Notre Dame, USA, for methane emissions studies -HBP12 HB (SPAdes)... | ecosystem: Environmental > Aquatic >... | reverse complement strand
AATCCAGTAGCACCATTTAATCCAGTAGCACCATTTAATCCAGTAGCACCATTTAATCCAGTAGCACCATTTAATCCAGTAGCACCATTTAATCCAGTAGCACCATTTAATCCAGTAGCACCATTTTTACCATTTAATCCCCTAGGACCAGTTGGCCCAACTAAAAAAATTGTATTAAATAAATTACTATTATTTATTTCATTATTCAGATTTCTTGCTGAAATTAATAAAGAATCGAATGATATGTTATTATTCATTTTTAATGATATTTTATTTTACAAAAATAATTTTTAAATTAATACATAGATTAATATAAAATGAATATACTAGATTTTACTCAAATTATACTAAGACAATCATTTTTACATATTTCAGATTTATCAGAATTATTAGATGAATATTATATGATAAAAAATAAAAATTATAATGATGAATTATCTGATATGACAATGATAATGTTGTTAAAAAAATATGATAAATTAGGGAAAGGTAAAGAATTCAATATATTTTATGTTAAAAATATTTATGTTCCATATATTGATATAATTAATAAATTAACTCATGAAGAAATAAAAATTAATCAAGATAGATATAAAAATGACTGTATTAAAAAACTTTTATCATCAGAATTTGAATTAAATGAAATAATATATTTAATAGAAAATATATTATTTAATGAAAAAATTGATAATTTTTATTATAATTAAAAACAATGAATTTATTAGATAGATTTGAACAAATAATTCCTGAATATTTTAAGTGTGAAATAACGCGTGAAGATAATAATTTTTTAATTGGAGAGTGCTTAAATTTTTATCTAATAGATAATTACATTTATTTAGAATATTTAAGTAAATGCGAATATTCTGGTACAAAAATATTAGAAAAACTAGAATTATTATGTAGAAATTTTCCAGAAATAAAATATATTGAATTGGAAGATGCATCATTAATTGGATTTACTGATTCTAAAGGAAATATATTTGAATATTCATTATCTTTAATATATATTATGTCATGTGGAATGACTTGGTATAATAGACATGGATATTATCAGATAACATTTCAACAAGATTATATTAATTATTGTTCTATTATTAATAAAAATTTTTTCTTTACATTTAAACATGTATATGATAATATTCTCGAATTAAAAACTAATGATTTAGATTATCTTTTTTATAATTTAAATCATATTTATTATATTATTAATAATAATATAGAAGAAAAAGATAAATATAAAGTTATTAAAAGATGCTTTGAATTTCTTTTTGATCATTATTTATTATTGACGATAGATTATGGTATGACTATTAAAAATGTAGGACAAATTATTAAAAATAGCAAAGATGTTAAAATAGATGAAATTATATATGCTAAAGATATAATTCTAACAGTTATAGCTTTAGCTTTTCGTTTTAGATTTGACGATAATAACGATAATGGAATAAATTTGATTAAGATGTTAAATTAAATATACAATTGTATATTTACATGTATCGTTTACTGAATAAACTCGTATGTGTTAATAAATTTTTAATAATATAAAATGCTATTAATATTCCAATAAATAAATTATGATGTTTTAAAGTTGGAAAAAAAGAATTTAAATAATCAAGATTTTCTAATAAGATTCTATATATAATAAATACAATTATCCATGATATATATTTAGATATATTATTTTCAAATCTAAGATATGCAAATATATTAGCACATATTACATTAATAATTACATTACCAGCAGTTAATGAAAAATAAGAAAATGCATTAACCCATAATGATAATGAATAAACAATATGTAATGTATGAGGATGAATAATATTTTTCTTAACTAATGTCATTAAGAAAACAACTATTTGAATTGCGAATAGAGTAAAAAATGAAGTTGTTGGATTACAGAGCATGAAGATGGTCGCCGAAATTTGTGAGCGTGAATAATGGTACACGATATTCTTTCTATCTTCATCATTCATAAATTCGCTTTGAGGAAAATTTCTAATAGTTGTACCTTTTTTAGTAAAATAAGTAGCAATATCTGCTTCAATCATAGTGAGGAAACAAACTAACATTTTCAAATATATATTATCTAAATAACAACATATAATACTTCTAAAAGCAAAAATAATTGAATGAAGTCTAAGTTCGGGATATATAATTGGTATTTTAGAATGTCTTTGAGATGAAATCTTAAAAATAAGACTAGTTAAACTCAACATACCATGAATGATTAATGTATTGCCTAAAATAACTTGTTTGTGAAAATAGAGATTACTAAATTGATAGATAAAATTAATCAACGCTAGACTCCCTAATATTTTATGAGTATTGAATCTATCTTCTTTAGTAAAGAGCTTATATAAATTATTCATCACTTTTTTATTTAAAAAATTTTTTAAATATAATTCAATTTACATATTTATTTTATTCATTGAAAAATTCTTCAATATTATATTATTCAATTTATATATTAATTTTATTCATATAATATTCATAGAAAAAATCTCCTTTTTTAGAATTAATTTCAATATTACAATTATCAATATAAAATTTAGAAGGAAAATTACACTGTTCATCAAATAATACATTAAGATCAAATCCACATGAAATACTTTCCAATAAAGGTTCTAATTCATCAATTAATTTATTAATTCTTTTAATTGTTCTTTTATATAATTCTATTTCTTCCGTCATATCTGGATTTAGAATTCTAGAGTTATTAAAGATAAAAATTACTTTATTCTCTATTAATATATTCATAATATTATCAACTTCATTTTTATTAGTATATATAGTAAAAACTACATTATCAATTGATTCTTTAATTTTCCAAGTAATCTTACTATTAAAAATTGAGTCCATTGTTTTTTTATATATTTTATTTAAATAGTAAAACATTGAGGAAGATATATAGTAGTTAAAATATATTTACTTAATTCTTTACATATATCTGTTGTTTTAAATGATGTCTGATATACAGTTATATTATTATAAACTAATTTTTTACAATCATCTGCAATTCTAATTTTACATGGATTTTTTAAAATTGGACCCGAGATAATTTCATAACTTTCATCTATATCATGTGCAAATAATCTATCTTTACGATTTTTATAAACAAACGATTTCCAATTATCATTTAATTTTAAATTTATATAATGAGATATAAAATCATTAGGAATGGAAAATACTATAATAGCAGGATAGTTTCCTCTTAATGACCAAGAAATTGCAGTTTTTAAATTATCATTAACATAGAAATTATTATATCCAAAATCAGATGGATTATTTTGAAAAAAAGGATATATTTCTCTATGAAATGATCTAGATCTATCCCATTGACATCCATGAAATAATAAAGTATAATTATCATTCTTTAATAAATTATCAAGATCTATTAAATTTATTGATCTTGATAATAAAGGAATCCACGTTTTAGATGATCTTTTACCTGGTAATTGTTGAAATGTATTTTCTGTTCCAATTATAAAATTATTTTCAGCTGGAAATCCAAGATTGTCTGTTTCAACATTATAATCTGAATTTCCTGGATATGTTATAATTTTAATAAAAGCTACTTCAAGAATATCATAATAATCTAAATTATCATATAATAATTCATTTAGTAAACCATATAGTTTTAAACATTCTTCTTTAAATTCAATAATTTCTATAAGAAAATTTATAGGTTCTAAGAATAAATCAGGATAAATTCTTTTTGAAAAATATTTAATTAATAATTCTAGTTCATCTAAATTATTAAAAGGTTCTGAATCATCCAATGCATATTTTAAATTTGTTAAACCTGTTATAGCTTCTAAATATATAATTCTATCATTTTCCATTATTTAATATTTGAAAAATTTTTTAAATTTTATATAAAATAATGGATTTAATGAGAGCAGTTAAAAAAAAGACAGAGGAATTTTTTCCTCGTACTTCAGTAGAAATTTATGATGAATTTATAATTGTAGATCAATGTGTAGATTTTTCAATATATAAAAACTATATTCATATAGATGCAATACAAAAATGTAAATATACAGGGACCGAAAATCTTAAAAAAATAGAAATGATAGCAAGAAGTTTTCCTAATTTCAGATATATGGAATTGGAAGATGTATCAACAATTGTAATTGAAGATACATTAGATAATAGATTTGAATATTCATTACCAACATTATATATTATGGCTACTGGAATGTCATGGTATAATAGTTATGAATTTTATCAAGAAACATTTGATCAAGATTATATTAAATATTCTAATATTATTAAAAAAAATTTCATTAATACATTTAATTATATTAAAGATAATCTTTCAACATTAGAAACAAAAGATTATGATATATTATTTAAACATCTTATTATATTTGATAGAGTATTGTTTAATGATAGAGAAAATATAATTATAAATTGTATTAATTATATTTTAGATAATTGTTATTTATTAGATATAAGTAATACATCTTCAATAAAAGATGTAGGAAAGAAAATTAAAGAAAGTAGAAATGAAAGCAATGAAATTATATATTTAAAAGTAATGATTCTTTCTTTTATGGATATTAGTTTTAAATACCAATGGAAGAAACACGAAAAAGAAGTTAAAAATCTAATTAAATATATTAACTAAATATCTTCATATTCTATTATAACGTCTTCTACATTATAAAGATTAAGAATCATTTTAATCTTTAGTATTTTTTTATCAGAAGTAATATTACTATTTGTAATTTCTTCTATCTTCATTAATTTATAAACATCTATATTTAAACTAATTGATTCTAAACCATTATATTCTTCTGTATGAATAATTTTATGATAATCATTTTTAACAAAATCAAATATAGGTTTCGAATAATCACCATTAGCTCTATTTCAAAGATATAGAATTATCCTTGCAGTTTTAACTCTATTATTATCATCTTTATTTAATAATCCATTAAGATGGTAAGCTTCAAGAGACATTCCTTCACCTCCATAACATCCATTATATACAAAAGGAATATAACCTTTTTCTAACATAAAATCAATAATAGAATATTTATTAATATCTTTAATAAGATTTTCTTTATCTTCTTCTACCATCTTTTTATATTGTTCTATCATTTCTTTTCCTCTTTCTTTTCTTGATAATTCATAATCAGATAATGACATTTTTCTTTAAATTCTTATTTAAATTTTTCTTATTTTTAGCTAAAATATATTGAAAAAATTAATTAGACTGAAAAGAAAAAGTTATTGAGGCATACTTTGTTGCCTAAGTAAAGGCTGAATTATCGAAAAAATATCATTTGTGTATTCTAATACAGAGTAAATTTTTCTTATTTTTTTCTTATTTTTAGCTAAAATATATTGAAAAAATTAATTAGACTGAAAAAGAAAAAGTTATTAAGGCATACTTTGTTGCCTAAGTAAAGGCTGAATTATTGAAAAAATATCATTTGTGTATTCTAATACAGAGTAAATTTTTCTTATTTTTTAGTTAAATTTAGCTAAAAATATATTGAAAAAATTAATTAGACTGAAAAGAAAAAGTTATTGAGGCATACTTTGTTGCCTAAGTAAAGGCTGAATTATTGAAAAAATATCATTTGTGTATTCTAATACATAGTAAATTTTTCTTATTTTTTAGTTAAAATAAGAAAAAAATATATTGAAAAAATTAATTAGACTAAAAAAGAAAAAGTTATCAAGGCATACTTTGTTGCCTAAGTAAAGGCTGAATTATTGAAAAAATATCATTTGTGTATTCTAATACATAGTAAATTTTTCTTATTTTTTAGTTAAATTTAGCTAAAAATATATTGAAAAAATTAATTAGACTGAAAAGAAAAAGTTATTGAGGCATACTTTGTTGCCTAAGTAAAGGCTGAATTATTTTTAGTTAAATATACAATTGTATATTTAAATTATAAATTTAGACTTCTTCTCTAATAATATGATGAGGTAATTTTTTGAATTCATTTCTCTTACAAAGTTCAGCTCTAAAAATCATCAATCGATCAAACCATGCTCGTAGAGGTTCAGTAGCAAAAAGAATATTATATTCTTCAAGTAATTTTCTTAACTTTTCATTTAATTTATCAATACCATCTTCAAGTAATGAAGTAGCAGTTACTTTTTCAAAACATTCACTTGGAATATTATATTCAATTAATTTCTTATCAATCTCAGATTTTCTAGTTTTAGTAATTATAATACTACCATCATTAATTAAAACATGCAACTTCAATAAATTACTATTGAAATCAATATCTTCCTTAAGAGACAATAATTTATTTTGATGATATTTCTTATACAATTCAATCATAGAATCACAATATAATCCCATAACTTCTGATATTGATTTAAGAGGAATAGGAAATGAATTATCGCAAATTAATGTAATATTATTCATTCCATCACAATTAGAAAGTTTTAAATCCTTTTTATTAACAGGACCTCTCCAACCTTTGATAATAATATTTGGTGTATTAATATTTCCAATACCTTTATTTTTATCTTCAACATCTAATATCTTTTCACTTTCAATTAAAGTTTCTAACCATTTATAATATTTGAAAATAGCAATATCAATAGGAATTTCAGTAATATGAATATCACTAACTTTTTGATCTATAAATGATTCTGCTCCATTAATAATAGTTTTAACTTTTTCAGTTCTTTCATTTAAAATAGTAAATAATCCCTCGGTTTTTAATGTTAATCCTTCATATTCTTCTACTTGATAATCAGGATCTTCTTCTAGCATAGTTTCAATAAATGTAGTATCTTTTTTAGTTCTCTTCTTAAGTTCGATATCAACATTTCCATTAAAACCTTTAAACCATGGAACTAATTTACCTAATTTACCTCCTGATATATATGCAATAATATAATCTATAACATCAATAGGATGATAATTCGGTATATATACAGAAAATGCAGTTGATAAACCTCTACAACCATTAATAACATGTAATGGAATATCACATGGTAACCAAATTGGTTCAGCTTCATTATCATCAACAATTACTTTATCAACACAATCAACTAATTCTTTATGAAAAACATATTTCAACCACCATTCATGTTTAGAACTAATATATCTTGAACTTCCTGCATCTTCACCTAAACCTTTTTCATTTCCTTTTCTAGTTCCAAATTGACCATCTTGGTAAAAAGCATTAAGATTATTTGAACCTGAATAATTTTGAGCTAATTTAATTATAGCTTTATTTAAAGATTCACTTCCATGATGATAATGACATAATAACTTAGTATCAGATGAAATTGTATCAATAATTGCAGTTTTCTTATCACTTTTACCATAATTCCATTTATGTAATAAAGTATAAATTAATTGCCTTTGAGATTTCTTTAATCCGTCTCTAAATGAAGGTAATGATCTACTAAAAGTATCAACTGAATATTCAACTAATTTAGTATTATTAAATTTAGATATATTAACTCTTTTCCATAAACTATTAGTTGTTTCTATTAATATATCTTCTACTCCTAAAGCATCTCTATATTTTTTAATCCATTCTTTTCTTTCATTTGATTTATCTTTTTTAAAAGCTATATTAAGAGTATCTGCAGCGTCTTCATCAAAAATACAAATAACTGTACTTGAAAATTTACTATCTTCAATAATATCTGAATCATTTGAAGAAGCTAATCCCTTGAAATATTTGATTTCATTTTTAGATTTTTTAGGATCAAAATTTATTCCTTCAGGTGATAATTTCCATTTATTAAAATCTTCAATATTATAAAATCTTTGTAATGTTTTGTTATTAGAAATAGCTCTAATAATTGGTGTTGTTAGAAAACAAAATCTTCCAGATTTAAGAAATGTTGGAAATTTAATATAGAAATAATTCATGAGGAGAGCTACTATATGAGCTGCATCGAGGTCACTATCTGCACAAATAATTATCATACCATACCTAAGTGTATTTGCTCCAGCTGGAGTAGAATAATCAATTTCAATTTCTTCTTCTCTTAACCCCATTAATTTTTTAATATTATTAATTTCTTCATTATTTCTTATTTGTTCGAAAGGTGCATCAGTTACATTTAATAATTTACCTTTAATAGGTAAAATACCATATCTATCTTTTGCTCCTTCTTTTTCTAAAATATATTTCATAATATATCCCGAAGCACTTAATCCTTCGGTAATCATTAATACACATTCTTGAGATTTATTTGTCCCTGCAAAATTTGCATCTTCACCTTTATCAGTTACGATATGTTTTCTTTTTGTACCATTTGTTTTCTTTGATTCTTTATTAATCTTATTCTCTAATGATTTATAAATCATCTCTATAAGATCGAATTTTTTGATTTTCTTTATCTCATCATCAGTGAAAACTACATCTTTTATCTTTGGTGATTTCAAAATATCTTTTGTCTGTCCACTATACATAGGGTTTTCTATATGACAATTAATAATTAAAGTAACATGTTTTTTAATATCATTTGCTGTAATTTTATCACCCAATCCCGATTTGTCATTTTTAAAGAATTCTTTTATTTTATCAAAAAGAATATCTTTAACTGCATTTACATGGACTCCTCCAGCACCTGTAATCATACCATTAACAAAAGAAATAATTGTACCGTTATTTGGTGTATCAATAATACCTATTTCTAGCATCGGAACAGAATTAGAATTTTCGCATTTTGATACAAAATCTTCTAAAGGTTTACCTGTCAAAGATGGTTTATTTATTAGCCATTCATAATGAATAATATTTTTCAATGCTTTAGGAAAATATAAATTTGAGTAATCGCTTATTTTTCTAAAATCATATTTTTCTCCATTAAAAATAATTGGTACTTTACAATTGAATGAAAGATCCATCATATATTTAGCAAATAAACCAGCTGTTGTAATATCATATTTATTTTCAGGATAATTAAATACTCTGAAATCTACCTTCCATCTTATTTGTACAAATGATTGTCCAGTATATCTTTCTCCATTTTGGATCCAATTTCCATTATTATAAATATAAGGAGGAGTTATAATAGATTTAGATTGTATTTTTTTGTTGTGTGTCCACTCACATTGCTGAATACAACCATTTTTAGGATCACCAACAGTTACTTGAAATACACGCGACATAACATTTGTCATCTTAGAACCGAGACCATTAGTTCCATTAGATACACGAGTCACATCTGTATCGAAATTTGATCCAGAACCTAAAGTCCCAAAAATAATATCAACTGATGTTGCAGGTTTATCTATTGTACTAAAATCATTTCTAACTGTCAAAGGGATTGGTTCTCCGTATGATTTAACTGAAATCCAAGATTCATCCATAGTAAATTCAACTATTCCAGGGTCAACACCAAAACCTCTACTATTAGTAATATTATCCCCTGCATTACTAATAATTTCTAATGTAATACGAGAAAGAGCATCTGGAGTATCTATTTTCGATAAAATTAAACATTTTTTAGAAAAATCATATATCCATGCTTCTTTAATATCCCTTACTCCAGATCCTATATACATTTCTTTTTTATAAAATGCTCTTTCATGTTCTGTTGGAACTTTATAATCTTCAGCAGAACGTTTTGTTCTAATATTATTAGATGCTGGTTCTTTGATATCGAATCCATAAAATGTATTTCCGTAGTCATAATCTAAATTCATCTTTTTTTAAAATTTATCTTAAAAATAAATCAATTTGTAATAAAATATTCAATTGAATATTTTAAAATTCTATTTGATCAAAATTTAAATTATCTATTTCATCATTTAATATTTCTTCTGTTACTATTTCATTATAAAATAATTTATGAATATATAATTTTTCATTTAATGTATTGTATAAGAAATGGTTAACTACACTTCCCAATGAATGTAATCTAAAATTCCATTCACCAACTTTATCTTCTTTAATTATTAATTTTCCATCATCTGCATATTTCCAACAAGTTAATATTTTATTTTTTAAATTATTAATATAACTATCAGGGTTAAATCTAATTAATATTATTCTTTTACCATTTAAATCATTTTGAATATCTATTATTCTTTTATTCTCATTATTATAACTATTATGTTGAAATTCATCAATTTCTATTATTAAAACATGTGCATTTAAATTTAATAAAATATCTGGTCTTCTACGACTATCACCTATAGATTTATCGAAAATCCAATTATAATTAGGAAAAGTGATTTTAATATAATTAGCAACCGAATATTCTTTAGTTTTACAATTTAATACTATTATTTCATCTGGGAAAATATAATAATAACAATTTCTACAATAATTTTTATATTTAATATAACCAGTATTAAGGCATTTTTCTGTAATACATTCTAATTTTAAAACATGCGACATGTTTTCATCTTTACAAGCTAGACAATATAAAGCTTTCATTTCTCCTTTTAAATTAAAACTAGGTCTTGTTATTTTACATTTCTCACATTTTCTATTAACAATGTCGATCATACCATCCTCCATGCACGATACACAATAGATACCTGTTTTCTCATATTCATAATTAAAACATGGAAATATATTACATTTTTTGCCATTTTTACCTAAACATTTTTTATCGAGAATATTGATCATCCCTTCTTCTCGACATCCTAGACAATATAAAGCTCTTATTTCCCCTTCAAAATTATAAACAGGTCTTGTTATTTTACATTTCTCGCATTTTCTATTAACTGTATCAACCATACCATCCTTCATACATGAAACGCAATAAAGACCAGTTTTCTCATACTCATAATTAAAACATGGATATACATTACATTTTTTTCCATCTTTACCTAAACATTTTTTATTTACGATATCAATCATTTCTGGGAAATAAATATCTTTACAACTTTTACAATAAATAGGCGATTTTTCATATTCAAAATTATAATTAGGTCTAGTATTACATTTATTTATACCATCACCTTTACATTTTCTATTTGCTACATCTACCATACAAGGATGAATTTTATCTTTACATGGTTTGCAATAAAGTGGAATAGTTTCATTTTCAAAATTATATGTAGGTCGTGTTTTACATTTATTAATACCATCACCTAAACATGTTTTATGTGTTTTGTCTACCATTTTTTCATCTTTACATGAAACGCAATATAAACTTTTAGTTTCATTTTCATAATTAAAAGAAGGAAGAGTATAACAAGGGATACCGTTTTTACCTAAACATGTTTTATTTGCTACGTTACACATTCCGTCGAGTTTATGCGTGGAACAAAATAAACGTTTCTTTTGTCCTCTATAATTAAACGAAGCTCCTGTTCCGCATTGAATTCCATCAGTTATATTTTGACATCTAGGTCCTGACATTTTTTAAAAATATCATTCAAATAAAAATTCAATTTTCTTCAATATTTTCGATCAAATAAGAATTGAATAATTTACTAAAAAAATAATTATAAAAATGAACAAGAATTTTAAAGATTGTAAATATATTCTCAGAAGTTGGATCAATAAAGACCAACTTGACTTTGTATCTTTAGCAAATAATCCAAATCCTCAAGCATTAGAGATAATTAAAGAACATCTAAACGAAATAATAGAATGGGAAATGGAAGATAAAATAGAAGATCATGATCGTTTTTGGGGATATCTCTCTACAAGACCAGATGCAGTTGAAATATTAAGAGAATATTTCAATTTTATTGATTATTCTGGATTATCATACAATCCAAAATGTCTTGAAGTATTAAAAGATAATGAAGATCAAATTGATAAGATTAATTTTACATGTCTTTCTACAAATAGAAATTTCCTTCCTATATTAGAGAAATATGTTGAAGTTAAGGATAATCAATTCAAAGAATATCTTAAAAGTAATCTATCATTTTATTATAATCTATTTGGATTAATTGAAAAGGATAAAGTAAATTCAATTAATGAAAGATCAAAAAATAATATCATTCTTAGTGTTCTTAATAATATTAATTGGATAGAATTAATGAATAATTCATATTCTC
>Ga0209777_10007628_pt1 | contig 11974 bp, 12 predicted proteins | sample FrelakmetHBP12HB_FD_187147 | JGI IMG/M metagenome (GOLD analysis project Ga0209777, IMG submission 187147) | Freshwater lake sediment microbial communities from the University of Notre Dame, USA, for methane emissions studies -HBP12 HB (SPAdes)... | ecosystem: Environmental > Aquatic >... | reverse complement strand
CGTTCTCACGCAGGATCATGTTGCTTGTCGTGAGATCGCCGTGTATAATACCTGATGTATGCAGCTTGCCGATCATGCGCCCTGCTTTGTGTACTGCTGCTTCAGTGAGATTCTGTGTCAGTAATGTCCCCTTCACCTGCTCCATCACAATTGTATCAGCGGTGATGTCGCTCATGACTGGTGTGGGAACACCGCATTTTCGTGCAGCAGCGATTAACCGCGCTTCTGCCCGGGTTCGCTCGGTAATGAGTCGTTTGTCAAGTGCGGGCACACGGTACAGTTTCGGGATCCTGCGCTTCTCAGCATTGCCGTTCCGGAACGTGACGATTGCTTCCGCACCCCTTTTCCGGGTTAGATGATCAGGAAAAATAGGGGGGCCCTCACGAATAGTCTCGTGTTTCCAGGTCACTTCGACATCATCTGAGCGAAATGAGGGCTTGATCTGTGAAGATTCGATGGGAAGAGACGACCCGCTCTCAAGCATCAGTTTTCCCGTATAAGCGATCATGGCTCCATTGTCTCCGAGATATTTCTGTTCAGGGACGTAGAAATGCGCCCCTCGATCCTCACACATCATCCGGAGCATTTCCTGCAACCGCCGGTTTGCTCCAACACCCCCAACCAGGAGCACCTCATCTTTTCCGGCAAGAGACATCGCCCGCTCAGTCACTTCAACGCACATGGCAAATGCAGTCTCCTGCAGACTGAAGCATACATCGGGTAGGCTTGCCTTACAGTCTTTCGCTGCCGAAACAAGGCCTGAAAAAGCGAGATCCATTCCCTTGACCGTATACGGCAGATCGATGTACTGTCCGAGTGTTGCCTGCGCCTCGATGATTGGACCTCCTGGATAAGGAATATCCTTGGACCGGGCAAACTTGTCGAGTGCATTGCCGATGCCGATGTCGAGTGTCTCACCAAAGATCCGGTACCGCCCGTTCAGGTACCCGATCACCTGGGTGTTCGCTCCACTTGCGTAGAGGATAATCGGGTCACGGCAACCAGTGGCAAAACGCCCTATCTCAACGTGAGCAACGCAGTGGTTAACCCCAACAAGGGGGACGTCGAGTGCCAGCGCGAGCGATCGAGCTGCCGTTGCAACTGTCCGCAGGCAGGGTCCAAGCCCCGGGCCCTGTGAGAATGCTATACCCGTAATCTTATCAGGTTCCTTCAGGACTAAAGAGATGAGTTCTTTCATTACTGATGCATGGTGCTGCGCAGCCTCTCGCGGGTGGATGCCCCCCTGAGCCGGGCTATAGGGTCGGGAAACAAGTGAAATGAGATCCTTGTCAAAAAGAGCGGCACTGAGGTTCCATGCTGTTCCCTCAATTCCGAGTATCTGCCCAAAAACAGGCATTGGATCTTATTTTCTGAATTCAGTATATCCGCACTTGCCGCATGTGGTCCGGTCCTTGTGGTCCGCCATCATGATGCCAGGTCCGCAGCGTGGGCAGTATTTCTTGGTAGTGGTGACCTTAGCGCCATCTACCTTGTAGTACGCGCCCCTCTTTTGCCCCTTTGCTACGGCTGCCTTTTTTGCTGCTGCCATTGTTACGCAGCCCCTTCTTCCTTGGGTTTGGGCATTCCGCGCGCTGCAAGGTGTGGGCGCTCGGTCTTGTTCCTGCTCTCTTCACTATCATAAATACGTGCTGAACCGGTAATTTCTGTTTTACCGAAGCTGCTGTTTAGTGTGTCAAGGGTTATCTGATGCTCTTTTACATTGAGCAGGGCGCAAAGTTTGCCGATAATCTGCATACGGGAGGGGGTTGCACCATCGTATTTGAGGTTAAACTGAACCTCTCTTCTGGATAAAAGCTCATTTCTTTTATCGCCGGTGATCTCAAAGTCCATCGATATCCTGTAATTATTGGAAACCGGGTTATTTATAATGTGAGCCTCACATGGAGCCCTGACAATAATCCCAAAAAAACAAAAAAAGGATGCAGGTTATTTCATGGATACGAAGGGAAATTCATACCTCAGAGTGGATAAAATGTGTCAGAAAATGGCGGGCAGTTTCTTTTGCCTCAAAGTTTACTCTGCGGAGTACTACTCCCTGATGTGGCTGTCCGTACAACACGATCGTACCGTTTGGAGCAGCGATCACGAGCGGGATCACCGCGAGATCCTCTTCACCCTCAACAATGACTGTCGCCGGCGGATGCATGATTGCGTGATCGAGCGCGCGGATCAGGTCATCAGTTAATGTGCCGGCCGGATTTTTCACCCTGATGCACTCCCCCCGAAATACCGGCATCCGTTTGCACGGTAAGCGCATGCTATACCCGTCAACGACGGCAATTGCAGGGGTAATCCCTCTCTTCTGGAGGTTGTGAGTAACAACATCACCGACAGCGTATATGGTGCTGTCTGCAATTATGGGGATAATCTCATCAATGTTCCGGTACAGCTTCCCGAAAGGTTCCTGGAAAAGCTTCCGGTACTCTTCAGGAAGTGTGAGCATCAGCGAACCTTTAGCGCGTAGCGACCCGGAAGTTTGATGTTCATCCTTTTTGCCACTTCGGAATTTTCCGGATCGATGATAACAAGGTAGCCGGACCAGTCTTCACTCAAATTTGTCGTGCCGCAGATTACACAGCTCTCGCCATCTACGACACGATGACAGTCACGGCAGACTTTTCCCTGCTTCTTCTTATTCGCCGGAGGCATGCTCCTTCCTCTTGCCCTTGCCTTTCTCCTTTACAGCCTCTTTTGGTGCTGGAGAGGATTTCTGGTCTTTCTCTTTCTCCTTATTCATCTCTTCTTCAAGCCAGAGTGCAGTGCCAAGTCCTGCCTGTCGCATCGTGAGTCCGATCTTGCTGTCACGTGGCTCTCGCTCATTGAGGGAGAGAGTCACTACGCGGACACGGACTACGTCACCTACTCCGATGAACCGTTTTGACTCCTGGCAGATGAGCCGGGCGTTTTTCTCATCGTAATTGATGTACTCATCCGAGATCTGGCTTACGTGCAGCATTGCATCGATAGGACCCAGGCTGACAAAAGCCCCGAAACTTGTCGTCTCGACAACAAGTCCCTCAATGACTTCCTGCAGCGCAAGACGGAGTACGAGTGCTTCAAACTTCACGTCATAATAGACGCCACCGTCACCGGGCACGAGTTCGCCCTCACCGACATCCTGGACTTTCGTCACACAGATGAAGATCCCGATCTCTTTATCAATACTGCCTTCAAGCTGCTCCTGCAGGACCTCAAGAATCACTTTTTCAAGTTTTTCGCCCAGTCGCTGGGGGGGTACCCGCACCTTGTCCTCAAGCATCAACCTATGATACATATTTTACCTCCGCAATATCTCCAGTTTTTTCTGATTTCTCATTGAAATAACGCTGATACCGCGTGTTAACAGTGCATTCCTGATACGCCGGTCATTGGTAACCACCATGCATGCATTCCGAGCTGCATATTCAATCATCTGCGCATCGACTGATCCCGACTGTAATTCCCCGCTTTCCACGATAGTGCATTTCTCACCAAGTGCAAGACCGTGCCGGGCAGCGGCTCCGTCACGCCCTTTTGCCCGGGAGAGCCCGGTAAGCTCCCCAATAACTCCTGATAACACGATCGGTTCAAATGCTCCAAGAAGCATACGAAGCTCATCGAGGAGATCGATCTGGAATTGCACCGGCATCATGAGTGCATTGGCATCCAGAAGAATCTTCACTCGCTCAGGACTCCCATCCCGATTAACCGCCAGCGTGCTCCCACCTGCCGGCTGATAGCTATTCTTGAACCCAGTTCTGCACATACAGGTCGCTTCAGCTGAATTTCAATAGTATCCTTCTTCGTATTGCTGACTACACCCACCGTAACCGCGGTTCCGACTGAAAGCATCAGCGGTTCGCTGTGTTTCAACGGTTCAATAACCAGCTCGCTTGTAGCCCCCACAACCCGCTCCATGAGCGTGACCCGGCACCGGATTTTGTCCCAAACCGGCGGAAGTTTGCCTTCGTGGCCCAGTACCTGACCCGCAAGTGCGTCACTTTTTGTCAGAGCCGGGTCGAGTTTGGTTCCAACACCAAGAAGTCCGCCGGGAGTTGCCTCAGCAACCTTATTGGAACCAGCATTGATCGATGTGACCTTTGTTGTGATAGGTATCCATTTTATCCTGTTTTCGATCTGTGTCTGTCTGCCTGGCCGGATTTCGATATCGTCGCCTTCGCGGAGGATGCCCCGGATAAGAGACCCCCCGACGACCCCACCCTTCACATCTTTCCAGTTGCAGCCAGGTTTGTTTACATCAAACGAGCGGGCTATAAGCATAACAGGTTCGGCATCCGGATCCCGCACGGGTTCAGGAATTGCCTGATCGAGTGCCTGCACAAGAGCGCCGATATTGATGCCTTTCTGGGAAGAAACCGGAATGATTGGTGAGTTCTCTGCGATTGTTCCTGTAATGAATTTTTTTATCTCGTGGTAATTGTCGATTGCCTCTTTCTGGCTGACCACATCGATTTTACTCTGGACAATCACAATATTTTTTATCCCTACAAGCTCAAGCGCCATCAGGTGCTCTTTTGTCTGCGGCTGCGGGCACTTCTCGCTTGCAGCAATGACCAGCATTGCCCCGTCCATTAATGCCGAACCAGAAAGCATCGTTGCCATGAGGGTTTCATGTCCCGGTGCGTCGACAAAGGAAATTGAACGGAACGGTGTTCCCTTTCCGCCGCAGACCGGACAATCGGGACTGGTCGAAAAGGCGTCAGTACCTTCGCACTTTTCGCACCGGTAAAAGGTTGCGTCAGCATATCCAAGACGGATAGAGATGCCACGCTTCACTTCTTCACTGTGCCTGTCTGTCCATGTCCCGGTGAGTGCGTTAACGAGGGTGGTCTTGCCATGATCGACATGACCCACAACTCCTATATTGACACTGGGAACTCTTACATCATGCAAATGAAATCGAACCTCCTTACTCTATATGAAACTGAAACACCAACACCCTATTTCGATTTAATTTCATTCTTGATTCATGCACCCGGATAGCCAACGAGACATCGATCAGAAAGTTAATGCTGGTTTGATAACACTTATGGACGCGAAAATATTAAATAAGTATCCCGCTGAACGGCAGACCATTCGGGGACTTGAACCTTCGTCGCTTTTATCGGAATATCAATGCCTGATACCATGGGCGATCCTGGAGAGATTAAAAAAGAACCGATAAATGCGGTTGTCCATGATCTCGTGAGTGTCCCCTAAGCTCCAGAGACATAAAAAGCACCTTCCACAAGACTTGGTCAATGCAACAAAAGACCGGGAAATGATGCACGTAGACTCGCTGCTTGAGCAGATAAAATCCCTTCAGAAAAAAGCGTTGCAAGTCTTAACCAAAGCCGAACATTCCGGTGATCTCCGTGTTGCTTGTATGGCAATCCGTGAGACCCGTGGGACCCTAGAATTTCTCGCCAAAGTGACTGGTGAGATGGATGATCGGCCACAGGCTAATATTCACTTGGCACCCGAGAACCTGAAAAACTGACCGCGATTGGGCCGGGAGATTACCCCCCTCCCTCGCAGCTCTGGTCGGAAGCTTTCCACGCGTCCTGTAGTTCGCTTCCTGAAGCAAACTCCTTTTCTCTCTCGATTACTTTCTTTGCATCATCAACAATTGTCTTTTTTGTTTTCTCCGGGCCGGTTGCCGGTATAAGGTTATCGACACGGTACAGGAGATTCGTACTGTCCAGTTCGGCAAACACCTCTCCCCGCACCTGCTCGATGCGGAGAATGGTGCCGGATGTTCCAGTCCGGGGGTACCGCACCCGCATGCCGAGGGTGAGTTCTTCTGCTAACATAATGGAGATGATGGATATTCTTGTATAAAGGTGTTATTAAGGTGAACCAGAAATTACATCCTCATCTTCTTGAGTACCGCTACAATATCGCGGGTAGTGCGACGTGGCTCACCATCACATGAGGGAACAGGTGATCCACGGAGGGAAGAAAAAATCTTGCTGATGGCATCGCCATGTGAAGGACCATACCCTCCTTCGAGCACAAGTGCCAACGGATGATCGGTTGCATCCCTTAAGAGGGCGGTAAGGGTACCAAAATCCCCAGGAAACAACAGCATGCCGCTTTTTGGGTCATCAAAAAGGGGATCCTGCCCTGCGGATACGATTATGGCATCAGGTTTGAACTGTTCGAGAGCAGGGATGAACACTTCCTCAAAGACGAACCGGTAATCGGCTATGGTTGATCCAGCCCGCAAGGGTGCGTTTATGGTGAATCCCTTACCCATTCCTGTGCCTATTTCATCCACCCAGCCGGTGTGGGGAAAGATGTTCCCCTGATGGATTGAACAGAAGAGCACACGGTCATCTGATGAGAAAATTTTTTGCGTACCGTTCCCGTGGTGGAGATCCCAGTCTATGATGGCGACTTTGTCTAGTCGATCCAGTGCAACAGCTGCAGCGATCGCCACATTGTTAAAAATGCAAAAACCCATAGCCCGGTCAGGTCCCGCGTGGTGTCCGGGGGGGCGAACAATAGCAAAACAGGATTCGCCATCAATTGCACGATTCGCTGCCTCTATAGCAGCACCTGCTGCATAGGAAGCCACATCGAACGTCTCACCATTAACATACGTGACAGGATCAATGAAGTGTTGTCCCCCGTGCGAAGAAAATTCACGGATCATCCTGATATGGGATGAAGTATGGACTCTGAGTAGATCCCTTTCTGCGGCACTACACGGTTCGATAACCGGTACTCCTTCGGGTACGCCATCAAGAGCTGCAAGCAGCCGGGCGCTACTCTCATCATGGTTCTCCAGATCATGATGAGAGAAAACATTCCCGTAAATTGCAGAACATCGGACCATAATCGTGTCATCAGTACATTATTTTCCTGCTTTCAAAATGTTTAGTTTCGTGACCGGTTATAAAAAACGCATTGAGGAAAAAAATTATTGGATCACTGCTCCCTGCATTACGGCGGATTCGGGCACATCATATTCCCGACCTGAAGTGATTACCCGGTATTTGCCGGTTGTCTTTACCCCATAGGGGTTACTTGTTGTTGAATAGGGTACGATAAATTCACCATTGATACTTGATTGCTGGTACGTGTACGCTCTGCCGGTGTTACTGATCACCGGAACCTGGATAATACCTTCTCCTTTAATGTGCGCCCCTTTCACATACTCAAAAATTTTGACGTATTTGACATCGTTGGTCTTCGAATTGAACACATTGGTGGGAGATTCATGTACCAGCCGGTAATGCCTCAGTGCGGGTACAGTTTCGATCGGGAGGGTAATAGTATTGCCAAGATTGAGAGCGGCGGCATGGTAGCCTGCCGGTGCCGTTAGGTTGTATTCTGCTGCGCGACTGACAGCTTCGGTAGCATTCATTGCTTCTGCGCTCGTGATTACCGGAAGGGAGACCTGCGAAATGCTTGGGTCAGCGTACTCGATGTAATAGGCGCTCGTGGGAGTCGTAAGGGAACCATCAAAATTATGGAGCCGCGAGATCATGGTGAGGTAATACTGCTGGTTATTGAACAGCACTGACCCGTAACTGTTGGGATTGTTCTGTGCAGGAGTAAGCAGGGTCATCTGGTAGGGACTGGCTGCAACCGATGCATTGTACCAGGTCGCCATCGCCCAGAATTTGCCGGTATCCATTTCGATATCAGTGATAATATACCGGGTTTTTGCCCGGTCGAGGACCTGATTTCCCTCATCTTCTGATGTGGACATAAAGTAATTTGCTGATCCCGTTGGGCCAACAACTCCGGCCTGGAAGGGATTCGCGTTAGGGATCCGTTTTGCAATATAGGTAATCATGTGCCCATAGTCCCACCAGGACATGACCCCATATGCTTCGGGAGGATACTGGAATGTCCGGGGATTGTAAATGGTCGTGTAATTTACACCCGTATCCGGCGTATTATTCCCCATCCAGTCAAGAGACTCCCTCCAATCGGGATTCATCCTTATAGTTTCACCCGCTGCATTTGAGTAGCTGAGCGATGCAGAGGTATTGGCAAACAGAATGCCAAGTCCAACACTAAGAATAACAAATGCTATGGTAATATAATTGGGTTGAGAGGTTTCGGAGCCTTTTTTGTGGGTTTTTTTCTGTTTTTTGCTCCTTGGGGACTCCTCTTTCCCTCCTTTGTTGAATTCTGGATCTGCAGTATCTGATGACATCCTGGTCGCCAGTCGGTGGATATCTTTCCATCCACGTTCAAATGTAAAACTGACACAAACGGCAGAGAGCAGGGCAACATTCACTGCGAGATAATACTCATACCGGATATGCTGCCATGTTGAAAACAGCATGACAAGTGACCACACGAGAGCATACATCTGGTGCGGGTGCTCATCCTTAAGGTTATTATAGAGCATGACCAGTGCCCCGCCCGCCATCAGAATGATGCCATAGTTAAACGTCATCCACGCGAGATCCGGTGCCCAGCCCCGGGCTTCCTGTACCGTGTTGGAAACTGCCCCCTGCCCGAAGAACGCGAAGAATGAGTTTATAAACATGTTATACAACGGTGGGGTGACGATGAACAGGATGAGAGAAAAAGCAATTCCGCTTCCGATAAGAACTGCTGGGTAGTAATACCAGTCTTTCTCTTTAACGAAGCGTGCAACCCCATAGAGAAAGCCGGTTCCACCGATCAATGCCAGGTACGCGTATACATGCCCGACTGAATAAAAGATAAGATTAACCCCAGGATCTTTCAACCCGTATGCCAGAAGCCCGATAATTGCGATAGCAAAAATTACGGTGTTAATCACCAGCAGGTATTCGCTTGTCTTGCCACGAACCACATCGATAACAAACTGTATAATGGTAAATATACCGACAATCAGGGCAAAAATGATCATTGTCGGCATAACAAACAGACCGAGAAGATAAGCGATGCCGGTAAGACCTGACAATAAAAGGGTCTTTTTATAGGAACTGATATTTTTCAGGTCGATTTTAGTGTCTTTTTCCGAGAAGATTACATACATATACAACAGGCAGAAGATTGAGGAAAAAAGAACCTCTGCTATATGATGGTCCATGTATCCATAGAAGGACCGGTAAAAGAACTGGCCGGAGACAATTGCGGTAAAACCAGATGCCAGAAGACCGGTCTTCCAGTCACCGCAGGTTTTTCCGATAAAGTACATAATCGCAACGATCATCGATCCCATAAGGGGTGGGATCAAAAGACCCGTGCTTATGATCTCCGGTCGCGTTGTAGCACCGGTGACAAGGCAGAAGACCGCAATAATGGTAGGGAAAAGGGGCCCCCAGGGAACTGGCATCCCCGTGGGAAACAAGGACATAGGATCAAACCATGCATAGTTCGGGAAGTTTGCCAGTATCTGTTCAACCTGGCGCAGGTTGTACAGCGGATCATCGCTAGCCACCATCATCAGGACATCAGTGTTACCCATATTGAGCATGGGAAGCAAACGAAGCCACAGGGCAAAGATCGAAAATAATGCGACAAGGCCGATAATCAGCAGGGTTCGGCGGTTTTTAAGATCAATACGTACCATGAAATCAACCTTTCTTGGGTACTTGGTTTTACGTTGAGACCATTAATAAATTTGGATAAATCCTTCAGGAGAAACTCCTGAATACCTCCTCAAATTGGCGAATTTTCTCTTACGCGTTATTTTTTTTTTAAGATTCATTGAAAAGAGCCCGGTTATTCATCAGGCAGCGTATATATACCGCTTCACCTGATGTCCGGTACATGAAAAGGGAGAGTCTTCGTTTTCATTCCCGGAAGAGGATCGGTGAACTGTCCCCTGGTTTGCCGCAGGCCGCATTCAAAAAAGCTGGGGAGTGCAGATGCACCAGGTTCCTGTTATTTTTTCGTTATCTCCCCGATCATTTTCGAAGGCAGATCGGTGATTTTTGCCGGAGCACCGATTGCCAGCATATGCGCCGGTACATCGCGGGTCACGATCGCACCGGCTGCTACCAGTGCTCCCTCTCCGATGCAGATACCGGGGAGCAGGGTGGCATTCGCACCAATTGCTGCGCCATCCCGTATCTGCGGCCCTCGAAGTCCGCCAATACGCGTCGGGGGATACCGGTCATTGGTTAGGACCGCATTAGGCCCGATAAAGACATGATTACCGATTATTGTGTCGGTCGGAATAAAGACCATGCTCTGCAGGCTTACCTCATCCCCGATAATGGTATTGCCTTCAATAACGGTTGCCGTACCAATGGCGACGTGGTTGCCTATCCGGGTTTTTTCACGGATCATAACATTGTGCCCGCTCTGAAAATGATCCCCGATCATCACATCACAGTAAAGTATGGTGCCTGACCTGATCACTGCATGTTTCCCGATCATTGTACCGGTGAAATTGGTTTCACCCATGTGATCCCGTGAGGGGAATCCAAGTGTTACCGGCTCGAAAATCTGTGCTCCTGCACCGATAGTGTTTATTCCATATTCAGTCATTCGACAGTCACGCTCTTTGCAAGGTTTCTTGGTTTGTCTACATCCCGGTTTAAACCGACTGCGGTATAATATGCCAGCAGCTGTAGCACGACAAGACTTGTCAGCACCTGCACAAAAGGAGGAGTCTGTGGCAGGGGGATAAAGATATCCACAACCTCGGGAAGTTCCGAATCTCCCTCCTCTCCGAGAGCGATTACGGGTGCTCCGCGGGCTTTCATCTCCTTGATATTAGAAATCATCACCCCATAGGTCTCGCCCGGCATGCAGATGGCAACCACCGGTGTTTCTGGAGAGAGCAGGGCAAATGGCCCGTGTTTCAACTCCCCTGCAGCATAACCCTCTGCATGGATATAGGAAATCTCCTTCATTTTCAGTGACCCTTCAAGAGACACCGGATAAAAAGGCCCCCTCCCCACATAGAAGATGCTCCGGGCATTCCTGCAGAGTTCGACAGCCTCAGACAAATCCATCAGCAGTACTTCTTCTATTGCCCGGTGCCCTTTACGCAGAACCTCCTCAAATTCGCCATCACGAATGAAGTTTATGATCTGCATCAGGACTGCAAGCTGTGCGATAAATGACTTAGTCGCGGCAACACTGATTTCGGGTCCTGCACGCATGAAAAGGGTGAAATCGGTTCTCCTGCTTATTGAACTGCCCAGTACGTTTGTGATCGCAAGGGTTGCGCAGTTGTGCACCTTAGCCTGTTTGAGTGCAGAGATGGTATCAGCGGTCTCCCCGGACTGGGAGATTCCAATTACGAGTCCCTGGATTGGCGGGGGGAAATATTTGAACTCGGATGCGAAGTCCAGTCGCACGGGGATTGCACAGGAATCCTCGAGAAGGTACTTGAAGATAAGTCCGGCATTATAAGAAGAACCACATGCAATGACCGTCACCGATCCCGGGTTCCTGAGGGGTGCAGGAAGTGTTTCACCCGTAATAGCCCTGACAGAATTGTAAAATGCCTGTGGCTGCTCGTAGATCTCCTTGAGCATGTAGTGCGGGAACCCGCCTTTTTTAGTGTCTTCCTGTGACCAGTTTATCAATTCGACAGGCCTTTTGACCGGCTTACCTCCATGGAAAATCTCTGCGTTTCCCTGAGAAATACTGGCAATATCTCCATCTTCCAGATACATTGCCCGTTCGGTGTAATCAAGGATTGGCGTCATATCGGAGGCGGCAAAAAATTCCCCATCCCCCACTCCGAGAACAAGCGGGCTTGCATACCGGGCGGCAATAATCCGGTCTTCTCCAATGGCGATCACCAACAGGGCATAGGATCCTGTCAGTTTGGGAACGATCTTCTGGACAGCTGCAAGGAGATCTTTTTCTCCTTCATACGCCTCTTCGATAAGATGAGCTACAACTTCAGTGTCGGTTTCAGAGCGGAATATATGGCCTCGTGCGATCAGCTGCCTTTTGAGCTCTGCATAATTTTCGATAATCCCATTGTGCACTACTGCGATTTGGTTGGAACAGTCCATATGCGGGTGAGCATTGATATCATTGGGAACACCATGCG
>Ga0209777_10007627_pt1 | contig 11974 bp, 13 predicted proteins | sample FrelakmetHBP12HB_FD_187147 | JGI IMG/M metagenome (GOLD analysis project Ga0209777, IMG submission 187147) | Freshwater lake sediment microbial communities from the University of Notre Dame, USA, for methane emissions studies -HBP12 HB (SPAdes)... | ecosystem: Environmental > Aquatic >... | reverse complement strand
CCCCAAAGAATTCTTAAAAAGCCGCCTCTGCCTGCAGGGAAATCGTCTCCTCTATGCCTGGTGCGAAAAGCATCAAGTTCCCCATCGGCGAATTGGCAAGCTCATTGTGGCTACGAATGAAGAAGAATGCGCCGATTTGGAGTGGATCAAAATTACGGCGGAAGAAAATGGTGTTGAAAAGCTTGACCATCTTGGAAAGGTGCAACTCAAATCTCTAGAACCAGAAGTTAGCGCTTTGGCTGCCCTATTCTCACCAAGTACGGGGATAATTGATACACACCGACTGATGAAAACACTTCTGATGAGTGCTGAAGGGAAAGACGCTATCATCACCTATCGATCAGAAGTAACGGCCATCCATTTCGATGGCGCTACCTGGGACTTGGAGATTAACAATGGAGAATACCACATCAGCACAAAAATACTTGTCAACAGCGCGGGACTTCATGCGGACCGCATCGCCGCCCTTGCCGGTATAGATATTGACGCGGCTGGCTACCGTTTGAAACCATGCAAGGGAAATTATTTTACGGCAACTCCAGTTCCCAAGATCAATCACCTCATCTATCCTGTTCCGGTGAAGAATAATGTGGGACTCGGTATCCATGCGACACTCGACCTTTCAGGCCGAGTCCGCTTTGGTCCCGACAGTCAAAATCTATCCGCTGACCGGCCTTTCGACTACGCCGTTGATGAAGTCCTGAAGCCGGCTTTTCACGAGTCAATCCAAAAATATCTTCCCCGCGTCTCAATAGATGACCTCAAACCAGATATGAGCGGCATACGCCCAAAGATCCAGGGGCCTGACAACCCAGAGATGGACTTCGTCATACGGGAAGAAGGCGACCGGGGACTTAATGGTTTTATAAACTTAATTGGCATCGAATCGCCGGGATTGACGGCATGTCTTGTGATAGGAGAATATATTAGGGATGAAATTTTATTGCATACAGGCAGACATAAAATATAATTTAGTCCATTAGACTTAATGGTTGTTACTATTTGCATTTTCTCTGACATCATTTCTCTTTTTTAAGAAAAATGCAAAATAGTCCTTCCAACCCATAAAGCGAATATGAAAAACGTTCACATTGCCATTGCTCGCGGTTACACAGAAGGGATTCGAGGTCCATCTGCTTTCTGACATAACGACCTCGGTCCATCTTTCTGATCAACCATGCCAATGGCCGCGACCAGACCGGTTCGGGAAAAACATTATCAAAAATAATGCAATACCCGCCTGGTGCCGTAACGCGAACACATTCGGCAATAGCTCTCTTTGCCATCTGATTGGGGAGATGATGAAATAGACCGATGCTCCAAACACCATCAAAAGATGCATCATCAAAAGGAAGTTTTTCAGCAGAGGCGTTCACCGCAGGCTCGCCATGAGCCATAAACGCACGTGTATAGGGCAACGACACATCCAAACCTATCGGATGAAGATTCTCATGCCAAACCCAGGAAGAGGGGCCACAGCCTACATCCAAGAGATGTCGAGCGGGTGGAAGCACGGACAACAGGAGTCGTATCTTTTCTCTGAGATCCTTTTCGCCACCCGGCCCAAAAAGTGATGCACTCAATTTATATATTTTGGGATTATCAAGAAAATGGTAAATTGATTTATCAGTCATGTCTATATTTCAGTTTGCGCTGCAATAACTCCTTATCAGTAAAATCTTCAATTAAATAACGTGGTCTATTCCTGGATTCATCCAGAGAACGCCATAGATACTCACCGAGAATCCCCATCATAACCATTTGCAAACCACCCATTAGCAGGATAACACCCATTAGCGATGCCCAACCTAGGATTGGAATACCAGCGATTAAAATGTTTTTTTTATGACATTTTTATAATTTTCGAATAACTTTTGCAGGGCTTCCATATAGAAGTTGATCAGGTTCCGTATTATTAAAAACAAGAGACCCTCCACCGATTATGCATCCTTTTGATATATTAACTAAATCCGTTATGATACTTCCTATGCCTATAAAACAAGATTCTCCAATATTGACTCTTCCTGCAAAACTTACTCCCGGAGCTATAAAACAATGACTTTGAATGGTAGTATGATGAGCTATGCTCACACCAGTGTTCAAAAGAATATTATCTTTTAATTCAGAAAAACAGTCAACAACGCATCCGGGAAAAACGATATTCCCTTTTCCCAGTTTAACGCTACTGTCAATATATGCACTTCTATGAATTATGTTTGGAAAAGGGATACTGTCTTTAAATTGATTAAAATAATATTTTCTTTTGTCCATATGATTATAACCAATTGCAATAAATAAATATTCAAAAATATTGGAATGAAAATCATTTAAAACATTGTTTACTGTACCGATTATTTTTATACCGTTCAGTCTAGTATCTTTAGTTTTAAAATCGTCATAATAGCCGACCACTTTGTAATCCCCGGAATCTTCAGCATAATATTTTACTAAAGAACCCAATTCAGAAGCGCCAATAATTACTAATTTTTTACTCATCATCTAAGTTTCTTTTTTCTGAATATTTCCAGCGATTTTGCTTATCTCAAATTGTGGTCTCTTTCTGGCTTCATCTAAAATACGCCAGATATAGTCACCAATAGCACTTAAAGTCATCATTATAAATGCAGTTGTGGTAAATATTGTATTTAAAATAACTTCTAAATCCGTTACTTTTCCACCTAATATAAAAACATTAATTATGACAAATAGCCATCTTAATAATAAGATAAAAGTTATTATCAAACTAAATTTTGTAATAAGTCGTAATGGTCTGCTAGAATGACTTGTAATTACATCAATTATAATTTTTATTTTTTTGATTAAAGTCCATTTACTTTTTCCTGCGATCCTTTCTTTTTTTGAATAATACAATACTTTTTGATCAAATCCCAAGGATAATAAACGATAAATAAATGTCGTATTCCTTTCATCCATTTTATTAAAAGCAAACAAAACCTTTTTGTCAATTCCAAGCATATCGCAACCACCTTGAGGCATATTAATTTTTGTAAACCAGTTCATTAGTTTCCAGGCAGTATTTGATAACCAAAGATTCAGTTCATTATGATCTAAATTATTTTTCCGTGCTGCAATAACAAAATCAAATTTATTTTCCCATTGGGATATTAATTCTCCGATCACTTCAACAGGATCTTGTCCATCGCTTGCCATTATAATTGTAAAATCTCCATTAGAAAATTTTAATCCGGCGGAAATAGCGATATGACTTCCTGAATTTTTTGATAATTTAAAAGTTATTATTTTAACTTTATCGTAAACAGTTTCGGCAATTTTACTTAAATATTGATACGAATTATCTGTAGAGCAATCATCAACAAATATCAGTTGCCAAAAATATTTTTGTTGTTGAGTATTTAGGTAATTTATTATTTCAGGAACTACAAAAGGCAAACACTCAATTTCATTAAATACTGGAAGAATAATAGTAATTAAATTACCATTCTCTTTTTTATATTCTTCTAGTAGACTTTCAAGAGACATATAGGCTGGAGTGACGACCGTAAGCTTTGGTAAATTGCTATTTTCTTGGTCTTTCATATTGTCTTATCCTGCAATAAAATAAATCAATCGGAGCAGATCACATGCAATGAATTAACAATCACATCTTGTTGCTGCTCTGTCATTTGATGATATAGCGGTAAAATTATGCAGCGATCCTGCGCCATTTCGCTTTCGGTAAGCCTGACGCATTGTCCAGGTTTGCATTTGCAGGGACCAGGACCTTTTCCACATGTCCAACATCCTTGAATGAAGGTCTCTTCCCGATGGGTGCACATGACACCCCGGCGCGTGGCAATTCCAGCATCGAGCATCTCTTGCATTACAGTTACCTGATTCACCTGTTCCGGCAACCGCACGCAGAAGCTCTGCCAGTTGCTTTTTGCCCACTCCGATTCCGAAGGCAACCCAATGCCTGGAATTTTCTTACTCAACATGGTCCAATAACGTTTGACCATTTCTCTCCGCCTCGCAACTATTTCCGGCAACTTTTTAAGTTGTTCACGTCCCATTGCCGCCTGCACATCGGTCATGCGGTAGTTGTAACCGAGACATTGATAAGATTCGAAGATGATTTTCTTTGCCCCATGCCTGACATTATCTGGAACACTCATACCATGTTGTCGCCACAAACGAATTTGACGATCCCATTCATCGTTTGCTGTTGTCAGCATGCCCCCATCCCCTGTGCTTAGCAATTTTCTTGGATGGAAAGAAAAACAGGCAATATCTCCATGCGGTCTGCCGATCTTTTCCCAAGTACCATTCCAAAGAATTTCACTGCCGATTGCACAAGCCGCGTCCTCAATAACAGGCAAGTCATGAAGATGGGCAAGGTTGACGATCTCTTTGAGATTGCATGGCATGCCCAGCTGATGAACGCAAAGAATGGCTTTGGTCTTTTCGTTGATCAGAGCTTCAATAAGCGAAGGATTCATATTGAAAGTGTCCGGTTCGATATCAACAAACACCGGTGTCGCACCACAATATCGGATGCTATTTGCTGTAGCAATGAATGAGTGACTAACGGTAATCACTTCATCGCCTGGCTGAATGCCCACGGCAAGCAGGGCAAGGTGAAGGGCTGTCGTGCAACTCGATACGGCACAGGCATGAAGCGCCTCAACAAAATCAGCGAACTCCTTCTCGAAAGACGCCACTTCCGGACCCTGTGTAATCCATCCTGAGGCAATGACGCGTGTTACAGCGTCGGCTTCGCGCTCATCCATCCAGGGTTGTGCAATGGGTATGAAGCGTTTCAAATCGTTCATTCTTAGGATGACACCTCCCAGTTTTTTACAATTTCAGTCTTTAAAAGTTCCTGAGGTGAAACTCCGGCGCCAAGATACCAGTCTTTGAGCTTCTGTAACCCGTCCCGTAAAGTGATTTTTGGATTAAAACCACAAAGCTGTGAAGCTTTTGTCGTATCCGCATAAAGCCTTAGGACGTCTCCCGGACGCGACGATTCGTGGATGATTTTGGTAGTTCCATCAATTATTTTGGAAATCTGCGTTGCCAATTCATTAATCGATATTTCATTACTGCTGCCGATATTAATCGTCTGACCTATTGCTTTCTCATTTAACCCACATTCTATGATCCCCCGTGCTGTATCAGTGACATATGTAAAATCTCGTGTTTGTTTTCCGTCACCGAAGACAAACATCGGAAGTCCGGCAAGTGTTCGCAGTAAGAACTTGGGGATAACTTCGCCGCTATCGCCTTCATGATGGCAATTGGGGCCGTAAGTGTTAAAGGGGCGTATGACTGTTGTAGAGTAATCGTATGTTTCAAAAAATGCACGGGTGTAGCATTCGCCAGCAAGTTTCGAAGATCCATAAACCGTATTTGGCAATGTCGGGTGTTCCTCTGTCATTGGTACCCATTTAGCAGTTCCGTACACCTCCGAACTAGAAATATAGATGAATCTTTTAACACCGTTTCTTCTTGAGGCATTAAGTAGTTTGAGAGTTGCTGTGGCATTGACATCATGATTTTCCAATGGATCGTGGATGGAATGTCTAACGCCAAGACATGCCAGATGAAAAACAACATCTGCTTGTTTCGTCAATTCATCGATTTCAACATCACGGATATCCGCGATAACCAATTCAACACGATCTCCCAAGAGATTTTCAACATTTTCCCGCTTTCCGTTAACCAGATTGTCTATAATAGTCACATGGTGTCCGATGCCTGCAAGCTGGTGAACAACCTCAGACCCAATAAAGCCGGCGCCGCCGGTTACTAGTGCATTCATCAATTACACCTTTTTGCCTTTAATATTATTCATAACTCCTTGTCCCGCTGTTGAGAAAAATATCATGCCATGTCTCCACTATCTATTTCAATCCTTTTCTTTTTAATTCCTCGCTTATTTTAGGTAAAAAATCCGGCAGTTCGCTATTTGAAGGGTTAGCCAACGGCTTATAAACGAGGGCAGCAAACCGAAATCTCTCATAAGCATGACAATATTATTTCTCCACAAACATCTATAACTTATTTTTTTTGCGACTCAATATCTTGATCATTGTATCGTCCCAATCCAAATTCTCTAATCTTTTCTGTAAGCGTTCAACGTCATAAGCAACTCTACGAAATTCGAACTGGCTCGATTTCGTATCAAATAACAGATAACTTGCTTTGGGATTCCAATCTCTCGGCTGTCCTACGGATCCGGGATTTACGATAAAACCTTTTCCCCTGTCAATTTGCATAGGATGATGTGTATGGCCAAGAACCAGCAGTTCAAATTGTTTGAGACTGATCTTTCTTAGCTCCTCTGAATCCTGATAAAGATAGGTTGATTCATCCCAAGGGCTTGCATGCCGGAGGCTGATTTTATAAGCCTCGCACCTAAAAGCTAGTTCAACTGGCAGGGTTGCTAACCATCGTTTATTTTCCGTGCTTAACTGATCCCGCGTCCAAAAAGATCTGTAAGCTGTAGCCTTTTCAGCGGCCGGTTCCAGTGCACCAAGAACATAGGCATCATGATTACCCCGCACGGTTACAATGCCGTAATTTCTAACAAAATTACAAACTTCATTGACATCCGGATAGTAGCCTACAAGGTCGCCTGTACAAACACAAAGATCAACGACAGGCATATTCTGAAAAACGGCCTGCAGGGCCGGCAAATTTCCATGAATGTCGGCAATAAACGCAATTTTCACAAGTCTTGCCACCACTTAGGGTATCCTTTACCGGATTTAACCCATGAAATATAAGAGAGAAGACCTTCGAAGATAGGAACGCCCGGGGAATAACCCAGTTGTTTTTTTGCTTTGGTAAGGTCAATTTCCCAGCGATAATCATCTTGTGGATCAGGCATATTGCTAAAGGAAACGTTACTTTTGGACTCTGGGATCAATCGCACCACTAAATTCGCCAGATCATGCATGCTGATGGAAGAGGGACCTGCAATATTGTATACCGCCGGCTGATCGGTGTTTGCGGCTAGGAGACAGGCGGAAATGATATCATCCACGTGAATAAAATTCTGTGTTCGCCGCCCTGTTCCGAATAAATGTATTTCTTGCGATGAAAGTGTCTGTCTTATAAATTTCGGCAAAACTGTTTCGGGATTCATACCTGGACCATAAGGAGAAGAGATGCGCAAAGAGGATATCTTTGACCCTCTACTTCGTCGTATCATTTCACACACCATTTCACCGCAAAGCTTACTACAAAGATAGGGATCTCCGGGCCGTAAAGGATGATCTTCCGCGATCGGCACCTGTTCAGGCTTACCGATAATCGGCAGACTGGAAATATAGACGAAAGATGCTTCTTTTTCGGCTGCCAACTCCGCCAGATATGATGACGAAACTGCATTAGCAGTTAGATAATGATGTGCTTCTGTTTTTACGTTTGGCAGAACGGCGGCAATATGGAAAAGGACATCACCTTTTACCATATAAGATTTGATCTGATTTATTGCCAAATCAGCATGCAAAAGGTCGAAGGGGATGCAGGTAATACACTCATTATTGCTTTGTACAGGATTGCGGACAAGACAGACAACCTGAAAATTTTGTTTGCAAAGTTCATGAACAAGGTGACTGCCTATAAATCCTGTGGCACCCGTTACAAAGGCTTTCACATATCCTCCGCAATCACCGGAACATTATTCAACTTGGAGAATGGCACGATAATACTTTGAAAGGCGCGAATCGCCGCCACATCTGCCTGATAATCAAGACGCCCGAATTGCTCGTTTTGAAGCAAGTTTCGAATCAGAATATCCGGCTCATTAAAACCTACGTCCGCCCGGATAGATGTTGTACCCGAAAAACGGGGATGGACTTCAAAAACTTTGATTTTGCCGTCAACCAGACGGCATTGGATATTCAATGGCCCCCATGCTCCGATCATCACCGCCAACTCCTCACACTGCTGTTGAATCTGCGGATGTCTGATCACGAACCCTTGTGAGTAACCAGTCGATAGAACATACAGCTTCTTATTGATAATCCGTTGGCTTCCCAAGGAAAGGCCGACGAGTTTTCGCTGGACAACAATAGAGTCAATCACTTCACCATCCTTGGCAATCATAACACCGACAGTATATTCAGCTTCTTCATCACCTACATATTCTTGCAGTATAATCTCAATACCTTCAGTATCAATCAGGAAGTTTTTCAGTTCTTCTCTATCTTTTATGATAGCAACATGCCTAGATCCGCCCGTGTTTTCCGTGGGCTTAGCAATAATGGGAAATCCTTTTTTCGAGACAAGCTTTTCCCAATCATTCACCTGAACCGTGATCGGGGTTCCGATACTGTGGTCATCCAGCCACTGATAAAGTTGCCATTTATTACGGCAGATCCGGACCACAGGCTCTGGATTGGCCAGCAATACGCAGCCTGCGGCTTCAATTTCCTGACGATAATTAACTAAGGTGAATAACTCAATTTCTGTTCCGGGCAGCAGCACATGCACGCCTTCTTTTTTGATCAGCCTGAGTATAGAGGGAAGATACTGGGAATGCGTTGCGGGCGGAATAATATAACTGTGCTCAACCTGATACAGGCCAAAGGAAAAGGTATCCGCATCAGTCACCACAATCTTGTATTTGTTACCCAACTGTAAAAGGGCATGGAGAATCTGATGCCCGAAAGAGCGCCCACCAACGCCTGTTACCAATACTGATATCTTTGACATATATACATAACCCTCCGTAAATATTCTAATGGTTAGGCAGCCTATCAATAATATTCTTTACTTCATCATTAGTTAATTCCGGATACATCGGCAAGGAAACGCAATGATCAGCCAAATATTCTGCATTTGGTAAATCACCCTTCTTGTATCCCAAGTGACTGTATACTCTCTGAAGATGACAAGGTATTGGATAATGCAAACCACAAAATATTTTTCTCTCCTGCAAATACTGCATAACTTTGTCTCTATCATCCACCGTAACGACGAAAAGATGGTAAACGGACGAGGACCAGGCAGGTTGAGCTTGCATCCGGATTTTATTATTCTTGATTCCATCTTGGTACATTCGGGCAATATCTCTGCGGCGTTTGTTCCATAAATCGAGATATTTCAGTTTAACATTCAGAACAGCGCCCTGGAATCCATCCATCCGCATATTGAAGCCCAGTTCTTCATGGTGGTAACGGATTGTCGAACCATGATTTCTCAGGCTTTTAATTCGTTGATCGTAAGCGGCATTATTAGATACAATAGCGCCGCCCTCACCATAGGCGCCGAGATTTTTACCCGGATAGAAACTAAAACATCCCAATGCGCCAACTCCTCCCACTTTTTGATTTTTGTAAAGAGCACCATGCGCTTGTGCGCAGTCTTCAATCAAGATCAACCCATGGGCGTCGGCAATTGACTTTACGGCCTCGACGTCGAAAGGCTGCCCATAGAGGTGTACGCCAATTATCGCCTTGGTTTTTTTCGTAATTTTTTCTTCGATTTTCTGAGGGTCAATATCCCATGTGTCTGGTGTACAATCAACAAAGACGGGGATAGCATTCACATACGATACTGCCCATGCCGTAGCGATGAAAGTATTGGCTGGCACTATAACTTCATCTCCTGCTTTGATTCCGGCAGCAATCAGTGCCAAATGTAGCGCGGAGGTACCGCTATTTACGGAACTACAATGGGAGGTATTGCAATAATCAGCAAATTTTTTCTCAAATTCTTCGACAAATGGACCACTGGAAAAGGCTGTTTTTTCACACACCGCTAAGAGCGCTGCAGATATTTCCTCTTTAATCGTTACGTATTGTCGTTTTAAATCCATGAATTGAATGGTTTCGTTCATAAATCCTCTTTTCTGCTTCGTGTATTTGATTGTAACTCGCCAATCATAATGATATCAATTTACCCTTTTCCCTGATCGATTTTGTGGCAGCTTCGAGTATCTGCACGACTCGCAGGCCCATCTCGCCGTTCGTATCTGGCGTACGACCATTCTCGACACAATCAACGAAGTGAAGCGCCTCTGCCCTCAATGCTTCTGTCGTGTCAAACTTGGGTGCCCACATATCACCTGTCCGGTAACCGATGAGGACATCATAAAGGCTGTCGGGATTGTTATTGACTGTAATACCAGTATCGTAAATTTTGATCTTCTCACTCGGCTGCAGATCATCAAAGACAATCATTTTCTTGCTTCCCCCAATAAGTGTCAGGCGAACCTTGACAGGTGAAAGCCAGTTAACATTTATGTGTGCTATGAGGGAAGAATCGAAAAACAACGTCATGTACGCCACATTTTCCGGGGCATTGCTTACGTGACTTATGCCAGTGGCGGATACGGCGATCGCTTTGGCTCCCAATACATAATCAAGAATAGCCAGATCATGTACGGCAAGATCCCATGTTACGTTAACATCGTGTTGAAAGAGTCCGAGGTTCACACGTGTTGAATCGTAATAATAAATTTCACCCAATTCACCTTTTTGAATTAGCTCTCTTATTTTACGAACGGCCCCCATGTAAACAAATGTGTGGTCCACGAGCAAAACTCGTTTGAGTTTGCGGGCCTTTTTTATCAACCTCACTCCCTCATCAGCCGTTGCCGTCATTGGCTTTTCCACAAGGATATGCTTTCCATCCTCCAAAGCCTGCATCGCAAGGTTGAAGTGGGTAGAAACAGGTGTTGCGATCACCACTGCATCGATCGCCGGATCGGCAATAAGTTCTTGATGATCAGTTATGGTTCTGATTGTTGGATAGCGGTTCTTTGCCAGCGCGAGTCTTTCTGATCTAAGATCACTGACCGAAACCACGCTTGAACCAGAAATCTCTGAAAAGTTTCTAACTAGGTTGGGACCCCAGTATCCATAACCAATTACACCAACTTTGATCATAAAAAATTCCCTCCACTTAATATAATAATGCCAATCAGAATGATTATTATCCCAACAAATTTCGTCATGTTTAATGCTTCATGAAATATGAAAATGGCTCCCAGCGTTACAAAAACGAATGTCAAACTGACCAAAAGGGGGTAAGCGACACTTAGGGGCTCTGTTGAAATAACATGAAACCATATTAGACTGGCCAAGGCGTATAGGAAGACGCCAAGGTCGAATAAAGGTTGCGCAATTAATTTAATGATGGCGATGAAAGAAGATTGTAGGTGCGCAGGGAAGCCACCTGCTTTATCGACACCAGCTCGTAGCATAAGATTCGCTGCCACAGTAAGAAGGGCGCTGATAACGACTAATGATAAACCACGAATAGTCATATTATTAACTCTTTAATCCACTTACTTCGATTGTGCGAATGATGCGGGCGGGATTGCCGGCTATAATCACGTTGTCAGGAACATCCTTTGTGACAACTGCGCCAGCGCCAATAATAGCATTCTCTCCGACAGTGATACCTGCCAGTATAGTTACATTACTTCCGATCGAAGCACGTTTTTTCACTTGGGTTTCGATAACGTGCCAATCTGCTTCTGTTTGTAAGCTGCCATCTGCCGTGGTAGAGCGTGGATATAGGTCATTGGTAAAGATGACTCCGTGACCGATAAAAACCTCATCTTCGATTTTTACCCCTTCGCAAATGAAAGTATGCGAAGAGATTTTGCAACGATTGCCAACTATCGCATTCTTCTGGATTTCCACGAAGGCACCGATTTTGGTTTCATCACCAATCGAACAGCCATACAAATTGACAAAAGAATGTATTTTAACATCTTTTCCTAATTTAACATCCTGAGAAATTCTACAAAAATCCATTTAAATTTCATCCCCGTCAAGCAATTATCCCCGCATAGAATTGATAAATTGATAATAACTTACTTTTAATGGGAGGCAGTATAGGAAACGCATACTTGTATGTCAAGAAAATATTTGGCACCGAATAAGTCGGGTATGCATCGGAAACGAACATGCGCCACATCCTTTTTCCACGATAAAATATTTTTCTAAACAACTTGAAAACATGTTCTCTTTCCTGCTAAAAGACTGTGCGGAAA
>Ga0209777_10007626_pt1 | contig 11976 bp, 7 predicted proteins | sample FrelakmetHBP12HB_FD_187147 | JGI IMG/M metagenome (GOLD analysis project Ga0209777, IMG submission 187147) | Freshwater lake sediment microbial communities from the University of Notre Dame, USA, for methane emissions studies -HBP12 HB (SPAdes)... | ecosystem: Environmental > Aquatic >... | reverse complement strand
ACATGAGCGGGGGCAAGTCGGCCCGGTGGGTGGACGAGCAGATCGCCAACACGTTCATGGGCAAGGCCGTCTCGTTCATCGAGCAGAACAAGGACCGGCCGTTCTTCCTGTACTTCGCCACGCACGACATTCACGTGCCGCGCGTGCCGGCCCCTGAGCGGAAGGGCAAGAGCGGCTGCGGCACCCGCGGCGACGTGATCCAGGAGTTCGACGACTCGGTGGGCGCGGTGCTGCAAACGCTCGACCGCCTCAAGCTGGCCGACGACACGCTCGTCATCGTCTCAAGCGATAACGGCGGCGTGATGGACGACGGCTACGTCGACGGCGCGATCGAGGACGCCAACGGGCACCTCTGTAACGGCCCGCTGCGCGGCTACAAGGGCAGCCTGTGGGAAGGCGGCACGCGCGAGCCGTTCCTCGCGCGGTGGCCGGGGCGGATCAAGCCCGGCACGACCTCCGACGAGGTCATTTCGCTGGTGGACATGATGGCCACGTTCGCGGCCCTCACCGGCCAGGAACTGCCCGCCGACGCCGGCCCCGACAGCTTCAACGTCCTGCCGGCGCTCCTGGGCGAGAAGCACGACAAGCCGCTGCGCGACCACCTCGTGATGCAAACGAACGGCACCAACATGCTCGCCATCCGCAAGGGGCCGTGGAAGTGCATCCCCGGCCGCCCCGGCGGCGGAAACGGCAAGGGCAAGGGTGCGGCCGCCGAGAAGGGTCCGGCCGCGGGCAAGGGCGCAGCCGCCGGCCCGCAACTCTACAACCTGGCCGACGACCTCGCCGAAACGAAGAACGTTGCCGCCGACCACCCGGAGATCGTCAAGGAACTCACGGCGCTGCTTGAGGATCTGCGCGCCAAGGGCCGCAGCCGGCCGTGAGGAACGCGATTTGGAAACTATCTCAGAAATGTGGCACGCCCGCCCTCGGGCGTGCGAATACGCCGAAAGGCACAGCCGAGGGCGGCTGTGCCACAAACAAAGGCCCTTCTGAGAACGTTTCTTTAGTACCCCATCTTCTTAAGCTGCTCAACAAGGCCCTTGACGCCGTCGACGCTCTTAGCGAACGCCGCGCGCTCGTCGGCCGTCAGGTCGAACTCGAGGACGTCGAGCACGCCGCCGGACCCCAGCCGCGCGGGCACGCCCACGAAATATCCGCCCACGCCGTACTCCTTGTCGCAATAGGCGGCCGAGGGGAGGATCCGCCGCTCGTCGCGCAGGATCGCCTGGGCCATCTCGACGGCCGCGGCCGCCGGGGCGTAAAACGCCGAGCCCGTCTTGAGGAGGCCCACGATCTCGGCCCCGCCGTTGCGGGTCCGGTTGACGATCTTGTCGAGATGCTCCTTCGAGAGGATCTTCGTGAGCGGCACGCCGCCGACCGACGACGCCCGCACCAGCGGCACCATCGTGTCGCCGTGTCCGCCCAGGACGTAGGCCTGCACGTCCTTGGGGCTCGCACCGGCCTCGGCGGCAATGAACGTGCGCATGCGGGCCGAGTCCAGCACGCCCGCCATGCCCACCACGCGGCTCGTGGGCAGGCCCGAGACCTTGTGCGCCAGGCCGGTCATGGCATCGACAGGGTTCGATACGAGGATGAGAATGACATTCGGGCTGCGGGCCACGAGGGCCTTGACCACGCCCGAAACGATCTCGGCGTTCTTCGCCAGGAGGTCGTCGCGGCTCATGCCGGGTTTCCGCGCCAGGCCGGCGGTCACGATCGCCAGGTCGCTGCCCTCGGTGGCGGCGTAATCGGTCGAGCCGGTGATCTTATGGGCGAAGCCGACGATCGGCCCCGCCTGCTGCAGGTCCAGGGCCTTGCCGGCCGCCAGGCCGTCGACGACGTCAACGAGGACAACGTCGCCCAGGTCCCGCGCCGCCGCCCACAGCGCGCACGACGCGCCCACGTTACCTGCCCCCACGACCGTAATCTTCGGATGAGCCATGGCGTCTCCCTGTAACCCCTCAGTTACGAATGCAGAAACTATAGCGCGGGTGGCACGGCCTCGCGCCTTTGCGTGGCCGTGCTTGCGTCGGTGGAGCGCACGGCCACCCAACATCGGGAGGCCGTGCCACCCAGCACCCGTAACTGAGCGTCTCCCTTGCTCTTGCAGTTGACGGGGCGATTATAAGCCTGCCGCCGCGGGCGTCAACAAACAAGGCGCGAGGGAGGATTGAGAACGCCGCGGCCTGCAATGGGGGAAGAAGGTGTGAATCAACAAGGGCCGGTCGGCCGAGCGGCGGCCTGCCGCTTATGCCCGCGGATGATACCGTTTGTGGATCGCCTTCAGGCGGCTTTGGTCTACATGAGTGTAAATCTGCGTCGTGCCGATGTCCACGTGGCCCAGCATCTCCTGCACGGCCCTGAGGTCGGCCCCGCCTTCCAGCAGGTGCGTGGCAAAGGAGTGCCGGAGCGTGTGCGGGCTCACCCCCGGGCTCGTGCCCACGCGCAGGCAGTACTTCTTGACGAGCCGCCAGATCGTTTCCCGCCCCATGCGTCGCCCGGAGTGCGTGAGGAAAAGGTACGGCTGCTGACGCCGGTCCAGCGCCGGCCGTTCCTCGGCCAGGTACGCCGCGAGCGCCACGATCGCGCGGCGGCCCACCGGCACGATGCGTTCCTTGCGGCCCTTGCCGATGCACCGCACGTAGCCGACCTCGCGGTTGACGCTCTGCACGGTCATGTCGGCCAGTTCGCTGGCCCGCGCGCCGGTGGCGTACAGCATCTCCAGGACGGCCTTGTCGCGGAGCGGCCAGCGGTCCTGCCCGGCCGCGGGGGCCACGAGCAGGCGGTCGACGGCGGGGCGGTTAAGGACCTCCGGCAGGTTCTGCCAAAGGCGGGGGCTTTCGAGGTGCTGCGTGATGTCGCGCGCGACGATCCCCTCGGCGGCCATGAACCGGAAGAGCATGCGGATGGCCACGAGCGCGCGGCTGATGCTTGGCACGGCCAGGCCGCGCTGCTTCTCGGCCATCATGAATGTAGTGATCTGCTCGGCCTGCACCTGGCCCCAGTCGGCGTTGCCCGAGCGGCGCAGGTGCCCCTCGAACCGCTCGAGATCCCGCTGGTAGGCCTGCAGCGTGTTCACGCTCAGGCCGCACTCGACCGTGAGATAGTCGAGAAACGCCTCGATCGGATCGGCGGTAACCTGGAGCACGGCCGTCTCTTTCGTCAGGCGGGCGCCGCGGGGGAGACGCTGCCGCTTGTGTTTACGGCGCGAGGCTCACCCTTTGGCCCTGGGTGCCCGACGCCACCGTAAACATCGTCCGCCGCGGGGGATGCGCTTGAGTAAATGTCCGATAACGGCTGTTCCGCGGGCGATTTTCGCGTGTAGGGTGGTCGCCGCGGCGACCACGCGGACAACTATATTCTTGACGCGCCGAGGGGGCGTGGGTACGGTTAGGCCATGGCGCGAATCGCACGAATCATGGCGCCGGGATATCCGCATCCGATTACGCGGCGCGGCAACCGCCCGCGGCCTTTCTTCGCTGCGCGCGGCCGCCGCCCCTACCTCGCCCTGATGGCCGAAAGGAAAATGGTATACTCCCCGTAATTCCCGAAAGGAAAATAGTCCCCGGAATTCCCTGGAATTCCGCTAAGTTTTGTGACGCCGGAACTCGGAACAATGAAGGAGGTTAGAATGAGCCCAGAGAAACCTTTGGAATACAACGGCCCCTTTGGAAAGAAACGACCGCGCTCGTTCTTTGAGAAACAGGGCTTTCTTGCCCGTCGAAGCCGGAGATCACAGGGGTGTTGGGATGGCGATGCGTTCTCCTTGCGCTTCAAGTGCGACGGGGTTAGTGTCAACGGTTACTGCGTCTTGTGCGGCCGCGCCCTCTTCCTATCCAAGACCCTGAGCCGTGCGAGAGAAACGTTGAATCTCATTGACACAAAAGCGGCCCAGGCTTCTGACCCGAAAGAGGTCTATGCTGCTTTTCTGCTTATGTTGGAGGCAGGCCGAGAGAACTCTCCGCATTCCATGGCTGACTTGGCTGCTGCACTCCCTGCCCTTGAGGCCGTGAAAGAGATGCTATCCGAGGCCGAGAAATCCGTTCTCCGGGAGAACGGGAGCGGATTCGTCAATGTATGGGACTATCTTGACGCCAAAGAATTCAGCCAATTCTTGTCATGCCCCGGCGACGATTCCGCACTGCGAAGCCACGAGGCTTACTACTGTAGTGCTTGCACCATGGCATTCTGCCCGAGATGCTTTCAAAGAGGATCGGAAGTTGTCATCTCCATTGAACTGGGCAGGTGCCCGGAGTGCTTGGAGCGGCAATGCCGACTTCTTCTTTGAGTGGGCAATTACTGGGAGACTTGGGAAGTTCTGGAAACTTGGGGACGCTACGGGTTTAGTTCCGTGGCCGTCATACTCAATAGTCCAATCCGCCTGAACATGGTAGCATCCGCAGCCTCCACCACCGGCAGGCTCACCGGTCCTCTGGAAGGGAACTGGGCGGTCCGGGAGTCCTATTACTTTCAAAATGAAATTAATTCCCCTCCGGAACCCTTATAAACCGGCATTTGAGGTTGACAGTCCTCGCCTGGTACGGTACGGTGACGCCCTGACACGGTCGTCAACAACGGGGGCGTATGATGGGTGGGGCGAGGCCGGTTCCGGATGCGAAACCGGGGACAACGCTTTGTTTGTCCGCGCTCACCGTTTACCTTGTTCTGGCCGCGGTTATCCCGTCTTTTGGCGCCACCACGCCCACGACCGACCTCAGCAAGGAAGACGCCGAACTCGTCCGCCTGCGCGATTTCCTCGTCGGCCCCGACCGCACCCTGGGCACCCGCCGCGATGCCGCCGATCTGCTCCTCGAAAACACGCTGCCCGGTGCGCGGGCCACGCTGGTCGAGGTCCTTTCCGGCCCCGCGCCGTCGGAGCCGATGCTGGCCGTGCTCGACGCCGTCGCCGGTCGCGAAACGGCCTCCGAGGCGTTCATCGACCCGCTCTTCCAGCTTCTCAAGTGCGAAGACGAGCCAACCCGCCGCGCCGCCGCCCTGGCCCTGGGCGTTTACCAGGGTAACGATGGCGTGCGGCTGCGCCTGAAGGAGATGGCCGCGTCGGCCGAGTTCGCGCTGCCGGCCCGGCTTGCGGCGGTGCAGGCGATGGCCCACCTGATGGATAAGCGCTCCATCGAGACGCTCGTCCGCCTGGCCTGCGATGCCAAGAGCCCGGTTGCGCCGGCGGCCGCCGAGGCGCTCTGCGACATGACCGGCCTGCGCGAGAACGGCACCAGCGCCGACGCCTGGGCCGCCTGGTGGAAAGGGCACGAGCAGGACCCCGAGGCGCTCTTGCTCGGCAACCTTCTGCGTCATAGCCGCGACGAGATGAAGCGGCACGACACGGCGGCCGATCGCGTCCAGACCCGCCTCATCCGGCACCTGACCGACGATTACGAGGCCGCCGACGCGAAAGGCAAGACGCGCATGGCCCTCGAGCAACTCGAGGACGCCGTGCCGCAGGTCCGTGCCCTGGCGGCGCGGCAGGCGGCGGCCCTGGCCCGCGACGTGGCGGCGGCCGGCAACGGGGCGGCGCGTCAGCCGTATCAGGAACTGATCGCGGCGGTCCTGAAGCACACGAGCGACGAGTCGCCGATGGTTCGCGCCGCGGCGTCGGAGGCCCTTGCGGCATGGAAAGAGACCTCCGCCGGGCCGGTGTTGCTGGCCCGCCTGGATGTCGAGAAGGCGCCGGAGGCGCGGGCGGCGCTGGCGGCGGCGCTCGGAAGCCTCAAGATCATCGAGGCCGTGCCGCGCCTGGTGGCCCTGCTCGATTCCACGGCCGAGATCGAGGTGCAGCGGGCCGCGACGGCCCTGGGGTCGATCGGCGAGAAGGGGTCGCCGGGCGCCGCGGCGGTCGAGGCGGCCGTTCAGCCGCTGGGCCGGCTGGCCCGGGCGGCGCTACCGCCGGCCGTCCGCGAGGCGGCGTGCCTGGCGCTCTCGAAGATCGCGCCGCCGTCGGCCGAGGGCGTGCTTGCGGCGGCGCTCGAAGACCCGATTGCCGGCGTCCGTTTCAGCGCCGCCCAGGGCATCGGCAACCTCGGCAAGGTGAGCGACAAGACCGTCGCGGCCCTCGCGGCGCGGCTGCAGGATGAGAACAAGGGGATGCGCCAGGCCGTGGCGGCGGCGCTCGCCAAGCTCGGCGGCCCGGAAGCCGCCCGCAAGATGGCCGACCGCCTGAAGGTGGGCGCCGAGGCCGAGCCGGCCGTCCGCAACGCCCTGTGGGCGGCGATCAAGGCCCTGGTCGATCACGCCGGGTCGCCCGACCTTGCCCAGGAACTCGGCGACCGTTTCTTCGCCCGCGAAGGGGCCGAGGAGATGCAGCACGCGGCCGCCCTGTACGAGGCGGCGATTGCCAAGCTCACGGTGACCGCCCGCACGGGGCCCGCGGCCCAGGCCCTCTACGAGAAGCTTGTCGATACCTACGTGGCCGCCGGCATGCCCGACAGCGCCGTGCCCGCCCTGCGGCAACTCCTGGTGATCACGCCGCCGGCCGGCGGCACGCGCCTGCGACAGCTCAACCAGCAACTGGGCCAGGTCCTGCTGGCCAAGGAACCCATTACCGAGGCCGTGGCGCCTCTGGCCGCGGCGATGAAGGACGCCGGCGCCGAGGATCGCAACGCCATCCTCAAGGCGATCCAGACGCGGGCCGAGGCCCTGCTGAAGGCCGACCGCCCTGAGCCCGCCATGGAACTGCTCACGGCGTTCCGCAACGCGGTGGCTGACGCCGGCGGGACGGCGGCGGCCGATGCCCTCCAGAAGCTGACCGGCCAGGCCGTCGCCGCCACGGTGGCCCAGGCGGTGCCGAAGTTGTCGGGAACCGACGAACAGGCGGCGGCCGCGTCGGCCACGCTCAAGAAGATCGGCGCGCCGGCCGTCGGCAAGCTCCTCGACGCGCTCGAGGCGGCGGTGCAGGAGAAGCGCGTCGGGGCCGAGGCCCGCATCCTGGCGGTCCTCGAAGCCGCGGGCGGCAACAAGGACCGCGGGTACAGCCTGCAGGCCCCGGCGGAAGAACGTCTCAAAAAAATTGCGGCGTGGCGCGAGTCCACGTAAGGCCCCGCCGCCGGCGCCGCCGGACCTATGGAGTTATCGGTGTCAACTCACGAGAAGCGTTACGTTGGAATCGACCTGGGCGGGACGAACCTGAAACTCGGCCTCGTCTCGGCCGACGGGAAAGTGCTGCGCCGGCTCTCGAGCCCCACGCAGGCCAAGCACGGCCCGGCGCACGTTCTGGAGCGCATGGCCCAGGCCGTCCGCGATCTCTGTAAGGCCGCGGGCATCGGCCTCGAGGACGTGGCGGCCGTCGGCGCCGCGGCTCCCGGCCCGCTCGATACGAAGGAGGGCGTCGTCCTTTTCGCCCCGAATATGCCGGGCTGGCGCAACATCCACGTGCGCGACGCGCTGGTCAAGGCCCTCAACCGCCCCGTGGTGGTCGAGAACGATGCCAACGCCGCCGGCTACGGCGAGTTCCGCTGCGGCGCCGGCCGGACCGTGCGCGACATGATCATCCTGACGCTCGGCACGGGCCTCGGCGGCGGGATCATCATCGGCGGCCGGATGTTCCGCGGCCATACCGACACGGGCGCCGAACTCGGCCACACCGTCATCAAGTACGGCGGCCGGCGCTGCGGCTGCGGCATCACGGGATGCCTGGAGGCGTACGCCTCGTGTACGGCGGTCGTGGCGCGGACGCAGGAAGAACTGGCGACGGGGGTTGCCTCGAGCCTGGCCGGACGCGAAGATATAACGTGTAAGGATGTGTTCGACGCGGCGGCCGCGGGCGACGCGTTTGCCGATCATATCGTCAAGGACACGGCCGACTACCTGGCGATCGGCATCACGAGCCTGCTGCACGTGCTGAATCCCGAGATGGTCGTGCTGACGGGCGGGATGATGGGCGCGGGCGACAAGTTCCTCAACCTGGTGCGCCAGCGCGTCAAGGAGACGGCGTTCGAGCGGGCCGCTTCATCGTGCGAGATCCGCTGGAGCGAACTCGGCGGCGATGCCGGCATCATCGGCGCCGCCTTGGCTGCAGAGGCGTTTGTGCGGACGGGGCAGCAGGCCTGAGAGGCAGCGCAAGATTGCGATTTGCGCGGCGGGTTTTTCAAGGTTTTGCGCGGCGGGTCTCCGTCCCCGCCGCGCAAATCGGATAGAGTCTTCAGGGGCCGGAGGGTGTCATGAAAAGACGTTGCCCCAAGTGCAGTGCCGAGTGGGAACTCAAGGGGCCTGTCGGGTTCCGCGAGGAGTGCCCCGAGTGCGCCGCCTACCTCCACACATGCACCAACTGTCGGCACTTTGATGAGGTGAACCGCGGGTGCCGGATTCCGACGACCGAGCCGGTCCGCGAGCCTTCGGAGATCAATTTCTGCGAGGAATATGAATACAACGGTGAAGGGGTCCCCGGCCGCGCCCCCGGCGTGGCTTCCGGCCGCACGCCGAGCCAGAGCCGTCCGGCTGCGCCGCCGTCGAACAAGGCGGCCGCGGGCGACGAGGCCCGGCGCCGCTTCGAAGACCTTTTCCGGAAGCCCCCCCAGTGAGCCCCTCCGCGTCCCAGCGACGCTTCGGCACCCCTCTTGCCCGGCGACTCGCGCTGCTGGTAGCTACTGCGCTGGCGGCGTGGATGGTCGCCGGTTGCGGCATCTTCCCCCAGGGCGCGTACTGGGGCGTACACAACGGCCGGCCGGCCGAAAATCCGTCGGCTGCGCCGTGCGAGCCGCGTCCCCTGGAAACCGCCGCCCCCTCGCCACAGGAAGAGGCGGTCCTGCGGGCGAGCCTTCAGAAGTCCCTCACGGCGCGGTGGGGCAGCGAGGACCTCGCGAGCTCGGCCCGTGAGATGAAAGACTGGATTGGCCTGGGCGTGTACAGCGATGTGATGGAGACGGTCGTTACGTTCTACGTCGAGCCGGTGTCGTACCGCCAACTGGTTGTCGCGGGCCTCGAAAGCCTGCGGGCGGCGCTCGACAACGCTGATTTTCTCAAGCGATTCCCCGAGGCCGCCGATGCCGCCAAGCGCGAGCGGTTCGCCCAGGCCCTCGACATCCTGCTCCTGAAGGCCCGCGCCGCCGACCCGTGGTTCGCCTCGCAGGCGGCGGACTGGGTCGCCGTGGCCATGGAGAAGAACCGCGCGATCCTGGGCCTGCCCGACGGGGCGATCGTGGCCGAGTTCCTCTTCGGCGCCATGGACAGCCTCGACCGGTACTCGCGCTACCTGACGCCCGAGATGCTGCGCATCTACGAGGACCAGATGGCGGGGCGATACGTGGGCATCGGCGCCGAGGTGACCTCGCGCGAGGGCCGGCTGTTCATGAAGGTGGTGTTCGAGGGCGGCGCAGCGGCCAAGGCCGGCCTGAAAGCGGGCGACGAGATCACGGCGGTCGAGGGCAAGTCGCTGGCCGGACTTTCCATCTTCGACCTCGGCCGCAAGCTGCGCGGCAAGGGTGGGACGAAGGTTAATATCTCTGTGCGTACGGGCGGCCAGGGCGAGCCGCGCGCGGTCGAACTCGTGCGCGCGGTGATTTATCTGCCGCCGGTCCGCGATGCGCAGATTCTCGATGCCGAGCGCGGCATCGCGTACGTGCGCCTCACCGAGTTTCAGGACGGCTGCGCCAACCTCTTGGGCGGGGCCGTCGAGCATCTGGCGAAGCAGGGGGCGAAGAAGCTGATCCTCGACCTCCGCGACAACCCCGGCGGCTCGCTCCTCGAGGCGGTTTACGTGGCCGGCATGTTCCTGCATGACGGGCCTGTCGTCAGCACGCGCGGCCGCGCGCTCGGGGCCACGTGGAAGTACGACGTGCCGTGGTTCGAGCCGCGCGCCTGGGACGGGCCGCTCGTGATCCTCGTGAACGAGGACTCGGCCAGCGCCGCGGAGCTTCTGGCGTCGGCGCTCACGGCCCGCAACCGCGCGACGGCCGTGGGGCGCCACACCTATGGCAAGGGCGCCGTGCAGATCTACTTCCCGGCCGACTGGGGCGCCGCGGCCGTTTCGCTGACGATCGCGCGGGTGTGGGACGCCAAGGGGCAGTGCCTGGACGGCCGCGGCGTCATGCCGCGGGTGAAGGTGGCGGTTCCGGCGTCGGCCCCTGGGTCGCTCCGCGACGATCCCGACGTCCGCGCCGCGATGGACGTATTCCAGCGGCCGGCGCCGTGATTGGGGTGTGGCTGTTCTCAGTGGTGGGTGCGAGTCATGAAGGCGCCGGGCTTTCAGTGCCGAAGGCACGACAGAAAATAGCCCACGGCGTAAGCCGTGGGAAAACGAGTGACCCAAAGTCCTGTTCTTCTTGTTCGTGTGAGCCCCGGTACGGGGCGATAGAAATCATTCTATCGCCCCCTTCAGGGGCTCCAACAGAAACAGAAGAACAACTCCGAGGAACATCTGCCCACCCACGGCTTACGCCGTGGGCTATTTTCTTACGCCCCTTGCGGGGCTGCCACGATTTACAACCACAGTGATTGCGGGAGAGCCCGTTTTTCGTGGCACGCGCGAGCCTCTCATTCTATACTGCCGCGTCGCGCCGGTCGCGATACCCCTACGAAGAACGCGTCGTAGGGGCGGCCCTGCCCGCCACGTCGAAGATCCGCCGTGGCGGAGCGGGACTTCGTCGTGGCCGCCCGCCGTGTCCGGCCATGTAGCGAAACACATACAACGATCTCGGCCGATAGAACCTGTGAGAGAACCATGGACCCGAAACACGCAGCCGTGCTGAAGGGCAAACTGGACGCGGAGAGCCTGGCCCGCCTCGAGGCGCTCGGCAATGCGTCTCTGCACGCATTCGTGGCCGATGCGGTCGAGTTGTGCCGCCCCGAGACGGTCAAGGTGCTCGGCGATGGCGAGGCCGACCTCAAGTACATCCGTCGCCGCGCCATCGATAGCGGCGAAGAGACGCCGCTCGCGCTCGAGGGGCACACCGTCCACTTCGACGGGTACAAGGATCAGGGCCGCGACAAGGAAGTCACGCGGTACCTCCTGCCGAAGAACGAGAGCCTGGGCCCGAACCTCAACTGCATCGACCGGCAGGCCGGGCTCGACGAGGTCCGCGGCTTTCTGGCGGGCGCGATGCAGGGCCGCGAGATGGTCGTGGCGTTCTTCTGCCTTGGCCCGTGCGACTCGCCGTTCAGCCTGTCGTGCGTGCAGATCACCGACTCGGCCTACGTCGTCCACAGCGAGCACCTGCTGTACCGCACCGGCTACGAGCAGTTCAAGCGGGTGAAGGAAAACGGGTTCTTCAGGTTCCTGCACTCGGCCGGCAAGCTGAAGGACCACGTGAGCGCCGAGCCCGACAAGAAACGTATCTACATCGACATTGCCGAGGATACCGTTTACAGCGTCAACACGCAGTATGGCGGCAACTCGATGGGCCTGAAAAAGCTGGCGCTGCGCCTGGCCATCCGCAAGGCCGACCGCGCGGGCTGGCTGGCCGAGCACATGTTCGTCATGGGCGTGCACGGCCCGCGCAAGCGCGTGACGTACTTCACCGGGGCCTTCCCGAGCGCCTGCGGCAAGACGTCGACGGCGATGATCGCGGGCGAGACGATCGTGGGCGACGACATCGCCTACTTCCGCGCCATCGGCGGCGAGGCGCGCAGCGTGAACGTCGAGGCCGGCATCTTCGGCATCATCCAGGACGTCAAGGGCAGCGACGACCCGGTCATCTGGCGGGCGCTGACGCACGCGGGCGAGGTCATCTTCTCGAACATCCTTGTGAAGGACGGACGGCCGTACTGGCTGGGCATGGGCGTCGAGCTTCCGAAAGAGGGCGTCAACTTTTCGGGCAAGTGGCACATCGGCAAGATCGACACGCAGGGCAACGAGATTCCGTCGGCCCACAAGAACGCGCGGTACACGATCTCCCTCAGGAAGCTGGCGAACGTCGACCCGAAGTTCGACGATCCGCAGGGCGTGCCCGTGGGCGGCGTCATCTACGGCGGCCGCGACAGCGACACGTGGGTGCCCGTGCAGCAGAGTTTCGACTGGGCGCACGGTGT
>Ga0209777_10007625_pt1 | contig 11978 bp, 14 predicted proteins | sample FrelakmetHBP12HB_FD_187147 | JGI IMG/M metagenome (GOLD analysis project Ga0209777, IMG submission 187147) | Freshwater lake sediment microbial communities from the University of Notre Dame, USA, for methane emissions studies -HBP12 HB (SPAdes)... | ecosystem: Environmental > Aquatic >... | reverse complement strand
CGCGAGAAAGCAAAATCAATGTGTTTTAACCGAGGGTTACACAGACGCCATAATGTGCCATCAGGCAGGGTTTGAGAATACAGTAGCTGTTTCTGGTACTGCGTTAACTTTACGGCATCTGAATATTTTAAAGAGATATTCTGATAATTTGCTTTTAGCTTTTGATATGGATTTGGCGGGTGATAATGCGACTAAAAGAGGTATTAATTTGGCAGAATCTCAGGGTTTTAATATTAAAGTTATAGATACTTATTCCGGAGCCAAAGACCCCGCTGAAATTATTTTAGAAAATCCGAAGAATTGGGAAGAATCAGTAAAAAATACAAGAAATATAATGGATTATTATTTTGATTCTGCTTTTGTAAATTTTGATAAAGATACTCCACAAGGCAGAAAAGAAATAGGCAGAATTATATTACCAGCAATAAAAAGACTGCAGAATAAAATAGAGCAGTCGCATTGGGTTCAGAAGCTGGCAGAAAAATTGGGTGCCAGCCAAGAAGCGGTTTTAGAGGAATTAAAAAATACGAAGCTCGATAACACATATGCCCCTGTCGCAGAAGTTGCTGCAATGCAAGTTGAAAATAAAAGTTTTTCTGCTGAAGGCCGTAAGAAATTGGTAGAAGATAAAATTATTGCATTGGTTCTAAAAAATCCGGAAAATTTAAATTTGATTGAAGAAGCTCACTGCTGCCTTTTTTGCGACAAAACAAAAAGTTTAATAGAAAATATTAAAAAAAGCGCTCTTCAGAGAGGAAATGATTCTGAAGCAATTTTTGCAGACATTCCGAAAGAAGAATATAAAGACTTATTAGACACTCTGGCTTTGAAAGCAGAAGTAGACTATGAAGAAGATGGGTCAGATGAGATACAGCTTTGCCTTTCCCAGTTAAAAGATATAGAATTGAGAAATAAGCTAAGTGAGCTTTCGGGAGCAGTAAAGACTGAAAATGACGAGCAAAAGAGAGATGAATTGATTAAAGAATTTACCAAAAAAGCAAGAGAGTTACATTCACCCCCACACCAATCTCAATGATGACCAAAGTATTACAACTTTAAAGAGCGAAGCGGCTTCGCCTGTCGTTAATTGTATTACAAAGTTAATCGGAAAGATTGGTGTGGGGGTAAAAAATATAGAAATTTCATAATTATGAAAAAAAATAAAAAGATAAAAAAAATTACAAAAAAGAAAAAAATGAGGCGAAGCTCGCCAAAGGCTGCGGCGAAGCGAAGGAAAACCCTTCGGCGCGGCTCAGGGCGAGAAGCGCACAGAGCAGAAAAAGTCAGCAAAAAATCTGTTATAGACCCTGTTCAATTGGAAAATCTTTTGAAAAAGGGGGAAGAAAGAGGTTTTATTACAACGTCGGAAATTTTATATGCTTTTCCTAAGATTGAGAGAGATATTGAAGGTTTAGAAAAAATTTATGATGATTTTAAAGAGCGAGGAATTCAAGTCAAAGAAGCACAGGAATTTTTAGAGATAAAGTCCAAAAAAGAAAAAAAAGGCAAAAAAGCGCCTATCAGTAAAATTGATCCGATACAGATGTATCTAAAAGAAATCGGCAAATCCAGTTTTTTATCAGCAAAAGAAGAAAAAGAATTAGCAAAAAGAATAGAAGCGGGAGACGAGGATGCCAAAAATAAATTGGCTTTGGCAAATCTACGATTAGTTGTTTCTATTGCAAAAAAATATGTTGGCAGGTCACCGAATCTAACTATGCTTGATTTGATACAAGAAGGGAATTTAGGCCTTTTTAAAGCAGTTAAAAAATTTGATTGGAGAAGGGGATATAAATTTTCAACATATGCTACATGGTGGATTCGCCAATCAATTACAAGAGCTTTGGCTGATCAGGCAAGAACCATCAGAGTTCCAGTGCATATGATAGAAACAATTTCAAAATACACGAAGGTAAGAAAAAATCTTCTGCAGGAATTGGGCCGCGAGCCCTTGGCCGAAGAAATCGCAGCTGAAATGGGTTTAGAAGTTGATAAAGTCCACCATATTAGAAAAATTGCGCAAAAAGCAATATCTTTAGAAACTCCAATTGGTGAAGATAAAGATAAACAAGATAGTATTCTGGCAGAATTTATAAAAGACGAAAAAACAATAGCGCCCAATATTGAGGCTTCTAGAAAACTTTTGAAAGAGCGTTTAAAAGAAATTTCCAGTGAACTAACGCCGAGAGAGTTAAAAATTTTAGGGATGAGATTTGGTTTAGACGATGGGGTAATGCACACCTTAGAGGAAACAGGCGAAGAGTTTGGTGTTACCCGCGAGAGAATTCGTCAGATTCAAGCAAAGGCATTGGAAAAACTGCGCAAACATAAAGAACTAAAAAAAATTAAAGATTATTACTAAAACAAAAAAGCCCCATACAGGGCTTTTTTGTTTTAGTAATTATGCTGTAAATCCGAAGTAGGTGATTATAAGACCAATAAAAACTCCAATTACCAATGCAATTGGCAGCCATTGCTTGTCTTCTATTCTTTTTACATAGCTTTTCATAAGGTCCGGCAAGAATAAAATAGATAAACCTTTTGCTAAAGCCATCCACCCTAAAATTGTAATAATAACTTGCCAATTTTTAATCCAAATATTATGGGCCAAAATCACGGCAAGACCTATTATAAAACTGACTATTCCCCAAAAAAGCATTGTTGCTTCATTTTCAACTTCTGTGAAAAGTATTTTTAAGTATTTTGGTTTTATTAATAGGGTGAGGCAAACTACTACCATCGAGATCCCCCAAATTTCCGCTAAATAATTTGATAACATTTTTTTTGTCTTTTTATTGTTTTTTTTACGACCTTTTAAAAATTTGCTCTTAAATTAATGTCTTTTGCGTCTTTAACCTTTCCTTCGTGTTCGCCCATGGTTGCTTCGGACGAGCGGTGAGTATATTCAAAAATTATTTCTTTTCTTTTTTCGATTGGTATATCCTGCCTGTTTATAGCAGGTCCTCCGATACATCCGCCATCGCAGTTTAATATGTCTAAAAATCTGTAATTTTTTTGGCCAGATATTATTTCTTCAAAAGCTTTTTTAATATTTTGTACGCCGTCTGTAACTAAAATTTCATCATCTTTGAATAATTTTTTTATATGCGAAGTTGCAGCCAGCCCGCCGGAAACAGGATAAATTTTAGTATATTCCCTTATAAAAGAATCAAAATAATAATTTTCTGTAAAATCTTCTTCTTTTATCCCTTCTTTGTCAAAAATCTGCTTTAAATCTTTGAAAGTTATCACAGCATCAATTTCTTTGTATTTAGGCGCTTCAATATTTTCTTTTGCTAAACAGGGAGAAATAAAAACTATTTTGCAATTAGGATTATATTTTTTATGGATTCTCGCCATAGATGCCATAGGAGAGACAACTGGAATTAAATATTTTTGCAAATTCGGATACTGGTTTTCAATCATTGCCACAACAATAGGGCAGGGCGAGGCTATAAATAACTTCTGTTCTGGATGCGCCTTTATATAATTAACATATTCCCAATTTACCATCCGAGCTCCAAAAGTTAGTTCTGTAACCTGTTTAAATTCTAAATGTTTGAGCATGCCTATAATATTTGGATATTTAAAATCAATAGGAAAACTTGGAGCCAGCATAGCCACTGCTTCGTTATTTTTTATGAGGTCAATTTTTTCTTTTAATTCCATGTAATTATGAAGCAATTAACTAAAAGCCCCATGATTTTATCATCGTCCATGCAATAATCAAAAGCAAAATTACGTAAAGTACGACTAAGTGCCATGTTGGATATGATAAAAAATTTATTACTGATAAAATTATATCTCCTGCCATACCAGGTAGTAGAAATTCGACTAATTAAATTTTTCAGAATAGAAATACTCTTTGAGCATTCTTTTCAGTAGTCGACTTCCCTGACTTGTTTTTAAATATTTTTCTCTTCTTTGAGCGTCTATTTTGTTGATATATGATTCGTAATGTATTAATTTCCAAGGCGCGCCAGATTTTGTTGAAAAATTTAATTTTCGATTATGTTTTTCTAATCTTTTTCGCAAATCAATTGTATATCCAACATACAATTCTTTATTTTTAGTACTTTGTAAGATATAAACGTAGAAAAACATAAATCGCTGTCGAATTTTCACTACCTGGCATATTACATTTATTTAGGAACGTTACGCCAAATAATATTCCAGAAATCTTTTGCCTTGTCTACAAAATTATTTATAGGCGTTAAAAGCCAATTAAAGTTTGAAGAAAATTTATCAAAGTTTATGGATATTCCAAAAGGAGCTAAAATTTGGCCGATATCAAAACCAAAAATTCTTTGCAATATATAAATTAAAATCAGAAGAGCTATAATGCCAAATATAATTCTCAAAAGCGGACTTACGATAAATTTTATTAAAAGATAAATTATTATGATAGCAATAATTATTGCTATGATTAATGTCAAATCTATTATCATATTTTTTAATTGTTATAAATGTTTATTCTATAATTTTACCATAAACCCCGTTAGAAGTTAATACAAGGGATTATTTTTATTATAACAACAAACATTATTTGATGAAAATACTTTTATAATAATAAGAAAAAATTATTATTTTTTTTATTCAAAACTTCTAACGGGGAAAACAGAAAAAATACGCAACGCGTTCTGGTTTATACTTTTTTTTCTGAAATTAAATTGTTCAGTATTTTTTTAACAGTTTTTATGCTATCAGGTTCAATTATTGAAATTGCTGAAGCCTCTTTACCATTTTTTTTAAATTCATCTTTTATTTTTGAAATAACGTCTATTCCTACAGTATCGCTTTTGGTTAAAAAAATATATTCTGGTTTTTCCAAAAGTAATTTATTATAAGCCTCTAATTCTGTTCTAACGTTTCCATAATCTTTAATCGGGTCAGCAGAGTCGGAAGAAATAAAATGAAACAGAACTTTTGTGCGTTCTATGTGGCGCAAAAATTTAATTCCAAGTCCTTTGCCAGTTGAAGCGCCTTCTATGAGTCCTGGAATGTCAGCTAATATCAAATCGTAATATGTGCCTAAATTTGGTTCTAAAGTTGTAAATGGATAATTTGCAACCCTTACATTGGCTTTTGTTAATTCGTTAAGCAAACTTGATTTGCCTACGTTGGGCAGGCCTATAAATCCAACATCAGCAATCATTTTTAACTCCAAATGTATTTCAAAATATTCTCCGGGTTTTCCTTCCTGAAATTGTCTTGGGCTGGTATTAATTGCTGACCTGAAAAACCAGTTTCCCTTTCCGCCGTTTCCGCCTTTGGCAATCAATTCTCGCTGTCCGATTTTGGTAATTTCAATGTCCTCAAAGTGTCCTTTAGGCTGTCCTGTGAGATTGTGGCAAATTGTGCCAACTGGCACAAATAAAATTAAATCTTTTGCATTACGGCCATCATGGAGCCCGGACTTGCCATTTTCTCCGTTTTCTGCCTTATAATCTTTTTTAAAACGGAATTTTCTTAAAGCTCCCAAATCAGCGATTCCTTCAATAAAAATACTTCCACCATTGCCACCATTGCCGCCAGTGGGGCCTTCAGCAAATTTTACTTTGCTAAAAGTTGCCAAACCTCGACCGCCATGGCCACCTGTTACGGTTATTTTTATTTCATCAACAATCATATTTTTGTATAAAGCCGGCAGAAACAATGCCCGTCTTTTTCGATTTCATCTTTATGCCAGAAACACGGGCAGATTTTTTTTGCATCTTCTGCTTCATTTCCTGAAACTCTTCGGCAAGGGCAATATTTTTCCCCATATTTTTCTTCGTTCTTAAAAAGTCCGTCAATTATCCTTTCAACAGTTTTTTTATCAGGATTTAATTGAAAGCCATTCTTTTTTGCGTATTCGTCATATTGCTTCATTAATTCTTCAATTTTTTGTTGATTTTCCATATTATTTATTTTCTTTTAAAAAATTATCTAACCATTGTCTAATTGTATTTTCCGGTATTAATCCCACAAAACTGCTAATTGCCTTTCCATTTTTGAACAGGATAACTGTTGGGATTTTTTCAACATTAAATTTCTGGGAAGTAATAGGAATATTATCGACATCAGCTTTCATAAAGACAATCTTTCCTTCAAAATGTTCGGCTAATTTTTCTAAAATCTGACCCAATATCTGGCAAGGACCGCACCAAGTGGCAAAAAAATCAACAAGTATAAGCTTGTCTTTGGTTTTAATCTGCTCTTCAAAATATTGGTCTGTTGTAATATTTTCCATAGTTTTGTTATTGCGAACGTTAATAATTCAAACCTTTTTATTAAAATTTTTTAAAAATTAGTTTCTGCATAAATCCATGAATAATTACCGCCGTGAAATGTTAACATTATAAAATAATGATTTTCTCTATCAATCTTTCCTGTATTTACAATGTGTAAATTATTATTTTCATCAATCAAGTAGGGGACAGGCAAATCATATTGTGCATCGTATTTTGCTTTTATCGTTATTGGTATCGAAGAGTCTATAAGATTTATGTCAGGAGATATATTTATTGTTATAGGCGATCCCATGCCAGATTTTACTTCAAAATTACTTTTTTTAAAACTCAGAGTGAATTCTGTTTCTTGTTTCAACGGAGGAATAGTTACTATGACCGATTTTTCCGCATTTTGCAATATTCCACCATTAACACCAATTTTTTCTTTTATAATTTCGCCATAATTAAATTGTAAAGTAGATTGCTGGGAGGGGTTTTTTATGATGTTCGTATTTTTAAAATAAAAAAAGTATCCGCAGATGATTATTATGGCGATGACAATTAATATTAATAAAATATTTGCCAAATATTTTTTGTTCATAATTAGTTATATAAATTATTGATTTTATATTTAATTGTTATTTTAATCAATGTGCCAAAATCTCCTAGTTTCTTTAGTTTTACCATCTGGCGAAAAGAATTTAAAATCCAGAAAATCCTTTAAATCGCTGATGAAAAGGCCGAGACCAAAAGAAAATATCCATAATCCTAAATTATTTATGACGTTAACTAAATTCGCGAGGTTTTGATTTAACGTTATATTTCCTATTAAAGCTGCTTGTGATTGTTCTGCTATTTCCTTTAACGGGAATAATAAATCGCCTAGTGCTGTATACTGAGCAAAACCAAAAACTCCAATAATCATTAATATTAATCCGTATATCCAATGGTGCGGCGCCCAAGTAGGATCTTTTAGCCAAATATTAAGATAATTATCCGCCCATCTTCCGATAAGATAGCCTAAAAAAGCTACTATTAGAAAATTTATTATGCTTAAAATTAACATTGTTTTATATTAGCAGAAAACTTCCTTATTTGGAAGATATACATTAATTTATTTTGTATAAAAAAGCCCCCAATACATTGTTGCGCGGGGGATAAGTTTTGGCGATTGCATAGCTTTTCGCTATAACTCTATGCCGTCATCATTAGCGCATTTATTAGAGCAGTAAACTGCGGTGTGTGTAGGTTATAATCTATATGTCTTTTTGTCAATTAAAAAACCGAGAAATACATCTCGGTTTTTTAATTATTTAAGCTTCGTAATGGGTTTCAGGATAATTTTTGAAGACTTGTTTTTTTTTATATTTTTCAGTGCTTTTTTCATCCGGTTCTTTCAAAGCAGTAAGCCATGAAATGAAAGGAATCCTTAGTTTATCCAAACACCAACTATCATCTTTCATGAGAGGCCTTTTTTCCTCTTTAAAACGATTGAGCAAAGTCAAAGTAGCTTGTAGATTCAAGGGAGATAATTTATTATGCTCTTCTAAAAACTTTTCTTTGCTAATAAATATCATAATTAATCATATCACAGTTTCCATGAAAAAACAAGGGGCAATGATCTGCCCCTTGTTTTTAAATTTTATTCAAAATAATTTAGTAATCGAATTTTATTCCCTCTGCTGCACGTTCAGCTCTTTTTGCGTCAACTTCTCTCAAATGTATTTTTCTTATGCGAATATTTTTAGGAGTAATTTCCACATATTCATCGTCACCAATATATTCTAAAGCGTCTTCTAATCCCATTGTTTTTGGAACATTAAAATGCTCTCTATTTTTTTCTCCTTTTGCTCGCATATTTGAAAGTTGTTTTTCTTTGCAGACATTCACTCTTATATCATTTGGCCTTGAATTTTGTCCAACAACCTGTCCTTCATAAATTTTTTCTGCTGGTCCGAAAAATAATATTCCTCTGTCTTGAACATTTTTTAATCCATATAGTCTTGTTTCTCCTGTTTCAGTGGAAACAAGCGAACCATTGTCTCTCTCTTTCCAGTTTCCAAGGTCGGGCATATATTGGAAAAAAATTGTATTAATTATTCCAAGACCTTTTGTGTCTGTTAAAAATTCATTTCTATATCCAAACAAACCTCTTGTTGGAATTATAAACTCCAGGAAAATTATATCGTTATTATTTCTCATTTCTTTTAATTCTCCTTTTCTGCCGCCCAATTTTTGCATCACAGCCCCCTGATATTGTTCTGGCACTTCAATAAAAACTTTTTCATATGGAGTCATTGTCTGTCCATTTATTTCTCTTAAAATTACCTGGGGCCTTGAAACCTGGAATTCATAACCCTCTCTGCGCATTCTTTCTATCAATATAGCTAAATGAAGTTCTCCTCTGCCAGAAACAATCCAATTATTTTTATCTGCCTGCCCTGAGCCATCAGGCGAAGGGTTATCCTCAACTCTCAAAGAAACATCTGTTTCCAATTCTTTAAATAATCTTTGTCTGATTTGTCTTGTTGTTGAAAATTCTCCTTCTTTGCCGGCAAAAGGGGAGTCGTTTACCATAAAAGTCATTTTTACGGTGGGTTCTTCGATATTAATCAACGGCAATGCTTCTGGATTTTCTGGGTCTGCTATTGTTTCGCCAATAGTTACATCTGGAATTCCAGCAATTGCTATAATATCTCCGGCTTTCGTTTCTGTTGTTTCAATTCTGCCTAATCCGGCAAAAGTCATTAAAGAAGTTATCCTGCATTTATTTTTTATGCCTTCTCTATTTATGTGAGTTATTTCTTGGCCAGCTTTTATAACGCCGTTGTAAATTCTGCCAATTGCAATTCTACCTTTAAAATCATCAGGAGCAATTGAGGTCACCAACATCTGTAGCGGTTTTTTTATATCTGCAATAGGGGAGGGAATATGTTCAATAATTGCGTCAAAAACAGGATTAATATTTTCCATTTTATTTAAATCTGGTTCCAGACCTGCTTTTCCATCTCTGCCTGATGCATATAAAACGGGAAAATTTAAACTGTGGTCTCCTGCTCCTAATTCCAAAAATAATTCGAAAGTTGCTTCCAGAGCAAATTCCGGTCTGGCGCCTGTCTTATCTATTTTATTTATCACCACAATAATTTTATGTCCCATTTCCAAAGCCTTTTTTAAAACAAATCTTGTTTGAGGCATAGGACCTTCTTTTGCGTCAATTAAAAGCAAACAGCCATCTGCCATATTTAACACTCTTTCAACTTCACCGCCAAAATCCGCGTGGCCCGGCGTGTCAATTATGTTTATTTTAGTGCCATTATATATTACAGATGCATTTTTAGAAAAAATAGTAATTCCTCTTTCTCTTTCTAATTCATTGCTGTCCATAATCATTTCCTGCGCCGCAATTTCTTTTTTCATTTCTGTTTTTGACTGACGCAAAAGCGCATCCACCAGTGTGGTTTTGCCATGGTCAACGTGAGCAATAATCGCAATATTTCTAATTTTATCCATTTTACTTTTTTCTCGCGCTTTTTAATATTATATATAAATTATAATCGAAGACTGCTTGCACCCTTCAAAAAAAAGCTATATAGAAGGCTGTAAAAAATAATTATACGCTAAAATTTATTAAATGTCAAAATGGGTATGATGTTAAAAAACAAAAATCCCCCAACCGGGGGATTTTTGTTTGAATGTTGTCCTTCGCCTTTTGGCTCAAGATAACTCTTCGTAAACTCGGTTATTTACCAGCGGTTGCCTCCGCCAAATCCTCCTCCGCCTGTTCGTGGCGCTCTTGGTTCCATTGGTTTTGCTTCATTCACTTTAATAACTCTTCCATCGAGTTCTTTTCCGTCAAACATTTCAATAGCTTTTTGAGCTTCTTCTTCAGTTGACATTTCCACAAAGCCGAAACCTTTTGAACGGTTAGTCATTTTATCCATAATGATTGTAGCCGATTCAACTGTTCCTGCTGCAGCAAATGCATCTTTTAAAGTAGCATCAGTGGTGTTATAAGATAACCCACCTACATATAATTTCTTTGCCATGTTTTTTAGTTAATGATTGGTTAATAATAAGTAAGCCGACCTATAGACCTGCAGTTGCAGATCCGCTATTTTTTTTCTTCTCACAGCTTACTTATACTTATAGTAAAAACCTAAGAAAGAAACCTAATAGAAACTTACAATTATATGATATCATTTTTCATATAAAAAATCAAATAGATATAGATAAAAAAAGTTTTAAATTATATACTATTGACAAAAGTGCTTGAAGTATGCTAAGGTATCACATTGAGCGAAATTCTTTTTTTGCTGAATGAGTTCTTTGAAAACAAGATATACCTTGAATTACGAAATGACCTTCAACATGGTTTGGAAGACATTTCGTAATTCAAGGTAAGTATTCCGCGCGAATGTGCGGTTTCGGATATAGATTGTGCATAGTTCCCGGGCAAAAGCTTGCTTCGGGTGGAATTTTGGAAACTAACAGTGGAGGATAAAGAGAATGAGAAAGCTAACATGGTTTGTCGTGCTCATAGTAACGGCAACAGCGGTTGACGCAGTGGAATTTACGGGCGGGGTTCATATGTTTGTTTGCTCCCACTTGCTGCGCATTGTTACTCAGCCAGTGGATCATCCGAATGCGTTGGCTGGCGCTAAAGTGGTTTTTTCCGTTGTAGCCGACGGAGGAGAGCCGCCGTTGTCATACCAATGGTGCAAAAACGGCACGTTGAACTATATTGCGGGTGCGACGCAAGAGGCGTTTACGATTCCGTCAGCCCAGGTGGCTGATAACGGAAATTACGCCTGTATTGTCAGTGACAGCCGGCCAGTCGGTGATGGCGGACCACAAGTGCTGGTGAGCAACTCGGCGGTGTTAAACGTTGTTCCGGTGGTGTTAAACCCCGAGCTTACGTACACCCATGCGGTTGGCGCTTCGGTGATGACAGCGATCTTCAACGCGCATAACAGGACTTTGCGCGAGATGTTGTCTTCCCCGGGCATTTTGCCCGTCGGGAAGACATTGGCTGACGTCACCAAGCTGGAACTGGTATTCAAAGTCGGCACGGACGAGCATGTTGTCCGTTATGGCATTGTTATACCAACGGACGGTGATTCCGGCGTGATCACTATCAACGGCGCAGACGCTGTCAAATGGAATAACATCAGCTACCCGTTTGAGATAGCCGGTTTCAACGGGCAAGTGCGGATGTCGTTCATGATCGGCATCAAGTCTTACGGCGCGAGCAATACTGTTGTGATCCAGTCTCTGATCCAAGGCGCAGCGCCAAAGGTTGAACTGGCCATCAATGACATCTGGCGCGACATCTCGACGCCATAACAGGGCCTGTCCCGGCCGCAAGAGGGATTCATACGGTCTAGCGTGTGTTATATAACGCTAGACCGTCTTTTTTTTATTTAGTATCAATGAAAATAATATATAAAAGCTAAATAACCCCTCACCAATTTTATCAACAATAAAATTATGGAGATAAAGACAGGCGAAGCCGCTTCGCGCACTATCATATGTGTGTTTAAAACATAGTTGAAATTGGTGATGGGGTTATTTTATTAAAATCAGCTGATTTACTTTTACGTACGTACCCCTTGACAAATTTTGATAAATAGAATAGTATTGTATATAACATTATTTCTTGTAAAATTATTAAAAAATATGCCAGGTAGTGAAAATTCGACAAGTTTTATCCTGAAAGGATAAAACTAAAAGCAAAAAAATAACTTCTGGCATAGACAATTAAAA
>Ga0209777_10007624_pt1 | contig 11978 bp, 6 predicted proteins | sample FrelakmetHBP12HB_FD_187147 | JGI IMG/M metagenome (GOLD analysis project Ga0209777, IMG submission 187147) | Freshwater lake sediment microbial communities from the University of Notre Dame, USA, for methane emissions studies -HBP12 HB (SPAdes)... | ecosystem: Environmental > Aquatic >... | reverse complement strand
AAAAATCGTTGCAAAAATCGTTGCATAAATCATTTCGAGAAATCGTTGCATAAATCATTTTCAAGATCATTTATAAAAATCATTTCGAGAAATCGTTGCATAAATCATTTCGAGAAATCATAGCATTTATAAAAATCATTTTCAAGATCATTTATAAAAATCGTATAAAAAATCGTGTAAATCGTATAAAATATATAGTGTGATGTGTTTTATACTATTGTATGATAGTGTTTTATAGACGAAAGGCGAAGGAAGCCAGTTCTTTTTCTTTTTGTTCACCAATGAAATCGGGTTCATCGGGGATGGGGAGGATGACGGATTGTTTGCAGCCGGCTTCGACGGCTCGTCTGCGGCATTCCATCATGTCTTCTACTTCATCTGTCATGATATTGAGTCGCATGCGACGATAGGAGGGATTGTCAGGATGAATGATGACAAGGTATAAATCAGCCACTTCTAATCCATAGTAATTTTCCAGCATCCATTTATAGACATTGAGCTGCATGGTATAATGCCAATAATTTGTATCGGGCAAATGGTCCAGTGGTGCCAAGCCTGATTCAAAAGGATTGTCTGATTTAATTTCTTTGGAGCGCTTCCAATCATAAATGACATATTTCCCATCCGATTTGCGGCGAAACACCATATCAATGGAACCGCATAATTTAATCTTTCGTTCACCTTGGAGAGGTGTTAAGGAATCCGTGAAAACTTCCCATTCACTGCGATAGGGCTCCAAATCATGTCCACAATCGTTCCAGAATTTCATGAAGTATTTCCATTCCACGGAATCAAAGGTTTCAGGACGAATTTGTTCAGGAGACCCATGAAGAAATTGCTCAATTGCCAAATGCATCGCGGTTCCTGCTTCAGATGCGACCTTACCATTATTGGACCACTCTGTCATAATTTCCGCATCAGTTTTTCCATAGTATTTACTGGTTGCCCATTTGGCTCCTTTGCGCATTTTTGTAATGATGGCTTTTGCATCAAAATGACCGAAGAATTCATGAACAAAACCAGTACAGGAGATATTTCCCTGACAGGATCCATTTACATAATATTTATGAGTGGGTTCATCGAATGAGATATGTTGATCACGTGGATGAGCATGTTGATGACTCAAATGTTGCCAGGCTTCACGAGGCATCTTGATATAAGAACGTATGAAATAGTTTAAGTTCCGATTGTGTATGTATCAATTTTATAGGAATGATATGATATTAGAATTTGAAATCAGCGATTTTCATGAGAAATCGTCCTACTTTATTTTCTCCCAAAATCTTTCGTGATGTTATGTTACGAACACCACCTAGTTCAGATCCACCCATGCCTGCTGTGGTGCTATAGAGGAGATACTTTTTTAAATCTTTAGCAGCAGTGACGCCTTTGATAAATCGCACATCCTTCATAAAGCGATAACGAAGGGCTTCTGTAAGAAAGTCATCTTTCATAGAATTCCATGCGATTTCATTCGTATCACGAATGACAATGCGATACTTGCTAAGATTTGTTTTGGTGGAGATGGTTTTACGTACCATGCTGATTTCTTCCATAAGTAATCTAAAATCTTCTCCTGATTCAGGTTTAATGTCTTTACCACTACGTTGGATTACAAAGGAATGGTGAATGGAGCCTTTTGAACTCATGAGTTTTTCTGCGAGTTCTGGTTTGTTGGAAACATGCTTGATTTTCATACCAGCTAAGAAGTGTTCAATGGTGGGATAGACAATGGTAGGATCCTCCGCATCAGGAATGGGGAATCGTCCTGCTAATGACATCCAACGTCCAATATAGGTATCTTTTTTACCATCTGCTGTGGTGACACCGAGCATGTCACTGGGAGGCACATCTGGTCCGAAGCGAGCAATTTCAACAATATCAAAGGTGCGATCCGCATCAGGTAGAAAACCACGAGATGCTTTGACAGGTTCCTCTTTTTCATCATCTAATTCTTGTAATTGGATAGGAGGCATACTCGCAGCAACAGGTGGTTTATTCTTTACAGATTTTATCACAGATGGCACTGTCGTTGAAGCAGTTGTCGCAGTTGTCGCAGTTGTCGCAGTTGTCGCAGCAGTTGTCGCAGTTGTCGCAGCAGTAGATGGTTCAGAAGGTTCTATTTCTTCCACAGGTATTTCAGGAATGATACTATCTCCATGGCGTTTAAAGATGAACCAGCGATTCAAGAAGGAATATTCTTTCACAGGGTCTAACATACTATAACGTGATCTCTCACGTTCTGCCATTTTATAACTGACATCAAAGGTATTTGTGCTGGCATTCAAATTCATTTCTTTTAGCTCACTTGCGTCTAGTAGCGAAAATCCGATCGTCGCCATCTTTTTCTTCAATAATTCAAAGGGGACAAGATATTCTTTTTGTGCGGAACCGATACTGATAAACTCGACATCAATACCTAAGCCAAGGGAACTATCATCAGGAATTAATTCATCAGTATCATAATCTTTGGTAATGGTCCAAAGAGGCACACCGTCAATTTCACCTGATTTTGATTGTCCTTTTTCTATGTTACGTAACAATTGAAAGACTTTATCGCCATCAAAGCAGCACCCGATGAAATATCCACCAATTTTGACAATATCAGAGAGATTACGAAGGAATCCATCTAGTGTGGCTTTATTTTCAAAGAAGTAATGAAGAGCGAACATACATGCTGCAACATCCGCACCTTCATAGAAGGAACGTGCCATGACAGTATCAATATAAGGAGGAACAGGACCATCCGTTTCATATTTTCTAAAGATACGACGAAGGATGTTGCTTTCTTCAGGGGTGGCACCTGCTTCACCGCTTACAATATTTTTAGAGCTATTACCAATCACAAAGGCGATTTTAGGAACACGATCCATGCCGAACTTCATAATGTCCTGCATATAGCGCTTGTATGCACCATCGATAGGATTGGTAATTCCATCACCTGATGTATCAATACCAAGGACAAACCGAGCATGATTCTCAATCCACTTAAACAAATCACCACCCCTTCCACATGCCAGATCTACTAGCGTCTTGTTTCCACCACGTAGCGCTCTCTTAATCAAAATATCATTTTTAATGTATTTATTATGAAATTCACGTAGACCCTTCACAAGGAGAATATTTTCTTTAGGTGCTTTGCTTTCGTAATATTTTTTACCGACGTCGCTTTGGCGAATGTTGAGGATGTTTTGAATTTCTGCTTCGGTGGGTTGTTCGGTTCCATTACGAATCATGGATTCAGTGACGGGATTATGAATGGAGTTCCAGACATCATTGGCGACACCTTCGTCGTTCATGACACCACTATATTTAATAGTACCACCTTTGGCAATGGCGCGAAGCAGTCGCTCTGTTTTATCATGGCGAATACGAGAAGGAATCCAGCGCCAACCTGGTTCTTTAGATGGATCATATCGCATTTCTACTACACTACGATTGGGAATAGGTTCTTGTGTGTCTTCGGTCATAGCATATTCTTCGCCAGTTCCAGGATCAATTTGGATGCGTACATAGCAAGTGTTTGCCATGGTATCAGGAAAATCAGTGGGATGAAAGAGCGATGGTTTGTATTGTGATGTTTCCGAATCGCGAACAATGGGTTCTTGAAAGAGAATGGTGGCACGTGGATTATCATAGATTTTTCCTTTGGCACTTCCAACATAGAGTCGCATCGTTTTGTATTGAACGGAACTATTCGTATCTGCTTGAATGCTCGTGGTAATTTTATCTAAAGTGGGCATCTCCATATTTCGTTCATAATTAATAAGGAAATCTACAGTATTATCTTTAGAGGGTTTCCATTTAAATTGTTGCGTAAAACGGACGCCTGATGGATCAGGAATAGGTTCTGAATTACTGGTGAGAATAAGACCGTCTGTGTGATAGATTCGGTTGGAATCTAGAACCGAAGTACATCCGCTGCGGAAAATGGAATCATTACCTGCTGTGGCAAACTCAAATCGCTTCAACGCAATAAGAAGACGTGTAGGTTGCGTGACACCCCGTGCCACCACTTCCACACCATTTCCCCACTTTTCATACCAATCCGTCATCATGTTGAAACGGCTTTCTGCTTCACGGTCAATTACACTATCCTTAAAGGTAATAAAAGGTAGTTTGGATACTTTCTTGCCATTTTGATAATAATAGATATCGAAGATAAGATAGTGATTGATGGCAGTTCCCTCTTTAGAGAGAGTGACCCATTCTCCATCCACAATGCTCTTGGCACATTTTTCATTTTTCAGTCCTGTACGATAAATATTGAGACTTTGGTCCACGAGATAGAGTTCACCTTGTTCATTCACAAATCCCATGGTACGTAACCCATCTGCCTTATCAGTTACATTGTACCCCATTCGTACATTGGGAATAGATTCGATAGGTGCCTGACGAATATTATCTACTTGAAGAGTAACAGGACCAACGCCACGGAATTTATCAGAACCGGTAATGATTTGATATTCTCTGCGAACACTGTCCGCAACCGATTGACGAATCAGAAGAGAGTTCTTTTGAATAGCACGCAATACTTCGCCGCACCCAACAATCAGAGATTTTAATGCCTTTTCGGGAGTATCGGTATATTCTGTATCATGAAGTAATTCTACTTCCACCTCATAGCGGGGTACTTCGTTTAGAACATTTCTTTCTTGAAAGGTGGAAGACCATTGGTATTCACCACTACCAGGTAAGGTAGGTGATTGGCGAACCATGGATAAATCCATACGAACACCTTTTCCTTGAAAGCTCCAACGACGAAGGAGTCGGAAGGCTTTCTTTTGTTGTCTCCATGTGCGAATCAAATTCAGTACACGTGGATCATCTTGACTCAGTTCCTCTTCACGACGCACCTTAAAACGAATGTTGTAATCATTAATATCCAAATCACGTGATTCAAATGCTCTATCTTTAAACATGGCTGTGAATACTTTTCCTTGTAATACATCATCACGGCAATAATCTTGAAGAACACCCATTCCTTCCAGCGATAAACGAATATTCTCCTGAGTGATAATATTCAGTCGATCATCCTGAGGAATGATTTCAAAACCTTTCGTACGAAGACGCTTGGCAATCAGCAGAAATGTATTGGAATCAACTACATAACTGATACGACGCTCACGACGGTTCTCACTAATGCCAAATGTTGTTTCTAATTCAAACCGTTTATCCTTTGTCCAGTCTTTGATCATTTTTTTCAATTGTTCGGATTGCTCATTCGTCAATTCCATTTTTACTCTAATGTAGTGTGATAAAAGTACCTTAAGCTTGGATGCCTTAGAATGGAAGATCGTAAGGAATCAAATTTACAGAAAATGATTATTGCCGAATAGTACGGTGTGTCATGTTCTGGATGTTACATATTTGGCGTATGACATGGACCACATGATTCTCATTCATATAGTGACACACGCGAAAAATGTTAATATAGATAATATGTTCTTCGGGATAGGTATGAATATTCATATGACCATCCGTAAATAGATAGGAACAAGAATATCCATAGGAAGAATGTTGGGTATAGCTTACAATAGATAGATGTAATTCACCTATTATTCTTTCTAGGATGGGTCTTGCATAAGGGAATGAGGAAAGAAATTCATCAGATAAAATAATTGCTTTTATCATAAGATGAGTACCGCGTATTGATTCATCATTTCTGTCATGTAAATGACTCATTAAAAATAATAGTATATTATGTATTTAAGTTCATTCATCTAAAAGAGCAGAGGACGGTTTGGTCCATTGAGTAAAGAGGCGAGTGGTATGAATGCGCCCAAGACGAACAGACAAGATTTCTTTTGTTAGTTTTCGATCCGTTTCTTTCCAGTCAGGACACATCATTAATTTTTCTAGCATTTCTATTTTGGTGCCTTCCATGTCAGGCCACTGAATGGTCCATCCCTTTTGTTCAATGGTGGGAAGCCAATTGCTCAACCATTGATTCATAGGGATAGAATGCTGCTCAGTAGGGATGGCAACCCAGTGAGCCCGATAGTCTACTACCCATGTGGGAGTGCTTCTCTTCCATGTAGTGGGATCAGAGGAAAAGAGAATCTCACCTTTTAATGCATTATGATATGATACATCATGATCTTCTATTTTATCTTGGACGGCTTCTTTCATGAGTACAAATTGAAGGTTGCGCATGATTCCAATGGCATGAAAGAGTTCCATGTATTCTTTATCCTGAAAAGATGCTCCATTGTATGCAGCACCAATAAGATCATGAATCTTTCTGCGTTTACGAGCAAGAGACGAATGAGTGAGACGATCTGTCTCTTGCTGAAGAGATGTGCTTAAATCAATCAATAGTTGAGTACGAGCATATTTCGGTGCCATGGCATAATAATTGGGATCGGCGATGCATGCTAGAATACTTAGAATACCTGATGGTGTAATCGTAGAGGCAGTATAACCGCGTAGACCAAGTTTATCCAATGAAGTATCGGATGCCAAAGAGGAATGCGACATGGAAGCAAGGGTGCGTCCACGATTTGGATTTAGTTCGGAATACGTAATAAGTTCTTTATAGCTTACATTCTGATATTTCTTTACAGGAGTCGTCATGATTATTGATACTATTACTATTACTTATTCATACAACTTTAGGCTATCAAATTTATATGAATAATATGGAGGTTTATTTTTCAATGCGTACAATGTGTTCCATATCGGTAGGTATTTTACTATGATCAAAATGTTGTTGATTTTCAATGCGTAAGGTTTCTAATTCATTGACACGAACTTCGTGTTCTTGACGAGTCTTTAAACAGAAATTAAGGTAGTCTTTGATTTGTAGAAATGTATCATCGGAAATAGAGGATAAATCAAAAAATATACCATTTGAATTTTCGGTATAGCTTTCTTTTGTTTTACGTATAATACGAAAGATTGATTCCTGTTCAGGCTTGACGAGGATTTTAATAGAGTCAAATATTCTTTTACGTTCGTCGTGTGTGATCCCTGACATTTCTAATTCCGTAAAGATGTTCAGAATCTAATGATAAGCGCACTTTTCATTTACATTATTTTCTTTCCTCTTCCTCTTCCTCTTCCTCCTCTTCCTCTTCCTCCTCTTCCTCTTCCTCCTCCTCTTCTTCGGATTCTTCTTCTTCCTCTTCTTCTTCGGATTCTTCTTCCTCTTCGGATTCTTCTTCCTCTTCGGATTCTTCCTCTTCTTCTTTCTCTGCTGCCTCTTCTTTCACATCTTTCATATTATTGATTAAAGCGGAGGTGGAATCAAGGACATCGATAAAGACACCACTGGACAGAATGTACAAATCATTAATAGCAAATTTAGAGCGTTTCAATTCTACTTGAACAGTGTCACCCACTTGAACATTATCAAATACTTCATTGCCAAGATGGAGGTCGCGAGGAACTTGAATGCGAATGGCATTTTGATAATTGACATATAGTCCCATTTTGTTTTTACGTATCACATCACCTGTCACACGAATACCATCTACAGGATAAATAACCTTACCTTCCAATTTGACATAATAGACGGCATCTCCTGTAAAACGAGCAGCTTCAAAGTATCCCATGGAGCGAGAATGAAGGACAATAGAACCGGGAAGAATGAACCCTTGTTCGGAGCATTTATTTTCCATGGTTTCTTTTGCTTTCTTTAGCAAGATGTCATCCATCGAATTCAATTTGATTTCATTGAATTCCTGAGGAGTGAGACTGAGCTTTTTTTCGAAGAATGCGACGGATTCCATTTTCTACCTACTATCTTATTTCGTTTCCCATCTCTCAATTTTTATGCATTATTTTCGTCCAGGACGAAAATATCCTTTATATCCAATATAATATGCTTCAACAGAGCGAAAGAACCATTTTTTCCGTTCAATTTGTTCATTATTCATGAAGCGTAAGCAGAGATCTAAAAGAGTACAGGCTCTTGTCGAACCCGCAATTTTACGAGGACCTGCCAACATCGCACGATTTAATTGAAAATCGGTTTTACCATATTGTTTAAGGATATCTCCCAATTGTATCAGACTTGTAAGATGTCCCGTCATTGTTGATACAGTACCGCATTCTTTACCTTTTCCTATTGTGCCACTTACTTCAGGTGCTTTATCTGTTTTAAATACCATTTCACCATTTTTTGGTACAATGATGCCATAAATGGAACCTGCTGTATTGACATTTGGTTTAAAATATTTGATAGGTTCTTCTTCGTCGCGGATGACTCCATCAATAATAGATGGTGGGCATTCGGTTCTATCTTCGCAAAGGTATTGAAGTTGACCAGTTTTGGGGTCGATGAAACGATTGATAAGAATGCGACCAAATTGATATTGATGATCACGAACACATTCTAAGACATTGATTTCACTAGAATAGACCAGATATTTCTGTTCCTCTAGGGTCAACCATTCATCCCAGAAATAGCACAGTATTGCTTTTCGGAAGGATTCAGGATTTTTTTGGGTGGAGTTTTGAAAGGAGATATGAAACCATTTGATCATTTCAATTGTTTGCAGATAGAAATCTAATAATTCCATATCATCATGGGAGACTGCGATACGACGCTGTTCTATTTCATCTGGTGGTTTTGTGTATTGAATATGAGTAGACAAATAGTCTGTCCATCGTGTGACCGCTCTCCAAAAAGCTTCTACCGATTCAACCGATTGTTCATCATATACTTCTTCTATCACTTCAGGTATTTCATATTCTAATGGTGTATACAAATCACGTTTAACAGGAAAAGATGCAATACGTATTGCTAATGGAATGGTTAAATCTGCGTAGACATTGGGTTGAAAGAGATAATAATCATTACAATAGCGAATGTATCCTGATTGTGAACCATGTTGAATTTGAAATGTTTTATTATTGACAATCTCATTTAATAGATCAACCGCAGCAAGTCGTGGAATATCAGCTAATGCCTCCCATAAACCTTCTGATTGATAGAAGGCTTGTTCTCGGAACATCGTACGTATTCTCTCTTTCATTCGTTGAACACGCCAACGAGCAGAAAATTCATCATACGTCGAATCATCCATTTGTAATGTACTCACTTTGATATCAGGATGACAACGATAATCACATGTTTCAATCCAATCACACACAGCAGTAAAAGGCATATCATTAATATTGACTTGTGGGCGTGTTTGTCCTTGTGAATCAATTTGTAGTACAGGATCCTGGTTCTTAATAATAATTGCATCATGATTTAAATTACAATCCAATGCGGACTGTTTCATGATACGTGTCACATTTCCAATGAGTACTGCCTTTTTAAATCCAATACGATAACTATATAAATCGGCGGTTTCACGAGAATATTCGGAGGTGGGAAGCACCGCTGTGTACAAATAGACAGTATTATTTCGCTTCTCTGGTTGTAAGGCGCAGTGAGAGAGAAAACGAATAGCACGCCCCAGAATTTGTTCCGTTTTATTTAAATGAAACCAGGAATCAATGATATGAGTTTCACGAACAAAACGCAAATCAACACCTTCTGATGCGATTTGTGAACCGATGATGACTTTCATTTGAATACCTGTGGCATTCTCAAAGGCACGTTGTGCTTTAATCGTCTTGTCATTATTAGGAGAAATAGATGCTTCACCTGTTAAAATACCATAATAGGCGGGTGCGAATGTATGATTTGCGCCTTGGTGATCTTTTTCTTTGCGAGGGCACAGGGCGCATTGTTTGCCACCAGGTGCTTGTATACCATCTTGAAGAAGACCTGATTTGCGTCCATAGGGAGTGTATCCATTTGCTTCGAGGGCAAGTGCTAAAGGAATCGCACCAAGACTAACAAAACGTGTATAGACAAAAATACACCCTTCTGAATGGCGAATACGACGAATGATAAAATCAAACTTAGGGCTATATTGAGCAAGGGGTCCAACCGTGAGCCATCCAGCGCCAACCGATTCTTTTGCACGATATCGTATTTCCCCACCAGACGATGCCTTATCAAACACAGATTCAAGAGAATTTGAATCAATACGACTAATATACGCCGCATAATTATCTCCTTGTGTCAATTCAGTAGGAGGAACAATAATATTACCAGCATGTACTAATTTCTCTAACATGATCGTGCTGAGACCTTTTCCACCTGGTGGTAATCGGTTTGTGATGGCAATCGTTGCTTTTAATGTGTCGCCATGTAGAACAATAGGAATCAATGGCAAATGCTTATAATAGGTAGTATTTTCAAGTTCAATGGAAGTGCCGCGTGGATCCATAGTAGGATAGGATGGCATGTCTGGAATACGATCCGCAAACAGACGAATGGGAAAGGAAATGGGATTTTCACCACGCATAAAACTGACATATCGTTGAGAAATATAGGATAATTTCTTGGCACCTGATTCAGTAATATTTCCTATTCTATCAAAAATATCCAACTCAGTAAGAGTAGATTGCTTATCATTCATTAATAACAGATTTAATATGAAAATGATTTCTTTATAGCTGTTATACATAGGCGTAGCAGTCAATGCGCAAAATTTCATTCCTTCTGCGTATCGTAGGACATCACGTAGAAAAGGAGTAAGTGCTTTACCTTCGGCGGCATCACTTTTTTCACTTTTTCCACCAGCGAGTGCGGTTTCCATGGTGTCACTTTCTTCTGTTAAATCGCGAAGATTATGGGCTTCATCGACAATGAGGAGTTTACCACTAAATTTCTTGCGAATGTATTCTTTTTTGAGTTCATCTTTGCGTTTGGCAGATAATCCAGGGGGGATGCCTTTGAGTGCGTCACGGATGAAATTAGAAAAGGAGACGTATCCAAATACTTTGTAGCGACGTTTGATTGCTTTGGCAACCAATTTCTCAATGCGTCCAACATCACGCTCATAAAGTGTATTAGTAAGTTTCATGTATGTATCACCTGTGCATTGGGAGGCGGAATTGGGTTCATTTCCTTCGCCAATAGTGACTTTGGTGATGTCAAAAATCGTTCTAAAAAATCCTTGTTGAATGGTGCGAGGGGCAACGAGATAGATTTCATTACGAGGGTAGAATTCGAGCCATGCTTCAATGATTTGTACAGCAGCGCATGTTTTACCAACACCAACACCATGAAAAAGAAGAGCAGACATGTAGGGTGTTTTAGCAGACATGAAATTGGTGACGAATCGTTGGACAGGTGTGACTTCAAAAGTGGAATTATCTTCACATGGATCCATACGAGGTTTCCATGTATTCTGTAAACTCTCCGCAAATTCACGTTTGGCTAGCAGCTTTTGTAAAAATGCGGGGTCGATAATATCAGGATAGGCACCCGTTTCATATTCCCATTGAGTCATGGCGCTAGATGGAAATAATTTACGACGTTGTAATTCGGCAACAATCGTGTCACGTTTCTTAAAATCAACGGTGGTGTCCCATAATTCTAATACTTCCTCATTGGTTGCACCCTGAAATTCAGAAACAAGATCTTCCTCTTCCTCTTCCTCTTCTTCCTCTTCCTCTTCTTCTTCCTCATTAGAATTTACATTGGAGCGAAGTGAATTATTTTCAGCTTCTAATTGTTCGATTTGTCTTCTTAACATTTTTATTTCTTCTGTTTCCTCTTCCTCCTCCTCTTCCTCTTCCGCTTCCTCCTCTGCTTCCTCCTCTGCTTCTTCTGCTTCTTCTGCTTCTTCTTCTGCTTCTTCTGCTTCTACTTCTTCCTCCGCTTCTTCCTCCGCTTCTTCTGCTTCTTCTTCTGCTTCTTCTGCTTCTGCTTCTTCTTCTGTTTCTTCTGCTTCTTCTGCTTCTGCTTCTTCTTCCTCCTCTTCTTCTGCTTCTGCTTCTGCTTCTTCTTCCTCTTCTTTATTAGAATTTACATTGGAGCGAAGTGAATTATTTTCAGCTTCTAATTGTTCGATTTGTCTTCTTAACATTTTCATTTCTTCTGTTTCTTCTTCCTCTTCTTCCTCTTCTTCCTCTTCTTCCTCTTCCTCTTCCTCTTCCTCTTCCTCTTCCTCTTCCTCTTCCTCTTC
>Ga0209777_10007623_pt1 | contig 11978 bp, 16 predicted proteins | sample FrelakmetHBP12HB_FD_187147 | JGI IMG/M metagenome (GOLD analysis project Ga0209777, IMG submission 187147) | Freshwater lake sediment microbial communities from the University of Notre Dame, USA, for methane emissions studies -HBP12 HB (SPAdes)... | ecosystem: Environmental > Aquatic >... | reverse complement strand
GACGTCGACGGTTCAAATCCGTTCGCCCGCTCCATTTATTTTATGGCGGCATAGCCAAGTGGCTAAGGCAGCGGTCTGCAAAACCGTTATTCCCCGGTTCAAGTCCGGGTGCCGCCTCCATAAAAAAACAAAGAGTTTCAAATACTTATAAGGGGTTAGCTATTTATAGTTAGCCCCTTTTTGTTTATTTTAAGAGGGTAGGGTGCGCGGGGGGTGCAAGTTGGCCCATGGAATTAACAGGCTTTAAAGGGCGAGACATTAAATATTTTTGTGACTTATTAGAAGAAATGTAATATTTTAATGATCATATTTGTAAAATTAAGGAGGTTTTATGAGAAAAATATTCTTACTTTTGATGGTATTTTTTCTTTCAGGATGCCTTTCCCTTCTTGCCCTTGCTATTAGTGAGAATGTTCCACTTATTCTTCAAAATGGTTATCCTACCTCTGACACTCTTTTAATAGAACTTTCAGGGCGCCATGATTATAAAACATTAGTAAAACCTTATTACGGAGCACGATTCATCGGCGGATTTATAAGTCATGCCACAATCAATGAAGTAATTGATAAACTGCGGCCGCAAATACTTGCGGGAAGCGATATTGATACGCTCGCCAAAGCGTCTATAATTGATGGTGACGGCGAAATAACGATACTTCCCTATTATCGAGAAAAAAATGTAATTTGCTTTTCATACATTATTAAAAGCACCAGAAAAGGAATTGAATATAAAACAGCCGATAAAGCGTTTACCCAATATGCACAAATAGAATATGATTCTAATACCGGGAAAATAGTTCGAGAAAACATTTCTGAAGAAGAAGCGAATGAAAAAAGAGGCATATTTATGAAAGATAATCTTAATCGAGCAACTGGTGGAGCATCTAAATAATCAAGGTTAATAAATCCGGGGATAGCAATTGCAATCCTGAGCCGTCTTCCCCGGGCCAACAATCAGGGCGCACACAGGAGGCGCGAGAAATGAAAACTAAAAAAGGCAAAAAAGTATCAATTCAGTCTGATTCTGAGTTCTCGCCTGAATTCCATGAATTAATAAGAGAGAAACTTAAAAATCCAATACTCAAAACAACCATTGAAGAACTTGCTAATCATGGCAAAGGTGTTTCTGAAACGCCTTATAAAGAATTTATAAATAGCGGATTAACTCTAAAAGGAGCAATGATCTCTATAATGGAAGAAATGATTGAAAAAAATGAAATTAAAAAAGAGGGAATTTCAGAAAGCCAACGGACAAGAGCTCAAAAGCCAAGACCGACCGAACTCAATGATTTAATAAAAAATATTATGGAAGAAAATCCTCATTTCAAACCTATAAATGTATTTTATAGACTTAAAAAAATGTTGGCCAATGGAGATGACATTATTGAAAATATCTTTGAAGATGCGGATGGTAAAACTCTTATAGAGTGGATAGACAATAAAGAGCAGAAACATTTAGCAAATAAATCTGGCTTATCAAGGCGTATGTCAGATATTAGGAAAAAACATCCTCATTTAAAAAGGAAATAAGTATCTAGTAGTGGATCGATTTGAAAGGAAATAAATTATTATTGATTTTTATTGAAAAATATACTTTATATTATCAGACTTTTGAATAAATAAGCCTGATTTAAAGCAGGAAGACAATAAACCATTTAATCACTTTTTTATTGACAAATAGGTTCATCATAGATAAATTGACTTGTAGTCAGTTCTTGTTTTTAACAATTTAAAGTATTATTATAAAAACGTGGAATAAAAAAATAATCCTAAAAATAGGCTGTATCGTGACAATAATCCTTGATACCTTACTAGTTTCTAGTTTAGTGCAAGCTGCTATCGCCACACATCCTCAAGAGGTTAATGGTATTTATATTAGTCGGGAATATATTGGAATTGGAATAACCGTTTTCCTTGCAATAGTCAGTGCGGCAGTTTATTTTGGGAGGCAACATCAAAAAGTAGGAAATATAAAGGAAGATATATCGGAGAATATTAAGCCAGCTATTAAAGATATTGGAAATTCATTAACAATTATAGGGAAAGGGGTTTCATATATAGAAGGGAAGATAGATAAACTAAGTACAAGCAATGTTACCAGCAGTAAATCTCCTGTAGTATTAAACGATAAGGGCAAAAAAATATTAACCGATTCTGGAATAGACAAAATAATTGAAAATAACTACAATAATATTATATCGGCTGTTAAAATTAAAAACCCTGTTAATGCTTATGATGCCCAAGAAATAATTATAGAGGTTGTTAAGAATTTAATTAATGATGCAAATTTAAAAAACGCGATTGAAATAGGAGCTTTTAGTTGTGGGAGTGATGTCCAAACAGTGTTATACGTAGGAGCAATTAATATCAGAGATAAAATATTAACTGAATTAAATTTATATCCCAAAGATATTGACATTCATGATCCCACTAAAAAGAAATAAAAGATTATGGCAAAAATAGCAACTTTAGATTTAAGGGGTAGTTCGGATAAGAAATATACATTTGATGTTTATTCTTATCCATCGAAATTTGAAAAATTTTCTTGTGTTTATTGTATAAGTAAGCGTGAATTAAATAAAGATAATAAATTTGTTCACGATATTTTTTATATTGCTAGAACAGAAGATATATCTTCAATACTTACAAAACAGCCAGAGGAAGAATGTTTTTCAAAACACAATGCAAATTGCATTTCAATTTACAAACCTGAATCAGAACGGGAAATGGCTGAAATTGAGGAAGATTTAAAAAATCACTATAAACCAGTTTGTAATAATCAATCTAATGAACTCTTTATGTCGCCAAATTAATTATTTCTTCTAAACTCCACACATGATCAGCAATACCCACTTCCATTGCCGGAGTTACCCTTAAACTTTTATGTATTCGGCAAAAGCACTTTTTTATCTTTTACAAACTCACTAAAAAATAATTCCAAAAACCGGCTAGCGTGCATTCGTACCGTATATAATCAAGCGCACCAGAATAAATAATATTTTAAGGGAAGCTTGAATGGTAACAAAATTACGTATCGCACGCCTTAGTAGTGGCCTTCGACAGGATGATGTTCAAAGTTTAACTGTTGGACTTATCCGGCAAGGTAGACTTTCGGAGATCGAGCGTGGTATGCCCGCGAAACCAGAAGAAGCCAAAGTTCTTTCAAGCATCTTTGGTTTGCCGATTGATGAACTGGGTCTCACTCTAACAGAGGAGGCCGCGGCCAGGTGAAACCCTCTCAACTCCAGCCTGAATACCTAGACCTTAAAGCGCTGGCCACTTACTCCAGCTTTTCGCCGCGTAGCTTACGAAGGATATTGAGTCATCCTGACGGCCCTGCATCTTATCGGTTGTCTGCGGCCGGGAAAATTATCGTGCGGCGCTCTGACTTTGATTCTTGGATGTCACAATTCAAGCAGCAACCGGCCGATTTTGACGCGCTGATAAATGACACACTGAAAGGATTCGGGGTAGGGCGATGAAGAAAAACAACACTGACATCGACATCTCTTTTTCTAAAGTGCCGCCTTCAAACATCGAAGCCGAACTATCTATTCTCGGTAGTTGCCTACTGGAAAACAGCTCTATCAACATAGTTAGGTCATTTATTAACAAAGATGATTTTTACAATGATGCTCACAAAAAGATTTTCAGTGTTATTGTCGAACTATCCGAAAAAGCAGAGCCGATCGATTTAACCACTTTAAATAATGCGCTGAGAAATAAAAGTATGCTGGATTCAGTGGGGGGCGCTTCATATATAGCCTCGCTGGTTGATAATATCCCCTCGGCGGCTAACGTGGCCAGTTATGCCGAAATTGTAAAAGAAAAATCAGATTTGCGCCTTATCATCGCGGCCGCTCACGAGATGGCCGTTGCGGCATACAGCGCAAACGGATCAGGCTGTGCTCCCATCCTTGAGACCGCACGAAAAAAAATAAATCAAATATCAGTTAATCACGCTGGGCGTCTTCAATTTATCGATGCAGGGGCCTGGTGCAAAGAAGAGCTCCCAGCACCCGAACAGGTTTTAGAGGGTGTCTTCGACATTGGCGATAAAGTGGGAATTATCGCTTCAAGTAAATCGATGAAATCATTTTTCCTTTTACAAATGGCGATCTTTATCTCTGTCGGTTTACCTTTCCTGGGATGGAAAGCGCCCAAGCCGCGCAAGATTGCCTTAATCCAGTTTGAAATCAAAGCCCATCACTTCCAGAAGCGCCTGAAAAATATTTGCCGCGGGCTTGAGATTGATCCGAAACATTTAGAGGGCCGGTTCTTAATCCTTAACGCCCGAGGCCTTGGCCTTTTGGGACCAGAAGGTATAGGAAAAATCAAACAGGCTGTTATTGATTTTCATCCGGATGTCTTCTGTATTGATCCATTGTATAAAATCGCAACCGGCATCGAAAATGCCGCTGAAGACACAAAAATTATTCTTAATTCCTTTGATGCGTTGGCTGAGGAAACCGGGGCGGCCATTATTTTTACACATCACGATCCAAAAGGATCACCCGGAGACCGCGACATCAGGGATCGCGGCGCCGGCTCAAATGTACTTGGTAGGGATTTCGACGCTGGAATCACCTTGACGGCGCACGCTACTGATCCCGACGTGATCGTTGTCGAAACACTTTTGAGAAACTACCGGCAGCAGGAAGCCTTCACAATTCAGTTCGTCGAAGATGATGAAAGACATGGATATCGCTTCGAGGAGCGCCCGGACATAATTCCAGAAAAGAAAACCTCAAAGTCAAAACCGGCGCAGGCATCACTATCAATATATCAGCCTATCGCGGAATCAATTCTAAAAAATGAAGAAATGGAAATGGCACCATTTAAAGCAGCTTTTAAAATGCAAACGGGGCTTTCAGATCACCGGATCAGGGATTTTCTCGCGTGGGCAACAGCGGGAGGTAATCCTCATCTTTTAACACAAGAAGAACGAGGCCGAGGAAAATACAAAAAAACGATCAAAGCAAGGGAAGGGGGAAATAATGGAGAATTGGCTTGTCAATAAATTTAAAGGTGTCATGACGCGCCTAACTTCCCTAACAAGCCAATCAGGTAGTTTAGGCTTAGGCTTGTCACTCTCCTTATAGAGTGACGTGCCTATCCTAAAACCCATGGGATGAAGTTATAAGAACGAAAAAGAGGGGCTTAAAAAACAGACATTAACCAAAATTTACTAAACGGACGGTTAAACCGTTTATAGCCTATTATAAGATATTGATATGACAGAAGAAAATAAAGAAAAAGATATATCGGGTGCAGCAGGGGAGCAAGTTAATAACTCAAAGTCAGTGGCGTGTGTCCATCCGGTGACAGCCCCGCACTTACTTTATAAAAATTGGCGGGCTTTAAAAATTGACGGGCGCTCCTGGTATGCCAAAAGGAAAAAAGAACTTATTGCAATATTACTTGATCCTTTCAGTGATCCAATACCAGCGACGGCCAGAATCCTTGCTGAGGTCACAGCTATAAATCTTTTGATTGCGCGTCGGATGGAAGGATTTATTCAGATGACTGTTATTCTTCCGCCGAATACTTTACGCGATTATGTGACGCTGGTTAATTCAACCAGCGGTAATCTACAGCGGCTTTATGAAATGGCTAAAAATAGCGCTACAAAACCGAATATTCCAGGTCTTAACGAATATCTAAAATCATTAGGCATAAAAATCATACAAGGTGAAGGAGAGAGAGCGTGTTAGAAACGGCAATTAGTATCGTTCAAGCGATTAGCGATTTAAATCTATTCAAACCTCTTTTCCGGGATATAGAGACTTGGCGAAGTTGGATCGTCTTTTTGAAATCGCTTTTTGCTTTACCTATGACTGAAGACGAACTGGCCTTATATCGTCAATGCACAGGCCGCTTAACACCGCCAGACAAGGCTTTCCGCGAAGTGTGGACAATCGCGGGACGCCGTTCAGGGAAGTCATTTGTAGCTTCGCTGCTCGCTGTTTTTCTGGCGTGCTTCAGAGACTATCGATATTTTCTGTCTCCCGGTGAACGTGCTCATATTATCATTATCGCGGCCGACAGAGGGCAAGCGCAAGTTATTTTCCGATATGTAAAGGGTTTTTTAAAGGTCATTCCGATGCTTGCAGCAATGGTTGAATCGGAAAAGACTGAATCAATCGACTTAAATAATTTAGTTACTATTGCGGTTATGACTTGCAGCTATAAAGCAGTTCGCGGCTTTACCGCCGCAGCGGTCATTTGCGATGAAATCGCTTTTTGGCGAGCTGACGATGGCCGCAATCCGGCAACTGAGGTTTTAAGGGCTTTAAGGCCAGCGATGAGAACTATACCCGGCGCTCCATTGATCGCGCTCAGTTCGCCGTATTCTCGCAGTGGCCCGCTTTGGGACACTTTCAACCGGCACCATGGAAAAGATGATTCTGATATTCTTTGCTGGCAGGCCGCTACTACAATTATGAATCCAACAATCAGCCAGGATATCATTGACCGGGAAATGGCGCTTGATCCTGAGGCTGCACGCGCTGAATGGCTTGCAGAATTCCGCTCTGATTTGGAAGCCTATATTCCTGAAGAGGCGATTATGGCTATTACCATTCAGGGACGTTTTGAACTGCCGCCGATGCCAGATGTATCATATGTCTGTTTTGTCGATCCTTCAGGCGGGCGCAAAGATGCCGCGAGTATGGCAATCGCGCACATCAAAAGCAATAAAGAGCGAGTTGTTTTGTTGGATGTTGCCCGCCGTTGGCCAAGCCCCCATGATCCAGCGCAAGTTGTTCAAGAGCAAGCCTCTATTCTTAAAGATTACCGGATAACCAGCGTCATTGGCGATAAATACGCCGGTGCTTGGCCTGAGCAGGAATATCGAAAGTACGGGATCATTTATACCCCTGCTGAAAAGGACAAATCCGGCTTGTATCTTGATTTTCTTCCGCTCGCGTTATCCTGCAGTGTTGAGCTCTTGGATAATAAGCATCTCTTCACTGAATTGAGATCGCTTGAACGGAGGACGCGCAAGGGCGGCCGGGATCTGGTCGATCATCCGCCAAAAGGCCATGATGATCTGGTCAACAGCGTGGCCGGGGTATGTGTTCAGTTGGGCGTCTTAACCCATGAACATTGTCTCTTCGGATTTATGGATGACTTAATGAGGCAAGAATTAAAAGCAGACAATCCAAAAATGTCGGAAGAGGAAATAACAGAACAAATTAAAAATATTCTTGAGAGGAGAATCTAAAATGAATAAAGAAAAAGCAACCGAGGAACTTGATAAAAGAACAGCAGCACTGGAAAAATTAAACACTGAAAAAATAGAGCTGTCGAAGAAGATTGAAACGCTACGAATAGAACGGGCTGCCGCTGTAAAAGCTATCGCTGGCGGCGATGAACGGCAGGCGCGAATTATTTCTGACATCGAAGCGAAGATTGCGCCTCTCGCTTTACGCTTTGAAGGCATTGATCAACTGATCGCGGATGCTAAGACAGCGGCAAACAAAGCGAAAGCAGCTCTTGAGCAAGCTATGGCCGAAGAGGAAGCTCGGTTATCCGCTTTTATCGCGGCAAAAGATCAGGAAGAATACGCGGCGCTCATAGCTTCTTTACCACAACGAGAGCAAAAGATTATTGATCTTCATCATCAACTCTGTATTTCACTGGCTGAGCTACAAATTGATATGCACCGTTTCACTCAGGGCGGCAAGGTTGATCAAGTTGGACAGATTCAAGAATTGCTGCCGACGTTTCCAATGAAAATCCGGGCGTCGATAGAAAAAAACGGTCTGCGGCCTTTATTCCGAAGGGAAGCTTTCCAGGACATCGTGATTTGGCCTCTGACAAATGCTCTTCCTGGCAGGGGGCCGATAGCTCCCGGAGAGGTCGCGGAAATGAGGCGGGCGCAGCATGTTCAGAAATTGACCGTCGAGTTTAAGTCACTAAATAACTAATAAAAAATAAAAAGGAGCGAAATGACAATGATGACATTATCAAAAAGCGAGACAGCGGAGAAAATCGCGGCTGTAACAAAAGAACGTGACGGCTTGCAGCGAATGATCAAGGATGTTCAGCCCGGCATTGATATTGATATCCCGGCCGTCGCTAAGAAAGCCCATGCTCTGGATAATAAAATTGAAATGCTTACGGCGTTGTCGAACCCTATATCCATTCCAAAGTAATTTTGGAAGAGGTTGATGATTTTTAATCGGCAATAGCCTGGCCCCTGAAGATGCTTTCAGTCGAGCAAAGCTGGAAGTCGGGCATCTCCCCCGATAATTTTGGTCATCTTCAGGGGCACCTAAAAACTTATGAAAGGTCAAAATATGACAACCGTAAGGGCTTTGAGGTGCCATCAAGAAGCATGGTTCAATGCGTTTAAACGCATAAAGGAGCCAATATAATACCGTGGATGAAGATCAGGCGCTTATACCCTGCCTCGTTTGCTCAAGGCCATTTAAAAAGAAGGTGCCCTGGCAAGAGAACTGCTCAGATAAATGCCGATTGAAAGCCTTCAGGCTAAAGCAGGCGGCAAAGATAGCGGATCAGATTAGGGAAGATGTTTATAAGCTATTAGTTGAAAAAATAGTGAAATAAACTGTTAGATAATTGCTCTTTTAAAATTAATTTAAGGTGCGATAACAACCAGCCTGAAGTCGGTTGTAAATCACGAGAGAAAACAAATCCCGAAAGGGAGGGATGAAACAGAGTGCCCGTTCAAGAGCGGTAGGGAGCCTAACCGAAAGATGGCAATTTATTTTTTGTTTGTTTCACCTACAACTCCTCTGTATTTGGCGGTCATAAAATTTGAGGATTACTGATTGAAATCTTGCATATTCATAAAAAGTTTACGATTTGCTGAAATTTAATCAATTTTTTTAATTAAAAAAAGCAGATGCTTTCACACCCGCCCCCGCTTTACCTAATAACATTCTCAATTCTATCGGCGTTGCGGTTATCTGTTATGCCAGCACAATAGTCACGCACTACCTTTAGTTTTGCTTGTCCCATACCTTTAATATTCAGCAAAGTTTCATCGGGTGCGGCTGCAATACGGTTCGGGGTATTTAAACCCAATTTGGATAACTCATTTTTTGTCGAAATGTTTAACTTAGGGATTGTGTCAATAAATTCCGAGAAAAAGTATCTGATAATCTTCTCTATACCACCATGCTTTTCTATGAATGCTTTCCATTTGTCCACCATTGACATCTCATGTAGTTTTTCGATTCGATTTTCAATAGGTTCATCAAGTTCAACAATTTTCCGAATAGCAATAAGAAAAGGCAAATAATCGCTAGGATGCACGGAGCCAATCTCGGAAGCGACTGCGCTACTGTCTGCCAAAGCAGCATCCATACGCCTAAAGACCTCAATGTTTTCGTGAGTGCTGTCAGTCCCACAGGCGATTTCTTCGTAACTCTTAGTTTTTGGAAGCCAGATACCTTCCCACATCTCACGAGCAATCTGCGGTTGCTTGCCATCGTTCTTGAGATAAAGCTCGCCGTGACGAAGCAAAACACGAAGTGGCGTGCGAAGCTGAAATGTTGCACAAAACTCAAAGCCGTCGCACACGTCAGCCATCCAGTTTGGCACCGGCGCATTTTGTAACTCTCCCATCGTTACGCTTGTACGCTCCAAAGCCGAACTCAACGGCATCGGCGTATTTTCGCCTTGCAGGATCAACCTGACCGGGTTTGTTGCCTTCTCATTGTTTTCTTTTTGAAGAAAAACCCTCATCTGGTTGGCTATTATTGGTCGCGAGAATTGGTCAACGTACCGAACATTTAGGCGATTAAGCTCGTCCCAACCCTCGTCGTTCCTGCCTGCAAGCTGAAGGTACATAGGAAGCCGTAATCTATCTTCAATCATTAAATTCTCTGCACCCTCTGCGGAGTATGCTTCACGCAATTTTTCGCAAGCCTCAATATATTTCTTTTCTCTTTTTAGCGCGGTCGCTTCTTTCAAAAGATTTCGTACAGCACTGGAGAATGCAGTATTTACGTCAATCTGTTGCATTTCAGGTATTTCTGTCGGCGTGCCAGTTTTTATTGCTTCATCAATCCTATTTATTTCAGCTTCAGCCTTATCAAATCCTTCTATCTCAAGAGAGAATTGACTGGCTTGCTTTCGAGCTTCTTTCAGGGTATTCCGCGCCACGCCGAGCCGGGAAACTTTTGTTTCAAGGTTCTTGCTTTTCCGCGCTATCTCAATTGATTCATTTATGACCCTGAACTGGCTTTGAATAGACATGAGAATGACTTGTTCTTGGGCAGGACGCTGCCTATCTTGGCCGCTTTCCGAAAACGTATATTCATTGCGGACAGCCTTGCTGGATTGAACTTTCTCCATAGGCGCGGCGCTTGCGCCGGAAATCAGTCTTTTGAACATGTCTATGATGCTCATTAAGTGGCTTCCCTAGTTGTGCTTGGTAAGAACATGTTTGTCGGTGTTTGAACTATAAGAAACATAGTATTGCATGTCAAGGCATTATTGGCCACAAAATGTGGGGTGAATTGCGTTTATTACCGATTGAAATCTAGTATTTTTATCGAGGTTGACGACTTGTTTGTTTCAGGAAGAAAGAAACAAAAAACCGATTTACGAACCGGCAGAATTGTTTCTTTTACCTACAAACAAACGACTTGGAAAAGTCTCGAGTTTTGAATTACTATTTGAAAGGTGTAATGAATGAGCTAATGAGCACGGGTTTCCCTCTTCGCCTTCAGCTCCTTGGTTTGACCGATATTTTATTTTACTGAGTTACTGTCCTTTGATACTTTGATCATCTCGTCGATTTTGTCATTCAACTTCTTCAATTCCTGTGTGCTTCTTTGGGTGTAGTGTGTAATGGCGAGGATACACACTAGAATGATAACGCCTACTATGATTTCCATATATTTACCTTTCTATTATTCTTGCTCAACAATATTTATATGTATTCTTACTAATACCCCAAGTTTAAGAAAATTATCTTTGAAAATTATTCCATTTTTCTTTCGGCGAATTTGCCACCAATTCTTCTACCTCTAAATGTCTCTTTTCCGCTTCCTCGAATGTTGGTGCATTTTCAACTCTTAATGGCTTCAAAGGATTCGCAAAACCAAGGATAGATTTAAAAACTGCAAGTTGCCAAAAGCCGAGTGGATGTTTTGCGGTTGATATAATATATTTCTTCCCGTCTCTATTACTACGAAGCTTTGTTGAAATACCTTGACCTCGGTTTGTATAAATTCTCATAATATTTAACGCGTCTCCACTGCCTAAAATATGACTCACTTGCGGATGTGAGATAATTTTAGCTTACCCTTTGAAAGCAGATCCACGGTTTCAGTGTGACCGATACGAGCTTCAGATAAAGTCGAGTACTCCTTTTCAAACAGTGGATCATCGATTGATTTAACTATCATGCCTTTATTGCACCTAAATACTTGCGTTATGAATTCATCTGGTCCCAGAGGAACATCGTTATAGGCAATGCCAAGTTTAATAGATCGTGTAAGTTTGCTCAGTGGACTCGATGAATCTAATTTTATTGTTGAAACAAAGTAAAACAGACCAGGCCAAAATGACGCAATATGGGCTTGACCGATGATTTCAGATTCCTGTGAAGGATTATGACTTACCCATCGTGCACGCATAGCTTCTTACCAACAGTTTTGATGATCCTGATATATTCAGGCCGGAGGGGCTGCGGGACCGGATGGCACCTTCTTCACTCCGAACCATTTCTTGCGAAGATCCTTGACAAGCTGAACGCCCTCAGGCCCAGCCATCCAGATGCCCAATCCCAGCATGATCCATGAGAAGATGTAGATACCGACGCCCAGGACCACGCCGAATTTGGGTTGTCCCATCTTCACACCGATGGCGACCGCCAGGAACCCGCCCCCATACCCAAACGGCATGTTGACGACCAAGAAAAACACGCCGATCTTGAATCGCAGGCTACGCTTAGGTCTCACCGTTTCACTTCTCGCGGCTGGTGTTTCATCCATATT
>Ga0209777_10007622_pt1 | contig 11979 bp, 16 predicted proteins | sample FrelakmetHBP12HB_FD_187147 | JGI IMG/M metagenome (GOLD analysis project Ga0209777, IMG submission 187147) | Freshwater lake sediment microbial communities from the University of Notre Dame, USA, for methane emissions studies -HBP12 HB (SPAdes)... | ecosystem: Environmental > Aquatic >... | reverse complement strand
ATGTCTGATCTATGGGGTGTGTTAGTGGTGTCCATTAGTATAATAGTCTCCAAGCATTATCTGGGATATCTTTGGTAGGGACTATAATTGATTGGCCGGAACTTGGATCGATTGCTTTTACTTTCTGCTCGCATAAAAAATCAATAATATTTGTCCGAAGATCACCTTGGTCATCAGACCATTCTATTTGAGCGCTTCCTGATATACGTCCTTGTTTCAGTGCTTCTTTTAATTCGGTTCTGGTGGTTATGGAGTCATCCTGAACGAGATGAGGAGATTTGGCTATTTTTTCTTTATTCTCTATCATATCAACGACAGAGTTGATTACTTGTAATGGGACAGGCATATCTTCTGGCATGATTCTCTCCTAAATCTTTCATATTTTTGAGAGACATGAGTATTTAGGGTTCGGTGAGGTGGGTTGAACCAAGTCTAGTTGCTTGATTCAGTCCTTTAAGATAAAATGAAAATACTCGTACCTCTACGTTATCAGCTGCGAGACATATAACTTTATTGTCCGAATAGTGTTGATATCATTTTTCTAAAGGAGAACAGCATATGCCAAACGGGATGTGGCGCAGAGATCAGGTTGTCGAGGATCTCCTCAAGAGGAAAGGAATCAGCTTTGAATACAAGACTGATATCCTTACTAGTTTGATCCAGCTTGAGGAGTCGCCGGTTAGTAACCCTCGCCATTTGGTGACCAATTACGAAGGTGACATCAAGCTTTTCGCCTCCAAAATGGAGAACGGCGAGAAATTCCCAGCTATAGTAATCACCAAGGACAGGGCGATTCTATGCGGTAACCACCGCGTTAGAGCTGCAAAGGACGCTGGTTGGAAGACCATAGATGCTTATGTCATCGGGCCGACGAACCCACAAAAGCTCGATGAGTTCGTACGCGAAGACAACAACCGACATGGCCGGAATCTAACCGACGAGGAGAAGATCGAAGCCTGTGTCGAACTTTTTCGCAAGCACAAGACTCCTATGAGGGAGTCTTGTATGAATTATTTTGGCAATGATGCCACGATGTATACTAAAATTCAGCAACTCAATATGGCCAGGGAAGTCGGAGAACGCTTGGCCCTGAAAGGTATCGATCCTGAAAAGATTCCCAATCATCTGAAATCTATGATTCACCCTTTTAGGGATGAAGCCATCATCCTCAGAGATCTTGCTTCTTTGTCCATTGAGTTCGGCCTCAATCAGCCCAAGTTGGAGGCTGTACTGACAGAGCTTGATTCTCTCCCTAGTGATAAGCGGACGGAAACGGAGAAAAAGTCTATTATCGAAAAATGCAGAAAGGCGATGCAAGCTGCTGCCAAGACTGGGCACTCGGCACTCCATCCAGAAACGTCTCTTCTTCGTGCCCTAACCCATATGGAGAGTGTCTTGAATGCTGGTTTTAATGGCAAATCATATCCCCCAATCGATAAGCTTATTGAGGACAGAAAAGAGAGGAAGAAAATCAAGGAGATGATCACGAAGGTGATTGACAAACTGAAGAAATTGAAGGAGCGTGTATGAATAACGCAGCACATGTCCTGGCGTTATTAGTGGATGGCAACTGGCACACCTTTGGTGAGATCCTTAATGCTGTCGGCGACACAGTAACGTCTGAGAAGGCATCTCAGACCTACGCTTCTTCGGGGAAGCCAAAAGTTACTGCCGACCTTGACTACAAAGTGAGGATGGGGCGCAGGCGGATCGTACAGAGAGTTCTCGGTTCTTTGATTTTTTCCAAAAGGATTGAACGCAAGGGAGAGGGCTTTCAGTCAGAATACAGGAAGTCAGTAACTGAGGCTGATCCTTTTGACCAGCTTATGAGAGATGTGAATTTCTTCGAAGACCAAATCAATGACTGGCTTCTTAATCACATGAAAGCGCCTAAGGTGGAGCACGAGGATTTCTTATTCCACTTCCGCGCCTTGAAGCGGATGCTTAAGAGGTAGTATGGTGACTATTAACCTAGTCAGAAACAAAGGACGTGGGGTTAATGACAGAGTAGTTACTGCCATGGTCAACCTCATAAGGGACCATTTTGAGGGGCTTGGATTCGATGGCACTTGGCGTGCAGAATTGTTTAAGCAGACTGGTACTATTGCCCAGAATGGTATTCAACTCAAGCGGAAAATCCTAGATTCCCTGTTATATCAAGTAATGCCTTGTTCCAGAGACGATAGTTGGCAGGTCATCATCACCCCGCCCAATAATGTCACGGTTGACAAAGTTGAACAAGTAGAGTCACAAGGCCCACAGATAATTGTGTCAGCGCCAGTGGAAGAGAAGAAATATGACGATATAGTAGAGAATCAAATGCGCAAGGCCAAGATCGTCAAGCATGAACCATATGGTCTCCGTGTTCTGATCGATGAGAAATACGAGGGTCTTATTCAGCTTTGCGACGTTTCTCCTTCACATGACAAGAAGGAATTGAATAAATTCCCAGTTGGTTCATCAGTGCCAGTTGTGATTGGAAATATCGACAAAAGTAGAGATTTAATTATTTGCACTATTAATAACTCTGGGATTGTTGCTACTTCTGCTAAGGGTGGGACTTTTACCTGGACACCGAACCCAGATGGTAGTTTTACCTTTGGCCCCGAATCCAAATATCTCAAGGATCTAAACAACAAATTTGAATTCTTGGGATGGATTGCTGAGGTTACTAAGGATTTTGATCCTAAGCCTACCCCTAGTAAGAGTGTTCATGATTGGATTATTGAACGTGTCAAGGATAAGTCTGGGGCAACTTCAGTTAGCGTCCATGCAATTGTGGTTTTTGTTACTTCATTATGTAAAGAGAAGCCCCCTCTTATTGTTAGGAAAGAGGACGGATATATTATTACTGAGTTGGGGTGGGGTGAATTAGGTGGTAAGGAAGCATTTAAGAGTGGAAAGGCGCTCCATCTTGAGCCTGCGATTGAGCTTGAGCCTGTGATTGAGCCGGAACCACATTCTGAACCTATTGATCGTCTTGTTGAACTCACCGCATATATTAGGAACTATGTCAGATACGCAGATGTGGTTACTAGACTTGAAATCTTAGGTAAGGAGAAACAAGAATTAGAGAAATTCATTGAAGACAATAAGCATCTTAAAGATGAGGCTATGAAGCTTCATTCTAATTTCAACATGGGGAACATATCCAAGTTACTAGAGGATAACGCCTGAAATTCAAGTAAAGTCCTTACGGATGCGTTTAAGGGACTTTTTATCTCTCGTAACGAAACAGGTATCTCATTTTCTGCCATAGGTCTCCCCTAAGTCTTTCGTATTTTTGAGAGACATGAGTAATTAAATATAGTTGATGAAATATAGTTTGATGATGAGTAGCTTTAGTGATCGTTTGGAACTTGCTCTTGCGAAAACGCAACGTTGTTTTGCTTTGTTTGAATCTCGTGATAATTTATTAAGATCACTAGCTACTACAACTAAAGCGTTGAATATATCGGCTATGGTAATTGGCGGTGTAGCATTATCTAATTATAATTATAATCGAGCTACCGAGGACATAGATTTGGTGTTGTCTGTAGATGCTGCTGGGAAACTAGGTGATTATTTTAATGATAATAAGAATTTTACCTTTATTGGTCATAATAAGTTCAAACATTTGTCTGGTATCGACATAAATCTCTGTCCTAGTGGTACTATAGCTGGACATAATAAATTTCCTGATGTAGAGGATAATAATCCTGGTATGAGTTTTGTTAGTTTACCTTTATTATTGGCTTTGAAAATTCAGGCAAAAAGGCTGAAAGATCGTGGTGATTTCGCTGAATTGGTAAAGCGAAATAACTTATCATTGGATTATATTAAGAGTAATGTATTTCCATTATTGTCTGATATAGACAAACAATGGGCTGTTAATCTGTGGAAGAAGGCTGTTTCTGAATAAGTTTATTTTGTATTTCTGGTAGATATAGTCATATGAGCATTAATCATCATTCTTTTAAGTTCTCAGCAATCCCAGTAATCATTATGTCATTGATTAATTGGTCATCTTGTCTAAACTTTAAGATAGTCTCCCTTACAAGTTTAGATGATAAGCCAGACATAATTGATGACTTCATTTGCGTCTCCAGTTTGTTTAGTTTCCTCTGCGTAGAAAGCTAACCGAGGTAGCTTCAATTTATTTGCTTTCTTAATTACTTCATTCAACACTCTAATATGAATTTCAGCTTGTTCTCTTTTAAATCTGTTAGCCCAGAAATCTACTCCTACTAGTTCATCATATAATTTTCTCAGATAATCAATTGGTCCATACAATAACTTTGAATTGATAATTTAAAAAGAACCAGACGGACAAACAGTAACCAAAGTCTCCTTATTATCCCAAATGTCCATGAACATGAATGGCTGTAGACCAGGAGGCGTATTAATACCAGTAACCATCCCATAACTATCAACTAATAAATCAGGCCAAATAACTTGATGATCACTCGGCTCAACCCAACGAGTACCACAAGTCACGATTCCATCAAACTGGTCAACGACAGCACAGTCGAGATGGTAACAAAAGTTGTCAACAAATGGTTGATCACCACACTGCAAGTTAGTCTGGAAGTAATCAATACGCTGCTCAGACTGTTTACTATACTCAACAAACACACCATTATTATAATAAAATACCTGATGAATGAGTGTAATAATACCCTTCCTAAACACCAGCCTACCACGCATAAAACCAGTCTTCGGCTGGCCCCAGACATATGGCTGCTTAGTCATGTATACAATGTCTAGTTTCTTACCATCAAACAACCAGGTTCCCTCATAAATCTGGTCATAATCATCCTTAAACCTGAACGCACCCTCAGGCAAGATCTGGCTAGGTGCGGTGCCATTACTGAAAATGCACAGCATATTAGGAATTGAACCATCTAAGGTCGTGGAGCAGACACCAATCTGCTCCCGCAGGACCATTTTCTGTTGTATCTCCAACTGATCACAATTATAATCGTAAGTGCCATCCTTCTGCTTATACCTATTCAACAAGCAAGGATCAATATTCAGACGAATATCAGAAATGTCCCCCTCATGATATGTCCCGAAACTATCACCACAAGCATATCGCAGACAATCGCAGTCTAGCCTATACGGCTCGTAATATCTATATTGCGCTTCTTCAGGATGAACCAAGATACCACTACCAAAAGTAAACAGAGCTGTCGTATCAGAAGTCGCATCCTCGCTAGCACCGCGATAAGGAAGACCCATCATTTCACCTAAGGCATCAGTGCATCTACTATCGAAATCTATAATATCAATATCAACATTGAACCTACCAGTCTCAGATGGATAACCACTCCTGAAATCTTGATTACATGACTGACTATATGATTTAAATATCGGACCAAATGGCACAGATGAATCAAGTGTGATCTCTTCCTGAGTAGTCTCCGTCACCATATCACTTAGTTTAATAGCTGGATGACTTGGCTTACATGTGAGATAAACTTTATGCGTCACTAGGAATGGACGATCTTCATGTGAACCAAATGATGAAATATCTGCCTCAATCCCATTCCCATAATAGACCAATGGAACGTTGTCATATACCAGGTGTTGGTCATTGCCTGTAGGTCCAGTGATAAGCTTGGCATGCAGATCATTATCTGGGTAATCGTGTGGCTTTGCCTTCCAGGTTGGATGAGTGAAATCGTTCTTCATATTAGCCATCGAAACATAACGATGACTTGGAAAGAACAAATTATCCTTATAGATCTCAAGCGAAGGACGCCGATATGCTAAAAGCTGATCCGATTGGAACTGTTCTGGGATGAAGAATGGTCGATTAGTGAAATGCAAAGCCCAAGGTATTGGATGATTGTATTGTCTGATCTTACGACCAAGAAAACTCGTAGAATTCTGACCAGTGAAATGTCCAAATCCATCCTCTTGGACGATATCAGCGTCAGTCGGGTAAATCCAATAAAACCCAGTCCCAAACCCAATCGCACACGGTTTACAATGCACAATTTCACAAATATAACCATTCACCAACATCTGTAGATCAGCCTTTACTCTGCCTGGGAAACACAAGGCTGGATACATACTAGTATCCTGACATAACTTCTTCCTATTATCAGGATTCAGATCAGTGTTAACCGTCGAAGGATACACTCTATTTTGACCATATTGCGTAAATTGACAAGTATCACCTTCGGGCTTCTGAATTGGTAGATTTACCAAATGTTCAAGAGCAGGATTACTTTTATGTGTGCCATCGAAACAATCACGCCAGGTCTGGAATTCGGACTGCAGCCCATTGAAAATGGCATCACGCATTATTTGTTGCGCAGGAGTAATATCCTCTTCCTCACATGTTGCGGGCGTGGGAGGTGGAGCCGTAGCTGGATGTGGTGCAGTTTCAGCCTCTACGCCGCATTTAACATCACTCGTGCCCAGACAGAAATCAGTAACGTTGTATACATCCTGCATATCTAAATTAAAAGTGAACTTGCGCAATAAAGAATGGAAAGATTTCAGCTTGAAGATGAAGTTTAACAAAAAATCAAGAAGCGCTGGAACTGGTTGCTGCGTAGATCGCAGGAGAATCTTAACGTCAAAACGATTTGCTCGCAGATTAGAGAGCTGTGGCGGCACCAAAATCCGGGTACGCTTATATTCAGCAAAAATGAATATACTATTACCATCTGAGAAGTTCATATTATGATCGAACACCACGTGCACTATATTGGTAATAGGATCGTACTTGACGCCAGAAATTGGTTGTAGGCGACAACTATTCAACTGCGTTATGCATGAACCGTTAATTAGAGGGGATGTCGTAGTGCTCATCCCCAGCGTACCAAGACCAGTCGTATAATTAATAAGCACATCAGTCTGTGCCACCAAAGTTGACTTATCAAGGTGCATCAACCTATCGCGAACCGAGTTAATATCCGAGCCACCAGGTCCAATAGTCCCACCAGGATCAGCTTCAGCATCATCAACCAAAACGTTAAGCTGATTCTTAGTAACACCAGGTTTCACTAGATAAGCAGAAATAGTAATATCACCAGTTGCCCTATATAATAATGGAATATCAAGATCGCCGAATCCAGATGTTGAATAATCAGACAACATAGGTTCAGCTTGTATGACATCTTCAGTGAAGATCTCATCCTTCTGAATCTGGTTAGGTAGTCGCTCACCAGGAGCGACTAATTGCTGACCATCACTTGAATACCAAAGGTTAATCAGATCAATGGTATATCCAAATATCTCGAACAGCTCAATAATCGCTCGCTTCGTTCCCTTCAACTTTTGCAACCGCACTGCATGCCGAAGAATAGAACGCCGTACCGCATCTGTCGCACCTGGATAATTAGGAAGATCCCAACCAATTAAAAAAGCTAGATAAGGTATCAACTGGGCAGGAATCTTATCTATATGGTTGATACCATTCAGGAATGTCTGCTCATCAAAAGTATCCTGGAGAATATCAGCAAATGGCCTATAAAATTCTAAAATAGGATCATCTTCTAATTTGAAATTATCACCATCAAAATAAAATGGCGGGGTCTTCTTGAACATTTCATTATGCACTTCACCAGGATGATTGATTAGGAATGATATTTGTGATATGCTTCCGTCTTGTGTGATGCAAGATTGACCAGTAGTGATGGCTGCTGATCCTGTCCTTACCAGTCTGCGATTGAAGCTGCATTCCCATACAAAGAGGTATCGTTTAGGTCTAGGAAGATCTTCAACGTCAATGGTAAAAACGGAAAGATCATAATAGTCAGCATCTGGATACCATGGTATGGTGGATGTCGTATTTCCACGGATTAGAGTATACTCGAATACATCACCTTCTACGGCTTGCTTATATGAATGCTTTTGACCATCTGGCCCAATAAATTGCTTACTGCGGAAATCAATAGTAACATCATTTAATTCCATATCAGACACGTTTATTACGAATTGGCTCAATTGTGGAACCAATACGTTGTTGATTATTGGATTACCAGCTTGGCTCGCTGGATAGATGTAAGATCCTGCAACTTGTGCTGGTTCTGGTGCGTCTGCTATGAAGAATCGAACGTTTCTGACCCCTGAATTGGCTAAGGTAAACCCTCTTTCATCGCGGCGACCTGGGACAACAAGGATCACTGGAAGATATACAGGCTTGAAGCCTGTACGTGCATTTTGTATAGGAAATCTCTGGAAAGATGGTTGAAATTTATTTATAGGAGGCGGAGATGGCATAGAAAATCCTCATATTATTTTTGGTCAAGTTCTGATCGCGGAAGATTTCACTCTACGCACCTTGCCATCATATATCCAGACTATCTTGGCAACTACCACTATATCATATTTAACCTCATTTTTCTTTTCTCCAACTGAAATCACACCTGTAGCGTTCAACCTCCAAGGCATCCAGAATCTTTCCATTATATCAGAAAGAATGATCGCTAGATCTGTGCTAATTGTCTTGTTATCCCATTGTAGGCCGCGACCGTTCGGGCTAATCTCAAGACAAGCATGCTTTTCCTTTAGAAACTGTTGTAGCTGTTGAGACTGCGAAAAGGTTAGTTCTCTATCGAAGGCAATGATACCAGTGTACTTCATGGCTCAACCTACTTTATTTAAGCAGCAGCTCCCGTAAATGGTTTGTCACTTCATCTAAATGCTTATTCAAACCAGCGTCAAAATCCTCAGGTTTAGTCAAAATAAGATCTTGGACTGGCTCCTGACAAGCCTTTTGATATTCAGCCATGAATTTCTGATAAAATTTAGAACGTGCTATCTCTATAAATTCTTTTCGCTGCCACGGTGGTATGTTGTTGCGAATTATCCACACCAGCATTGTGAGCATTACCATATTAGATAATTTGTCAGTAGCCATATTAGAAGTGGTTGACTTTAGAACCTCTTCACATAGCTCAGAAAATTCGTTTGGTTCAGGGGGCATTCTTTCCTCCTAGACTATTTATCAACGTAAATAAAATACGACGATCAGGAGATTTGGATGAATACATTTAAACAGATCAACTGCGTGGTATGCAATCAAATAATTAGCACAGGAGGAGCAGCATTTACTTCTCATTTACGAGCACATGTCCGTAAAGGCGAAGCAATGGAGTTCAAGAATGGTAATCATCTGACATTCTTATCATCCAAGGATCACCCCAAATTCATCGAAGAACACCCATTCGCCTTCCTAGGAAAGGACCCTCTACCAGGTCAGCCAAAAGGAATATGGGAAATACACCACCTAGCTACTGAACTTTCAGCGGTCAACCCAGCAGCCTATTTCATAACAAGCGGTGAAGCAACCAAAAAGGCTGAACGCTTGGTGAAGGATGCATATTCATTAGCAGTAAAAGCTAGAGCCTTCCTTGGCAAGCTCAAAAAAGCTCGTGGCCAAAGGGAATATCTTGAGGTAACCCATGAGAATGGTCGATTATTAGTCAAGAGTAAAGACAGGCGCTCAAAGACAATGGAGGCCGAGAAAGATGAAATTACCAGAGACGTCAGAGCTAGCTAAGAAGATGTCTCGATGCCGACATAAAGGCAAAAAGATTAAAACACTCCAACTCCGAGTAGTGACGCTAGGCATACCAAATGGCAATATGCGTGGTTTTATCAATGGAAAACGAGTCTCTCTAAAGGAAATTGATAGAATTCACGCCAAGATGGGTATCGAGACCAAATTCTCTAAGTGATCATACCTTCCCGAACTTCTCCGTACTATCAATACCAGTTAATTTGATACATTGAGGTGGTGGTTTCGGTACAGAAGGAGCGGAATGCCGTTGGAGTACCTTATCAATCTCCTCAACGATTCGTTCACGCGGAGGCCAAGATTGATAGTAACTTATTTCATATAGTGCATCGTAGATGTCCTCAGCTAGCTGACTCATGGTTTTCTCCTCAAAATACTTACATCAAAGCTATCATATGGGTCTCTGGTCCAAGATAGCTTCCGCTGCCGGAAGCGTAATAGGATACCTCGAAAAATACACACCCTTCCGTTACCCAGTACACAAGTACCAGGAACAAGTCACCCCAGATCTCTGGCGTGGATCTCGCGTTGACCGTGCCGGTGTCGAAGATCTAATCTGTCGGGGATTCAAAACAATTGTTGACCTCTGTGCAGAATACACCCCAGACGACGAACTACAGAAAAAATATGTAGCCGTCAAATTCGTACACATCCCAATCATAGACAACACAACCCCAACAAACGAACAAGCAGAAAAATTCATCAACCTATTCAAAGACACCGACAACCTACCAGCCTTTGTCCACTGTGAAGCTGGAGAAGGACGCACCGGGACTATGGTTGCCCTATATCGAATACGTATCCAGGGTTGGACGGCAGACGCTGCGATCCAAGACGGTGCTAGGCATCATCTCTGTATGCCAAATCAATTGGAATTCATCAGAAAGTTTAAATAACATTTTCTCTTTCTCTGATATGCTTCATTGATACATAAGACTGATAAATGGAGGAAATCATGGCTATCCAAAGAGACCTCAAAAAGTTGGCTACTCTCAAAATTAGGGTTGATCTTCTAACTGCCGAGTATAAGAAAGAGGCCGACGCCCTCAAGAAAGAAATGCTGGAAAAGAAAGATACCATCCAAGACCCAGATGGCGTCCTATCCCTTGGGTTAATCGAAAACTGCCGTCGCTCATTTTCAGTAGAAGGGGTTCGGAAAACATTAGGAGATCTAGCTGCACAATGTATTTCTGAAGAGGTTGACTCGAAGAAATTCGATGTACTAATAACTAAGAAAGGAAAGTCAACTCTGACCCCAGCGCAGCAGGAAGCTTGTTTCAGCACTACCCCAGTTCCACAACTTGAATGGAAGGGGATGGACCTGTTCAAAGGCGCATTAACAGAGAAATTACTGAAGGGTTAACATGGCTGACGAAGATAAACCACAGAAGTTCGAACAAGTCCCAAAGCCTGTTGGACTACAAATCAACAGAGAACAAGCCCTACTGTTGATCCGTGGTTTAAAGACATTACCTGAATCAGACCAGACCAGTATTGTCTTCAGATCGTTAATCCGTGATTTGGAAACCCTGAACACAGTCTGGGAGCGGATCATAAAAAACCAAAAGTTAGCCAATCAACAGCGCCGAACAGACACTATAGCCAAGAAAGGTCAAATGAGCATTAACATCGGGCATCGCGGAGCGAACCCAAAATAAGATCGACGGCTTCAACCAGCTTATATCGAACTACATCAAGACTTGGCGTGACATCAACCGCGATGAAATTAACAACCCCTAAACGCCTCAATGGGTTACAGGGACAATCCATGCCACGAGATTGATCTATAAACTTCATATAATTTTCAAGAACGCGCTTATGAAACTCCAACCCCTTCTTCTGGAAACGACATTCTCGAATCTTACCATCTGGAGTAACATCATGGTGCTGGCGTGCCTGAAGAGTATCAAGGTCAGAAAAGAGCATTATAACATGCATTGGAGGGACATCAGTAGGTATCACCTCGCGCAAGGCTTTGACCTCATCTATATTCATCCCACCAGCCAACCCATAACACATACTAGAGATAGTGTTTGCCCTATCAGATATCACGACCCTTCCAGCCTCAATAGCAGGCTTAACCACAGTCTGCAGATAGCACGACCAATCAGCCATCATCATAATCTGAATCGTGTGATCGTCAATGGTCAGATCATGACGATTCTTCATCAGGGTCCGCAGTTCTTGGCCTAGAGCAGTACCACCTGGATTACCGTGACATTCAGTTATCATCCCTCGTCCCTGCAGGTATTCAGAGATGAACTTAGCTGATGTGCTCTTTCCGACTCCATCCCCGCCCTCTAATACCAAGTGGAACATTTAGTATCTCCTCCTTATTTTTATTTTTGCCGTTTTACCGTCAAACTATATACCTTCCAATCAAATCTAAGATATGGATATTAGACAGATCACTAAATTATATGATTCAGGGGTAACAATTAAAAACATAGCTATCTCATTCA
>Ga0209777_10007621_pt1 | contig 11980 bp, 12 predicted proteins | sample FrelakmetHBP12HB_FD_187147 | JGI IMG/M metagenome (GOLD analysis project Ga0209777, IMG submission 187147) | Freshwater lake sediment microbial communities from the University of Notre Dame, USA, for methane emissions studies -HBP12 HB (SPAdes)... | ecosystem: Environmental > Aquatic >... | reverse complement strand
CACAGCAGCTCCTGGAACGACAGCTCCGAATGCATTAGCAACAGCTAGTTATATTTTTGGCGGAGATCCTGTAGTTCTAGGTTCTAAAATCGCCTTAGTACCCATGAAATTAGGAACGGCCGATTTTATGGTTCACCAAATTCATGCATTTACAATTCACGTAACTGTACTAATTCTATTTAAAGGTCTTTTATATGCAAGAAACTCGAGACTAATTCCAGATAAATCAAATTTAGGATTCCGTTTCCCTTGTGACGGCCCTGGGCGTGGTGGAACGTGTCAAGTTTCTGGATGGGATCATGTTTTCTTAGGCCTTTTCTGGATGTATAATTCAATCTCAATTGTAATTTTCCACTTTAGTTGGAAGATGCAGTCTGATATTTGGGGATCTGTGACCCCTCAAGGAACAATTTCTCATATCACAGGTGGAAATTTTGCTCAAAGTGCCTTAACTATTAATGGCTGGCTTAGAGATTTTTTATGGTCACAAGCATCACAAGTAATTCAATCTTACGGATCCGCATTATCTGCTTATGGTCTAATTTTCTTAGGAGCTCATTTTATTTGGGCATTTAGTTTAATGTTCTTATTTAGTGGACGTGGTTATTGGCAAGAACTTATTGAATCAATTGTTTGGGCACATAATAAACTAAAAGTAGCACCGGCAATTCAGCCTCGCGCTTTAAGTATTACTCAAGGTAGAGCTGTTGGATTAGCACATTATTTATTAGGTGGTATTGGTACAACGTGGGCATTCTTCCTTGCTAGAATCATTTCTGTTAGTTAGTTAGTTAAGCTTAGATCTCCGCTAATTAACATCTGAAATATTTAGAACTTTTAAGTTCAGAATTTAATCAAATCTAATCTTTAATTTATTACTGAAATAAGAAATATAAAACGTAAAGGAGTTTTATCGATGGCAACAAGATTCCCTAAGTTTAGTCAGGTGTTAAGTGAAGACCCGACTACACGTCGTATATGGTATAGTATTGCAACTGCACATGATCTTGAAAGTCATGATGACATTACTGAAGAAGCCTTATATCAAAAAATATTTGCCTCGCATTTCGGTCATTTAGCTATTATTTTTCTTTGGACAGCCGGAAATTTATTTCACGTAGCTTGGCAAGGAAACTTTGAACAATGGATTCTTAATCCTTTAAAAGTTAAACCTATTGCTCATGGAATTTGGGATCCCCATTTTGGAGAAACAGCTTTAAAAGCTTTTACTAGAGGTGGAGTTATTTATCCTGTAAACATAGCATTATCTGGAGTGTATCAATGGTGGTATACAATTGGAATGCGAACAAATCAAGATTTGTATGTTGCCTCTATTTTCTTACTAGTTGTTTCATTATTGCTTTTACAAGCAGGTTGGTTACATCTTCAACCCCAATTCAAACCAAGTATTGCTTGGTTTAAAAATAATGAGTCACGTCTAAATCATCATCTTTCTGGATTATTTGGCGTTAGTTCATTAGCTTGGACAGGACATTTAGTACACGTTGCAATTCCTGAATCACGAGGAATTCATGTTGGATGGGAAAATTTCTTAACTGTCTTGCCACATCCAGCGGGTCTTACTCCTTTTTTCACAGGGAATTGGAGCGCTTATGCAGAAAACGCTGATACTTCGAGTCATATTTACAATACTTTGGCTGGAGCAGGAACAGCTATTTTAACATTTAAAGGCGGTTTTCATCCTCAAACACAATCACTTTGGTTGACAGATATTGCTCATCATCATTTAGCAATTGCTGTTCTATTCATTATTGCAGGTCATATGTACCGTACTAATTTTGGTATTGGTCATAGTATGAAAGAAATTCTAGAAGCTCACCGACCACCAGGAGGAAGACTAGGTAAAGGTCATATTGGATTATACGAAACTATTACAAATTCTTTACATTTTCAATTAGGATTAGCACTAGCTGGTCTTGGTGTTACTACGTCATTAGTAGCCCAACATATTTATGCTCTAAATCCGTACGCTTTTTTATCTCGTGACTATGCAACTGAAGCTGCATTATACACGCACCACCAATACATTGCTGGATTCTTGATGGTGGGAGCTTTTGCTCATGGAGCTATTTTCTTTGTCCGTGATTATGATCCTGAAATGAACAAAGGAAATGTTTTAGCAAGAATGTTGGATCATAAGGAAGCCATTATTTCTCATCTAAGTTGGGTTTCTTTATTCCTAGGTTTCCACACTTTAGGTTTATATGTTCATAATGACGTAGTTGTTGCCTTTGGAACACCGGAGAAACAAATTTTAATAGAACCTGTCTTTGCTCAATGGATTCAAGCAGCGTCTGGAAAAACTTTATATGGATTTGACACTCTTTTATCTTCTTCTGTTAGTTCGGCTTCAGTGGCAAGTCAAGAACTTTGGTTACCAAATTGGCTAGAAGCAGTGAACAGCAACAAAAATTCATTATTTCTAACAATTGGTCCTGGGGACTTTTTAGTTCATCATGCTATTGCTTTAGGTTTACATACAACAACTTTAATCTTAGTAAAAGGAGCTCTCGACGCCCGTGGGTCAAAATTAATGCCAGATAAAAAGGATTTTGGATACAGCTTTCCTTGTGATGGTCCTGGACGTGGTGGAACTTGTGATATCTCAGCTTGGGATGCGTTCTACTTATCTATGTTCTGGATGTTAAATACTATTGGTTGGACAACTTTTTATTGGCATTGGAAACATATAACCTTATGGTTAGGAAATCCTGCACAATTTGATGAATCATCAAATTATATTATGGGATGGTTACGTGATTATTTATGGCTTAATTCTTCGCCATTAATTAACGGTTACAATCCATTAGGAATGAATAATTTATCAGTTTGGGCTTGGATGTTCTTATTCGGTCATTTAGTTTGGGCAACTGGATTTATGTTCTTAATTTCTTGGCGTGGTTATTGGCAAGAACTAATTGAAACCATTGTTTGGGCTCATGAAAGAACTCCATTAGCGAACTTAATCCGTTGGAAAGATAAACCTGTTGCATTATCAATTGTTCAAGCACGTTTAGTTGGGTTAGCTCACTTTACAATTGGTTATATATTTACCTACGCTCCTTTTGTTATTGCTTCTACTTTAGGAAAATTTGGTTAAATTCTTTGTTTTTGCTATATTATTTTTATAAGGGTAAAACTATATAAAAATAATATGGCAAAAAAAAGTATGCTTGAACGTGAATTAAAACGTAAAAAGCTTGTTAGTCGATATTCTAAAAAGCGTCAAGAAATTTTAAAAGAATTAAAAAAAGTAGAGTCATTAGAACAAATCTTCGCGTTAAACAAAAAATTACAAAAACTACCTCGTAATAGTTCTTCTATTCGAATGAGAAATCGTTGTTGGAAAACAGGTCGACCACGCGGATATTATAGACATTTTGGATTATGTAGAAATGTTGTCCGTGAGTTTGCTCACGACTGTCTTTTACCTGGGGTTACTAAAGCAAGTTGGTAATTATTTATTAATAATTATCAACTTTTTTAATTATTTTACTATACTCGAATACGTAGATTAAAATAATTTAATATGTAAGGTTAACAATTTAAATCGCTCCTAATTCATTTCCGCGTTTAAATTGAAGATATGCAGCTACAAAAAGACCTAGAAGTGTCACTGCCATTAAGCCTAGAATAATTCCTGATAAAAGTGGTTCAACCATTTTTTTATGTTTTTTATTAATAAATTGGCTTTTTTTATCTAAATCCTACGCTTGCTTGCCAAACAAAAGCCAATAAGAAGAAAAGAACTGGAATTACAGGCATAATGTCAGCAAGTGGGCCAAATATAGCAAAAACCCCAGGTAATTTACTTAGTATTAGTGTTTCCATATGAATTTTGAATTTATTTATTTATTGATTCTTTTTTGAATTTAAGAATATTTGAGTTTAATTGTATTATAACTAATAAAAAATAATAGAAAAGAAAAAAACGTAATTCACAAAAGATCACCTTGTTATACCTTTTTTTTCTAACTCTTCCGTTAGAGTTATTATTTTTTAATAATTAGTTCTAATTAAGAAAGTAAGCAACTTAGGAGAGCTAAAGAAGAGAATTGAACTCTTAACCTCCTGATTACAAGTCAGGCGCTCTACCGATTGAGCTACATTAGCTTACACACTATGTCACAATTATATTTTATTTTTTAATAAATGTCAATTTTTGAAAATTGGAGCTTTTCTCGATTCTCGTTCAATTAAATTAAAAGAAGATAAATCTGTAAAAGCCAAAAAAGACAAAATTTTTCTATCTAAGAAAATGTTGATATTTCTTAAACATCCAATAAATTTAGAATAAATATTTTTACGTGCACGACTTGCGGAATTAATTCTATAAATCCAAATGCGTCTAAAATTACGCTTTTTTAAACGTCTTCCAATATAAGCAAAATTCAAACTTTGAACAACCTGTTCTCCTGCCATGGTGGAAAGTCTTGAGTTTGCTCCTACATACCCTTTTGCTAAATTTAAATATTTTTTACGTCTTTTTGCGGCTACATTTCCGCGTTTAACTCGAACCATTTTTTATTTATTTTTTCTTTCAAAATCTTAGTATCCTATTTATGCATAAGGTAACATACGAGAAAAAGTTCTAAAGTCTGAAAAGTGAATCTTACTTGCTTCAGAAAGTCGACGAAGACGCTTTGGATTTTTTCGTCTTAGTAAATGTCCTTTGTACGCTTTTTTTCTGCACAAACAATTTTTTTTCACTTTGACCCTTTTTGCCGCAGATTTGCGTGTTTTTAACTTCATTTTTTTTATCAGTACTAAAATATAGAATACTTATTTAATTTTAATATCGATTAAAAAAATAGTAAAGCTAGCTTAACCTTTATAAATTTCTAAATTTTCTCCGTCCAGATGTAATTTGTTTCAACTGCTGGTAAGAAGTAAAGCTTCAGTAAACTTAAAGTCATACTTAAATAACTAGGTACTTTTTTAAGTATTTTAGTAAAGCCAAGGTTATTTTGTTTATCAATATTAATTAAGTTTTGATTTGCCTCAGCACAAATATCGAGTAATTCAAAAAAAGCTGGATTGTCAACATCTAAGGTAACAGGGAATAATGTTCTTGAACTTTGATTCGTTTTGCGAATAACGTGTTTATCAAATTGTTTTGCATTTAAACCAATTGTTGAATAAAAATCCGTTCTTTGTAAATCGTTTAAATACATTGTTGCAAAAACAGAAAGTAAAAAGAATTTACACCATAATCTTGACTCATAAGTATTTAATAAATGTTTTTGTGATTTTAATATAGCAGCAAAAAAATCACCATGTCGATTTTCATCTTGGCACCAACTCTCAAAAAATCTAAAAATTGGATAAACTCTAAAATTTGGATTTTTCTCTAAATGACGATAAATAACAATATAACGCCAGTAACCTATTTTTTCAGATAAATAAGTTGCATAAAAAATAAATTTAGGAGAAAAGAAGGTATATTTACGCGTTTTTGTTAAAAAACCTAAATCTAAAGAAACATTGAAATCACTCATAGCTTTATTTAAGAAACCAGCGTGCCGAGCCTCATCACGAGACATAAAAGAAAATCCTTCAGCTAATAAAGGGTTCTCTTTTTTTAAATTTCTTGAAATCTCTTTATATAAAAGAAAACCAGAAAACTCAGCCGTACAAGAACGCTCTAAAAATTCAATAAAAATATTACGTGTTTTTTCATCAAAGAAATCCCATGTATTTAAAAATTCTTTGTCACGAATAAAATGATCCCGATTATAATCAATTCTAAATTCTTCAACAATAGCTTCAATTTCTTTGACATTTGAACTTACATCAAGTTCAGCCATTTCCTTAAAATTTGTTGTATAAAAGCGAGGAGTTAATAAATTTTCTTCAGAATCGGCTTTACTTATAGTTGTCTTTTTTGTGGTACTCATATTAAAGTAGTTTGTATTCAACGGTTATCATTTTGTAAGGACAATTTGTTAAAAAGAAAACAAACTATCCAACTCTTTTAAAAAGAAACTTATAAGAGTATTATAATTATATAAACTGATTATTGTCTAATTGTTGATTTATTTTCAAAAAAGTTATATTATTTAGACCTATGAAGCGGAGGCGGTATAGCCAAGTGGTAAGGCTTTGGATTGCAAATCCTTCATCCCCCAGTTCAAATCTGGGTGCCGCCTTCATATTTAAGTAAATCAAAGTGTCAAACAGTTTTGGGGACGTGGTGGAATGGTAGACACAACAGACTTAAAATCTGTTGACCTATATTAGTCGTGAGGGTTCAAGTCCCTCCGTCCCCAGGTAAAATTGAAGAGGAGAATTATAATGTTTTTAAATACTCTGTATTTATTCCAAGATCTCTTTCAAGAACAATTTTTCCAGTGCGTGCAATTTTAAGAACTACATACTTTTTTAATAATTCTTGTATAACTACGGTTTTTCCAGGATCACCTGTTATTTCCATCATGATGGATTTGTCAGAAATATCTACAATTTTAGCTCTAAATATTTGGGCAATTTCAATAATCTCAGGACGTGTTTTCTGACAAGCTTCAACTTGGATTAGCATTAACTCTCTTTCTACACAAGGAGTATCAGTTGTATCCTTGACCTGAATAATTTGAATTAACTTGTTTAGTTGTTTTATAACTTGATCTAGTACTTGATCATTTCCAGGAAGGACAATGGTAATTCTAGAAATCCCAGTAGTTTCCGTTGGACCTACAGCTATGCTATCAATATTAAACCCACGACTTGAAAAAACAGTACAAATTCTTGAAAGGACACCAGCTTCATTAAAAGCTGTAATTGATATTGTTTTTTTCATAAAAGTTTAAATTTAAATAAAGGGAATGAAGTGTTTCGTAATTTTCTTAATAATTGGAAAAAAAGTAGCAAGAACCAAGAACAAAAAATTTCTATTTCAAAATTTATGCCTTATTAATATTAACTGTAATAATAGTATATAAATAAAAAAGAAGAAAACCTATAGGGTGGATTTCCGAATGAGGCATAATAAAATGTAGCTTATGTTATTTCCTTAAAACAAAAAAACTAACTTTGAAGAACTTAACAAGAAAATTATTTGGCAAAGGTGTAAAGGCTGTTATAGGCTTAGATGGTAAATCTTTAGTCATTCTAATTTATAAATAGGTTTAGTAGTTGAATTTCTAATAACGAAAAATTTATACAGTAGAGCTAGGACTATTGGCTAGGCTCCCTAAAAGCCTTAGGGCACGTTTATTGAAAAGCTTTTTATTTTTCTGTAGCACCTTTTTGATGCTTTCCATTCATAAGATAAGACACAAGAGAAAGAAAGCTTGTCAAACTCGTTAACGCTTGCGGAAATGTCCTTCTCAAACTGTCTATCTATTAGCGAGTGGGCGTCAAGCCGAGCACTTACTCGCGAGAGCTTCTTGTCAGTGTTAGAAGTCTACTCGGCAACTTTAGAATATAATTCTCTTAACCTTACGAAAAAGTAGGGGCTCTTCTTCGTCCTTAAAAAAGATAGGTTCCGTCATTTTCCCCACTATTTCTTCTCCTGTTTTTTTCGAAATAGCCTCTTCTTCGAGCATTTTTTGGATGCATCTGGCTCTCCATTTATAAGCATCTCTTGGATAACTTTATGTATTTTTTCCTGGCCTTGGTCCTTAGCCCATTGAATCATATGTAGAGCAGCTTTCACCGCAATATAGTCACCAAGAGATATATTTAAAAATTCGCAAAACTTCATTATAGTGAAGTTAGGATCTTTTTCTTTAAGGAAATATTCGATTTCCATTACCTGTTCCGCGTCCACTGTATCTTTTTCCTTTTTTTTTATTTTTTCGATTATAAGAGTTAATTTGCCTTCTTGTTCGCCTGCACTTTCGAAGTACGATTCATACCTTTTTAATATATTAGAGTCAGATGACATAATGTACTTTTTGGTTATTAAAAAAATTTTATTTTTGTTCTACTCGATCCGGAAAGAAATTTATAAACAAACTATTTTTCTTACGTGACTAGTAATTTTCGAATAAGAAATGTCTTCTTTTGTCACTGACATAGAAAGCCGATTCTAATATCGAAAAGTTATACTTCTTATTCTATTTTTTAAAATATTTTTCTATATCTACAACAAGTTAAAATTGTTGTAGATATAGAAAAATGTAATGACTTAAAAGTCTAATTCTGCAATTTGTACTTTTTCAAATTGTTTTTTCTTAAAAACAAACATAGATTGAGTTACGATAATAGAGATACAAAAAGCTAGGTATCCATAAATACGAGCAGGATCTTGTAGAACAACTTCAACTTCTGTTTGACCAAATCCGCCCACATTTGGATTTAAGGTTAAAGGTTGGTCTTGTTGAACAATTTGATTTTCTTTAACAATTAAGTCTAAATCCTTTGGAACTGTCTGAACCTTTGTTTCTCCTGTAGTAGAAGCGATTGTAATTTCAAAATCTTTCTTTGTTACTTTAATTTCTTGAATTTTTCCTGAAGTAATAGCGTTAAAAACATTATTATTTGTCTTATCACCTGTTGGATAAACTTGTCCACGCCCGCGATTTGCACCTACATAAATTGGATATTTTACAAAGAAAACATCTTTATTTTTTGCTGGATCTGGAGAAAGGATAGGAAAAATAATATCTTGATATTTATCTCCACTAATAGGACCAACAACTAGAATATTTTCTTTTGTTGCGCTGTAAGGAGTTATGTAAACACCTTTCGTTTTTGCTTTTAATGAATCTTCTAAACGAGCTTTCGGAGCAAGCTTAAATCCGTCAGGAAGAATAACTACAGCACCAACGTTTAGAGCACCTCTTTGTCCATTGCCAAGAATTTGTTTCTTTGATGTGTCATAAGGTATTTTTACAATTGTTTCAAAGATAGTATCTGGTAAGACAGAGGCAGGACTTTCATATTCAGTCGGTTTTTGAGCTAAATGACAATTTGCACAAACAATACGGCCATTAGCTTCTCTCGGATTTTCATAGGCCTGTTGTGCATAAATAGGAAATGCTAATGAAGGTTGAGGAAAAAATAAGACTATACTTGAAAAGAAAAATAATACACTTAAAAATGACTTTTGTTCTGGTAATTTTTTAATCATACTTTAAAATGAAATTTAAAACTTTTATAATGAAATAAAGAAAGGATAAATTTTTAGTGTTAAAAAAAATAAAAAGATTAGGTATTTTATAGATTCACTTAAAGTAAACAAAGAAGAATACTTCTTTTTTACTTAGACTACGTTGGTAGTTTCTCTACCTAGGCTTAGCCTAAAGTAGCTGTTTCAACAAACTTTAGATCACCAATCCTCTGTATTATGGTAATCAGCATTATATATAATCCTATAGCTGCAGCAGCAAAATTTAGTTGTGTATCAGCATCTACAGTAGGCGTAATAACACCTGCAAGGATAAAACAAACTAAGCTTATTGGTTTCCAATATTCAGGTAATAAAAGTAAATCTTCTTCTGTACTAAGATTGATTAAAGCAAATACCGGGACCTGTGAAAGACCAACTACAAAAAAAATAAGAGTCGTCTCTATACTAATAATTTCGGCAAAAGACCAAACGTTTTCTAAGGTTGTTTCTCCATAAGAATCAAACGCGTCAAATCCTAGAGGAATAACACTATTGAGAGCAAGAAACATCCCAGTAAAAAGAATTAAAAACCCCAGTTTTACTAAAGCTTTTATGTACATTCTATTCAGGGTTTTTGCACCCCCTGCTTTTCTAATATCCGCTTGAAAAGCAAGGCTAAGTAATAGATTTGAAAGATTGACTAAAACAAGAAAAGAAGTCAAAAGTAAAACTAAATAAAACCCAGGAATTAATTGTAAAACCCGCATTTCACAGACCTGACTTCGAAGAAGTTCTAAAAATACAACAATTCCAAACGAATATCCAAGTCCTTTTGCATAAAGATCTTTTTGAGTGTAATAAGATTTTTGAGTTACAAAAGTAGTGTCCAAACTAAACATAAAAATAATACTCTACCTAGAGTATTATTTTTATTATTTTTTTGTATTTTTAAGTAAAGATATAGCTTTTTCAAAGAATTTAACTTCATTGTAGGCATTCTTAACTTTAATACCTGATTTTCCTTTAAATATTTTACGTCTACTTTCACTATCACTTAGATCTATAACTGATAAACTAATCTTTTCAAGGATCTTATCTAAGTCTGTCTTTCTTTTGTCTAACTTTTGAGTTAGTTCTTCAATTAGTTTTTCATTACGATTTCCGGTAAGTTCTACCATTTCTTTTGAATGAACAAGAACGTATGTCCCTTTTGGAACGTCTGAACTTAGTCCACCATTTGAAATTACAAGTACGCCTTTGCGAACTAGAAATTCTTTTCTTACTATTCGTCCTTCAACTAAAGATTCACTTATAAGAATATCATCCTCTATTCTTCCCATCATATCTATATGACCTTCCAAAACTTCAATCACACCATTTCTTAAATTTGCTGTGACTTTTGTGACATTTCCTTGGGTGTTATTCTCTTCTAAGTTAGTTACTTGGAAAAACATATTCTTTCTACTAAGTTAATTGATTAAATAAAATTTTGTTAATGTTCTAACTTAAAACTTCTGAAAGTTTTAAGTTAATGCATTTACAGTTAAGAAATAAACTTTTTAAGGGTGAGGTTTTGTTTTTAGACTTATTGTATTCTTTTCTTTTACTCTTTTGGAGTGAAGGCTGAGAAAGGCATGAAAGGAATCTAAGTATTTTTGATCTGGCTCTTGCTTTTTTAGTACTTTAAAAAAGCAAGAGCCAGAGTTTTTTAAAATTTTATTTATTGATACAAATTAATTTTTTCACTACCAATAATATTGATAAAGTCTTCTGGGGTAAAATAACTAAAATCTTCTTCTTTTATATTGATTAAAGAAGCATAGTCAATCTTATGTTCTGCAACTAGAAGGTTTTCTACACGAACTGCTTGATAAGCAAATAATTGATTTAAGAAAATCTTAATCGTTCGAACATTTGAAAAAGCGGGGAATGTAACCAATTGACTAATATAAAATTCTAAAATCTTTAATGATTCCGGTGTGTATTTATAACGATTGTCATTATGTAATAAAAATTTTGTAATTTCTACCAAATCGTCGACATCATAGTCAGGAAAATCAATATGGTTTCCAATACGAGAAGAAACTCCTGGATTTGAGTTGAAGAAAAGTTCAATTTTGTCCTTTCCACCTGCAAAAATAATAATTAAGTCATCTCTTTGATTCTCCATAACTTGTAATAAAAGCTCGACTGCTTCAGATCCGTAATCTCTTTCGTTATCTGGTTTATAAAGATGATGTGCTTCATCAATAAATAAAATACCCCCTTGTGCTTTTTGTAACTGTTCTCTTGTTTTGGGGGCAGTATGTCCTACGTACTGACCTACCAAATCTTCACGAGTTACATTTGTGATATGTCCTTTAGTTAAATAACCTAAATTTCTTAAAACTAAGGCTATCTTTGAAGCCACAGAAGTTTTTCCTGTACCAGGACGACCTGTAAAAGCCATATGTAAACTTGAATTTAAACTAGCTAATTCTTGTATTTCACGAATACGATCGAATAGCAATACTGAAGAAATTTCACGAACACGTGTTTTTACACCTTTTAATCCGACTAATTCAGCGTCCATGGTTCCTAGAATACTTTCTATTCCAGTTTGAACATAGCAATCTCTTATATCGATAGAATCGTTTTGATTAATAACTAAATCTTTTAAAGTTTTACACATATTTAAATTTTATGAAGTTTGAATTAGAGCGAAAAAGAAGAATAAATTTACCAGAAAAGATTAAAAAAAATAAGTGAAAAAAAAAGGGGAATAAAGTGGAGTTGATTTTTATCAACTCCACTTTATTCCCCTTTTTTTTTAGTTAGACTTTTTGTGGAGTTAGTTCTTAGTAACGTGAACCTTCAGCACCACCTTGTACAGCATAACTTTGGATTGTGTAGATAATGTTTCTTCCT
>Ga0209777_10007620_pt1 | contig 11983 bp, 16 predicted proteins | sample FrelakmetHBP12HB_FD_187147 | JGI IMG/M metagenome (GOLD analysis project Ga0209777, IMG submission 187147) | Freshwater lake sediment microbial communities from the University of Notre Dame, USA, for methane emissions studies -HBP12 HB (SPAdes)... | ecosystem: Environmental > Aquatic >... | reverse complement strand
GTCCGAGTCCTACCGGGGGAGCAAGTTAGAACATCTATTAGCTTCAAGCACCCTATCAAAGGGTGTTTTAAGTTCAAAATTGAGTTTTTTGCCGTCTAATTTGAGGTTCCGAAGTAAGAAATTCAAAATCTGCCTTTGTGTTGCTGGTTCGGAACCTTCAAAGACTTGAGAAGCCTTTTTTACTGCGTGCAAGAGCATATTTGCGTTTAAATAGAAGGATTCATCTGCGTTTGTGTATAATGCCATCTGTGCCTCCAGTTCGGATTGCTTTTCTTTGTATTCTTTTAACTTACTGTTAAACATATCCTTAGTAATACTGCCATCAGCCATCAAATCATAGGAGTTGCTAATCCTTTTTTCAATCTGGTCGTGTTCTTTCCTTAAGCCAGCAACAGAATCAAAGTAAAATTCATTTTTTGCTTTGTTTATTTTTTTAAGTTTATCAACTGTTTCATCAATCTTGTCGTCTGGCATTTGCAACCCAGCGATAACTTCCCTAATGGGGGATAACAAATCCTCTTCCTTAACATATATTCGTTTTTCGTGCACTCTTTTGTAATTAGTGCAACTGTAATAGCGATATTGCCCCTTTGAAGTTTCGGGAGTTATTGTGCAACCGCAAGCTGGATCCGCACACTTTATCAATCCCCTGAATGCATAGGGCTTAGAAGCGTATGCAAAAGGTTTTTTGTGGTATCCAGTAAGTATTCGCTGGGCTAAGTTAAACAATTCCTTAGAAATCAAATGGGCGTATTTATGAGGATATAAATTTCCTTTATAATTCATCATTCCGTAGTAGAAAGGATTTCTTAGGTAATGATAAATTAAAGCCGTTCCTACGGGCTTGTGAGCCTTTGTGTTGCTCTTTAAACCCATTTCCTTGAGCTTGTCAGCCAGCATTCTTAATGAGCAATTGCCAGCGGAGTAAAGCTCAAACATTTTAACTATAAAATGGCTTCTTATCGGGTCTGGCTCAACGTCTTTACTTCCATCCTCTTTTGTTATGTTTATATATCCTAATGGAGCTTTACCTATCCATTCGCCCCGTCTGATTTTATATTCAATCTTTCTTTTAACATTGTCGCTTAATTGAAGCACATAGCTTCTTGCAAACATAACCGCCATATCCCAGCGAAGTAAATCAGAGCTGTTTGAATTTTCCTGCAAAATAAGGTTTTCCCTATAAAAATGAATTTCCAATTTTCCAGCTTTTCTGAAATCATCTAAAATAACCGACTCCCTAAAACTTCTTTGGAGTCGGTCTACCGTGTCTGCGACAAGAGCTATTGGCTCTTTTGAGTTCTCTATGTCTCTTATTACTTCTTGGAATTTTTTTCTGTCGCCGTGAGTTGAGGACTCTTCAATTTCGTATGTTTTCCAAACGGTTAGATTCTTAAACTTAATATAATCTGTCATACGAATTACTTGGGCTTCGTTGGAATCCTGTTTTATGTTTGAAACTCTTGCTAAAATTATTGCTTTCATATTTTTATTATTTTTTATAACTTAAAGGGACAGTCTGGTTGCCCAGTTGCCTTTCCGTGAGGATTGGTTTCTGGCAGACTGCCCCCTTAAGGACAGAAACCATTAAAAAACTCACGGATTCATTAACAACTTGGGCAACACCTTTATTATAATATATTTTTTAGCATAAGGCAATTTTTACCTAATTTTGAAAGTGTCAAAATCTTTTATGGCTTTTTGAATATCGTCAATGAAACCGTGCAATGGTCTTTCAAAGAAGCTATCTGAAAGTTTTTCTAAATACCCCCTCAAACTATGCCAATTATTTCTTTTATAATTCCCAACAATTTTTCTAAACCCTCTAAAACCATCTTCATCTTTGCAAAGCAGATTTAATCCAACCAGCATTATTGCGGTTTTTATTCTTGTCTTAGGATATTTGCTTAAAATCATTTCCAGAACATTTTGTGGATTATTATAGGTATTAAACAAAAATATTTCATCTGCAAATAGTTTTTCCCAGTATAGTTTAATTATCTGTTGGCACAAATGTTTTTTGAAAATGTTTCTAAGTGTGGGTTTTTGATTAAAACCAACCTGTACCAAAACCTCTTTCATTTTATCGCTGTGGCTTAACCTTATTTCAAATCGTAAAATTTCAATATTTTCCCTTCCTTTCTTTATAGATTCAAATAAATTCCTTTGATTTGTCGTTTGGTCTTTATCTATCGCTCTTTTTGCAGGTTTGCTTAAGTCATTTATCTTATCGTAGAAAACAACAGAGTGACGATTAGAATAAATCTGTATCGCCTCGCCCTCATTCCTGAATCCTACTTTTTCTATATCCATTTTTTGACTAAGATTTATTTTTGATAGCTCCCTAATAGCGAACGATGTGGTGTATTTATTAGTTAAAATTATATTCTTTGACGGATGAAATCCAACAACTTTGGCGTTTTCAATCTGCTGGGTTTGAAGCAACACCCCCATTTCTTTAACTGAATTTTGAATCCTCGTAATCATTTCATTGAAATCGCTTTCTTCTATCTCATCTAAGTTGTTATTAAAAAGCACTTTAGGAGCCGAAAATTCTATCTTTAGAATAATAATTTCACCCCTTTTAATTAGTGTTAATTTTGGCTTATAAATGCCTTTTATTCTATCTTCTACTTTTGTATTATTTGTGCATTTGCCATATCCCTTAAAAACTTGTAACTGCCTCGCATTTGGTTTGAATTTGCCCGAGTCAATTATTGACCTAAACTCTATTGGTATCTCTAAAATTATTGTGTCTAACATATTTTTTTAAGTTAATTATTAAATATTTCCTTTAATTTTTTGAATACTGCTTGCCCAATGGCTTTGCTGGTTTTCTTGTTAGTCAGATGATAAATATTTATACTATTATCCTCGATTTTCTTGGGTAGGGTAGGTAATTCTGTATCCTAAGCCATCAAGCCCCGTATAAACCCCAGCAGAGCCCAAATAAAGGCTATTATCGGCTACCACGCTGGCGATGGCGACCAAGCCTTTTTAGGTTTTATTGGGATTATTTGAACTTCTGTTATTTTCATTATTTTCTTCTTTAATTTTTTTATAATATTCTGGATTCTGTCGCATATCTTCTTGCAAAATTAAATTCCAAAACCCGAACCAGTTCTGCTCTGCCTCAAAGCCCCATTCATCATTATTGAAATTATTTCGTTCTAATTTCTCGGACATAAAAAACCATACTTTTCTTTGAGTATGGCTCTTTTATAAAATCCTATTTGAATTTCGGACTAAATCGGACTATTCTGGACTACTTTTCAGATGTGCTAATTCTAACTCTTTAATAAATAATGACATTTTTATCCCCGCTTTTTCTAAATCTTTTTTAGTAATTTTATCGCCCCTATAAGCCAGCATATTCTTTCCTCGTTTAGGGAAGAAAGCTTTTAATATCTCATCCTTAAATCCGAGCTCATTAAGTATCTTTATAAATCCTTTGTTTTGTATATCTTTTTTAAGGCAACTACCCCCAAAATCTGGCAACTTATTTCTTTCTATTTTTGTATTTGCGGATTGCGAACGGATATGTTCAAAAAACTCCAAATTACTTCCGACAGCGTGAGGTTTGCCAATAAGATAATCATTTACCCAAATTTCCCTGTCTTTTACCTCGATTTTAAATGAATCTGAAATATTTTTTTCTTGTTTTTTAATAGCAACCCCTTTTTCTTCATTAAATAATTCATCATCTGTTTTCTTTCTAAAGATGGCGTAGTTCTTCCATTCCCCCTTTTTATTTAAATAAGACCCCATTTTCATTTTATGAAACGGCGACAAAAATGGATCTGTGTCGTCGAACAAATCCACCTTTTTAGGTTCTTTCTTACCTATTTTTTTCTTAGGGTTCATAGTAATAATAATTTAGCGTAATTTTTATTGTAATCTTGATTTATTTTACCACATTTTGGTGTTTTTGAAGCTCTATTTAACTTTTCGGAGATTTAGTATAGTATGAAATTGACAATTAAATATATCGCCTAAACCTTGTTTTATAAGGCATGGTACAGAAACTGCACAAACATACTGAACCCGTCGTTCAGGCAACTGTTTGTGCAGTCATATCTCGAAAGGGATATGGGGGAGAAATCCCCAGCTTGGCGGCGGGTTTTGTGTTTTCCGTCAGCAAAAGACTATTTAAAAAGCATAAGACGAAATAATATGGCAACTCTTTTTTACATAATTCTGGTAGCTGTTTCTGAAGATATCGCTTGGAGTTGGGGCTGGTTCGTAGTTAGTTTAATTTTCTCTGCAATTTCCGAAGGAAAAACAATTTATAAATATAAATATACACGAGACGCCTCTTTAGACGGGGAAGAATCGGAAGAAGAACTTGGATAGATTTATTAAAAAGCATAAGACGAAATAAATTTATGTTTGTAGAAATAATAATTGGCATAATACTCATTTTAATAATTGTAGATATTTATTTCCGCCTGAAGAATCATACAAGGTTTATCGCTTTTTTGATGATGTGCAATGATACCGTGAATAAAACATTAGTGAATAAGGGGATGATCAAAAGAGAAGAGTTTGATATAGCGAGGAAGGAAGTTTTGGATAATTTGAAAAATGTAAACCCCAAAAATTATAAAGCATACAAAAAGGCTTTGTTAGAAATGGGGATTGATATAGAGAAATAAATCTATGAAAACAATTAAGACTCAAAAAGGCTTTATTCCAATAATCCTTGTAATAGTTATAGCTGTGGCAATTGTCTCAGCTACTGCTGGTATTGTTAAATATAAAGATGAAATTACTGCCAACGTTTCTAATGTTTTTAAATCCAAAATTGAAAACCCTAACGAAGAAGATAGGGAAGCCGAAGAGTTAGAATTGACTGAGGAACCCCTTGTTGAAGTAGAAAACAAGGAAAAGCAAGACGACACCCAACAATTACAAGAGCAGTTAAGAATAGCCGAACAGAAAAGGTTAGAAGCCGAAAAGCAATTGGCAGAAGAAAAAGCAAAACAAGAGGCTGAAAAAGTCAAAGCAGAGGCGGAAGAACTAGAACAAAAAGCAGAGGAGGCGAAAAGACAAGCTGAAGAATCTTTAAGAAAAGCACAGGAGGACACAGCTTTAAAAATTGCACAATGTCAGGCGAAAAGAGACGCAGATTATAGTGATTTTGTTAATAAATTAGACCAAATGATAGCAGATACCATGCAAGAACTTAAAAATGATACCGATACCTTTATAAATGAGCAGAAAATAATTTACAAAAATTGTTTAGCAGAAGTAAAATATAATTCAATGATGACACCCAGTGATAATTTAGCGATTATGAAGCAAGAGTCTGATTTTTGTTATTCTTCTTATCTAAATAGTATTCAAGCTAAGAAAAGTTATACAGACCAATTAATAGCAAAAACTAATGCCGCACGTGATACAACCCTATCTAAAGCAAAGTCTGTCGTTGATAGCGAGTATTATCAGTGCGTTAATAGATAAATACGGCAGAGGAAATGGGAATTGATATAGAAAAATAAATCTATGACAAAAACTACAAAAATCACGAAAATAATAATGGGAGTTGGCGTGATTATATTTTGGATTTGGATTATTGTTTCTGCTATTGAACGGGGGAAAATCAGTGAATTTATAGCAATAGCACTTCTTAGTTTTGGTGTTTTGTATGCTCTTGGTAAAATTGAAAAATTAGAAGACAGAATAGATACGGTTTATTATTTTTTGAATCAACGCCAAAATAAACAAAATCATTCTAAAGACGATGCTGAAGAATCTTAATATGGTTGAATTTATAGAAGGATTAATAGTGCTTATCGTTCCGCTATTAATAGTCTGCTTTTTAATTATTAAATGGTGGAAAGATTATAAACGGAGGGGGAAATTACTTGTTTTTAATGACAATCTAAAAATGGGAATGAAAAATCGGATTAAGTCTATTTTAAAAATAATCTTTCTTCTCGGTATAGTTTTGACTATAGCAATGTTTTGGTATGACCAATACAATCATTATTTTGGCGAATATTCCAAAGAGGCAATAAATTGCCCAGAAGATAGCAATGTTGCCGTAATCAAAATACAGGGAGAAATAGTCACTTACGGGACAGAATTAGTTGATTCGGCATCAGAAACAACCGTATCTTCCGACATAGTGTCTTCAGAAACGATAATTGGATATCTTGATAAAATAGAAAAAGACGACGATATAAAAGCGATAATTGTAGAAATAGATTCACGAGGAGGGTCTCCTGTTGCTTCCGAAGAAATAATGAATTCATTAAAGAGGACAACAAAGCCAACTGTAGCAGTTATAAAAGAGGGTGCTGATTCAGGGGCTTATCTTATAGCTACGGGGGTAAATAGAATATACGCAAGCAGATTCTCAGAAGTAGGAGGTATTGGCATAACAATGTCCTATTTGGACTACTCTCAAAAGAATAAACAAGAAGGATTAACTTATCAGCAGTTGTCTTCGGGTGAGTTTAAGGACACTGGCGATCCAAACAAAGAACTGACAGCCGAAGAAAAAGAACTTTTGATGAAAGACGTAGAGAAAATGCATCAGCTTTTTGTAGAAAATGTAGCGGTTAACAGAAATTTAGATATTAAGGCGGTTGAAAAATTAGCTGACGGGTCTACTATGCTTGGTCAAGACGCTAAAGAAAAAGGGTTGATTGACGCAATAGGGGACATTAACGATGCGAAAGAATGGTTTAAAAGTCAATTAGGAATAGAACCAGAACTTTGTATTTATTAATAAAATAAAACCGTCCATCGCTGTGCAATTTAATAGTGGGTATCGGAGTGTGGTATAAGTTTGGATTATTCGTTAAGCCAAAACCAAAATTGGTTTTTAAGCTCATTACTAAGCTTGTAAGTATTCGCATGAGAAAGAACGCCGAGATAAGACTGGAACGATTGTTCCAGCGTTCGTTTGTTTATTATTCCTTTCTTATATTCCTTGATTCGTTTCTTTAGCTTCCTGAATATGCGTTGTTTTGTTTTTGTCCGCAAAAGCCGATGGTGCGGCAGGACGATATAGCCAAGAAAGTCTATACCCTGATGGAATTTGCGGATTGTAATTTTCTTGGGATGTAATTCAAGGGCAAGCTTATCCGACAGGAAAGAATGAATAGGTTTAATAAGATTTCCCAGATATAGTTTATCTTCGGATATAATTACAAAATCATCGGTGTAACGGATATAATGCTTTATTTTTAATTTGTGTTTAATAAATTGGTCGAACTCATTAAGATAAATGTTGGCAAAAAGTTGAGATGTCAGATTACCTATTGGCAAGCCTTTTCGTTTAAAAAGAGTAGAGTATTGGGAGATAAAACTCTCAATAATTTCCTCTAAAAGCCGCACAGCGTCAGCGTCTTTTATTCTTTTATGGATGATGCTTAATAAGATAGAGTGGTCGACCGTCTCAAAGAATTTCTTGATGTCGCATTTGAGAGCAAAACACGGCTTAAAGCTATTGTTGCTTATTTGTTTTAGCGTTTTATCCAAAATATCTATTCCTTTGTGCGTTCCCTTATCAATGCGACAGGAAAGCGAGTTGGGGATAAATGTTGGTTCAAAGATTGGATTAAGTACGTTAAAAACAGCATGATGAAGAATGCGGTCTCGGACTATAGCTTTATGGATATGCCTTTGTTTTGGGTCGTGTATATAAAACGAAACATAAGCACCGTGTTTGTATCTTTTATATCTTAAATCCCTGTGAAGCTGGAATATGTTTTCTTCGAGTTGCCATTCGAATCTTTGCACGTCTCGTTTTTTCTGCTTATCGCCTTTGAATTTATCCCACGCCGAAAAGAGATTTTCTAACGAAATAATTTTATCAAAAATGTTTTTATAAACCCTCATAATTTTATGGACGAATTTGATATACCAATTTTTAAGAAAACTTACGAGCTCTATAAAGAGTTTTATGGTTTGCGTAATTCTGTCTCCAGACAAGACCGCTACACCATTTGGCAAAGATGCGAGAATCTTATTTTAGAGATTCTCGAAAACATTTTATGGGCAAGTCAGCTATCTAAAATAGAGAAGCTTCCCGTATTGGAAAAAAGTAGTCTCCGATTGAACTTCTTGCGTGTATTTTTCAGGCTCTGTAAAGAAATAAAAGTGTTGGACAACCGAAAATATGTCTTACTCGAAGAAGATGTGGACGAAATAGGCAGGATGCTTGGCGGTTGGATTAAATCGACCAAAGACCGCTAAATGAAACGCTCTCCCATAAAGGAGAGCGTTTCTTAATTCAGATGAGAAATAGAAGTTCCGAGCGGACGAGACGCCCAAGTTGTCGTTGTGATTGTCATCCCAGTAGTTGTTGACATTGAGACCCTTCGAATCGAAGTTACCGACATTGACACGGTTACCATCCGAATCCACATTATTTGCTTATCCTCGTCCATATCACTGGAAATTGAGGTTTACTACTCGTAAAAGTCTATATCCTTTCTTTCCTGTATTTTATTCGGGAGCAGACAACTTTCGTTATCATCTCCTCTAAGGGTAAGCAAGAAGTTCTATCTCTATCTTTTATCACACGCTATCGTTATCCGTAGACAACGATACTCTGGTGATGTCTCAAAGATGAGACGCCTGCGAGGTGAAGCCGTAACCGCACCTGCATTAGCAGGCACTTATATTTTACATAACCATTAAAGAAAATGAAAGAGCCTTCAGCGAACTTGTCTACCGTTAGGTAGAAAAATTTCGCCGAAGGCTCAAGAACTCAAGAGAATCGAACTCTCAAGTCTTCAAGGCTCAGTTAGAACTTCCGAGCGGACGAGACGCCCAAGTTGTCGTAGTGAATGCCATCCCAGCAGTAGCCGACATCGAGACCCTCCGAATCGAAGTGACCGACAAGGACACGGCGACCATCCGAATCCACAGAAGATGTGCGGACGTAGATGCGTTCGAACAATCGTTCACCTGTGGCGAGGTAGTGTCCGATGATGGTATAGACCATCACTTGAGTTGTAGGCACTTCGTCATCTTTGCTGAGGAGTGCTTTCTGTTCTTGCCAGTTTTTCGAGGTCGAGTTGTCTACTGGTGTCTTGCGAACCAATTGCCAGTTAGCTTCGCCACGCTCTTTGGCAAATGATTGCTTGTTATACCAAGCATCCTCGTGGCTAAAGAAAAGATTTCGCTCTACTTTGCCACGAACCTCGAGAATCGAAAGCGGGAATACCGCTACGAGAACATGGGTGTTCTTCAACTCCTCGAGCACTGCTTCAGAGAACGGAATCTCCGAAAGGGCAGCGAGTTGCTGGCGGGTCGGATTGACATCGAAGTGCTTGATGGCCTCTTCGACACCGAAGAGGTTACGTCCCATTATTTCACGGGCACGCTTTTGGTTGGTCGTCGGCTCGAATCCGTTGTTCTGAATCAACCTTACCACCTTAATGGCAAGGTCATTGCCCTTTGAGTCAATGATTCTTTGGGCAAGTTCGTCGTTGAGACCTGCGGTCTCCAGTTTCAGTAGGAGCTCATGCTCCTTGTGCACCGACAGGGTGCGGCTCACCATAGTTGACATGGCATACCTTCCTTTCTTCGTCCTCTTCGTTCGGACATACGGCTTATCTCGGAATGAGACGAGCGGTTTACCCCGTTTTAGCGGAACAAAACGCTCGTCTCATATTTCTGAACCATAATTTCAAAGAACTTTTATAACACCATAATTATAGCAAATTGTCAAAAAAAGTCAAGGGTTTTGGGTGAAATAAAAAAGAGGGGCTTCCCGAAACGCCGAAACGAATCGTAAGCCCCTCCGACAGATACCCTATTTAATTGTATTGTATGGAGCATGACAGACCTTGCCGTGAAAATTGCTTTAGAAAAATCTATTTGGATATTTTATACGCATCCGTCCTCCTTTCTCCAAGAGTAACTGCCTTATTTGTGCATTTTATAAGGATATCAAAATATAAAAAGTTAGTCAATAATAGATTATTTGAAAACCTGTCCCTCCCTCGCCTCGCACAAGGGGCGGGGTTTTGGTTTCAGACAAAACTCAAAGCATTCATTTCTATTTTCATTAGCTCCCAGTTAACTGTTCTAAGCGTATCATATAGGGGGAGCTGAGATTTCCCGCCTCGCACAAGGGGCGGTTTTTTGGTAGAGCTTGATTTTTTAATTAGAAATAATAATATTAAATTAGAAATTTAGCACCTTGAGAGGTGAATTAAGAAAAGGAGGTTCCCAAATGTGGTATGAATATTTAGGGATTGTTATGGCGTTTCTATTTGTTGGTGGATCGGTGGCTTTCGTGTTATGCCTGTTTATACATATCTTATTTGATAGAGGTTATAACTCTACAAGAGGTTTTCACGATGAGCTACGCTATTATGAAATGTATGGCCATCCTTGGCCAAAATGGTATGAAGATAAAGTTATGAAAGGAGGTAAAGATGCCACCAAAGGGAACACCAAAACCCGATCCAAAAAAAGATAGGCGTCATCCTAACTCTGGCAAGGGGCTATAGTTCACCGCCGCACTACGAATGAAAGAGACCACCTCTGGTATAAGTGGTCTCTTTATATTTAGAAACAGGTTCGAACATCATCCAGCCGGGGGAGCCGATAATTTCAAGTCCATTATGAGGGCTTGATTTTTTAATTAGAAATAATAATATAAAATTAGAGTTCTTTTAAGGAGGTGTGCTGTGCCTAAATTATTAGCTATTGAGTCTGGTAATCCTGTTTTACGGGAATTCAATATCCCGCCAATGACTCGTGAAGAAGAGATATTTCTTAAGCATCAGCAAGTTTTAGCTGAACAACAAGATGAAGTGAGAAAAGAAGTGCCACTTGCTGATGGGAAAACGCTGAACATGGTGTTCAACGATTAGCGAGGGTAAGAGATGAATGAAAAGTTATGGTGTCCTAAGTGCGGGAAAAAAGATGTTGAGTGGTCAGAAAGATGGTTAAGGTGGATGTGCAAGTGCGGTTGGCACTGTGCAACAAAGCCAGATCAAAACCTGTATGCACCAAAGGAGGTGAAGGGTCCCTGATTGATTCCTCACCTCCTTTAATTTTCCGCCTCGCACAAGGGGCGGGTTTTTGATCCTCCTTCGTCCTTGTGAGCTTCGGACAAAGATAGTAAAATGAAATAAAGATAGTCTTTCATATATGCCCAATGGGAAAATTAAAAATAATATTCGAGAAGAAGATAGGGGTTATTTTGAGGTTTGGGTAGGGGATGACGGTATCGTTAGGTTAAAGGTGGGTGAAAAGAAATGGGATTATGGCACCATGGAAAGAGTGGTGGATAGCTACAGTAAAGTCATCAATAGCCTAGCAAAAAAACCTAAGGTTTTAATTGATCTTACCTCATCAATACCCGTTCTCTCACCCTTAATTAGAAGAGGAATTGTTGAAAAGTTGAAGGTTGTATATAATCTAGGATTTGAGAAGGTAGCTATTTTTGGAGGTAGAACAGTCATTAAGGTGACAACTATCTTCGCTATGAAAGCAAGTAGAATAAAAAATGTCAGATATTTCAATGCCGAAGAAGAAGCCCTAGAGTGGCTTAAAGAAGAGTAAAATTATGGATAAACAATTAAATAATAAAAATAAAGAAGGGGTAGTAAAAGTTTGGTTGGGAGATGATGGAATTGTTCACGTTTACATGGCAGGTCGAATCGGAGAAAAAGAAGTAAGAGAATTTATAGAAGAAAAAACAAAGGTGCTCCAGGGTATACAGGGAAAAACAAGAACATTTGGCGATTTAACGGAGCTCATTATGAGCGATTTCTCGCTTGCTTCCAAGATTAAGGGTCTTATGGTAAAAGATTTGAAGAAACTTGAACAAGAAAAAGTTGAAAAAATGGCCCTAGCCGGTAAAAGTATAATACTAAAAGTAATCGGTTCTTTTTTAGGAAAAGCCTTGGGAATAAAAGAAACAAAATATTTTACCGACAAAGAAGAAGCTCTGAAATGGCTTAAAGAAGAATAAAACAGGTCCGAACATCGTCCAGTCGGGGGAGCA
>Ga0209777_10007619_pt1 | contig 11986 bp, 8 predicted proteins | sample FrelakmetHBP12HB_FD_187147 | JGI IMG/M metagenome (GOLD analysis project Ga0209777, IMG submission 187147) | Freshwater lake sediment microbial communities from the University of Notre Dame, USA, for methane emissions studies -HBP12 HB (SPAdes)... | ecosystem: Environmental > Aquatic >... | reverse complement strand
TCACCTGCTCGGGCAGCCTGTCAGCCAGAGTGCCTATCTGTTCATCGGAGAAGCCCAGTCGCTTAGCCTCGCGCAGCACTGCCGGTGTCAGTTGCTCGGAGAGGAGGCGCTTCTCCATATTGACGATATTCTGGAATTTATCCATGAACCAGGGGTCTATGCCGGTGCGGCGGCACAGCTCTTCTACACTCGCCCCGCGCCTCAGCGATGCCATCAGCGCCCAGAGCCTGAGGTCGTTCGGCTCGAGCGGATAGGAGTGCCCATCCCTCCACCGGCGGTCTTCCCAGAGAAGTGACTTGCCCCCGATCTCCAGCGACCTCACTGCCTTCTGCAGCGCAGCCTCGAAGCAGCGGTCTATAGCCATAGCCTCGCCCGTGGACTTCATCTGAGTTCCAATAATGCGGTCTCCCGACGCGAATTTATCGAAGGGCCAGCGGGGCATTTTGACCACGCAGTAGTCTATGGTCGGCTCGAAGGCGGCGGTAGTCTTGCCCGTAACCTTGTTGGCTATCTCGTCCAGCCGCCTGCCCACGGCTATCTTGGCTGATACCCGGGCTATGGGATAGCCTGTTGCCTTGCTCGCCAGCGCCGAGCTGCGGCTCACGCGGGGATTGACCTCGATTACATAGTACGGGTTCTCCTTGCCCTCCCTTGGTTCAATAATGGGATGGGGCTTCAGCGCGAACTGGATATTGCACCCTCCCTCGATACCCAGAGCCCGGATAATCTTGATGCTGGCCGAGCGCAGCATCTGATATTCCTTGTCGTTCAGGGTCTGGCTGGGGGCGACCACTATGCTTTCCCCGGTATGGACACCCATCGGATCTATGTTCTCCATGCAGCAGATGGTGATGCAATTATCGGCACCGTCTCGCATCACCTCAAACTCTATCTCTTTCCAGCCTGTGAGGCACCTCTCCACAAGCACCTGGTGGATGCGGCTGGCGGCAAGCCCCGAGGAGACAATCTGCTCCAGTTCCTCCCATGTTTTGGCGATGCCGCCGCCCGTACCGCCCAGTGTATATCCCGGCCGAATTACCAGAGGTAAGCCGATCCTCCTCGCCACCTGACGCGCCTCTTCGAGTGTGTTCACCGTAGCGCTGTCGGGCACAGGCTCGCCGATATCGAGAAGCAACTGCTTGAACAGCTCGCGATCCTCAGCCTTGCGGATGGTGTCGATGGAGGTACCCAGAGCGCGCACATTGTACTTATCGAGAATGCCCGCCTCAGCGATTTCCACAGCGAGGTTGAGCCCGGTCTGTCCACCGATAGTGGGGAGCAGTCCATCAGGCCGCTCGCGGGCAATTATGCGCTCCATTATCTCGACCGTGAGCGGCTCGATATAGACTATGTCGGCAATGCCCTCATCGGTCATGATAGTAGCGGGGTTGGAGTTCACCAGCACCGAGGTAACGCCTTCCTCGCGCAAAGCACGGCACGCCTGCGTACCGGAGTAGTCGAACTCCGCCGCCTGCCCGATGATGATGGGCCCCGAGCCTATGACAAGGACTTTAGATACTTTAGACATGCTTAGACTACTTTAATGATGTGCTATTTCCCCTTCATCGATTCTTTTCATTAGTAGGCTTGCGAAGCCTAGATACTCAAGCGTCTTATACGGATCATTTTGAACAATCTCATCATGGGCTTTGGGGTTCCTTATCCCTACAACAGCGCCCATGAAAAGAAACATGAAACCTTCCTGTTCATCTTCATCAGACTAATTCATAAGCTTATTCAACTTAATAATCGGCTTCTCTTTGCTAAACACTGTGGTCATTAGCTTCTTGCCATCCAACTCTAAGCCTGTCTTTTGCTTAACATGGTTGTTAACAGCTTTAAACGCCTCAAAAATAGATTGTGCGTAGTGATGCGTCACAAAAAGAGATCTGCTCACTTCAATTATCTTGGGATGAAATCGCATTCCATCAAAAAGGTTAAGAAATATTTCCCCGCTTAGCTCAGGTTTTTCTGCCTCCTTGCTATTAGCTATGCCCAGCGATTCCACTTTCCCGATCGTCATATTCACAGTGGTAATCGCGCCTTCCAAGGCAATCAAAGTGTCCTTATTGGGATCACCTTTGCTAAGCGCGAAGGCGAGGGCGTCATGCCTCACTCCACCTACCTCTACGATGGGAGTCTCTCCGTATTCCTTTATTACCGATTCGAGTCCTCCGTATGCTCTTTGAAGATCGCGTCGGAGTTTATCGAATTCACCCCTTTCCCATCCCGCAAGTAAGTAGAAGGGATCCAGTATGAAACGAGTGATTTGACGATAACGAATGAGTTTACCTTCGAAATCTTTCAACCTTTTAACTAACTCGTCTCTTGCAGCTTCATTTATTGGCATGGCCTCACCCCCTCACCATCTCCAAAAACTGCTGGAACAGGTACACGTTGTCTCGCGGGCCCGGGGAGGCCTCGGAATGGTACTGGATGGAGAATATGGGCAGCTCGCGGTGCCGCAGCCCTTCCACTGTCTGGTCGTTCAGGTTTATCTGGCTTACTTCCAGGCCATCCCTCAAGCCGTCTGCATCCACAGCATAGCCGTGGTTCTGAGCCGTTATGTAAACTCTTCCTGTTCTCAGGTCGCGCACAGGGTGATTGGCTCCTCTGTGCCCGAACTTGAGCTTGAAGGTATCGGCGCCGAAGGCACGCCCTATTAGTTGGTGACCCAGGCATATCCCCATTATGGGCTTGTGCCCCACCAGCTTCTTCACGGTCTTCACCATATAATCGAGAAGCGCGGGATCGCCCGGCCCCGGCGAGAGCACTATGCCATCCGGCTTGAGCGCCAGTATCTCCTCCACCGTGAAGGTGCAGGGGACAGCAGTGACATCGCAACCCATGCTACGCAGAATGCGCAGGATGTTGTATTTCAAGCCGCCGTCAACAACCACTATATGATATTTGCCGGCTAAATCGCGCTCGGGTGAGGGATTCCACGTGTAAGGAGCCTTCGTGCTCACTCCTTTAACGAAGTCTATGTCATCGTAGCGCCTTACGCTTCTCAGCCGCTTACATGCCCCTTCTTCGCTCTCGTCCGATGTAATCGTGCCCATCATCACGCCCACTGTGCGCAAACGACGGGTGATGGCGCGGGTATCCACGCCCTCAATGCCTGCGATGCCCTGCTTCGCCAGGTACTCGCTCAGCGTGCCGGTGCTCTGCCAGTGGCTGGGCCCATCGCAATGCTCGCGGACAACGAATCCACTCACCTGTATGCGCCTGGACTCGATATCCTCGGGGTTTATGCCATAGTTGCCAATAAGGGGGTAAGTGAGAACCACGATCTGCCCGGAGTATGACGGATCAGTCAACATCTCCTGGTAACCCGTCATGCTCGTGTTGAATACTACTTCGCCATTGCCCCGCACAGCCGCACCAAAGGCATATCCCTGATAAGCCGAGCCATCTTCCAGAACCAGAATCGCTCTTTTTCTTTCGCCCATTTCACCCATCAAAGTCAGAGCAACCTACCGCACATTTGAGCCGCGCATTATGTCTGCATGGTATTCCTGAAGGCTTCTGACCGTGCCGTGCCCTTTCCTGTAAGCCTCGATTCCTTCAGCAGCAGCAACCGCCGCCCTGGTAGTGGTGATATAGGTCACGCCGTACTTTATCGCTGCCTTCCGGATATAGGAGTCGTCTACAGCGCTCAACCTGCCGCTCGGCGTATTCACCACCAGTTGTATCTCGCCGTTCTTTATGGCGTCGGTTATGTTGGGACGACCTTCGTGTTGCTTTAAAATCAGCTCTGATTCGATACCATGATCTGCCAGATACTCCCTGGTTCCTCTGGTGGCCTTGATGGCGAATCCAAGCCTGGAAAAAGTCCTGGCAACTTCGAGTGCACCGTCTCGATCCGGCTCGGCCACCGTGATGAGGACCGTGCCTCTCTCAGGCAGGCGCTGTTTGGCTGCCTCCTGAGCCTTGTAGAAAGCCAGGCCTGGGTTATCCGCCATGCCCAGCACTTCTCCTGTTGAACGCATTTCGGGGCCCAGCACCGGGTCTACCTCGGGGAACATGTTGAAGGGGAACACGGCCTCCTTGACACCGTAATGCGGGATTGGCCTGCGCCGCACCCCCAGCTCCCTCAGTTTCTTGCCCAATATCAACTGGGTGGCTATGCGTGCCATAGGTATATTGCAGACCTTGCTCACCAGCGGTACGGTGCGGCTCGCGCGCGGGTTTGCTTCCAAAATATATACCTTGTCCTTACAGATGGCGTACTGGATATTTATCAGCCCCACAACATTCAGGTGAAGCGCAATCTTCCTTGTATATTCCTCAATGGTGTCTATATGTTTCTGGGGAATGTGGACCGGCGGTATCACGCAGGCTGAGTCGCCGGAATGAACCCCGGCGAGTTCGATGTGCTCCATGATGGCTGGAACGAAGGCATCGGTTCCGTCCGAGAGAGCGTCGGCCTCTGTTTCGATGGCATTCTCGAGGAATTTATCGATTAGAATGGGGCGCTCGGGGGATATATCTACCGCCGCTTCGACATATTTCCGCAGCATCTCGTCGTCATGAACCACCTCCATGGCCCGCCCGCCCAGCACATAGGAGGGGCGCACCATGAGTGGGTAACCGATTTTTCTAGCGATGACCAGGGCTTCGTCGATATTGCTGGCCATGCCCGATTCAGGCTCTGGGATACCCATCTCCTTCATGACTTTGCGGAATCGGTCGCGGTCCTCGGCAAGGTCAATGGCCTCGACACTGGTGCCCAGAATTTTCACCCCGGCGGCCTCGAGTTCGGCGGCTATGTTCAGCGGCGTCTGGCCTCCGAACTGACAGATGACGCCAATCGGCTTCTCCTTCTCATAAATCTGTAGCACATCCTCTACCGTCAGCGGCTCGAAGTACAGTTTATTCGAGGTATCGTAGTCGGTTGATACGGTCTCGGGGTTGCAGTTGACCATGATGGACTCAACGCCTTCATCCCGCAGGGTGAAGGCTGCGTGTACACAGCAATAGTCGAACTCAATCCCCTGACCGATGCGGTTGGGTCCGCCGCCCAGAACCATGACCTTCCGCGCCTTACTCACAGGCACCTTATCCGGCGCATTGTAGGTAGAGTAATAATAGGCGGCATTCTCTACTCCGCTCACAGGCACCGCATCCCATGACTCGACAACGCCCAGAGCAGTGCGCTTGGCTCTTACCTCAGGCTCAGGTACACCCAGGATCTGGGAAAGGTATTTGTCAGCAAAACCATCCTTTTTGGCCTGCACCAGGAGCTTGTCCGGCGGCAGCTTGCCCTTGTATTTCAGCAGCTTCTCCTCCAGCTCCACCAGCTCCTTCATCTGCTGGATGAACCAGGGTTTGATATACGTCTTGCGATAGAGGTCTTGGACAGTTGCGCCTTTGCGCAGCGCTTCATACATAATGAACTGGCGCTCGCTGCTGGCCTCGTTGAGCATACGCATCAATTCTTCGAGCGACTTCTGGTGGAAGTTCTTGGCGAAGCCCAGGCCGTATCTCCGGTTCTCCAGAGACCGTATCGACTTCTGGAAGGCCTCCTTATAGTTCTTCCCGATGCTCATAACCTCGCCCACGGCGCGCATCTGTGTGCCAAGCTTGTCTTCAACGCCCTTGAATTTCTCAAAGGCCCAGCGGGAGAACTTGACGACCACATAGTCGCCGGAGGGCGTGTACTTCTCCAATGTCCCGTCACGCCAGTAGGGTATCTCGTCCAGGGTCAGGCCACCTGCCAGCAGAGCAGACACCATAGCGATGGGGAATCCCGTTGCCTTCGATGCCAGCGCAGAGGAACGCGAGGTGCGAGGGTTGATCTCAATCACCACCACCTGCCCCGTCTCCGGGTCGTGGGCGAATTGTATGTTTGTGCCGCCGATGACCTCGATGGCATCGACAATATCATAGGAGTATTTCTGAAGGAGTTTTTGTAGCTCGGGGTCGATCGTCAGCATGGGCGCAACGCAGTAAGAATCACCCGTGTGCACGCCCATGGCGTCCACGTTCTCGATGAAACACACGGTAATTTTCTGGCCCTTGGCATCCCTCACTACCTCCAGTTCCAGCTCCTCCCATCCTAACACCGACTCCTCCACCAGAACCTGTTTGGCTATGCTGGCGGACAGGCCGCGGCTGCCTACTGTGCGCAGCTCCTCCACGTTGTAGACCAGCCCGCCTCCAGTGCCGCCCATGGTGTAGGCAGGACGCAGCACAACAGGGTATCCCAGTTTCTCTGCAATTCGCTCCATTTCCTCTACGGAGTAAGAGATCTCGCTCTTGGGCATGGCGATACCGAGGCGCTGCATGGTCTCCTTGAACACCTGACGGTCCTCGCCGCGCTCGATGGCATCCACGTTTACTCCGATTACCTTGACGCCGTATTTCTCCAGCACCCCGGCCTTGTGCAACTCGGATGATAGATTCAAGCCGGTCTGCCCGCCCAGGTTGGGCAACAAGGCGTCAGGGCGTTCCTTCTCGATGATTCTGGTCATCGTCTCAACGTTGAGAGGCTCAATGTAGGTCTCGTCTGCCATGCCGGGATCGGTCATGATGGTGGCAGGATTGGAGTTGACCAGCACGATCTCATAGCCCAGTTTTCGCAACGCCTTGCAGGCCTGTGTGCCGGAGTAATCGAACTCGCAGGCCTGTCCTATGATGATAGGGCCGGAGCCGATAATCATTACCTTCTTTATGTCTTTACGTCTCGGCATTTACCTCTCCTTCGCTGAAACCTCCCAAGTTCGACAACCCTAATTCATCATCTATATCTTTATCTTTTAGTTGAGAAACACTTTATCTCTATATACAACAACGCCGCCGAACAACGTGGACATCACCCTGCTCTTGAGCACACACCTGGCGAGGGGCGTGTTCTTGCCTTTGGAGATGAACTCTTCGGGGTTCACCACCCATTCTTTATTTGGGTCGAAGATTACGACATCCGCCACTGAGCCGGATTTAAGCGTACCCAGGTCGGTTCGACGCAGAATGAAGGCAGGTTCACAGGTGAGCTTTGAGATGAGCGTCACCAGGTCGAGCTTGCCCTGATGCACCAGCGTCATCAGGCTGCCCAGCGCTGTCTCGAAGCCGCTGATGCCGAAGGCCGCGGTATTGAAATCACAGTTCTTATCTTCGGCGGTATGAGGTGCATGGTCGGTAGCGATGGCGTCGAGCCCACCTTCTTTCAAGCCGGAGATAAGTGCCTCAACGTCATCCGCCGTGCGCAAAGGCGGGTTTACCTTGGCATTGGTGTTGTAGCCCACAACTGCTTCCTCGGTCAACGTCAGGTGATGCGGTGTGACCTCGGCGGTAATCGAGATGCCTTCCTCTTTAGCAGAGCGGATGAGATCCACCGAGCCCGCAGTGCTCACATGGGCGATATGGAGCCTGCCCCCTACGATTCGGGCAAGCCTTATGTCACGGGCAACCATGCTTTCCTCGGCACTAGCCGGTATTCCCTTCAATCTCAATTTAGTTGCCAGCGAGCCCTCGTTCATCACCCCGTCCTGACTGAAGGCGAGATCTTCGCAGTGGTCAATGATGGGTAAACCTGATTCTTGACTGTATTCCAGAGCGCTGCGCATAACGGTTGAATCCATTACCGGGCTTCCATCGTCGCTGAAGGCGACAACGCCTGATGCGGAAAGCTCGCCGAAATCGGCGAGCTTTCCGCCTTTTCGACCTTCCGTAATACAAGCTACCGACAAGACCCGCACAGCGCCTTCTTTAGCGGCTACGCTCTTGACGTATTCCACAACTTCCGCTTTATCCACAGGAGGTTTGGTATTAGGCATGCAGCAGACAGTGGTGAAGCCACCCCTAGCCGCAGCGCGCGTACCCGTGGCGATAGTCTCCTTGTCCTCAAATCCCGGCTGGCGCAGATGGCAGTGCAGGTCTATGAATCCAGGGCTGACCACCATGCCCCGAGCCTCGATTACCTTATGGTTTTCAGGGAGAGAACCAGCCTGCTGCACGCTCAGCCAGGCAATTTTGCCCTCCGAGATATACAGGTCTCCCGCACCATCAATGCCCTGCGAAGGGTCTATGATGCGACCACCCCTGATAAGCACGTTGCCAGATTGGCGTTCCAAGCTTGCTATCTTCCTTGACATTTCTCTTAAGCAGTCCTCTTGCCCAGCTTGAACCCTTGACGCCGAGCCTCATCAGCAGAGTCGAAGATAATGAGATTCTCCGGCCTTATTCGACCCAACATGAAGCTGTCCGCTTTGTAATACCTCTTTTTCTCTACAATGCCCTGGTGCCATTTGGAACTGGCTATATATGGAGGATGTATCTCATGCTCACAGTAGACACACCTCAGCGTTAAGGGCTCGTTCGATACTATCTGAAACTCGTGCTTCATGTATTCCCTTTCGGTCTCCTGCACCGAAACGCATTTCTCGTTCTGGCATCTGACGCCGGTTTCACGTTTATAGACAGGGTACTCTCTCTTCTGCGCGAAAGACGGCACTTTTTTCTCAGCGATGTCAACCGTCTTGCACCCCAGAAGAAGCGAGAGCAGAGCCATCCTGATCGGTACCCCGCGCGCCGCCTGTTTGAAGTACATGCTCCGCGGGTCGGCATCCATCTCGTAAGCAAGCTCGCCCACACGGGGCAAGGGATGCATAACTATCGTTTCCTTAAATCCCTTCTCTTTGAAAAGTCTTTTGTCTACTACAGGGTACTCTTTCTTCAAACCTTCTGACGAAGGCTCCAGCCTCTCTTTTTGCAGCCTCGTAACATAGAGGGCGTCTACGCCCTTCTCCAGCTCGATCTGTATACCGACGGCAGGTATATTGGCAAGCTGATGCGGGCCGCTCGGCGTTACGTATATAGCATCCACCGGGATAAGCCCCTTTCCTTCCTCATCCTTCGGCCCGTTGTATCGCTCCAGCCTGCCCGCATATTCCGTGGTCAGCTTCCTTATGACATGCTCCGGCATCTCAAAGCCCGGGCTGGGGCGGAAGTGCATGGTTGCGCCGAACCTTGCTAGCGCGTATGCCAGAGAATGCACCGTACGCCCGTACTTCAGGTCGCCCCAGAGGGCGATCTTCAGTCCTTCGAGCGTTTTCCTCTCCTTCTTGATGGTGTAGAGGTCAAGCAAGGTCTGACTGGGGTGTTCATGTCCACCGTCGCCAGCATTTACCACAGGGACATCCGCATAGTCGGCAACCACCTTGGCTGCGCCCTCCCAAGGATGCCTGATGACGATGATGTCCGCATAGCTTCCCACCACCCTCGCCATATCGGCGATGCTCTCGCCCTTAGCCAAGGAGGTGTTCCCCATCTCCATCACGGAGATGACCCTGCCACCCAGTCTGTTCATCGCGGTTTCGAATGACATCCGCGTCCTGGTGCTCGGTTCGAAGAACAGGCTCGCCATAATCATGCCCCGACAGGCATCGGACTGCGCCCTGAGCCCTTCAGCCATTTCGTCCGCCAGGGCGAAGACCGCCTCTATCTCCTGATTTGAGAGGTCTTCTATCGTTATCAGGTCCCTCTTCGCCAGATTTATAACCATATCCACCTCACTGGGCCTGCATGGCTCCCTGTTTGGCCGTATTATTTATGATCACCACCTCATCCTTGCCATCCGTCTCTTTCAGCCGCAGTTGAATGCGCTCATCTTTCGATGAGGGTATGTTCCTTCCCACGAAGTTTGCCCTGATAGGAAGCTCCCGATGTCCTCGATCTATGAGAACAGCCAATTGAATGCGCTGAGGACGCCCGAAGTCGATGAGGGCATCCATGGCAGCACGGATGCTCCGGCCGGTGAACAGCACATCGTCGACCAGAACCACGTTTTTGCCCGTGATTTCTGTAGGTATGTCGGTAGGGCGGATAACCGGCGGTGTCTCCAAATATTGCAGGTCATCGCGGTGCAGCCCGATGTCGAGGTTGCCCACGGGGACATCCGCGCCCTCCGCTTTCTTTATCACCAGCGCAATACGGCGCGCCAGGGGCACGCCGCGGGTATGCACGCCGATTAAGACCAGGTTATTGCAGCCGCCGTTGCTCTCCAGGACCTCATGGGAGATACGGACAAGCGCCCTCCGTATCTCGTCCTCTGACATAATCACTTTATCGGGCATAAAAAAACCTCCACCTTCAAAAAGGTAGAGGCTTGTACTCCCTATTAGATTCGCCAAGGTTGCGGGCTGCCATTGCCCCTTCCTTTCCAGTCTCTCGGGACTGAATTAAAGGTTCAACCTATTTTCAGTATGATAACACCTTATTTTGCAGTTGGCAAGAGTTTTCTGACAGATTTTTTTAAGTAGGGGCTCAAAAATTTGCGCCCCTACCTTTTGTATTTTGCATTTTTAAATTTGCGACGCCTTCAGCTTCTTAACCACCTTGGGTAGAACCGGTAGCAAATCGCTGGCAACCATGCCGGCGTCGCCAAATTCCTCCCGCACCATCTCGCCAGCCGCGCTGTGCAGGTAAACGCCGCAACAGGCTGCATCAAAAGGAGATAATCCCTGGGCAAGCAGCCCTGCGATAGCCCCCGATAGCACATCACCGGTGCCCGCCGAAGCCAGGCCAGGGTTCGCCGAAGGATTAAGCTTCGCCCTGCCATCGGGCGCTGCGATAACGGTGTATGCTCCCTTGAGCACCACCACCTTCTGCCATTCGGCAGCCATCCTCTGCGCTATCTTCAAACGGTCTGTCTGTATCTCAGCAACAGATAGGCCTGTCAATCTCGCCATCTCACCGGGATGCGGCGTAAGCACTGCCTCGTAGTCCATCCTCTGCCACCACTTGCTGACCCCGGCCAGGGCATTCAGGGCATCGGCATCCAGGACCACGCCCCGAGCCATGATAAGAGAGGGCGAGAAGAGGGATTCCCTGATAAACTTCTGCGTTGAAGGATGCTGCCCCAAGCCGCAGCCCATAAGCAGCACATCGTATTCACTGAGCTGCTCCGCAAAAAGAGTGGCTGCCTCAGCGCTGATGACACCCGGCTCAGCTTCCGGCAACGGCGCATAGGTCACCTCGGTCAACTTCGCAGCCAGGACCGGCTGAAGGCTGCGGCCCGTAGCCAGGGTCACCAGCCCGGCCCCGACTCTGGTGGCAGCGGCGCAGGCGAGATAGGCAGCCCCGATATAATTTATCGAGCCTGCAGCCACCATGAGCTTGCCAAAAGTCCCTTTATTGGCGCTCAGAGGACGTTTAGGCAGCACAGATTTCACCCACTCGGCGGTGATAAGCTCTGTTGTTAAGCTACCGGCCAGCTTCGGCTTTATGCCTATGGGGGCCACGATGAGCTTGCCCACCCTCTCCGCGCTGGGAAAATTGAAAAGCCCGACTTTGGGGTACCCCAGGGTTATGGTCACATCGGCGGAAAGACACGCAGGGTCGACAGCGCCGCTGTCAGCATCCAGACCAGAGGGCAGGTCAACAGCGACCACCGTCAATTGAGGGCTGTTCTCCCTGTACCTCTTTACAAACTCCAACAGCTCCTTGATGGTGCCCTGAAGAGGTCGAAGCTTGCCGGTGCCGAACAGCGCATCAACGACTATCTCTGATTTAGAAAGTGCATCGTTCAAAACGATTAAGCCTTTATCAGAATCGGCATCGGTGTAGGAGAGTCCCCGCTCCTGGAGGAGCTTGAAGTTCTTATCGCCCTCGGTGCGACGTTTGTAGAAATACAGGCTTACATCAGCGTCCCAGTCGTAGAAGTGGCGGGCTGCAACCAGGCCGTCGCCGCCGTTGTTGCCAGGCCCCACCAGAATCAAGATGGGACAGCCCGCGACGCTGCCCCCACGCAGCTTTCTTATCTCCTCGGCCACAGCCAGGCCGGCGTTCTCCATAAGCATATCCAGAGATATGCCAGCCTCGACAGACTTCTGTTCCAACATGCGCATCTGCTCACCGGTGACCAGCTTCAAGGCGCTCCTCCTATCGCAGAGGCGATGGCATAGTCCCGGGAATGAGAAAGGCTGACAGCAATCTCCGTTATGCCCAGCTTTTTGGCGCGGGAGCGCGCCCTGCCGTGGAGATA
>Ga0209777_10007618_pt1 | contig 11987 bp, 15 predicted proteins | sample FrelakmetHBP12HB_FD_187147 | JGI IMG/M metagenome (GOLD analysis project Ga0209777, IMG submission 187147) | Freshwater lake sediment microbial communities from the University of Notre Dame, USA, for methane emissions studies -HBP12 HB (SPAdes)... | ecosystem: Environmental > Aquatic >... | reverse complement strand
CTGAAGCAGATGATATGGTGGCTCGATGGATAGGTTTGCATCCCAATGATACTCACATTGTTATCAGCAGTGACAGCGACTTTCAGCAGTTGGTCTCTGACAATGTGATGATTTACAATGGTATTGCTGGGCTGCTTTATACAAAACAAGGGATCTATGACAAAGATGGCAACATTGCTAAAAACAAGCAAGGGGTTGATTTGCCACCACCTGATCCAGAATGGTTGTTGTTTGAAAAATGCATGCGGGGCGATGCAGGCGATAACGTTATGAGTGCATATCCTGGTGTCAGGGAAAAAGGTACAAAAAATAAAGTTGGATTGCGAGAAGCATTTGCTGATCGATACAACAAAGGATTTGATTGGAACAACCTCATGTTGAGCAAATGGATTGATCATGAAGGTGTCGAACATCGTGTCAAGGATGATTACAATCGTAATCGACTATTGATTGATTTGACAATGCAGCCAGCCGATCTTGTTGAAAAATTTGATAATACAATACGAAACAGCATTATTACCAATCCTCGCAAACAAGTTGGACTATCGTTGATCAAATTTTGTAACAGGCATGGATTGGTAAAAATTGAAAAAACCAGTCAGGAGTACAGCAGTTGCTTTAGCAGTGCTTATACAGGGTCTCTTTTGCCAGCACTACATGATGAGGATGATGCAGAATGAAATACAGCTTGAAGCCAATCACAGAAAACAGCTGGATATTAACAGGCGATGGCGACCGACTTGGGTTGGTAAACCAACTTGATGGCAAAATTTTGGTTATTGGACGTATTGAACCCAAAGAATATGATAATATAGCAGCTTTACAGCGAAAACTAGGCGGTAAGCTGCATATCGAAGAAATGACGGTGTCGATCAAGGAACCTGAACTGGGCAACGTTGGGGGTTTTCCAGTAAAACATACCACGCATTTTGATCCCTCTACAGATCCTGTACCAAATTATTCTCGCACTGTAAAAAGCAAGACAAGATATGCTGCTGGCTATTATGCATTGAAATTTCCACAAGGATGGACGCACAGTTTTTGTCCAAGATTGTCAACTTTAGCTGAGTATGAATATATTGGTCCTTTTCAGACTAAATTAGAAATGCAACATCAGATTTCATCTAAAAATCGGGAGAAGACGCTATGAGCACGTCAGCGCTGGAAGTTTTTATTAAAAAGTATCAAACTGCTAGAAATTACAACAGCAAAGAAATTCGGCTTACCATGCAAGATGCTGAAGAACTGAGCACAGCAATTGCACTGGCATTAAGCAACGTCAATACTTTGAGCGAAAAAGTTATCAAATTGCAGGATCAGTTACTAGCGGATAAAACGGAAATAGACTTATCTGGAGGCAGTTTTCGATAATGCCACTAGACGTGGAACAGCAACGTGTTTGGAGCCAAATGACAGGTCGACTGCATGTGATAGACAGTGATCTTACATGTGTCGATGGGTTGGTCTTACCATATCAAACTGCAGTGGTGTTTATCAAGAATATTATGTCTTATGCTGATATTGATTATAGTATTCTCACTGCGCCCGATTTATGGCAACTGGAAACCATCAAACATCTCAATCCAAAAAATCCAGTGATAAATGAACAGAATCATCTCAATGTTCTAGAATATATTCATAATAAATTGACAACGACAATGAGCAAGTGGACAGTAGAAGATTTTGAATCAATACTATCTATCATAGATACACAATTTGATAGATTGTAGCCAAGCCATGCATAATTGAATATGACAAATATTGCAGTGATATACCATGTAACAGATCTCATGGGTTGGGAGATAATTACCAATGAGCAGATGTTTTTACTGGAATCTAGCGGATTAATGGACAATGCACACATTTATATGAATCTGCATTATAATGAAGACAGCTTTTATGATTTAAAAATGGCCTACAATGATAGACCCAACATCCATTGGGTGTTTAGACACGATGTTGTTCCTGAGGATAAAGAAGTGCCCAGTGCAATTCTCATGAAAGATATAGCTGATAACACCTCTGAGGAAATTTACATGCTGTATCTTCATCAAAAAGGCATAAGTTATTTGAATACACAAAATTGGCATGGTAGACCAGAAGCTGAAACCAAATATTGGCGATGGTTAATGCAATACTGGAGTATTGAAAGATGGCAAGACTGCATTGTTAAACTGCAGCAGGGCTATGATAGAGTAGGATGTGTGTATTGTGATAACTGGGGGCCATATCCATTTTTAGGCGGTACTATAGGTTGGACCAAAGCAAGTTTTTTACGTACCTGTACAAAATTTAGATTGCCAAGTGAGGTTGGATTTAGATCACAATTACACCCAGATTTTACCTGTCATCATGACACGGAGTTTTGGTGGGGAGCCAATCAAGCCAAACATTATAGTTTTCATCAACTTCCAGAGAATACAGATTTATATAATTTTCGATACAAGCCGTCACTGTATCGATAAATTAACAGCGTCTAAAAAATCAGTTTAGATAAATAATGGGCAATGAGTCGTCCAAAACCAACTGTGCTTTTAGATCACACCGACAGTACCAGCTATAAAAGCGAGCAGGTGCTGGCAGCCGATGGAATCTACGCAGTATTTTTAGATGGCAAACCTATCAATTTACGCAGTCTCAACAAGTTGCTGGACTATCCAGGTCCTAAATATCGCAAAGTCAGTTTTGCCAATCCTGGGCATGCGTTCAATCTAGCCGAAAAATTAAACACATTGTTCAAAACAGATCGCTTTCAAGTGTATCTATTAACAAATGGCGAGATTATTACGGAAAATACCTAAAGATCTTAATGAGTTGCCTGTAGGATGGCAAACAAAAGAAGATTTAGTATCTTTGCTATTTCAAGATCATTTTACGCAGAAAATATGGCGATACCATTATCCAGACCAGGCACTGCCAACAGTAGACGCTGCTGCCAAGATCTTGTTTAGGAAAAATACCTGGCAATTGACAACATTTGGTGCCAGTGTTTTGGTTCGCGCTTATAAAAGCTGGTGCGTAGAACATCAAAATAATACCATAATCAACGGCAAAATTTTAATCAACATGAGTCGTATCATACAAGGACCTTGGTATAATCGAGCACTGCACACCTATGTTTGGGATGAAACCACACATTTTACAATGCAGATGTTTGATGGCGATATCAAAAGTTTCGTCGATTTTCACTTGCCAAATTGATCATAGCATATAATTTTGCACAGCCAAATATCCGCAGCGCCTATCATAGTTTTTCAGTATGTTTTTGAAAATTTCTGTTGACATACATTGTACCATATGTTATTCTCCTACTATAACTTAACCAAGCAAAGGACTATGTAAAATGGCTACTGCAAAAAAGTTTTTAGAAGTTAGTTCAATCAATCCCAGTCGTTTAAAGTTGGCAATTCAGCACAGTATCGCTCGCAAGCGTCCTCTTTTTATCTGGGGTCAGCCGGGTATTGGTAAAAGTGAGCTGGTAGCCGAAGTTGCCAAGAGTCAAGGTCGTCCACTAATTGATATTCGATTGCCTTTGATGGAGCCAACTGATATTCGCGGTATTCCATATCTAGCAGAAGTCAAGGTTTATGATAAGGAAGGTAATCTGCTTCGTGATGAAACTGGTGTGCCTATCAGTGACAAGGAGTTCCGTTGGAGCACACCAAGTGATCTTCCAACTGACGAGGCAAGTCGCGCACTGGTATTTTTTGACGAAATGAGTGCTGCACCTCCATCAGTACAGGCTGCCACTTACCAGATTATCCTTAACCGTCGTATTGGCAATTATGTTATGCCCAATGATGTTGTAATCGTTGCTGCAGGCAATCGTGTCAAGGACAAAGGTGTTGCTTACAACATGCCCATGCCGTTGGCCAATCGTTTTACACATTTGACATTGGAAGTTGATGTTGATGATTGGAAAGAATGGGCAACACTCAATCGTGTACACAAGGACATTGTTGGTTACATTAACTTCCAGCCAGGCGATTTGAATAGTTTCAATCCCAGCGTTGATGGATATGCGTTTGCTACGCCGCGCAGTTGGTATTTCTGTTCAGAATTGTTGCAAGAGATGGACACTGAAGGCAAGTTGGTAGATACTACACTTCCTGCAGACGTGCTTGGTGATATGGTCAAAGGTACCATTGGTGATGGCATCGGCGTTAAGTTTTTAAGCTATCGCAAGCAGGCAGCTAACCTACCGCATGCCAAAGACGTGTTGAGTGGCAAGGTAAAGAAGCTGGCCAGCAAGCAAATTGACGTGATGTATGCGCTCACCACGGCATTGTGTTATGAGCTGCAGGATGTTGCGGAACGTGCAACCAAGGCCGAACGTGCTGGTGATAAAAAGGCCATGGAGGAATTTCATACACAAGCAGAAACGTTCTTTCGCTTTATTATGGACAATTTTGAGGAAGAGTTGACAGTGATGGCAGGTAAGACTGTATTAGGTACATACAAGCTGCCAATAAAATCTAAACTTCTTGGCAAAACTTGGGAAGAATTTGCCAGCCGGTATGCAGATTTGTTGCCTAACGGTTGAATCTATACACAGGGCGGATGTTGATATCCGCCCTGTGTATTTTTAACTATTGACTAGTGTAAATTTGCTGTTACAATGCTAGCAACAAATATTTTTAGGAGATACCTATGGTTCAAGTAGCACTTGCGACAAAGCGCAGTCCTGTTGAGACAAAAATTAAACAAGCCAAAGTCAAGCTACTGTTCAATCAACCATTTTTTGGCACACTGCTCATGCATTTGCCAATGGTTGATGCTACAGATGCTGGCTGGTGCCCAACTGCCGCAGTAGATGGACGCTATATCTATTACAATCGAGATTTTTTTAAGAAACTTGATGTTGATGAAATTCAGTTTGTTTTATGTCATGAGCTGCTGCATGTTGCATTTGATCATTTGGGTCGTCGCAGCCATCGTGATATGAAATGGTGGAATATGGCCAATGACTATGTGATCAATGCAGGATTGATCAAAGATAGAATTGGCAAGATGCCCACTGAGCGAGTGCCAGTTGATGAAACCGATGCCAGTGGTAAAAAAACTACCAGTCAGCGTGTGGGTCTTTATGATGCCAAATATGAAGGATGGACCAGCGAAGCTGTCTACGATGATCTTGAAAAGCGCAAGGTTAAAAAAGAATTGACATTAGACGTACATCTTGAGCTTGGCAAAGATGGCAAGTCAGGCAACGGCAAGGACAAATCTAAACAAGGCATAGAAATACCAGGCTTGAGCGAAGAAGAGCTTAAAAAGCTACGTGATGAGCTCAAAGCTAAGATTTTACAGGCTGCCAATGCTGCAGCTGGAAAAATGCCAGGCAGTTTGCAGCGACTAATCGATAGCATGCTTGAAAGCAGGGTCGATTGGCGAGATTTGCTACAGCAGAGTATACAAAGTTGTTTGGTAGATGATTTCACCTTTATGAGGCCTAATCGCAAGCACATGTACAGTGGTATCTTTATGCCAACGCTCAAAAAGGACGAGACTATTGATATTCAAATTGCCATTGATATGAGCGGTTCAATTTCAGATGCAATGGCCAAAGATTTCATCAGTGAGGTTTGGGGCATGATGCAGATGTATAATGATTTCAAGATTGGCATTGTGTGCTTTGATACTCAGGTATATAATTACAAAGAGTTTACCAAAGACAATGAAGATGAACTGCTGACATATGAATGTAAAGGTGGCGGCGGTACCGATTTTAACGCAGTTTGGAATTTTTGGAAATCTCAAGAGATTGAGCCAAAATTGGCTGTATGGTTTACCGATGGGTATCCGTTCGGCAGTTGGGGGCCTGAAAATTACTGTGACACTTTGTGGGTGATAACCGAAGGTTATAAAACTCGGGTGTGTCCGCCGTTCGGTCGTTTTGCGTATTTTGAACATGGCAATGGTATCAAAGAAACCGGTTCTGTCTGAGTCAATCTATACTCTTTATACAACTCGTCTGTGGTGTTGTCTGACCGACAATTCTTAGACGAGTTGTGAATTTAGGTGATATTAAATGTGCTGAAAACCCCAGCGCGGTAAGGTGTGCAGCCGGACAGGCAAGGCAGATGAGGAGAAAGTCAACTAGTGGCAAGTATCGGATGCCGTAACCAAATGCTTAGAAACAATAGGCATTTAGAGTTGGACCTTCACTTATGGTCACACCCTGGGGAGGCCGGGACAAAGCGCAGGGTTAAAATAACACCCAAAGGGAAGTAGGCTTGGCACGCCCATTGACACCCTTGTTCGCTACCAAACTGGAATAGCAAGGCCTCCGGCACATTTAATTAGACTTGAGATATAAATTCTTTTACACTAATAATATGTCAATACCTGCAGATTTTAATTCACAATTGAGCGACCTTGCTGTACAACTAGCAGGAAAGGTTGCAGAGCGTTTGGCCTACTGGAGTAAAGATATTGATCCCAGCGAACGCCGACGTATTTTGGATATGATTGAAGAAAAATTACCTACAATTATAGCCAATAGTGTTGCCAAGGCTCCTAGCTTGCACAGCCCTGGTGGGATAGATTACTTTGTCCAAAATATGGATAGTTACGCTGATAGTTATGCAAAAAAATTTATAAATCTTGATGGTTGATGAGTAACACCTCTATTGCCAACTGCACAGTGAAATTACATTTTCCGAGGCAATCGCAGAATTCAGTGTCAAATTCAGACACTGAAACATTTTTATCTATGCTTGAAAATATTTTGAGTTGTGAGTTTAAAAATTATGAACTTATACTAAAGCGCGATCGGTGGAATCAAAAAATCTCTGTAGAAATAATTTTTGAATCAGAATATGACGCTGCGTGGTTCAAACTTGCACATATGAAATTTTAAGCCATGCAAAATTTGCATATCTAATACATGATTTATGCCGTTGTAGCATCGCCGATGTTGCCTTAAATATGTTGCAGTGCAATATTACAAAAGGCGATAACATGATAGAATTTCTACGATCCATTGTCAACAGTTGGAATACTACCAAACAAATAACCTTTGACAATACAGATGAGGATATCAAGCGGTTTTTCAAAAGTGAATACAAAAACAATGCACAGTATGCATACGAATACTGGCGCTGTACCAAAAGCATAAATTTTACTTAAAACATATAATAGCAATATCACCAATCTCTAGGTTATTATAGATGTTGTTGGCATCATACAACTGCTGGCAATATACATCACATAACTCTAGCAATAATTTGGATTGAAAATGAACAAACAAATAGACCTAAATGAATACAGCAACTTTGTAGATCAACTGACATCTTTGCCTAGCAAAGATTTGACCACAATGATAAACAGATTAGATCGCATTGATGGAAATTATGAAGCATATGGTGCCAATGGCGAAATGCAGCAAGGACCAGATATCAATGTTCCCATGTTTGTCACATCTGCAATGGGTATGTGCAGTGAGGCTGGTGAATTCATGGAGATTGCTAAAAAATGCCTGTGGCAAGGTAAGAATCTATCAGATGATGTTTTATATCATTTAAAAAGAGAATTGGGCGATCAAATTTTTTATTGGACAATGGCTTGTCGGGCATTGCGTTTAGACCCAAATGAAGTCATAGAAGAAAATGTTCGCAAACTAGAATCTCGATATCCTGGTGGCAAGTTTGATGTTCACTACAGCGAAAATAGACAAGCAGGGGATTTATAAGGAAAATTCCCTATGGAAAAAGCACAACACACTGTTAAAAAACTAGAACTTATCTCCAGTAAAAACATCATGAAAATAAAAAGCATTATACTATCATCTATTTTTCTACTATTCACAAACTTGGCATATTCACAACCTATTACCGGTGCTGGTAGTACCTTTGGTGGTCCAATTTATACAAAATGGGGCGAGGCATTTAAAACACAAGGTATCGATCTAAACTATCAAGGTATTGGGTCAGGAGGAGGTATCAACCAAGTCACCAACCGTACTGTTGATTTTGGTGGCACTGATATGCCGCTGTCACCAGAAAAATTGGCAGATGCCAAACTTGCACAGTTTCCAACTGTTATTGGAGGTGTAGTAGTTATTGTTAATATACCTGGCATTGATGTAAATCAACTCAAACTTACAGGTCAAATAGTTGCTGACATATATCTTGGTAAGATAGTCAAATGGAATGATCAGGCCATTACTGCAATAAATCCTGATTTGAAACTGCCCAATCTCGCTATTGCTCCTGTACATCGTGCAGATGGCAGCGGCACAACATTTGTATTCACTGACTACTTGAGTCAACAAAGCAGCGAATGGCTAACATCAGTTGGCAGCAGCACCAACGTTAATTGGCCAGGTGGCAATGGCAGCAAAGGCAGCGACGGTGTTGCAAGTTCTGTAAAACAGGTAAAAGGTGCAATGGGATATGTAGAGAGTGCATATGCCACACTAAATCACTTGGTGACTACACAGATGAGGAACCGGGATGGTAACTTTGTAACACCATGTTTTGAAACATTTTCTGCTGCTGCTGACAATGCAGATTGGCTTCATGCAATAAACTTTGCTGTAAATCTCAACAACCAACCTGGTGCCAACAGTTGGCCGATTGAAAGTGCAACATTTGTGTTGATACCATTAGATCCCAAAGACATTCGAGTCAGCCAAACCATACGCAAATTTTTTGATATAAGTTTTACTAGTGGGTCTGACACTGCTAAAAATATGCAATATGTGCCATTGCCAACTGCGGTACAAAATGCAATAAGGGCAACATGGCAAAAACAATTTGCCAATTAATAAACATTTGACATGACCTTAGAACATGCTACAATCAATTTATATAAGATAGGATTGCGGATATGACTGATAAATGTGTGGTTTGGGACATTGACGGCACACTGGCAAATATTGAACATCGTCGTCACTGGATCCGACACAACCCCAAGAACTGGCCAGCATTTAATCGTGGTATGGTACATGATACTGTGTATGATGACATGGTCTGGTTGTTAAAGACACTGCACACTGCAGGATGCACTATCTTGATTGCCAGTGGTCGAGGTGAGGAAAACAGACAAGTAACAGAAAACTGGCTGGATACTGTTGCCGATGTTGCTGGTTTGTATACCAAACTTTACATGCGACCTGCTGGTGATTATCGAGCAGATACCATTGTCAAGAGCGAAATTCTAGACCAGATGTCAGTTGACGGTTTTCATCCTGACATGTGGTTTGATGATCGTAACGGAGTAGTAAACACTATTCGTTCTCGTGGAGTTCGAGTTCTTCAAGTGGCCCCAGGCGATTTCTAATCTGTTGACAACTTGTGATTTTATGTTATATTAAATTATGAGCAAAGAAATACCCAACAACATGGACAGTGAAATTGCTGCGCTTGATTACTCATTACCAGAGTTTGAAAGCCAGTACGGACGTATACTCAACTACATACACTATGAGATTGACACGCCTGTTCTCAAACGCGAGCTAGTACAGTATGCACAATCAATTGATATGGCAGATCTAGCAGAATCGCTAAGTCCGGCTACACTGGGCATTGAAGCAAAAATTGCATATTGTCTCAATCGCGGTGCACGTCTCAAAGAAAGCAGCCATAAAAAAGTAAAAAATCTATTGCAAGCCAACGGCAAAGCAGTGCAAAACATTGATTGGGAGCCTATTACGATAACTGGGCAAGGTAAAAATGTTTTAGCATATGTTGATTGCTATAGTCAGATTGACAATGCCAAAGCGCGACTATTACATGGCAAAATCACAGTACGAGAATTGTCTAGTCTAGTACGTAAAATTGTCACAGACAAGTCCAACGGAAAGATAGCTGTTGTCAAACAGTTGCTGGAACACTACAGCGAATCTTTGTTTATTGCTCGACAAGATGCTGCCATTGCCGATTGGGTCAAACCTTTATCTGCCATTGTGGATACACTAGGACTGTTAATAAACAATCGTGCCAGTGTCAAGGCAGGTGCCAAAGGTGCACGAGCACGCATTATGTCCAGCACAGTTGAAGATAGAGATCGCAAGGGAGAAAAGGCAGCTGCCAAGATAACATACAAGGATGAGGACAACGAATTGGGTATCAATTCAGTTGATCCTGCCAATCTAGTGGGATCTAATGCAGCAGTGATTTACAATACCAAGACACGGCATTGCGAAGTATATTTTGCTGAAAATGGTAAAAAACTCAGTATACAAGGCAGTAAAATTACCAATTTTGACGAGAAAAAAAGTGTTGGAAAAACTCTGCGTAATCCGCAATCAGATCTGCCTCACTGGAATCGTGCCAGCACAGTGCGTAGACTTGAAGTATTAATTGATCAGATACATGGTAAAAATTGGAGCCTAACAGGCAAGTTTAACCGCAATACAATGGTACTTAAGGTGCTATAACTTAGATCTAAGTTGATGTTAAACAACACCTACTAAGACTTGGCTGCCCGGCGGGTTAGCGTCGTTTTGGCCAAATTCAAGTATGCCATTTACATTGCGCACAAGAATTAGTTTTTTGCCAGGTTCCAACATCAGTTGTTCTGTAGTACGAGTGTCTAGTTCAGGTGTTGCAGTGCGTAAAGTAGTAATTTGAGGATTGTCGCTCCATTGCTTGGCCAACAATGGCATAAGTTCGTTTGGTTCGTTGGCAACATCCAATATAAAACGTGCAATCTTGAGACGCGCTATAGAGCCAATTCTACGCATGCCCAGTATGGGATTTTGATTGTGAGGCTGATAACCAGCACTGGATAACCAAACGCCATGATTGGTGCGTGCCACCTTATCATTGTGTATCTCACGTATAATTTGGCGACGATCTGGACCAACTTTGCCTTCGATTAGAACAAGTCTGTCTGCATTAAAAATCATAACGCAACCGCCTATGCCTTGATCTCGGCAAATTCTAACAGCTCTATCTATAGTTGGCTCCGCCAGGGCATTTCGTATTATGCGGCCATCTTTGCTGGGATGTAGATCATTGCCATTGGTCACTGGACTTAAACTTGAACTGATGATGCTTACCCCGTTTGAGTTCATGCCTTCTGTCCACCGAGTATCCTCGTCCATTAGTGTGACACGTTGAAATCCGTCTTCTTGGTCGCGCAACAGCTCGGTACGAGTAGCAGCAGGGCGATCTCGATTTTTGACGCCTACCCAACCTATATTGGGAAATTTTTTAGCGATAAGGGTGCACATGTAGTTTATTTAGCCGTTGACATTGTGTAGTATGATGCTATACTGCAAACACACTTAAAAGGGGCTAAGAGGTGAATTACGATTTTCCGCATATTACACATTTAGATCAAGTGCGAGATGTGATCAAAGACTTGCCAGAATTTATTATTGCTGAGCGAGACTGGGGATATGTGGTTAATTATTTGGTGAGCATGTCAAGCACCTTTCCAAAAGTCACCACTCGTGCAGATGCTATTCGTCGTGAATGTAGGGGTCTGATATTTGATCGCAATGGACATCTAATAAGCCGTCCATACCAGAAATTTTTCAATGTTGGTGAGAAAGATGAAACTCAAGCCGACTGTATTGACCTGGGACAGCCTCATGTCATACTAGAAAAATTGGATGGAAGTATGGTTCGTCCGATACCAATTGATGATGGTTATCGATTGTCCACCAAAATGGGCATCACTGATGTAGCCATGCAAGCTGAGATGTTTGTGGCCGAACATCCAAACTATGATGAGTTTATTCGCTTGCATATTGAGCGTGGACAAACTCCCATATTTGAATGGTGCAGCAAAAAGCAACAGATTGTGATTTCATATCCCAATGACCGATTGGTATTAACTGCCATCCGTGATATCAACAGTGGTGAGTATAAGAGTTATCAGCAAATGGTCTCTTATGCTAACACCTGCGGTGTTGAAGTTGTGCAGGCATATGCTGGCACTGTTACCAACATGGAGAACCTGGTTGCTGAAACTCGTGGGTTGCAGGGTCAAGAAGGCTGGGTGATACGTTTCGATACCGGTCATATGATCAAAAT
>Ga0209777_10007617_pt1 | contig 11987 bp, 12 predicted proteins | sample FrelakmetHBP12HB_FD_187147 | JGI IMG/M metagenome (GOLD analysis project Ga0209777, IMG submission 187147) | Freshwater lake sediment microbial communities from the University of Notre Dame, USA, for methane emissions studies -HBP12 HB (SPAdes)... | ecosystem: Environmental > Aquatic >... | reverse complement strand
GGCAGCTTTGATTTCTCACACGGGCTTGCATGGCCGATCTCTGGAAAGTGCGGAACAAGAAACAGGGCGAACGAACGAACTTAAAGAAAACTATTGTTACTCCCCCAACTTCCTCACCCCGTAGTGGGGAAGTGTCTTGGCTCGAACATAATCCAGCACTAAATGAAGCCACAAAGCAGTTTAAGGTAGGGCGCACGAAGATTGAGAAGGCAGACAAGTTACGGCAGATGTCGGTGCCTATTTACCATACCCAACTGGCTAAAAGTTCAAAATTAGCTGTTCACTGTCCAGCAAGGGGAGCCAATTAGTAGCCAAGAGTCAAGCCCTCCCGTGCTGAAACTGTGCTGTAGTGTCGAAAACCGTGTCGATAATGTTATAACATGACGACATATCGACATGACGACATGGATTTCGACATAGTACAGTGTCGATTCCACGTCGATAACTGTGTCGATAATTATCGACATGGAATCGACATGGAGGGCACAAACCGCAGTCTCAACATCTGTGTCGATAATGTCGTGCGGCATTTTATCGACATGAAGTTCGACACCGTTAGCTTTGATTTCTAACATGGGGCTTAGCACATGGTTGTACTTTCCCACATGGGCAGCTTTGATTTCTCACACGGGATTCAAACAGAGAGAATGTCAACCTCTTCTCTTGTGGTAAATTTTCTACAAGAGAAGACCGGCCCCCCCTGGCTGCCGGGGCTGGCGCACAATAAAGGAAAGGAGTGAGCCTCGGTTGAGCTTCTAAAATTTAGAGGTTGTTCACGTCGTACAATAAGTGAGAGGCGTGAGCCGTCTTGTGGCGAATATGGCAAATGGCAAAATAGTGGCTATTAGACGCCATTTTTGCCATTTGCCATAGTAGCCACTAAATGCCATTAGTTTTGCCATATTCTTGCCATTTTAGCTACGGCGGCGGCAAAAGGTCATTAGTGTTGCCATTGTTTCGCCATTGGCTCTGCCATATTTCTACCATTTTCTGCCACTAGGCTGACTTTTCGGCGTTGGCATTATCCACATGGGCTTCCACACGGACTTCCGCATTTTTCCGCATTGGTTCCGCATTGTCAGCATTTTCAGTTTGCTTGCCTCTGGTATCATTGTTCTACTGTTGACACCGATGACCAGAGGGCTTGCATGGCCGATATCTGGAAAGTGCGGAACAAGAAACAGGGCGCACGAACGGACTTAAAGAAAACTATTGTTACTCACCCAATTTCGCCACCCCGTAGTGGGGAAGTGTCTTGGCTCGAACATAATCCAGCACTAAATGAAGCCACAAAGCAGTTTAAGGTCTAAGGTAGGGCGCACGAAGATTGAGAAGGCAGACAAGTTACGGCAGATGTCGGCGCCTATTTACCATACCCAACTGACGGAATGTTAAGCCAGCCACCTTATCGGATGAATCGGCCGCTCCAAAAACAGGATGCTTCAACCGAAGCGCATATTCATCCCAAAACCAGGGGCTCGAAAAGGACTGCTCTTTAGAGGTTTCGTTCGTTTGAGATCGGTGAAAGCCCAAAAACATACGAGGATCAGCAGCTCTACCAACCTATTCCGAGCAACACTCGAGTGTTATTTCTGAGGCGCTTCTATTCCACACTTGCCTAATGGACCACCATGCATACGTCCTAACCAGAGCTTCTTGACGGCATCAGGGCGGCTCTTCCACCACCCACGTATTTGGTCAGCCTCAGCTTGAGTAATGAAGCCATCCTGAACAGCCTGTTGAATTCTCTGTATAACTGACTGATCAACTCTCTCTTTTCTGGCCTCTTGGAGGGCTGCTGCTACCTTATCCGATGGTACACCCAACTTTTCAGCCACCTTATTGATGAAGTCTTTCCTTTGCTGGGAACCACTGCCAAATTCATGCTGCATAAACCACCTCCTGATGCTGGTTCTTGTCAAGAACCAACGTTATACTTTGATTATATCACCAGCTCGGGGGCTCTGAAAAGACTTGTATATTGAGCAGTGGGTAACATAACGGGCCCGCTGCAATAAGTCTTTAGACTTTACCTTAACCTTTTGGGCCTTTCATCGGGCCTGTCGTTGGCTTGCTCCTTCTCTTCAAAAACCAATACATCGCCTGCCATATGACTATCATCGCGATGATGAGGCCAATAATCAGCCCTGTCTTGGTCCCAGCCGCCAGAGTTGGTGTAGGCGTAGGTGTAGGTGTGGGCGTTGGCGACAGAGCAGATGTTGGCGTGGGGGTGACTGTTATATAGACCGTCTTAGTACATGATATTCCAGAAGCCAACAATCCTAGTACAATCCCGCTCACCAGGAGAATAGCCAAAGCCCTTTTCAATATTACCCCTTCTTTTGAGCCTGTTTGAAAGTCGTGGATACCTCATGTACCTCGAATACTTTCCTTACCTTGGCAGGTATCCATGGCTTGAGATATTTCCGCAATTCATCGCCAAGCTCAGGTTTTCGGAGCCAGCGTCCAGCCCGCTATGCCGCTTGTAGTGAGAATCTCCTCGGCCTCACCTATAATTTTGTCAATCAATTCCTTCGCTGTGACAATCTTATCAATGAAGCCAATAGCCAGCGATATGGCTCCAGTTCCCGCTTCTTTCGGTATACCGGTGCTCTCGGCCTTTGCTGCTGCCTGCATTACTGCCTTACTTTCTACAGCATATCTCAAATTCTGAATATCTTCGGCTTTGGATGTAGCGAGAATAGCATCACGCCATTTCGGATCGTAAGGATCGGCCCCAACAAGAGCCTGTTTATAGTGGTCAGCGAGCGGACACTCTTTGACAGTACAGAAGGCTGTCCCTAACTGCACCGCTTCCGCTCCCAGAGCCAGAGCACCCAGAAAAGTACGAGCATCTCCGATGCCGCCCGCAGCTATCACTGGTATTCTTACCTGTCTTACAACCATGGGAACACTCACCAGTGTTGTGAGAATCAAAGGGCTCTTTAGCCCTGCCCCTTCCAATCCCATAATGCACACCGCATCCGCGCCGTCCCGTTCTGCCGCCAAGGCATGCTTCACCGTTTGTACTTTATGAATCCATATCAGGCCAGCCTCTTTTATCCGCATGCCGTGCTCAACAGCCCTGGAACCCGCCGTTTCAATTATCGAAACCCTTTCTTCGATAGCTACCTCTCGCAACGCAGCAAGTGCGGGATCCATAGCCGGACTCAGATTTACGGCAAACGGTTTGTCGGTCATGGCTCTGGCTTTACGTATCTCCTTACGAAGCCTCTCGGGGGTATGTAAAGTCCAAGCAGTGACCATTCCTAAGCCCCCAGCCTCTGAGACGGCTGCAGCAAGCGGTGCTGTGCCAATTCCCGCCAATGCCCCCTGAATGATAGGATACCTGATGCCCAATAGTTCGGTTACTCTTGTCTTCCACTTCATATGATTCACTTCCTTCGGCAGAGGTTTCGGACAAACTCACGCACCGCTGTGCAAGCAACCCTATTTGAGCCCCAAGCGGAAATATAATATTGGCGATATTCTACGGCGAAATGTCTACTAGAGCAAGAAGTTCAGACTTAGTAAGGCTTGGTGAGGGTTTCCTGATAGTAGCACCAAAGGCACAAGCCAAGGGTAAGGAGGCTGTTCCCGGAGCGGTTGGGTTGCAAATGAGATAGGCGACGACCGGATTCGAACCGGTGAATAGGGGTTTTGCAGTGCCACGAGGTTAGCTTCAACTCAATTCAGATTCTCTTTTCAAACATGCCTCCTATTTACTATGTGGTACTGCCATGTCCAGCGTGGACTGTTAGCTATCCGTTAGCTAAAATGACCACTTCTATCAGCTTCGTACGGGCTACGTACAAGTTCAGCAGGTAATCTCCGATGACAAGTCATCTTTGAAGACGGCATGGAGCACTATGAGGCACCGCAGGGACAGCACAGAGAATCGTTAGGCTTGTTATGCTGTGCTGCGGTAGAGTGCAGGGGTAAGATATGTATCCCGGGACAGGGAAGACGTAAGGATTCCAATCCTGGGGGCTTCCAGCTTCTTGGAGAAGACTGGGCTTGCTTCTATGTCATGTACTGTGCTGGCTGTTGCTGTAATGCCCACACGTATGAACAAACGATGAAATGTTTACAAAGCCTATTGACTGACAATGCTCCATATGATAGTGTCGGTCTAGAATCTTAGAAACGAGGGGGTAAAAATGCAGGCATATTGCATGAAGTGCAAAAAAAAGGTTGAGATCAAGAATCCGAAGGCTATCGCAATGAAGAACAAACGCCCTGCTACTCAAGGTGTTTGCCCAAGCTGTGGAACCAAAGTCTTCCGAATAGGTAAGTAAGTCCTAAGCCCGAAAAAAGTGGATTAGGGGCCACATCAAGCGGCCCCTAATTGTATTAATGGAGAACTACCTGCCAGTCGACTGAACATTCTGGACAATTGTTCAATACACGTATAGCTTTGCTCTCTAAGGTGCCCATCTTTTGGGGAGACCCAATTGTTCCACTTTCCCTGACCGCATACACATCCGCGCTGTCACCTAACTACGCTCACGCTAGCCTAGCTATTTGAAAGACTACGATAGCGAGCGACAACGAAAGTGCCAGTTGCAAGCCTACGGAAAAGGCCACCCAGCGCCAGCCTCCGGTCTCCTGGCGAATCGCTGACACTGTGGCGACACAAGGGATAAAAAGAACCTGAGCCACGAGGAAGGCTATCGCTGCCGCGGGCGTCAGCATCCCTTTCAGAGCCTGACTCAGCCCGGCCTTTTCCCTGCCCAGTAATACGCCAAGGGTTGCTATTGTGTTCTCCTTGGCTACGAAGCTGGTCAATAGAGCCACCATTAGCTGCCAGTTCAGCCCCATAAGCCTGCCAACCGGCTGAAGCCCTCTGCCAATGTGGCCAAGGATGCTCCCTTCGATATTGCCTGAGGGGAAATAGGATAGGACCCAGATGATCATAGACATGACCAGTATAATTGTTCCAGCGCGTTTGATGAATGCTATGGTCCGCTGCCATGAAACCAGCCCAATGGTTCGTGGATTAGGCTCGTGGTAGAGCGGCAGTTCCATCATCAGAACGGCCTTCTCGCCTTGAAAGATGAAGCGGTTCATCAGTAACCCTGAAACCACCAACACCACCAAGCTAAAGACGATGAGTCCCGCCGTTACCAGTATTGCTTGGCCTCCGAAGATCGCTGCTGCGATCACCCCGATTACTGCCATTCTGCCCGCGCAAGGGATAAGAGGCGCCAACAGCACGGTCAAAAGACGAGCCCGTTTCGACTCGATGATGCGCGTCCCCATCACTGCGGGGACGTTGCACCCGAAACCCAGAAGGAGGGGCAAGGACGACTTGCCGTGTAATCCCAACAGGTGCATGAACCTGTCTGTGACGAAAGCCACCCGTGCCGTGTACCCAACATCTTCCAAAAGACCCCAGGCTATGAAGAAGAGAAACAGTATCGGAAGAAATGTGAGAACTGTTCCCACCCCACCCAATAGGCCGTTGCCAAGGAAGCTTTGCAGCCACCCTGGCATGAAATGAGCGTGGTCAAATACCAGTGTCTGCACTCTTTCAATTAAGCTGACCTGCAGGAAATGCTGCACGGGAACGCCTATCCCATAAACGATGAGGAAGACGAGGATCATGACCGCTGCTAGAACTGCCAAGCCCCAGATCGGATGGGTTGCAGCACGGTCGAGTCTCTCGGTAACAGAGCCTCGGCCTATGGCGGGCCTTTCTTGAGCCGACGATAGCACATTCTTGACCCAATCGAAGCGGAGCCCAGCTAAGGTTATTGCGGCAGACTCCTTGTCGCTGAGAAAGGAGTCCAGTTCCGCTTGTCGATCCTGTGATAGGCGGTCGTGCAGCAACTTGTTGATCTGGCTATCACCTTCCAATACCTTCATAGCTGCCCAGTGCCTCGGGTAGGGACTCGTGTCCGCATCTGTCAAGAGACCTTCGATATGAGCTATGTCACCCGAGATCTTGCTGCCATACTCCACATGTCCCACTGCCGGGGAATCCACCGCTTGAGTGCATTTCTGTGCAATGACTTCCACCAGCTCCTTCAAACCCCGGTTCTTGCTGGCCACCATGGGGACAACTGGCATATGCAGCGCTGACTCCAGAGCCTTAACGTCGATATTCATGCCTTCCTGCCGGGCTACATCCACCATGTTCAGGGCAACTATCAAACGCGGTGTCAGCTCCATGAGCTCAGTTACCAGATACAGGTGGCGGTCCAGGCTGGCCGCATTGAGCAGGGCGACAACCACATCGGGCTTTTCCGTTACCAGGTAGTCCCGGGCAATCTGCTCCTCCATTGAGTTGGCGGTGAGGCTGTATGTGCCTGGCAGGTCGACCAGTTGGAGAGTCAAACCATTATGGCGGGCTATCCCGGTCTTCTGTTCCACTGTCTTACCCGGCCAGTTACCCACGTGCTGGGAGAGACCTGTAAGAATATTGAAAACTGTGCTCTTGCCTACATTAGGTGCTCCGGCCAGCGCCACGACGACAGTTTTCTTGTCAGGTTTCTCAGGTTGCTCTAGCATTGGGGGTTCATTCTAGTCACGATTATCCTGGCAGCCATTCCTTGACCGAGAGCCACTTCCACATCGTGCACCTTGGCCAAGACCGGGCCACGCCCGAAGTTCTCGATCATTTTCACTGTGCTCCCTGGAGTGAATCCCATCGAGAGGCACCGTCCCAACATCTCCTTGCCGCCCGTGTACGACTTCAGAACGCCAAATTCTCCAGTCTGGAGCTTGCTCATGGGGATCTCCTCGTCAGCCGCTTCTTCACCGGGGGAGACGCAAATTGCCATAAGATAATCCGCAGTCGTTTTATCCAGCAGCAATTTTTGCCCGTCTAGTTTGAGCTCCAGGGTTCCGTCATCGTCTTTCCTTTCGATCTTCACGATTGCCTTCGGCTTCAACCCCCACTTTTCTATTTTCCTCAACAGCCGGCTGTCCTCCTTTACCACCGCAGAGATGCGCACTCTCTGCCCCACCTCAAACTCCGAAAGTGGCCTGACGTCCTGATCCTTGACATGTCCATTCTTGTCTGGAATTGGGTTGCCATGAGGGCAGGTGTCGGCGTAACTTAAAAGTGAGGCTAAACTCTCCTCCATATCTGGAGAAATGGCGTGTTCCAGACGACAGGCTGCGTCGTGAACCTTGTCCCATCTGAGACCAAGGATATCTGTGAGGAACCTCTCCCACAAGCGATGCCGCCTGATTGTGGTCAAGGCTGCACGACTACCTTTAGCGGTGAGCGAAACCCCCCTGTTGTGTTCGTAGTTTATCAGCCCTTCAGCCTCCAGCCTTCGTATCATATCGGTGACAGCTGGCAGCGAAACTCCCAGATCGGCCGCAAGAGATGACGTGGAAACAGGCATTTCAGTCTTCTGCCTCTTGGAAATCGCCTCCAGATACTCTTCCACTCGTTCGCTTCTCATTGGTGTTAGCCTCCGATAATGATTTAAGTCAGCCTAATTTAAGCCGACTTAATTATAACACATGGCACAAATAAAGAGCAAGACCTGCAGCGTTGGCGTGTTGTAGTTAACTGCTTGAGTGTAGAGTGTGGGGTTTGGCTTATTCTTAAGCAGGGATTATAATAGGATGGCCAAGGAGCAGGGGCATAGCCTCTAAGGTGTCCGCTAATTCTGAAGGCCAAACTGCTCCACTTTTCCTGACTACATACACTTACGTCGGGTGCGAAAATAGAAGTCCACCGTTCCACCTGGGATGCCTGCGACCATGAGGGCGTGGAGCATAAAGCTGTTGGATAAGAATGGCGTCACCAGCCAATCCATGCTGCAACTCCTGCTATTTCAATGCGTTGGTGATAACACTAGCGATGTTCCTCAGGAATGTAAAATAGGAGCTATCGCTGGGCAAAGCATGTGTGGTAAGTTCAATCACTTTTACCCCTGTTTCGTCGCCTATGACTTTGGCCACTGCTGGCGATGTGCCAAGCTCGGTAAATATCGCCTTGACCTGGTTATCTTCGATGGCCTTCTTAAGCTCAGCCAGGTTTGCGGCCGAGACCTCCGCCTGCGTCGACAGACTGGGTATAATCACTCCTATAAGCTTAAAGCCATAGCGCTGGGCAAAGTATCCCATCGATTCATGACCGGTAACTAGCTTACGGTTTTCCGGAGGTATTGCCGCCATCGTATCGGCAACTTCTGTATTTAAGCTATCCAGCTGGTTCTCCAGAGCCAGGGCTTGGCTGGTGACATCCAGATTCAGGTCTTTCATCAGCACAGAGGCAAGTCCGCCGACTACGCTCTTCATAGCTATCGGGTCCATCCACAGATGTGGGTCAGGGGCACCAATGACTTGGTCAGGATCTCCGGAAGGAATCCCCTCTCCGGCCCCGACATGCCGGACAGTAATATAATCCGAAGCAGTAAAGAATTTCACGCCGCTGTCTCTGGCCGCCTGCAGAGTCTTTTGCATGCCGCCTTCAAGACCCAGCCCGTTTTCGATAACTAGATCCGCTTTGTTTATTGTTTCAATATCTTTAGCCGATGGCTCCCATTCATGCGGGTCCAGTCCATTGGGGATAGACACGGTTACAGTCGCCTTATCGCCAACCAGTTCTTTCACTATAGAACCAAGGATAGAGTAAGTAACCACGATGGACTTCTTCGGGCTGCTGGTTGATGTGGTTGATGGCTGACAGGCCACGGCTGAGAACAGCAGAATCAATGTTACTGAGACAATTAGTATCTTTTTTATGATGTTACCTCCAACGTGGACGTCTTTCCGCAAACCTTGCCCAGAAAAGGATGAGCTCTGCAATCATCCCTTAACTCTTATTCGTTGCTCTTCCGCCGCACTCTGGACATATTCCATAGAAATCCAGACGGTGTTCATTAATACTAAAACCGGTTTCCGATACGAGTCGCTTTTCTAATTCAGACACATTACAATTTGTGAAGTCAATCACCTTACTGCATTCCGAGCAGATAAGGTGATCATGATGTTCAGGTGTGCGACCGATGTAACTATGTGTGTTTTCACCAGTATGCACCATACAAACCAGTCCGAGCTCTGAAAGAATATCCAGCGTCCGGTACACCGTAACTTCTCCCACCTCAGGATTCACCTGACGCACCTTTTCATACAAGGCTGAAGGTGTGAGAAGCTCCGTGCTTTCCATTACCGTTTTGATGATAGCAATCCGCTGAGGCGTTGCCTTATGACCCGAGCGACGCAGGTAGGACCTAATTTCATCCAATGTCATCATAGTTGAAACTCATTTTCAATTAGGTTATAGTATATATAAGCTGTTGTCAAGCATTTTTTTGAGGCTGCCTGGTTTATTTGTCGAGCGCTTGACAGATATCCTTCTACAACTGAGAATATTGTGAGATCAGGTTGACCTATAGCTAAAGCAATGATTGTCATTAATATCAATCCCGTGATCTTTTCCCTTGGCCCCATATCCCTCCGCTGGTATGGATTGATGTATGTAGTGGGCATTACGGTGGGTTTGCTGATAGCATGGCCCTATGCCAGGTCTAAGGGGATCACTTGGACTCAGATCGAAAAAATCCTTATTTGGGCCATCCTAGCCGGTCTTGTAGGTGCCAGACTATACTATGTCATCCAGCAGCCTTGGGGCCCTTACATCTCTGAGCCATGGCATATCCTAGCGTTTTGGGAAGGTGGAATGGCTTTTTATGGGGCAATATTCGCCGTGGTTATTGTGTTACTAATCGCAGGCTGGCGTCTTAAAATTTCCACCTTAAAACTTCTGGATGTCGGGGCACTCTTTGCTGTCGTAGGTCAGTTCTTTGGCCGCATCGGCAACTTCATTAATGGGGATGTTATTGGTTACCCCACCAATCTTCCTTGGGGAGTGGTGTATGCCAATCCTAATTCGTTCGCCCCTCGACACGACATAGCTTACCAGCCCGCGGCTGCCTATGAAGCGTTGGTAGACGTGCTGCTCTTCGGTCTTCTTTGGTGGCTACGGAAAAAAGTGAAGCCAGGCATATTATGCTTCGTCTATATCCTTGGCTATTCTTTGAGTCAAATAATCGTGTTTGTATGGCGAGATAACGAGGTCGTATTCCTAGGCCTGAAGCAGGCGCAGTTGACTGCCATAGGAGTCATAATAGTCGCCGTGGTTATTTTCCTAGTGCTGTTCAGACAGCAACGTAAACTAACGGACAAGACATGAAACGATTAAGCGGGTAGGATCGATGCTATTGTGCCTGACTATTCATCGTTTGGCGGCACCAGGTTTCTGAGAAAACCACGGAAAAGTTGTCGAAAAGGCTCTCAGATTGAAGTCTGATCTTTGCGAAGCCTGTGAGTTCTCGTCATCGTCCCCTCAGTCAATGTAGCTAGCAAGAGGTAGCAAGAACACCAACAGCTAGGGACTTGAAACTGCATTCCGGGTTGTGATAAAACGCCTCATCCCGTCCATGGAGATACTATCAAAAATACGAAACCAGAGTCCCAAAATAGTATGTTGTTAAATTAAGCAATCTCCCCTAAAGCACTACACTTTAAAAGATTTGTATTTACAATACTCGGGTACGTGGGTTTATACGGTTTGCGAAATTGAGGGGATTGCTTTGAATTTTAGGGCTTGGGAGCGGTGTTGGGCAAGGGGACGGTGTGGAGGCTGGGCTCCACTAAGTTGGTATGATTGCACAAGATGGCTTATTGCTAAGCCGATGCAAACATCCCAATGGCTACATTGACATTTATCTACAATATATGACATACGACACCGATTATTATTATTTGATGTGTGTATGACCTTATGATATAATTAGTCTTATTCTGAATCAATCTAGATAATACTTGTCTTATGTAGAAGCATAACAGAGTTCCCGGAACTGATATTAATCTAAAAAAGAAGGGGAACAATTACTATGAAAAGAAAACAGTTACGATTCATCGTCTATTGTGTAACTATAGGGTTAATAGCCGCCTTAACCTTGGTCATGGCGGCCTGTTCATCAACGCCGACGTCTGCGCCTACACCGACGTTATCTTCCATTGCGATAGCACCGGCCTCGCCGACCAATTTGAGAGTGGGCACTACCCAGCAGTTTGCAGCAACCGGAACCTATTCTGACGGTTCAACGGCGGACATTACTTCCCACGTGGTCTGGGCCAGTGATACTACCAGTGTAGCTACAATAGCTTCATCGGGTTTAGCTACCAGCGTAGCACCAGGGAATACTAATATTACAGCAACTATGTCAGGAATAACTAGCCCGGCTATAAGCTTAAGGGTTGTGAGTGCTTTCCAGGGGTCGGGTACTGGCGTTTGGTCAGGCAAAATAATATATAACAATAAAACCTACGACGTAGGCGGTAATCTCACGGCTGCAATCGACGCAAATGGCAATATTACGGGTTCTATTACTGGTACAACGGGCTCTGCTGCTACCACCATGAAAACCTTGAAACTCGACTCCAATGGTAATATAAGTGGTACATCAAGTTTTGTGGTAGAATCAATAACTTTTGTGTTTGATTGGCAAGGAAAAGTAACCGTATCAGGAAAGTCCTTAAGCATGCAAGGGACTTGGACCGGCCAATATGGGTCGGGGACTTTCTCTGGAACCGGAAATGCTTCTAATTGAAAATTCTCGTCTACTTTACAGGTCGCCATTGTCGAATAGGTTGTGGTAGAATTCTCAATGATTCCTTGCCCGTAGCATGGTTATAGTACAAACAAATCAAACATCCCTATGTTCGTAAGTTGGTGACCCAGCCGTGCTTTTGTTGACCCCAGTGACAAGTGTTCATTTTTAACAGCCTACCCACCACCGCCCTGCAGTACTTCATGCTGTCCTCAGGTCTATGTCAGTTAGCTTGGACGCTAAGAACTATGGTATATTGTGAACATCAGAGAAATGAGGTTGACTTATCTGAGGATTATCTAATATAGAAATTCTGCGGGATTCATTCCCCCTTAAGCTATTATGAACTGTTGAAAAAACGTGAAGAAGATACGATTAAAAGCAGTCGAAATAGCAAAAAGATAC